>Ga0179593_1810073_pt1 | contig 10491 bp, 11 predicted proteins | sample CZODoug2_1_08_16_FD_185931 | JGI IMG/M metagenome (GOLD analysis project Ga0179593, IMG submission 185931) | Vadose zone soil fungal communities from Angelo Coast Range Reserve, California, USA - CZODoug2_1_08_16fungal (PacBio error correction) | ecosystem: Environmental > Terrestrial > Soil >... | reverse complement strand
TATCCTTTTACTTTTCTTTTTTGGTAGTTTTTCATCACCAACTCCTAGTTGCCTTTCCCCTGTGACGTGCGTGTTCCCTGCACTTTTTTCCTTTTTTGTGGTTCGTCCTTTTTTTAAGCAGACACTCCCTAGATATCCTCCCCTGCCCCCCTGGTTTGCCCAAAACAAGTTCCCCTACTTCTTCTTTTTTCGTCCCACGCTGACCCTTTTCCCTCTCTGCCCCTTTTATCGTCTTGGGCGAACCCACCCGCGCAAAATTTCCCTCGGGCATACCAACGCCGTTTTTAACAGCCCCCTCCTTTTTCTCTCATCTTTTCAACGGTTTCTACCACGTCCCACCTCCCCACATTTCCACTGCTTTTTCCCCCCGATAACGTGGACTTTTTCTTTCTTAACCTCCTTGGGACCCCCCGAAGCTCCCACCTTAGGTCCCCCAAGGCTTTTTTTCCCCCCGGCGTTTCTGTCTTCTTTTTTCCCCCGCGAACTTACTTTTGCGTTCTCTTCCTTTTTTTTTTTTAGCTCCCAACCAAGTTTCGTCCGTTCTAGACATTTTCCAAACTTATCCCCTTGGTTTCTTTTTTTTGTTGGTTTTGGTGCCCTCCCCCTTTCTTCGAGCGCTAATGTTTTTCCCGCTTCTTGTTTGACTTGTTTTTGTCAGCACTTTTCCATTGGGACGGGGTCTTTCCCCACCGGTGGCCGATTTTATCGTGGCCTGTTAATTTTTTGACCAAATCCCAGGTTTTCGCTTGTCCCCGTTTTACCGCGTCTGTGAACTTCAACTGGTCTTTTCCTGTTTTTTTGTTTTTGATTTACATCTGTACCCTTCACGATCACCATGACCCTTTGCGTTGCTTGCTCCCCCACCATCAGCCACTTTTTTTTTCCCCTTGTCTTTACTTTTCCCCCCCCCACAGGGTTGGACCGTGACACCTATGTTCTTTGTCGCTTCACCCCTCTAAACACCAGGTTTCCTGCCCGTTTTCTGGTCCCCCCTTTTAGTTTTTTTTGACCGTTTAAACAAAAGGATGCCTTCGACGCCATCACCAATACCTTGTTTTCCCCCCTTGAGCACCCCGATTTTTTTGCTACCCCCCAAGTTCAATTTTAGTTGTTTTTTCTCGGCTTTCTTTTTCCCAACACGCTTCTCTTTGTCTTGCGGGCCACTGTACCGTTCCCTCCCACATTTTCCGAGTTAGGGGAGGCTCTGACCCTCGTTCTGGATCCCCCCCGTACACGTCCTGGGACGGTGTCCTTGCCGGTGGGCTTTTTTCCTTTTTTTTCCCCCCTGGTTTACGACGGTTTTCCACACCCTACTTTCCGGGACAATGGCCCCCCCCGCTTCTTTCCCTTTTCTCGACCCCGCCACCCCACCGCTGGTTTTTGCAGGTTGCGTCTTTCCGTCGCCTTCCATTCGGTCCTTGTCGCATTAGAACGGCTTACCCTCCTTTTTTTCCCTTGATTTTTTTTCCTCATACCCCCAATTTGGTGTTGTTTCTCTTTTGCTTTGGGGTTATATTCATTCCTCTTCGGTTACCCCGTGCCGTGTTTTTTTTGTTTTTTTCCCCCCCTTCTCTCCTTTCTATGATGGGTAGGGCATTTTCTTTTGTTGCTGGTATTCCCAGTTTTTTCTTTTTTTTTTGGGACCTTCGGCCTTAACCTGCGGCCATTCGTCCTTTTTTAGCTTTTTGACGGGGGAGTTCCCCCCTGAAGGTCCGTGGGAAAAACCCAGCGCTCGTGCGGTCCCTTTTGCCTCCAGTGATTTGGGCCGCTTTCTTTTTTTTTGTCACAACTTCTTCCTACGTTTTTAGGACTTTTTAGGCCTTCATTCCCCAGGCAGTTGGCTCCATACCGAGTCGTACCAATTGGTTTGAACCGGTTTAGTTTTTTCGTTCCTTTTCCCTCCGCGCCAAACGTCCCCAGACTGCCGTGCTCCCCCCTCCAGAGTTTTTTTGGACCCCCTCTTCTCCTTCAGAGTTCCCCTCCCCTGTAAACATCACATAACAAAAAGGAAACAAGAACTTTTTTCGGCGTTCGTTAGGCACCCCTGATAGTACCGGTGGGTACTTTTGCTTTCCTCTTTCGGGCGCTTTTCGGGTTTCTTGGTTTTTTTGCAAGTTTTTTGAGTCCTACTCCTTTTGTTTGCTTGGATTCCTTAGTCCTGCCTAGTCCCTCAGAGTCTCTTACGGGCCCTGCCCCCCAGAACCTCCTTTTTTTCCCTACCCCTCACCCCCCCCTGCCTTTTGCAGTGGTGTGGTTTTGGTTTTCCTGGGGAGCATTTACCATGCCGGCAGACCCCCTTGGAAGCCTTCTGCCCGTTGTTGCTATTCTTAGCCTGCTCTTTTGGGCCAACTTTGGCTGAGCTCAGACCGCTCCCGTCAAATTTGTTTGAAGTTCCCCCAGTTTCCCTTGATTTTGGTTTTCCATCATTCCTTTTAACTGTTTTGGCTATGCGTCCGAACCTGTTTTCTCCATTCGCCGGGCTCACCAAATTTTCCCCCAAATTGCTTCCCGGAGGCCCTGGCGAGGTGGGCCCGACGCGTGCCTTTCTCCGTTTGCCCGTTTCAGTCTATTGATCCGTGCTCATTTTTTTTTTCTTGCTTCCTTCCCCGTCCCCCTCTTGCTTTCGTGATCACACCACGTTCCCCCCCCATACCTACCTTCCCCTCCCACTTTGCGCGTTCCCAAACCTTTTTTTTTGCGGGCCTTTTTGATACAATTTTTTCTGGCTAAACCTTTCTTTCTGCCGGCACCGGTCTGTGCCCCCCGGCCGTGCTTCCTCGTGGCTGGCGATGCACCCTGTTTCTCCCTTCCGCTCTGCGGATTCCGAAATGCGCTGAATTGTTTTTCCGTCTCTTCTTTTTCCCAGTCTTGGTTTCGTCCGGGATTGCTGGGTTTCCTCATGTGGCTCCCTTCCTTCTCCCGGGAAACGGGTGTTGCCTCCTCCCCCCCCGGTATTCAGATTCCGAATGAGCTTTTTTCCCTTTCTTTTCGAAGAGTTCTTATCCTCCAACCCTCTGCTGTAGTTAGATTTTCTGTTTCCTCTTACCTGGTCTCCGTTGTGTTTGCTTGGCTTTGCGACTTGTTGTGTGGTTTTTTTTGAACTTTGTTAGTCAGCTATTCAGTCCCACTTCGTGCGCCCCTTTTTTTTGTGATTTTTTTTTCCATCAACCCCTGGAATTCTAGGGTCCACTTTTTTCCTGCCGTTCCCGGCTCTTCCGAGGAGACCGTCGTCACGGGGGGTCCCGAGCGTGGTAACAGGGCCCTGTTTTTTCGTCTCTCCGTGACTTGTTTTGCCCTGTCTGTTCCCCCCCTTTCTGGGCATATCCATAGGACTTCCTCTGCCATTCATGCCAAAATTTTTTCTCATTTTTTTTCTTTGTCCTCCTGCCGTCTCCACTGGGCGGGGTTCCAGTTCACCCCCCCCCCCCCCCCTTACCGGCCGATACCCCGGTATTTTTCCTCCCCCGTTTTTTGTCACCCATTGACATGGTCCCCACAGAGGCGAGTTTTTCGCAGGTCCCCCCCCCACCCCACCTTGTTAGTTTTTCCCGCATTCTTTGGTTTAGTAGGGTTTTTTACCCGTTACATTTTTTCTTTTTTTAGGGTCTATCGGGGTGCAGACTGGTTTGTCTTCGAACGGTTATCGCGTTTTTTTTTTTTTCGACCTTCCCTTTTTCAGCCCCCCCTTTTTTACGGCTTTGTCGCAACCCCTGTTTTCGACTTTTGTCATCATGGGTGCTCATTTAGGTGTTGTTAGTTTTTTTGGCCTTCTTTTACTTTTTTTCCTTTTCCAACACATTTTGTTCCCTCTTCTTCTGATTTCGTTTCACCGTTTCTGTTTTAAATCCGTGATGAGTATTCCCCTTTCCATCCCCAGTTTTAAGTTTCCCCCTTGTTTTTAGGCGTTTTTCTTTTGGTTCCATATTTCCCACTTTCGTCCCATTGGAATCTATTTAGTTTCTTTTCCGATGTTTTTAAGTTTTGGTTCCTTTTTGTTTCACCGTATTAAATGAGTTTTTTTTGGGCACCCCCCCCTGGTTGCGCTTCTGCTGATATCCCAGGTTCCTCCTGATTTTGTTGTTTTTTTTGTTTTTGTTTTCTCCCTTCCCAGTTTCCCTCCAGTCCTTGATTTTGCGGTCTACTTCCTGCTTTTCCCCCCCCGGACTTTCAGCGTGTTTGCTCAATCTTGCTGTGGGGTTTTTTTTTTGGTGGGTTTTTTTTGTTAGTTAGTTTCTGTGTGTCTTTCTTGGTTCTAGTTTTTTTTTATCTTTTTTTACTACGTTTTTTGTTGTAGAGGCTCTTTGCTTTACTTTCCCCAGATTCATCAACCAACCTTGCCCTTTTCCCGTAAGCCCCCTCAATTCCCCCCCCCTTCCCCGGCGCCTTTAGGGACACTTTTTTGCTTCTCCGAAGACAAGTAAATTGACCTTATACTACCTCGTTGTTGTTGCGAAACTTGTCCCCCCCCCCACAACTCTTTGAATCGTGGGTCGCTTCTTGTTAATTTTTTTCCCCTTTCCGGACCCAAACTTCCATAAAACTTACGGGGCCCCCGAAATTCAACTATGACTGGTCCCCTTTTTCTACCCCCCTCCGCGGTCCCGACCAGTGTTCCTCCCAATTTCCTTCATCAAGTTTCCTCGCCACCACCCCCCCACCTTGTCCCCTACCCTTTTTACTGGGCCTCTAGCGGACAATTTCATTCCTTTTTTTTCTTCCTGGAGCTGATACGGACCCTGCCCGCCCAAAATATGAAAGGCGTTTCTGTGTAGGCCATTTTCATTTTCCTCAAAACTTTTAACCCACGGAGGTTTCTTTTTTCCTACGAAAGTCTATTCTGCCCTCCCAGTTTCGAATAGTGACCATACTTTGTCCCATTGCCAAAGCAATAAGCTTTTCTGAGTCTGTTCCCCCTTTTTTGGCGTGGGAGATCTCTCTGTTTTTTTTTCCCCGTCTTTGAAATGGTTTGGTAATTTCTACCTCCACTTTTTGGGACTATCGGGGTCCCTTTTTCTTGAACCCCCCAGTACCCCTGTGTTAGTCGCCATCCTCCGACCTCTACTTTACTTGTTGTCTTATCCCCGGGCCGGAAGTTCGGAGGGATATGTGGCGGCCAGCACCCCCCGGAAAAAGGTAATTTTTTGACCCCTTCACCATTTTCAGTCACCTGCCGCATTTTTTTTTGCTTACGGGAGTTGTTTTCACACCTCCCCCATCCCCTGATTCACAGTTCTTAGCTGGCGTCGGGTGGTAAGGGATGTCAACCCCCGAAATGGCGTCGCCAGTGTCTTTCTTCCTTTTTTTGGCTTTTCCTACAACCCCTTTTCTCCTTTCCCCTCTGCCGTTGCAAAAACCCCCCCCCCCCCCCCACATGGACCCAAGTCTCTTCCCCCATGACTTCCCCCCTTATATTTACCGAGCCCATTTCTTTCTCGGATCCTAAGAAAATCGCTTTCTCGTGTTCTTTCACCCCGCTTTTTTTTTTTTCCTCGACATTTCGTGCTCGGCCCCAACGGCGTTTTCTTCCCTCTCAACGTGAGTTGTATTGATTTCCGCTTTCCCCTGGGCGGCTTACGACGTAAAACCAAAATGTGACACAATTTTTCCCCCAAAGCCTTCCCCTTCTACCCCCTTTTGGACCCCGACCTTTACAGCTCTGTTCTTTTTCCCCGTCGGGTCCCCCCTTTTTCCAGGCACCTTCTACGCGCCGTCTTCCTTGTCTTTTCGGGTCCCTGGACCGATGCCGGCCCGGGGGTTGATTCCGCTGCTTTTATTTATCCCCGTTACGCGTGCTTTGGTTTTCGTGAGTGGCAAACTGATCATCAGGTGTATTGGCCCCCTTTGATCTCGCCTTATTTGTGATGGTCTCGGCAGAACAATCTTTGCGATCCCCCCTGTTTCTGGGCCGCAACGTCCGTCGTTGCCACCCCAATTCGGTTCGTGGCCCCGTCTTCTTTTTTCGTTGGTCCTTCTGCCGATGTGCTGGGCCCGCGGCTTCTTTTTTTCCCTTTTCTTTCGTGCTTTGCCTTTCAATCTTCAATGCACCCCTTCCCCTTTTGTAAATACTTAGTCTTTTTTCCCACTTTCCCTTTTTCATTTGGATGCCTCCTTCCCCCCAGGGAGTTGTCCACCGTGCCATCTCCACCCCCGTGCTTTAACCACTTCGATTTAACTTGCTAGTTCTGTAGCGTTCTTCCTCCCCCATTTTCAAACCTCCCCCCCCCCATCCCTGGAGTTCCGATTTTTTTTCCGTTTTGCGGTACCCCCTAGGTTTTCCATCTCGGTTTTTTTGGGCACTGTTCTTTTTGTTTTAAGCCTTTTTTCCTCCGTTTTTGTGTTGAGAAGGCCGATTAGTCCGTTGAACTAGACTCCCGTTTTTGCCGAAGAGGGACCCAGTTTCCCCCCCCCGTAAAACCGCTTTCCCAAGCTTTTTCTTTTTTCAGTTTCCAGGCAAGGCCAGCTGCCCACTTTTTGTTCTTTTGATTTATGGTGATGGACCTGTTAATGGCTATTTCCTCACCAGTCCCCTAAGGTGCGTGCTTTTTTAGTGCCCTTTTTTCTATTTTTTCTCCCCGTTTCCTCTGTTTCCAACTACTGAGATAGGGCAGCCCGCTACCCAGTTTCAACCCCATGTTACCCCCTCCAATCTCCCCCTTTGACCGAATTGTGGGTCCCCGCTCCTGCCGTTATGCGTCAGAACTTTGCGAGTGCTCTGCTTTAAACTCACTCCTTTTTCACTTTTTTTTGTCAATCTTTTTTCGAGATGTTTTCCCTTTCGGGCTGGTCTACGTCATTGTGCTGATTTCTCTTATGCTCATATTTATGATGTTTGCCTTTTCACCACACCTGAGTGTTTTTTTTTGATACCCCCAACGACATGTTCCCCCCCATCTCCAGTGGTTCCCAATCCCTCTCTGTTGTGTAACCCCCAAGACGCGGCCCGGGTTTTTTTTAATCTACCCCTGAGGGTCGCGAGACCCCCCCCCCCTTTCGGCCTCCCGGTATGTAGACGGTTTCGTCTCCGTAGGCGCTGGCGATTTCCTGACCCCTTGTTGCCTGAACGCCGTTACGGTCTTTCCACCCCCTTGTATCCCCTGTGGGCTTTTTTTCATCACATTTCTCGCTGTTTTTTTTCAGTGTCCCAATTTTGTTTCACCGTCGGATCCCCGGAATGGTTTTTCCAATTGGCACCTTGCCTTTTTCCCCAAATTGTGACCTTGCCTCCCCCCCCCCCCCCCCCCTTCATAGCCGATCTCCATGTTCGATTGGGGGGTCCCACTTTCCGCTACACGCGAAATCTGTCCTCCCGCCCCGTGTTCAGCGAGTAGTGCATTTTTCCCGACTTACTGCGAGTTGTGAGGTCTTCCCTTAGACTTTTTTCCTTCAAGGCCCCCTTTAGTCCTTTCGAGGACCTCCAGCACCCAACACCTCCTGTCAGGTTTTTTAAACCGACGAAAAGACCCTTTCTATTGTTCCCGGTCAGAAGTAAGTCTTCTTCCTGCTTTCTTCTTAACTGTAGCCTTGGTCACTGGTGACCGGCTGTTGCTTTCCTTTTTCCTCTTTCCGGGCTTGTCATGGTTCTCGGCGGCATATTCCACGTGACTTCAGCCGTTTTTTTTCTTGCCTCCAAATTCTGCTTTTTTCCAATTCTTTTGATCCTCTTGACCCCATGGGGGGGTTCGGAAAAACAATATTGCCCTTTCCTTGTGGCAAGCCCGTCCCCATTTTTCCGGTGCCCCACAACATTCAACCCATTAGTTCCTCGGCAACCCCAACTTTTTCCTCCTCTCCTCGACGCGGAAGGTCTTCACCAGGGACCGGAGGAGTTTTTTGTTTGCCAAATTGGTTTTTTCGTTTGGGATAGACTGGGTTTTCTTTTAGCCCGAACGTAGTATCACGTATTTTTCCTTTCCCGTTTTTCGGGGAGTGGTTCCCCCCCCTCTACATTCCCGGTCATACCCCCCCCCCCCCCCCCCCCCCCCCCCCCCGGTGTCATTAAGTTGCTGCCTGTTTTTTTTTTGCCACAGTCCCCCCTATTCGCCTCCCTTTGATGTCGTTCAAAGCTGTTTTCGAATTACGTTGACCGTCTGATTCCACCTTTTTTTCACTGGTTTCGTCGTTCAAAGCGTTCGTTTTAGTTCTTTTCCCCAAGCATAGTTCAATGTCGCAAAATCCACGTCTCCCTTCGAGATCGTCTGTCCTTTTTTTTCAACCGACCACAACCTGTTCAAGGCTTTTTCATCTTTTGTTTGCCCCGGTTGTTGGGAGTTGATATGAATGTGGTTTTTGGTCCTGCCTGCCTCAACCCCCTGAGCCCTCCTTTCGAAGGGTCCTCAGGAATGTTTTCTCAGGGAAGTTTGTGCGTCCAGTCCCCCTCCCATATCTTTAATCCCTCCTCCCGTTTTTTGTGTTGGATTGGATGGGCATGAAACCCCCCCGGGCCTGGCCCCCCTCCCACCCTGCCCCCTTTTAGTTTGTTCTTCGCCCTGCAAATCTGGCCCCGCGGTGTTGGCCCTGGCCTTCGTGGGACTTGCATCCAGTTGTAGATCTTCTTTTGACCATCTTGCACCTGTGCCAACCACGCTGTCATACTGTCGCGGAAAAGTTTTTCCCCCGCTCTTCTGGAACGGACAATCACCTAACTTTTTTTCTGTCCTTTCTCGAAACGTGGCACTATGATTGGGAAACGGGAAATCACCTCCTTCCAGGTCCTGACGGCCCCCAGGGCGTGCTCGCTCTTTTTTTTTTTTTCGGCTTCCCCCTACCACACGCCCCCAAATGGAACGGACATCCCTTTCCCTTCCCTTTTTTATGCGGACCGGGTTTGCCCCCGCCAGTGGCCCCTTCGCGTCCACAATGAGAACCAGATTTTTCCCTTCCTTTGTTGTGGTTCCAACTGAATGGTTTGTAAAAACTCGGAAAAAACTTTTCATGGCGCCACGTTTCCCCTTGGAGTTGAATCAACACGTCCCCCCCCCCCTTTATTTACCGAAAACTAATTTTAAAGTTTTGAAAAAAGAGCCCTCGAGGTTCCCCTCGACCCAATTTTGGGTTGGCCTCTATCTTTTGGGCTTTTGTGGGTTTCACCCCGGTCAGCCATTGTTTTGTTTTTCCACAGGACGGTCCTTTTTCCCTCTGCGGACTGGTTGGCAAAATTCCCAGGTTCGGGTTTTTATTTTACCATAATCCTTTTCCCCCTTCCCGCGTACACTGTTGACGTCCCTTTTTTCGCGAATCAAACGTTTGGGATCCGCTTGCCGCCATGACCCCTGCTTTCATCCGCTCCCTACCCCCTTTCCTTCAACCTTTGCCGGTCTTCGCGGGCTCTAGCCCCCCTGGCCCCCTATGGTTCCACGTTTCCATCCTTTGTTTTTTCTTGTTCCTGGACTTTTCGGAGACGAAGTTTGGTTTACTTTGCCCGCTGCTGTGACGTTCACTTCTTCCTTTTCATCGCCGTCCGAAATACACCCCCTGGCGTAGGGCACGATGACCCCAACGATATGCTCCGCGTGCCTTTTTTTTTTTTTTTCAATAGCACCATTCTTCGGCGCAGGTGTTTTGCAGTGTGAGGAGTCATTGACCCCCGTCCCCCCCTCTTCGTTTGGAGAGGGTGTTTTTTTTTTTTCTCCGCTTTGGGCATTTTTTTCTTTAATCGTCCCCACTTTCCGGTCTCCTGTGCAGCGTGGTCCGACCTCGGCTCCGACTTTTTTTTTTTTGAAACCACAACCCCACCTTGCACTGCTTTATCGGTCTGTAACCGCCAGGCCCGCAGGAGGTTGGCTTGCAGGCGTTCGTCCCTGCTTCCCTGTCCCCAGTTCTTCACCCAGGCGCGACCGGTCGACGCGCCGTCCTTTTTTTCCCCTGTCCCTTGCCCGGGCCAGATAAATTTTTTTTTTTTTTTTTTTTTTTCTAGTTTGGTATCTTTTCACTGGCCGGGTTTCTCTGTGGGGACCCCTCGTGATTTTGAACAACCCATGATACTCATTTCTGTCCTTTGTTGATCGCACCCAGGCGTTTTGTTCTTTTTGGGGCCCAGCAGACAAAATGAGGGGCATCCTCTATTTTTTTTTTTGAAGGATTTTTGCCGTCGCCTACGAAGAGTTACCCAACGATTGTGACCTCCTGGCTTTAATGAGGGTTCGGCCTGATAACCCACCTTTTTTCCGGCGACTACCCTTTTCCAGGCATTTCCCAGGCAATGCGTTCCATTACCTCGTTCGGTACAACTTGTGGAAACCCTTAGCGTGGCTTGTCCCTTCATCTCCCCCCCCCCCCCCCCTCAGCACCTGTTGTGCCCACCGTCCCGGCCCGCTCAACAGAATCCAGAAGCTCCCCCTTTCCCTTGCTTTTTTTCTTTTGTTTTTATCGCTGGGCCGCCATTTATTACCACTCCCCCCTCCTCCCCCCGGAAATGAGGAGGGTCTTCGGTCTTATCGGCGTTTTGTTTAGCTTCCCCGGTCTATTCGGGGCTTCTGAGGTTTGCTCTTCTAT
>Ga0179593_1488196_pt1 | contig 10491 bp, 10 predicted proteins | sample CZODoug2_1_08_16_FD_185931 | JGI IMG/M metagenome (GOLD analysis project Ga0179593, IMG submission 185931) | Vadose zone soil fungal communities from Angelo Coast Range Reserve, California, USA - CZODoug2_1_08_16fungal (PacBio error correction) | ecosystem: Environmental > Terrestrial > Soil >... | reverse complement strand
GGTTTTCTTTTCTTTTTCCGGGTTGTTTTTCTGGTTTTTTTGAGTTGCTGGCTTTCTGCAAATGTGTTTGCCCCCTATCTCATTTTGTTTTACATGCGATTTTTGTCCCTTTTTTTTATTCACTGAAGACCCCAGGAGTCTGCTTGGGGTCCCGCATCCACTCGCACTGCTCGAGATTTTTGTCATTTTTTTGGGGCCGTGGGAACACATCGTCTCTTCATGCCCATTTGCGTTGTTCGTTGGGGTGCAAGGCCTTTTCATTCAGCCCTCGCCGGGCTTTCCGGAGTTGATCTTGACCTGCGATGTTTTTTTTTGGCTGCAATAGAATGTCATGTTTGTTTTTCTTTGTTGTTTAACCCCCGTCTGGCCCACTTCCAACTCGTCGGTCGTCCCCTGGTCGGATCTTAAGATTTCTGCTCTTCAATGTCAAGTTGCGTCCCTTTCGTCTTTTTTGATTTTCAGTCTGTACAAGGTTCTCCCTCCGGGAGTTGATGTCGCCTTGTTTTTTATCACCCCCCCCTCTCGTTCGGCATGGTGCTAAAATATGAAATGTTCCTGGTTTTTTTTTTTTTTCTGTTTTTTGTTTTTGTCTTGTGTATGATTATCTGTTTCTGAATGCCCTGAAAAAACGTTTTCGATCTCCTCGACTGCAACCTCCGCCATTCCGTTGTTTCATTTGTCTCCATGTTCGGAACGTTTCTGTCTGGCTTCGAGTTTGTAACCTTTTTTAGATTCGTGTTCCGCCCTTCTTTTTTTCGTATTTGGGGGGCGATCCTAGTGCCCAAACTTGGTGTTAATCTCTTGGCACACGCTACGTTTGTTATTGTTCACCTGACGGATGGACTGCAACACCCCTTTTTCCGTTCCATTCTCTCCACCCCCTTAATACCCCCTTGAAGGCCTGAAGTCCTCACTCTTCGCTTTTTTTTCCTCAACCCACAGTCCTTTCGTTTTGCTGTCTGTACCTGCTGGTTTTGTTGTGGAGCCTGAGGTTTCCCCATTCGCCTCTTCTTGTCCCAGACTTTCCCTTTCTGTTTAAGCGGAAGGACGTTTTTTTTTTAATCCAGTTTCCCACTTGCAGTTCCACTTTCTGAACCACAAACGGCTCTTTCCGCGTTCACATGCCTTTGAGGGAACCTTGCTGTCCCCGAGTAAAATCCCACTGCGGTTCCCCCGCCGTCTGTGCTTCCACTACCTCAAGAAGTTTTTCTACGACCTTTTCCGTCTGTCGAATTCTTTCCTGGTGTCAACTACTTTTCGTGTTTTACCCTCCGGCCCCTCTTCGTCGAGCCTTTAGTCTCCCCTTTTTGATTCCTGAAGTACCAAGCCGCCGATTTTCAGGCGTAGTCCACTCTCGGTTAGCCTATTGTATCAAGGCAAGGGCAACTGTTTTTTTGGACAGCTATTTTTCGCCTCTTTGACGTCAGTTGCCTTGGGCGGCCTTGTTTTCGCTTATGCCGGCTATTGTTCTTGGGCATTATTATCAAACCCCCTTGACCTCGTCGGACCTGCCTCATCGACAGCATTCGCCCCCCCCCGCGTGGATGTTCTTTTCCGGGGGCGTGGGTGGATTCCGTTCCTCTCCTGACATGCCGGTTTGTACTGCGTTGTTTGTGTTTCCTGGACACCCAGCAGCGTTCCCTGTACTCCCCCCCTTTTCTTGTTCACCTTTGTGGTGACTATCTAGGTTGTGGTCTGCTGTGTAGTAAGATTTCGATCTGCGGCCATAAGACTTTGTCAGCGTCCCCTTAGTCTCACCCTGTGCTGTTTGCTTTCTCGGGGGATTTTTTCCTCCTTCTCTCGTCTTCTTCTCATTTGTTCCTCCGGGTCTCTTGTTTGTGACTTTTTTCGTTTTGAAGCGTGGCAATTGGACCTGTCCGTTGCTCGTTTCTTCGAACGTGGCGTGCCCCCCCCGCGTACCTTGCAGCACGTTCGTCGTTTATTCACCGGTGGAAGTTGTTCGTTCGTGCAGGCCCTTGTTGACTATGGTTTTCCAGGCCTTCCGTAGAGCCGGTGTCCTGGTATTGCCCTTTTCCTCTTTTCTTTTCCTTTTACATATATACGTTGTCAGACGTTTAGATGCGAGTAACACGTTGCCCCTGGGCTACGTTTTTGATTTGTCCCCCCCATAGTTCCGTTCAGTATGACCTGTCCGTCCCGCTCCCATTCTGGGTTTATTGACCGGACTGCGCCCTTTCTTTTCCAGATTCGTTGGTTTCCCGCCCCCCTTTGTCTGGAACCTCGGAAGTGAAAGGTTCAACTTTGGGCCGCTCGGTGTCGCACGTCGTCATTAAGGAAGAACCACCCTTTTTGGCCGTTTCTCTTTGAAATTGCGCTCTCCCCAACCGTTCATGAGAATACTCCCCCGTTTTGCCTCAGTTGAAGGGCCAGGCCTCTGGCCCTGATTCAGGAGCCTTGTCTGAACTGTCTAATATTGAAGCTTTCTTAACACGGTCCACCAGTCATTGTCTCTCTTTTCTGTTTCCCGGGCTTGGGCAGTTGCGAACGGTGGAGTCGTCCGTGTTAGTTGTTTTGATACAACCCACGGATCCCTGGTTTGCCTGCCCCGTTAAGGTTTTTTGTTCGGTTCGGTTTTTTGAACACCCCGGCCCCTTCCAGTAAAACATGAACCCCCACTTTTTTTCCCGTGTGGCTGTTCTTCCTTTCCTAGGCTTCGGGGGTTAAGGAAGGTAGAAGTTAAGCTGAATCCTTTCGAAGAACCGAAGCTTGGCACGGCCTCCTCTCATCCTTAGACCAATTCGGAAACCAATGCTTTTTGCATTCACAGTTTCTCTGCTGATTTGGCGTCTTTCCCCCCGTCATTCATACTTCCCGCCCTCCTTGTTTTCGAGGCATGAGACGTCTGGTAGTTGGATCTTCTCTTTTCTTCTTCCCCGATTCTCTTTCTATAACCAACCCAAAACGCCAAGCCCGCCTCTTGCCAAGTTAATCATCGTATTAATCTTTTAAGAGTTTACTTACTGAACCTTTTTTTTGGCTGCTGTACTTTTTCTTGCCCGTATTTCTACGGTCCTGAGTAATTCTTTTTACACATTTCTTTTTTTATTTTCTTCTGACACGGATTGCTTGAGTTTCGCTTCCCTCTCTCTCCTTGTTCCAATCAAATTGGACTGTAACACTTGTCCAAGATTTTGTTGTTTCCCACTCTTGGGATGTTAGTCTTCTTACCCGAGGTTTTGGTGGATTACGCCGGCTTCCTTTTTGAATTCTTTTGGAGAATGTCTATGCTCCCCCCAAACGGAAGGGTTTTTGCTTTTCTCAACTCCACCGCGTTCTCTTCTTTTTTTTAGATTTGGTGTTCCCCTTCATTTTCTTTGCTCTGTTCCATAGTTGAAAGGTCCCTTAATCTTGGGGTTGAGTGATTGAACTTGGTTCTTTTTGAAACCTATGGCACCCCTTTTCAGCCACCTCTCTTTCCTTTTAGCGTGCGATGCGTTGCGTCAATTTTACCCCGTCGCTCTATCTCCCCCCCCCCCTCCACCATTTTACTTAGCGGACACCTCCCCGCCCCCCACCGTTACCCCAATTAAGCTTCTTTGGTCACCCCCTCCCATGTCCCCAAAACTTTCTCTACACCCCGGTTGTCCCACTCTCAAAGCAAAACAATGTATTTTCTAGCGTTTGCCCCCCGTCTGATTTCGTCTTCCCCTCCTTTTGGTAGCCCCCTTTGACCCCACAATCGTTCGTTTTTTTTCCACCCTTTCCCCTTTCGGCCAAACTCATTCTCTATCGGGGGATTTCCCTGCTTTCTTCTCGTTAAATAATTCTTGAGCTTTAGTGAAACTGTCCCCTCTCACCTCCTAAGCGAATGGTTTTCTAATTTTATTCCCCCTTTTTTTCCTCCTCCCATCCAAGTTTTACCGGTTTTCTATTCTCACCCTTCACCGTCTTTTTTTTCGTTTTTGGTGGGTTTGTCTTTCATGGTCCCGACCGTTTCTTTCACCGCATGCCTAAATGTTCGTGATCTTAACCTCTTCGCCCCCACCCCACCCCCCCCCCCCCCCACCCCCCCCCCTCCCCCCCCCCCCTCCCCCCCCCCCCCCCCCCCCCCCCCCCCCCCCCCCCAACTCCCCCCCCCCCCCCCCCCCCCCCCCCACCCCCCCCCCCCCCCCCCCCACCCCCCCCCCCCACCCCCCCCCCCCCCCCCCCCCCCCCCCCCCCCCCCCCCCCCCCCCCCCCCCCCCCCCCCCCCCCCCCACCCCCCCCACCACTCTCGGCTGGGAGAGGTGCCCCTCCAATGTATTCTTTCATTTTCCCCAACACAATTTCCAATTTCCGTCGTGAAATTGTTCCCAAACAACCCCCTAAAATGCCCTGTTTTTTTTTCTTGTTGCATTCCCCTTTTTTCCCAAACCTAAATGGAAACGACTGTGAAAGATATTTGGATTTTTTTGTTTTGGTCCAGAGTTCGCTGTAACAGCCTTTTCTTCAAATAAATCGCCCCTTTGTTCTAAAACCCTGGTCCTTCCGAACACTCCTTTGATATTTCGTCCCATTATTCTCCTCCCTTCTAAGCCCCTTTTTGGTGTCCAGCGGTTTGTCCCTCCTTCATTGGTTCTTAATGTAGGATGATGCGGTAAGTTCTTTATTATCCATTTCGTCTGTGCCACCCGGAGGGTGTGACCGGTCTCTTTTCCCCCACGCCCCCCCCTGAATTTTTTTTGTGTTTTTTTTTCTTTGTGCCCCCAGGCGTTTTCTTTTCGCCCATCCCGGCCAACACCGAACATTTGCGGTCCACTTCCCTTTTCAGAAACGATTTCGTTTTCCGCCTTTTGGAGGGTTTTTTTGATGGTTGTCTGACCCACTTCACCTCATTCCTCTAGGCAACCTTTTTTTACTGACTTCCGAAGGCCCTTCCCGGTCATTTGGTTGGCCCCCTCCCCCTCTAACTCCCCTCTTACTCCCTCTCCATTCCATTGGGCGGGAAGTTTTAACCCTCCTTGCTCCTCCCTATTGACTTGGTTTTTCGTTTTGCCCTTTACTTTCCCACCCCTCTGGATTTTGTAGCCCATTTTTTTTTTTTTAGTTATGGGGCAATTCCTGGGTCACCCCACGGATTTTTTTTTTTTTCCATTTTTTTTTTGGAGACCAACTTCCCAAAGGCCGCCATGAATGGGGTGTTTTGTTTCTATCTTCACCCGGCCCACTTGCCCTTTTTAAATTCCCCCTCTTCCCAAAGATTTTTGGCTTTTTTTTTAGACGAGATGTGCGTCCTCTTCCCTTTTTTGGCCCACGTTTCCTCCTCCCCTCCAAATTCGACCCTCACCAGATCGCATCCTCCAAATCTGCATTCTTGCTTTTTCGGCAGGCCCGGTGTGTATTTTGTTTTTTCGCCCTAAGCCTTCGCTTCTATTTTGTGTTTTTTAAGGCTCTTTTTCCTTTTACGTTTCCATCTCGGCCTTGTCTGACCTTCCTTCCTCTCCGGTTTTCTCGTTCTTCCTCCGTGCCGTACTGCCGGACCTCCTCTTTTTGTGCAGGGTTGTACTCTTTTGCCACTTTTCTCTTTTGTGGTTGCTTTTCTTTAAGGAACGGATGTTCTGGTTTCTTGTGTCTATGGATCATCCCTCTTCTTCTTGTGTCCTCTTCCACGAGTTGACTTTGCGTTGATTGGGCCGTGTGCCATTCCCCCCTTCTGTTTGATATTCCCCGTTTTTTTTGTCCTTTTTCGGTTTCTCTTTCTGATCTGCTGGCGGGCACGGGGGTTGACCTCTTTTTGGAACCCCCCCTGCAGCTGGACCCATTTTTTTTTCCGACTGCCCTTGACCCAGGGACAAATGTTTTTTTTTTTGTTTTGTCTTTTCTCCCTATTTTTCCCTTCCTTTATCTTTATTGCCCATTTTTTTTTCCCGTTAACCTGCTTTTTTCTTTTACTGGTTCACTGATTGTGTGACTCAGCCTTCAATTGCGACCCGGTACCTGCAAGGTATTATCTCCCTTTTCGTTTTGTTGAGAGTATCCTTTCCGTTCTTGTCGTCAATTCTTCTGTGTTTTTTTCCAAGTTCTCTTTCCCCCCCCCAACCAGGGTTTTCTTCTGACAATTTTTTTGTCATGAAGCCCCCTCGTGTTTGACCTCTTTAGGACCCCAACCCGCCTTGCTCCCCTTTTTTCCCTGTCAATTTGTCCATGCCATTTCGTGTCAGCAGTTGTTTCTTTTACGTCACTATTTGCCTCCCTCCCTCTGGCGCCTCCCGACATTGAATTTTATGAGCCGCAAGTCGTTTTCTTCATCCCTCCCGTCTCCTCCCCGTTCCCCCCCCCCTCCTTCAGTTTCCCTCCGAATGTTACCGTGTTTTGGTCGTACCAAATTCCTTTTCCTCTCCACAAGAGAGTCCTTGCCAATTCCCCTTTTTTTTTTTTTTTTACGGCTGGTAGAAGGAGGAATGCCTTTGGCACGTGTTTTCCTTTTTCCAAGATTAGCACGGCTTATGACGTCTCCCTCCCTGAAGAAGCGCAGACCTGGCCCTTTTTCCTAGACCACTCCTGGTTGCTCCACCCATTTTTTTTTTTTATCGAAAGTTTGGAGACCAACCCATTTTTTTCAACGTCCTTGCCCTTTTGTGTGTGTCGCTATTTGGCCTTATTCTGTAGTTCTCCCCCTCCTTTACCCCCAGATCCCCCGTGAGACGCCGTCAAAAGCATTGATGAGTTTGCGACCCCCCTGCGTCGGAGACTCTTTTACGATTGGCTTCGTTTTCCACCCCTCCCTTGTTCGTTTCCTTATCGAACAGGTTTCGTAGCCCTATTTTTCCTTGTATGGTTGTGTAGAACTATCGGTTTTTAGTGTGTTTTTTCCCCTCGTTAGGTCCTACCCGACATTCTGCACCTTTGCCCCCCTTTCCCTTTTCCACCCATTTCCTTTCTAGCCACTGGGTCACCCCCCCCTTTTCGGCCCTGATGGAGATGAAGGCTTTCTTTTTTTTTTCTATGCCTCTCCCAATGCCTTTTCGGGGGGCCCGACGGATTTCTTCGCTCCCCTTCTTTTCTTTATTCTTTCTGGTTGGTTGGTTCCTCCCCTTAACGAGTTGTGGGGAACTTTGTTCTTTTCTTTGTCTGACCTGTCCCTTGTTTTGACAACTTGTTTAGGTTCCCTCCTGGTTGCAGTTTGTCAACTTCCTGGTCAGCTTTTTCCCCTGCAACCCGCACCTCCTTCTTTTTGCTTTTGAAAAGTTACAATACGATTTGTTAAAGCTCTCCCTTCTATACGGCTTTTTCTCCTCAAGATTGCCCCAGTCCCTTGGCCTGTTTAACACCGACCCTTGGCTCGTCGTCCTAAATTAAGGAATGCTGTTTCTCCGGCTTGGTCCCCTGTTTTTACACCTGGGTGCGCCCGTATCCTTTTTTCCCCCTTTCGGTACTTTCTCACCATATGGTGGCAGCGCCCACTCGTCACGCATATGAATCCTTCTCTTGAGGGTCGTGGTAGTTGTCGGACTTTCTCCCCCTCGGCACTTAAATTGCTTCCAAAACTGCCTCTCCTTGCCCTTGTTGACTTTGGGTTGGGGCTCCCACGCTGCTTTTCCTCTCACCCTTTCCCCGACCGCGTCCTCCCCCCCGTTTTTTCCCCCCCCCCCTTGCCCCGACTTCCCCCCCCCGTTGCGGGTCTATCCCCCCCCCCTTCGTTATGTTTCTTTTTGTGTTCTACACCGGCTACATCCACCCCTTCCCAAATCTTTTCCCCTCAGGGGTCCTTTTTCCTTCTTTTCTTTCGGTTCTTTTCCAGTTTGATTTTTCTTATAAGTAGAGTCCCCCTGCCGAGTTCCCTTTTCTTTTTACATGATTGCAAAGTCTCTTAGGCCAGAGAATTTCCTCATCCCTCTCTTTATGTGCTTTAGGCAATCAATTTTGCTGCCATTGTCCTCTCTGAGCGTTTGTTTTCGTAAACACCCCCCCCAGTTCCCCCCGCACTTTTTTTTTTTTTTTTTTCCCGATTACTCCCCCATTAGTGAGTCTTTTTCTTTGTTTGGCAAGTTTTTCTTTCCGCCTTTCCTTCGTAGCATACGTTTTTTCTCCTGGTTTTTGCGGGAGTGTTTTCCCCTCCTTGTCGGCCTTTAGTTTTTTCCCTGATTTCTCAGGGTACTCTATTGGACCTGCCTTTTTCGGCCCTTTTCTTTTGGCCCCTTTGCCAGGGGACAATTGTGAATACTTTATTTTCCGACCCATCACACACACCTTCCAGGTTGCTAACTGCCCCCCCCTTCCCCTTTTGCTAGAATGACTGATGTTAAGACCTTTCAGCACGACTTGCTTTTCCTGGGTTCGTGACCTGAAATGGAGTTGTGGACCTTTTTTTTTTCCTGAAAGACTCCTTATTGCTCCTTCCCTTCGCCTAACTGAGTACTCAATCGCCTCTTCCCCTCTTTCGCCTCTTTTTTCACGATAAGTCTGGCACAGTTAACACGTTTAACCCCCCCCCTCTTTTTTTTTCCGCTTCCCCTGTGCGCTTTTCTCCCCCCGGTTGCCGTCTCCCCCTTCTTCCCCAGCGGTTCAAGCGGCCCTGAAGACCGGATTTTTCAGCACATTTTACGACTCGATCGGAAAGGAGTCTTCCTTTGCACTTTTCCACTTTTATCCGTCACTCCCCTGCAATCCTATTTCGCCCTGACTCCTTCTCGCGAAAAATCCCTCAGCGCTTTGAGGTTGGTCCCGGCTGTGCCCCCCCCATTCTTCGATTTACGCTGAGAACTCACAAGGGCAGTTTCCTTTTTTTTTTTTTTCCTCTCCGGATTTATGAATCGCTGGACTTGCTCCCCCTTTGGCTATTGTTTTGCTATTTTTAGTCTAAGATACCCCTAACTTCGTCCTGCAGCCCATAGGTAACTCCTCTAACAATCATACATACCCCCGCCAGGTGTTTTCCGTCTTTTAGGGGACGGGCGGTTGTTTTTTGACTTTCCGTTAGATTCAGCCAAACCCAAGATCCTTCTCCCCTGAGTGTTTGGTAGTGGGTGTACAACTCCCTCCAAATACAAGGGAGCCTTCCACCTTTTTTTTTCGACTTCCACGGGAACAAAAGGGAACTGTCCTTTTCTGGAGTTTGACTTTCGAACTCGGTTTCTCCCGAAGTTCTCATGTTTCCCTCTGTTCGGCCCCCTGGCCGGTCCTTTGTCTTTCTTGGGACGGTGGGCGTACTTCTGCTGTTTCCTTGAGTTTCGCTACCCCCGCCAAGTTGTTGATGAGGGCTTTCTAATCGGCCCTAAGGAAGTCTAGATTCGGTCGTGTGGCCCCCCTTTTGACCCCTGCCTCGTGTACTCCCCCCTTTCGTTTCCCACGGCGTTTATAAGCTTGTCGCCTTTACCCCATCTTACCCGTCCATTTCTTTTCGGTCGTTGGGGAGCATTCCCTTTTTCGGTTTTTCCTATTTTCCTTCCTTCCACGTTCGCCTGGAAAGATGTTTTACGCCCACTCTTTATTTACATCCCCCCCCTTTTTTTTTTTTGTTTTGGTTTTTTCTTCGCTGGATTTTTGGCTTGACATTGAACACCTTTGTGAGGTCTTCCGGATACGTGATTGGATCTTTCACCCCCACACCATGCGTTGGTACGAATCACCCCACGAATGCGCCCATGCCCCGGTACGCCAGGACGGCGCCCTCCCTTTTTTTTCCTTTTTTTGTGATAAGATGTTGACCTGCGCTGTACTGATCTTCTTTTTCCCATTGCCCACGCCGATTTCGGTTGTCGCACCAGGCAGTGTGTTGCCTTTTTTACCCTGTCCCAGCAACTGGGGATTTTTTTAATTTCCCTTTTTCCTCCCCCCCCAGGGCTCTTTTTTGAAGGGTTTTTGAAAACTCCAACCCTTTGTTCCTAGAATCACTGGGGCAGGGGATGTGCGTTTTTCCAAGGCGGTAGGGGAAAGGAATCTCCATCTTTTTTTCACTGTATTTCAACCGAAATGTAAACCGTCCTTCTGGCCAGTTGTCGTGCCACCCTGGTTTTCTGGGATAGTTTTTGGATCGAATTTGGCCTTCGTTTGTCTTACCCCCACCACGAGCGCTGTGCAGGCTCCCTGACCTTCTTTTTTTTGGGGAGTCATACGACCCAGTCATACCCCTCCCTCCGTTGCAAAAGTGAAAGCAACCCCCACCTGCGTGTTGTTGCCCCAAATTTCGCTTCTTAGATGTATCTCGTAGTTTCCTGGGTTGTCAGCTTTTCTTGCCCGTATTTTAATTGACCTCGCCTCCCCTCCCAGGTTTCTCTTTTTACGCCAGGACAGGCATTAGCTGTCGAGACCGGCACCCACTGTTTTCTCTTTGTCCAGACTCTTTCCGTTGAGGCGTCCTGGTCCCCTCCCTTCATCCTAGTTCGGCGTTACTTTATTTATTTTTTTTTTGGTAATTCCTCGGCGCTCTTTTCCGATGGTTTTTGCTCTCTTGTTTGACCCACCTGACAGTGTTTCGCATTTTCCACGGCATCATCGTCTTACTTTGTCTTTGCACCAGGGAGGCAGTTTTACGGTTTCTAGTGATTCAGG
>Ga0179593_1476973_pt1 | contig 10491 bp, 4 predicted proteins | sample CZODoug2_1_08_16_FD_185931 | JGI IMG/M metagenome (GOLD analysis project Ga0179593, IMG submission 185931) | Vadose zone soil fungal communities from Angelo Coast Range Reserve, California, USA - CZODoug2_1_08_16fungal (PacBio error correction) | ecosystem: Environmental > Terrestrial > Soil >... | reverse complement strand
GCTTTTCCCGTCAGCTTACAAGAGTTTTTATTTCACCCCCTTTCCTCCCGTCGCCTTCGAACTTGTTTCCGATCGTGCCACGATGATAAGCACCCCCTGCGGGACTTTTTTCCCCATATGGACCCCGGATCTGGTGACTTTTTGCTGTTTTTCATCCCCCCGTTTTCCCATTGATCGCCTGAATGAGTCTCGTCTTCTGCTTCTGTGTCAGAGGTCGGGTGCTTGCGGCATACTCCATATCCATAACATGTTTCTTATGGCCTCTTCTACTGTGAGTCATTTTTCAAACTACTTGCCGTTTTGAGAGTATTTAGAGACCCTCTTGCTGGGATGTTCATCTTCGTGGTCGATGTTGAGGCCGATTCTGTCCCCTCCCCTTTCTTCCTTACTTTCACAGAATTAGCAGACATTTGTCTCCCCTCTTTTTTGTTTAACGGCGGCCGCTTTCATCTCTTTCGTTTCTCCTCCCAGCCGTCTGCTGACCCCCCCCCCTCCACCATTACGATTCCTTTTGTCATGACCCCCCCCCCTTACGTCTCCTTCCTATCTTTAATCCGTTGTTGTTGCTACTATCTCTTGACTGTCGGCTCCCATTGAAGAGTTTGTTTATTCCCCCTGATGAAGAAGCCCTTCAAAAGCTTTTTATTACCTCTTTTCCGGCCTCCCCCGCTATGATTACGTCTGCTTAGTCTAGGGGCCCCGTTATGATGCATCGGATTCCAGCCTTTTCGTGTAACTAGTGTTCGTTTCCACATGCCCCTCTGCACGCTGGACCCCGCTTGTCGCTGAAGCCCCTGAAGATGGTTGAAATGCTAAAGTCGTTCTCTCAACCCCCGCCTCAAGGGGGATGATGTACCCCTTTTTTTTTTTTTTTTTCCTTACTTGGGACGATCCGCGTCATCACCCCCGAGATAGGTCCAACCTCCGTCGCCTCTTCCCGAAGCTCTAGAGTCCCGCAGACTCCGGGGATTCTCAAGGCCGCAAACTAATTCAGGCCCTCCTCTCCAGCCACCGCCTTATTAGATTCCTTAGTTAATTTCGTAGGTTAGTCCCCCCCCCCCCCCCCTTTTCGGACCCTCTTCGGAGGTGAAATATACAACTGAGTTTCGCCGGCATTTTCGTACAGTCATGTCCGCCAGATCCGGTGGCCGTAGGCTTAGGTATCGCGAATTTCCTCTCACCCAGTTTGCTCCCTTCATGAATGCTCTCCCAGAAAACATCATCGTACCCCGTTTTCCGAATTTTCCATAATCGAAGGCATACGACCCACCGTTCCAACCACTTTCATGTGAAACATCCGTTTGTCTCTCTGTATGTCGTGTTTTTTTTGTTCAGAGGTCGAAAAACCACTAGGAGATTTGGGGTGTTTAGTTTTCTCCAATTGTTTCGGATTGCATGACAGCAATTATAAGCTCCCCCCTGCTATTTCCCTCTTTGAATCCGCCGATAACCGGTTCTTTTAGCTATGCGATTTTTGCGCCGGCTGCTTTTCGGTTTTGATGTCGCAAGTTCTTTCACTGTCCCGCCCCCCTCGCGAGTACTCTTGAATAAAAAACCCCCCGCAGCAGATCCCCCACCGTAAGCCAATTGGTTCGTTGTTGATTTAGGGGTCTTTATCTCGCGCACGGGCTCGGACTCCCGACCCTCCTCGGCTCTTTCCCCTCCACGCCATGTCAATAATTATAACTCCCCTCTAATTATACACCACTGCGACATTCCAGCTTTTTTGGTTGGAGGTTACGCTTTTGACAGCGCCCCCCCGAAGCAAAAGTAGTACCGTGTAACTCCTCGACCCCGTCCGAAGAGAATGAACGCTCTTTGATCAGCCCCTTTTTGCGTTCGCATCGGGATGATTAGGTTTTGCGGTCCACTCTGACGATCTATGTCTTCGTTTCTATGAAGCCACCCCCCTATTGGGAGGAGTCCCCGTTTTTGCTGCCGCCCCTGGGCTTCGTTTTGGAAGATGTCAACCCGCCTTGAGAGCGAATCGACCCAGTGTACTATGACGTCCCTTTTCTTTTTGTTGTCAAGAGGGCTTTGTCGAGTTCGGTGCTGTTTCAGAAGTAGTCTTGTCCCTTAGGTTGTGGCGCTAAGTTACTCCTTCCCCGACTCGTCCGAATCATCCTTTCCTGTTGATTTGCTCGTTTGGGTGACCAACGACGGACAGAGCATCTTGGGTAGTCAAATTTTGGCGCCCCTTTCAGTTTACTCGACCTGGCCTCTTTCCCTTTGACGTGCCCGATGTGCGTAACAGAGCGCAGCCCCCTGACCTGCCTGAGAAAGCCAAAGGTAATCGATCGTCTTCCCCCTTTTAAAAAAACGAGGCTTCTGGTGAATATTTGTGGGCATTTAGTTGGCCCCCCCTAAAGCCGCCACACGCCCTTTGATTTTTTGAAAGTTGGAAAGCCAGCTGGACCTGGCTTCATCCTTCTACCCACAAAACCCACCCACATGTTAACCACTAGTTTTGTGTCACTTGTCAAGTGGTTTTTCTCCCTTCGCGTTTTGTTTTGCTTCCGGCACCACAGGCACTTCGAGGATCCTACCGTAATAGGCCCTCCTCAACGTAGACTGAGCCCGATTAGAATCTGAGCTCGCATTTTATGATCTCCCTAACCCCGCCGGAAGTCCGAACGAGACCTTGAGGAACTTTCAGAGCTCTCAAAGTCTTAGTTTCTGGACAGGACAACTAATGGTCTTACCTTCCCCTCCAACCCCCTACAACCAGAAGGTTGATTCCGCTAAGCCTTTTCCATTGGATTCTTGATTGGTCTCGTGAGTGCAAGGTCCACTGCTGGCAATTCATCTTTTCATATGCCTTCCCCTTTCAACTTCGCCAATTTGACCCAGGATGAAGACCCAACACTGATAGTGTGATCGCCCTATCACCGAGGGATCCCGGTACCTATCTCCCACTTTGAACAAGGTGTACCCCCAGCGGTCAGATAGAAAAACTTTTTTGTTCCTCTTGAGTGTCCTATACATAAGTGCGCACGTTTGTTTCGATCCATCTTTTTTTTGTAAGAACGACTTTCGTTAAACATCTTGGCCCTTTTTTTCTCAAGAGGTTTGATCGATACCGGGTATGCACGCTCGGACCGTGTGGCCGTAGAATCACTTCAGACTCCCCCCAGTACAGTAGTCATGGCAACCCGAAGCTTAGGGTTTTCCCTTCCCTTGCACGAGAGTTTCTACCGCCAGGAATCCCCCTGGAATTTTCCCCCTCTATCGCGACTTTTAGTGTCCAGCGACCTGGCCATAGTGCCCACATGAATGGTCAATACTGCGGCATTAACCACCGTGGGCGAAGAAGAACCGCTACCCCGTACATTTGCTCTACTTCGTGACGTCCCCAGTGAGTAGTCTCCCTGGGGATATTCGGCCCCCTCCGAACGTCGGTGCAGGAGAGACTTTCTTCGTTTCAGCACTCGGGGGAGGTGGTTTATCGTCGGTGGGTTCCCCCTTAACTCTTCAGACATTTTACCAGCTCGGTCTATCTCAATTCAGGTCCTCGCTCCGATCCCTAGTTTCCAGCTCCCTTACTACGCTAGGGTTTCCTTTCTTTCTGATGGCAGGTCGACGTTCTCCCTCGCTTCGTTGAAGTTTTATTTGACCAGCGGCAATGTCGGCCCGTCCTTTTTTGTCTCGTCCCTTCGACCTGTGTACCCCCCCGCCCGTGTACTCACCCTTTTGCGTTCACTCCAGTTTACCTAGAACTCTCAGGAGGAAGTTGGTATAACCCTCTTATGGATGAGGTCATCGTACTGAACCCAGACGGCACTCACAGAAAGGCAGAGGCGAATAAGACCTAGATGGTACTAAGGGTTGGTTTCTGGAGGGGGGTTATTTTTCCCACGGCTCCATCCTCTCTGCCAGATTCTCCTTAGAGTTCTGGTTCGCGCCCCTTGTTTTGGGAATTGTCATGTAATCGACTGCGTTCTTGTTAGTTTTCGGCGGATCCTGCTGACATAGTTTTACTGTAGGCCCATGGCCTCTCATCTTTTAAGCACTCTCAGTGGTTTGAGAGCTGTTCATTGTCCAAATAAGATTTTCCGCAATGACCCTCACCCAAAAGACCCCTTGATTTTTAGTACCTTTTCCACCCACCAAGGACTAAAGCCGAGGCCACTGTGAGAGCCCTCTGTAGAGGATTAGAGACCCCATAACGAAAGGCCTTTTTGAACAACAGACCTCAAACCACCTCTGGGCCCCTATTCTGCACGGACGGCCATTTCCGTTCTTTTCAAAGTTTTGCCCTCTTTCACCCTCCGTAGTCGACCCCCTGACGAGTTGGCATTCCCCGAGGGCCCCAAATGTGTACCCTTCCCTGGTGTGGATGGTAAAAATTTGTCCACCCTGGATCTCCAGGCGCTCAGGACAGTTCTGTTCTACATCAAAACGACGTCCCACCCGAGATACGATCGACCCCCCGTTCGCTGAGACTACTCCTTTCTTCCTGCTCACTCCACTGGAGTATCGTGACTTATGACCTCTATTCTTTCTGAGACCTCTTCACAGATTTTTGCAGGAGCCCCCCTCCCACTTCGACCCCCTTCCATAGCGAAAGGGCAATCACAAAGCCGCCTGGGTGATGGTGACTATGAGACTGATTCTTCAACCTTTGACTCCGAATTCGGATTATCCAGCGTCCTTATATTTTTGCTCTTCTTGGGCTTCTACTGTTTAATGCCCTCCCCCTTAGTGAATTCAGAGTACCTCGTTGTACATTCGATGCAACCTTCTGTCTCTCCGCGTATGATTCCCCTTTTCTCCCTACCTATCCCCGCTTCTGACTCCGACTTCGTATTTTAGTAGAAGACTTATTGCCTGGTGGACTCCTGGCACCTACATTGTCGTTGAGATGCCGTTACACGGGGCCTTACCCTTCCCGATACCCACGCGTTTTTCTTTTCCCTAACCCCCCAAAAAAAAACTTCTCCACGTAGGTATTGACGACCATCTTGCACCCCCCCCCAAACATCCTTCCTCGAGTCTAAGCCCTACAACGTGTGACCTTCCCCAGAAGATTACCTTCTGCGCTTTTTGCACGGCTTCAACAGGTCCTCCTTTTTCTCTTTCGCGTTGTGGGGGTCAGTAAAGGGAGCGTCTCCGCATCCATAGCAGGGACTCGTCTTGGCAATTCTTTTGTATCAATAAGCGGACCCGATCCCCGCCTGTAATGCCGCGGACGTTTCAGCGTAACACTGTAAAATCCGACGCTCTAGTTCCCCGCCCCCCTCGTCTCTTTGACAACTTTCTCCGATGTACTTCTTTTGATGAGGTAATTGACCTCCTTTATCATTCAGTAATTCTTTATTAATTCCTTTCTCTATTTCCGATCTCTTGGGGCCTTTACCCCTGTATTACGCTGCTCTCCACTTCGAAATCTTCCCACGTTCTATCTCTTGCAGACTTGGTGTCCTTCACTCGGAACGACCCCGTCACACCTCCTCGCCCTGAAAAGGCAATCACGACGGGTCTGGATTGCAGCCCTTTCTCTACACGGGGGAAAGGGGTTTCCCCTGAGGAGACATTTTTTTCTCCAGAGGCCAAGGCTTCCGGCTCCAGAGGCCCCCCCCCCCCCCCCTGTTTCTTTCGCAAAAACCTCGTGGACTCGAAACCCAAAGACGACCGGAAGATCTTTCTCTGCAGTATCTTCCCTGGTTTGATCGTTTGGGGATGTATGATAAGAAAGGCCGTGTAATCAAGAGTTGAGTTCGGTCACAAAGGAATCATAAACTTTTGAGAAAAAATCTACTGGTCGGTTATCGGCCGAACGGAGATGCACCTCCTGAGGGTTTAGGGAGCTCTGTCCTATTCACCCCCTCGCCTCTCTTCAAGCGTGGCCCATTTTCCTGCCACTCCGGGTGCACCCTCAAACCCCCTCCCTCCTGCCTCTCTGTAACCCCAGACCTTCAGCTATGACCCATTGTAAATACCCTGCCCACTTCTAACCAACCCACTCCCACTCAGTCCCCATAGTGAGGGCCTCCTCTCCCACTCATAACCATAGAGCGACGATTCCAACTACAGAGTCCTAACCCCCCTCTGGACGGGAGGATTAAGACCAACCCGTTATTTCTAAGCTTTATTTAGGCGGCTGTCGGAAGAGATTTGGTTCTGGGTAAAGGCGCCCCGACTGGTAATTCTCGCATTTCTTCTGAAATCATCTGGGAGATTTCGCGTGGCTAACGATTTCTGGCCGTGGTCGTCGGTTCCGCCCCTGACGAAACTTCGCTTGGTGGTTTTTCTTGAGAATACCATTAGACGTTTTTCGGCGGACCCAACCCTTCCCCCTCCAAGCTTTCCTCCCGAGGTTCCTCTCCCCCTGTTGGATTATGTTCACCCTAATTCGGGAAAGGCCTTCCCGACAGACCTTGTCGCCTCGCCCCCCAAGCCCTCTCGCCCAACACCTCCAGACCGGTGTTTTCGGGTTGATTTCCAAGCCGTTCCCTTAAGTCCCCCCCCGCCTTTTTTTTTCATGCGCCCCCTCATTGCTAATCCCCCCCCATACCATGCCCGTTTCCCCCTTCTTTATTTCAGATAAAAACTCGCCTGCAGCTACCGCTGCATTGTTATCTTACGGTTCTTTTTCTCAAGTAGACCATTCTATTAAGATGACCTTTTTCCTATTGTGAGGGTTGTTTCTGCGATTAGAGGGCGAGGACTTCTTGGTGATCTTCTATCACCCGTCTCTGAGAGCTTCCTTCCAATTACACGCCGAGGGTCGGATGCTTTTCTCTTTGTCCCCCCCCTGTTTTATTCCACTGTCCGAGTCGTCCAGGGTTGTGTCTTAAATGATCGGCACCCCCTTTTTTTTCCCTTGCGTTGACTGAGGCCGTCTCTTCTGAGGCTTTGCGTTTGGTCAGTTTCTTGCGAATCCAAGCGGAGGAGTCGGCGTTTTCGTCTCTCCGCTCTAGTCCTTCTGTTCCCCCGTCTTTTCGTAGGTTTGATGCTTCTACCTCGTTCCAGCTGCTCCCTGTTTTTGCACTTTCGACTCTACTTTTGAGCCTTCCCATTTCAGTCCCTCGACATCTACCAGCTTTCTTCGAGCCGGGCCTCTGGGGCCCCTGCGTCCCCCCTGCGCAGAGTCACGCATTCTTCGTCCAGAACTGAGAAGACCGCCGCATTCATCCTCTGCGTCTTTTTTTCCCCCGGCACCCTCTTCATCTATCGGTCTTACCGCTGCGGCCCAACACGCCCCCCGCTTCTTCTTTACCCCTTTCGAGCAATTCCGATCTCTCTTGTCATTCCTCACTTTTTTTTTTTAGCTAGATATTCCAAGTGCTCCTTTTTCGTCCCATGAAGCGTTCTTGTTTCATGTCCCGCGCGGCGACTAAAGAAGGCACTGCTTTTCCTCTTCAAGCGGTTCGGGAAGAAAGCCCGTACTGATCCCTCTTCGGCTTTTCCTTCTTTTGCCCCATATCTTCCTGCAATGTTTCGTGATCGCCTAGCAGCTTTTGTCCCACGAGGCTTGCCTTTCTGGAATCCGCTGGTAGAGCCTCCTCCAAGTATTTTGGCCCATTGCGACAGTAGCTCCCCCTGCCCAGACGTCAGGGTTTTTTTTTTTTTGTTTTCCTTTTCAAGATTTTACCCCAGCTCCTTTTTGATCGCCCACTCAAGCCAGTTGAGCTCTAGGAATATCACGGTCAGCCGACTTACTTTCTCCTTGCCTACAAGAACCCGCCTGAATCCTCGCCCCCTAGGCAAGTTCTTCTGGCGCTTCATCGCTGCCCTCTTTCGCACAATTTACGTCCGCCTGGCTGCGCCACTGTTAAACTCGTTTTCTTTTTCCCCATCTGACCGCTCTTCCCTCGGGGCCGTTTCTCTTTTTAACTTCTCGACTTTTTTACAGCATATTCCACTTTTCGCCATTGGCCTATGGACCCCACACCGGTAACCATTTCAGATACTCTCATGGCGACCGGTCTACCTTCACCCCCCTACTATGCTCCCACCGCTTGGTTTTTTTTTTTGTCACGGCTGAGTGGTTAGATCGCTTTCCCCTAGTTCAGGGGCTTGTCTTGTTTGGATTACGTTTAAGCGGGGCGCCTCGACTTTTTTATGAATCTTACTCCAATGGTCCCCGCGTGTATCACCCCTCCTATACACGTGTTCGATGTTTTCCGATTTGGGAGTCTTCCCATGTATTTAAGCGAATTGCGCCTTCTCCCCAAGAAAATCAGCCCCGATAGGTCTCCGTTTAATCAATTCAATCGCAGAACTTTTTCCCAGGCAATCAATGTTGTCTTGTGGTGTGGAGTTTTTCGTCCTATGTCTTAGTCCCCCATCCGACCCCTCAGGCCGCTTTGTTGGCTACACACCCCTTACCTTACTCCCATAAAGAAAGTCTCCCCCGCGACCGTCCCCCGGTGGATTTTTCCCTCCATTCTGAATCTAACTTCTTCAGTTGTACCTCATCGACTCCTCCTCTGATCAACCTCCTCTATACTTAGAAGTTTCCATCTCTCCCTAGATCGCCTCGCCTGCCCGTACCGGACTATTCCGTCTCGAGGCCAGAAAGCCCCTATTTGATTCCATTACTTTGGTCATTTCTTTTCTCTCCCCATGGGTTTTTCCCCTTCCGAGGCACCCCCAATCACTCGAGAGTCAGCACGGACCTTTATTCTCTGTCTAAGAGCTGGTTTTTGCTGGTGCGGGATGATGGCTTTTCACCGACTCTTTCTGTGCCTTCCTGTCAATTATCAGGACTCGTAAAACGATGTTTCGCTTTACCACTCCTTGATGTCTCTTCTCCTTTCCCCTCGATCTTTGTACCCCTCTTCCTCTCGCCGGCTTTCGTAATCCATTTCTTTGTAGAAGGGCCATTGTTGACCCCCTCCTCACCTTTGCACGCTTCTTGCCCTTTTTTTTCTTTTCCCTCTGACTACGCCCCATTTGCCCGCAAACCAGTTGAATTCTTCTCTCTCAGCCCCTAGGCCTAATGTGGCCTTTTCAGAGTTTTTCTTCGAGTTGAGGCATCCAGTCTTTTGACCCTTTCGGTGTTTTTGGGATGAAAGTTGATCCCGGCATCTGCCGTCTCTTGACACTCTCACACACATGTAACCCTGTATTCCCCCTCCTTCTTCCTTGGCTACCTTTGCCTCTTTGTTTGGGGGGGGGGGACCCTGTGGTTTGTTTTGGGTTGGGGTTCTTTGTGGCTTCTGGGTTTGGGTGGGGTTGTATTTTGCTGAGGTCAGGACTCTTTCGGACTCTTTCTCGTATGTCTCCCCACACGTTCGGCAATCGGAAGACCCGATCGAGTCCCGCAGTAAGTTTAGCTCCGGGTCTCCGTGTAAGTCTTACAACTTTGACTCATCGGATCCTTTCCCGACACTTCGGATGTCATTCAGGACATTGATAGTAACCCCTCTATCCCTGAGGGAGTGTCTGCAGCGGGTCCCCCCTACGTTCTTACAATAGTGCGTTTCTGCTGTTTTTTACAGCTCGTGTCACGGTCCGGTACCCGTCCTTTCCATTACGGATGTGCGACGGCCGTCCAATTTCAAAGCGCTCCTCAGATAGGTATTCCTCCCTGCGCCGAGTACCACTGTTTTCTCTAACAAAAAGTCTGCCTTTCCCGCCGGCCAAAATCTCCACCGCCCGTTTTCCAGTATTTGGTGGTCTCTCTTAAAGCTTTCTATATTTTTTTTCTTTGTCGAGAGGATATTCCCTGTTTGTCCCGACTCTCTCCCCCATTTCCACACATCTTACAGGTTTTTTTTTTAATACTGTGCCGGGGAATTTTCCAGCGGTTTTGTTTTCCCCCCATCTCCTCAAGACCTCTTCCCTCCCCCCCTCCCGTAGTCAGAAAAATGTCCCCACCTTTAATTTATTCTGCGAAGATCCTTTCCACTTGGTTCTTCTCAAGTACCCCGGCCACTTTCTCAGCTTCTCCCAGGGAAGCGTTTTACCCATAGGTATATTATCGAACCAACCTTCATAAGCCTAATGGTCAGAATGATGCACCTCAGGATCACCCCCGGCCGCATACACCCAACATTTATCTTGTTTCGCCCCATCTCAAGTCTTTAACAAAAATAGCCTTCCCGTGGTCTGGTGCCTCTCAAAGGCTAATAAGTCTTAACCTTCGGCCCCCATAAGCCCAAGGCCCTTGTCCTTGTATAGTTGTCCCTTGTTAACTCTTCCCTTTAGAGGCCGTTGTCGACGTGCGCGTTCTCCCCCACCCCGAACCGAAAGATGCATCGAAGTCGAAGATTATCTCTTTCCTCCCTTACGTTCCTGCCGCGACCTTCAGATCCCCGGTTTTACTTGATAGGTTTTTTTTATGCTTGACTTTTCTTGTGAGGTTGTTCGCCCAGCTAATGAGTCACTGGACAGCTGCGCCTCTGTCATGCAGCTCCACCCGTTGTCTTTAAGCCACCAGTCTCCCAGTCTTCCCCCCCCCTGTGCGGCATCTAGGTGACTGACTCGATGGACTGTCTTTTTTTCCCCCCAACGGGGTGCGGTCTGTGAGGCTAAAACTTTCTG
>Ga0179593_1341863_pt1 | contig 10491 bp, 12 predicted proteins | sample CZODoug2_1_08_16_FD_185931 | JGI IMG/M metagenome (GOLD analysis project Ga0179593, IMG submission 185931) | Vadose zone soil fungal communities from Angelo Coast Range Reserve, California, USA - CZODoug2_1_08_16fungal (PacBio error correction) | ecosystem: Environmental > Terrestrial > Soil >... | reverse complement strand
TCCCATTTCAGAGCCAAGCCCTGTTGCCCTACAGTTTCTCCTGCTCCCTCTCCGCATTTTTTTTCCCTATCCCCTCCGTTAATGAGATGAAATTCGGTATCGGCCCTTCGAAGATCGACGGTTTCATGTCTCTCATCATCCCTTTCAGATGTTAACGACTTTTCTTTCCAATTACCCCGACATCCTCTTAAATTTTCGTTGTTTTGTCGTCTTCCACATCAAGGGACCTTTTGCGCTTCGCCTTGCTTGCCGAGACCATGCCCCCCCGTAAATCTCCTCTCAGTTGCACTATCCCTCTCAGAACACTTTGAGAAGAAACGGTCACCTAACCTCTTTTCGCTGAGGATGCACTGCCTCATGTTACTAGCGGCCACCTGACCTTTTTTTCTGTTCCTCCGATTTAGGGAGTTCCTCCGTTTCTGGAATAGATGTTCGACGCCTCCCCTCCGCTCGGCCGATGTAGAATAGACTTTCTTTCCTTCTTTTCCCCCCTAGTAAGGGCTCTTCTTGGCTTTTTTTGTCCGACAGCGGCTTCAACCATTTGAAGCCCTCCCAATAGACCACCCCCTCATTATCCCCCCCCCCCTTTTCTTATTTTGACCCAATGAAAACCGTCAAACCCAGACCTCCCTGGCGGGTTTTTCGGAACCCCCCAGATGGGGGCGAGTTACCTGCCGTTTTCTTTTTTTTAGTAAAAATGAGGTGCTTTTCTTCCTTGTTCCCTCTCTCTCAGTCCGTTAGATCTTTTAAACTCCCCTCCCGGGTTGGTGTTATTTTTTTCTCCTCCTGGTGATTCACGAAAATTAAGATGCGTTCGGCAGCCCTCTGCAATCTTGTTTTTCCCCGGAACTTTTTTCCCCCGTATGGGCGCCGTGTCCGCGTTCCAGATAGCACGACAGGCTGTCCATTTCATGGCACCGCCTTGCTCCTGTTGGTCCCTTTTTTTTTGCTTGCCTTTTGCAATTAATACTGTATTTTTTTTTTTGATGGGATAGCGCTCCTTTAGGATGCCCTTGCAACCTTCATTGTCGTCATGTTGCTCTCCCTACCTACCCACATGGACCGCCACCCCCCCCCCCCCCCCAGAAGATTCTTCTTTTTATTTTCCTGGATTCGGTTGATCACTCATAGGATTCCCCTACCGACTGTTTTTCGTGCCGGCATGGGGGCTTTTCTGTTCTTACATCTATTTCAAAGAATGGAGCACCAGAGTCTTCGTCCTCTCCCCACTTGGGCATCTTGAATATGTTTTTTCCTTACTTTCAGGCTGACGTGGTGGAGGGAAGCTCATGCATTCTGTTTTTGAGTCCATTTTTGTTTCCCTCTAGGCTTTTTTTTGATTCTAGATTACTGCTGTTCGGTATTTCCTTTGGCGACCATTGAGCTACCTCGTCAAAATAAAGGGCCTCTACCTTCCTTAGGGATGCATTTTCTTCCTTCTATCGTTTTTTCAGTCAGAAAGAGTTTACGCTGTCTTTAGGAGAGAAATTAGACTTGCTCTATTATACGATTTTTTTTTCTTTTCGGGTGCCGGCCCCGGTAGCCCCTTTTATGTTTGCTTGGAGGTTGTAGTTCACATCTCTTTCCCAGCCCTTCTCCAGTCTTTTCACCCACATCAGCCGTCGAGGCCAGGTCTTTTGATCTTTTTCGTATATCTCTCTCTTTGGTGTTTTCCCGAGATGCCGCCCCTAAACTTTTCCGGCCCCCCCTCTTTGTAGCACTTCTCTGCGCTTTTCCTCCCCCATCAGCTCAATTTATGGCGAACATCCCCTAGTCGCACGGTAAAACCATCACGCCTTTATGAGATGAGCAGTCGTCCATCGGCACCATTTGCTTCCCGATTTAGACCCGAGAACCTTCATCTCGATAATCCCTCAAGCTCTCCCGGAGGTTCCTGCCCTTGAGGGTTCTCGCGCCTTTACTCTTCCCCCCCCCTCCAGAACCCGAAATCTTTTTTGAGGAGAGCCTCTCGTCTCTACCCCTCTCGCCTCCATCCCCCTTGCTCCTAACCGTAATGCTGCTATCCAGCCCAATGCCGTACCCAGGCCTCCCGGCCAGCGAGTTCTTAAAGTTTCTTCTTTTTCGAGGTTCCCGCTAGAAGTTCTTTTTCCCTTGTTCCCATCCCTCTCTCCTTTTAGTGCAGTTCACCCCAACAATGGCCGGTCACAGTCCCTCACCTCCAGGTTATTACGAGGTAGGTGATCACCCCTTTTCCAGCAGCAAACCTGCCCCTCGCGGTTGTGTTTTCCTTTTATGGAAGGGCTTCATACTATCCCTTCCGACGATGGTTTCTAAAGAGTCGTCCTCAGTTTTCTCCGATAACCCTTCCCCTTTTAGTTATTCCCAGGCGCGCCTTTTACAGGAGATCTTTGCGTTCCATGTCCTTTGACGAAATGTAGGGCTGACTCTGTCCCAGTCTCCCACTTCTCCCCTGAATGGACTCCCCCCCCCTTTCCTGTTTTCCCCCTTGAGGTAAAGCTAATTTTTCCTCCCTTTCCTATTTCGTTTCTCACAACTGGCGGCGGGCCCCCACACCAGTCCGTTTTTGTACTCCGCAAAGGAAAGGTCGGAGTCCCCCCTTTCTTTCAAAAGTCCTTGCCCCTTAAATGTATTTTTCCTGCACCCCGGAGGTGTGACAACCTCCACGATATGTCTTTTTTTTTTCGTTTTTTTTTTTTTTTTTTCTTTTGTTTTTGTTATTCTTTTTTCTTTTTTTTTTTTTTTTTTTTTTTTTTTTTTTTTTTTTTTTTTTCTTTTTTTTTTTTTTTTTTTTTTTTTTTTTTTTTTTTTTTTTTTTTTTTTTTTTTTTTTTTTTTTTTTTTTTTTTTTTTTTTTTTTTTTTTTTTTTTTTTTTTTTTTTTTTTTTTTTTTTTTTTTTTTTTCGGACACCATTTCCATCCTCGTGCCAAGGCTTGTTGTGTACTTTTTCCTTTTCAGAGCCAGCTGGGTTCCACCTGGTGTATTGGTGACTTTTTCTTTTTTGCTTGCTTCCATTGTGACCCTTTTTTGCCCATTTGTCGTCCCGCGCAGAGTGCCCAATTGGCAAGCCGCCTACCCTTCTTTTCCTGATGTCGTTCCCCGTATACGACATCTCTCCCTCAACCCCCTCCTCCCCCCCCTTCCCATAGGTCAAGAAAATCCCGGACACCAACCTCCTTTTAGTCAAGTAAGACCATTTTTCCGGTTTTTTTAAAAAGTGGGCCCCCGACCCTTAATTTTTGTTCCGTTTCTTCTCCAAGGAAGGATCGGTGATCTGACCCCCTCAGTTCAGCGGGACCTTGTTATCACCCCCTTCTCGTGGAAAAGAAAGAGAACACCCCCCCCTTTTTCTTACACCAAGTTCACCTGTGGTTTAGCGCCCCATTTGAGGTCGTCTTCTTGTCTTGGACCTTCCCAACTTCCGTTCATCGAACAATTCCTCTGGATATCCCTTTTCCTGATCTTCCCGTTGGAGGGAAATCGTCCTCTCTGCCCCATCCCCTCCACGTTGAAACTGAGGCCAATTTTTTTTTTTGTGATCTACCCCGATGAGGATCTTGAGGCGTGTCCCCGGGATTTCCCCTAGTTGTGATCCACAACTTATTCCTTCTCGGTTACCTGCCGATGCGGCTTTCGCGAGCTTTCCTTCCCCGTTGGTGTTGTTGCGTCGCTATTTAGATTCCCACCCCTCCAGCCTTCAAGCTTCCAACCCCTCGCCCTCATCCCCCTTACTAGTCAATACCCCCCCTTTGCCGCATTGGTTTTTTTCTCGTACGAATCTGGGTTGAAGTAACTCATTTTTTCCCCTTGTTTTCACTGTTTTCGGATTCCGCTCCGACGAGTACGCGACTTTATACTTCCCATTAGCCCCCCCAGAACTTGGCCTAATTTTGCCACCTCCCTTGTCTTTCACCTCAAGAAGACTCTGACCCCTCGGTTTTTCCCTCATCCACAGGTGTCCCCTGGGCCGTAATTGGGAGTCCAATTGACCTCTACTGGTTTCCCACGTGAGTAAGCGGTCATATTGAAGACCCCCCCGAGAATTCTTTGAAGTTTCCCCCCCTGGCACAGCCAATGGCGTGAGCTGACGGTGAATCCCTTCTTTCTGGGACCCCGTAGGGGGAACCTTTCTGTGCTTCCTCTTTTTCAGGGCCATTCTAGCGCTTCGTCATTTTAGTACTAGTAGTAGTGAGACTCTCTTTTTTTTGCTTCTCCTATTGTAGAACTTCTTGCCATCTTTTTCCAGGCCTTTCTCGTGCGCGTTTCTCGACCGACCAGCCTTTCCAGCGTCCCTTCCAAATGGCCGCCTCCCCCCCTCCCCCCCCCCCACCACCCCTTCGCCAACATAGTCTCTCACCTGAACACTCAACCCAAGAATTTCCGACCGATTGTGATTCTTTCAAAGATAGTTTTCGATTTGGTCCCCCCCCTGTGTTTCTGTCACCCCCAGGCCAGGGCATTTTCCGGCCGGGGCCTGTTGACATTCCCCTATTGCCTTTCTGATTTTACCCTCCTCCCGGGATTTTTTGGTGCCCGCTAAATGTTGTGTAGGCCGCCAAAACCTCTTTTTCAGCCCGTAGATCAGGCCACGGGGTGTTGGGTGGGTCACAGTCCCTTCTTTCCCTTAGGGCGCATTTTTTTTTTTTCCAGTAAGTATGCAGCCAGAAATTTTTTCTGGTCACGCGTCTAATCAGATGTTGGTGACTTCTCTCATTTTCATCCTCTTTCTTTTGTTTCTCTTTTACTTCCTTAGGCTTTCTGCCCGTGATAAATCCCTAGTAGGACTTCCCGATGATACCCTTCCCCCAAAGGTTCAGCAAAAAGAGTGCTTTTTAGTTGATGGATGGTCATGTCGTCCGGTGATAAACCTTCTCTGGATTAACCGCGTTTTTAGTCTTTTTTCCAGGACATGTGGGGGAGGAGAGTTTCCCACGCGGCTGGTGAAGAACGGGAGGCGTTTCGATCTGGAAGTCTTTGAATCCTTATCTTTCTGCTTGAATGTGTTGTCTCGGTTGGCCTGTTTTTTTTTTTTCTTTCAGCCTCCCTTTCCTTCCGCCAGTATGCTTTGCCTCTTTTTTTTTTCTTTTTTTCGCCTTCACGCCGGTTGTCTTATAATTTCACTTGTTTTTTCGGACGACGCGACCCCCCCCGGGAATAAACTCCTCCCACGGTCATCTTTTTTATTTCTCCGATGAGCGTATCTTCCCCCTCGTTCCAGCTTCGCTGACCTTCTTTGACCTGCGGTTTTGCGTTTCGATGGTGACTGAGACTGATTTGCCGTGTTCTCCCCTTTGCTTGTGCTGGGGCCTGTTTGCGTCCTCCCTTATCGTAGAAAACTAGAGTAAACATTCATGTCGTGCCCTTTTGGGGGCGTGCGCCAGTATCCTCTTTCCCCTTTTGGTGTTCGAGAGTTAAGTATGAGTTTTCCCCTCCCCTTCCCCCCTTGCCTCTTTCCATTTTCTTTTTGCGAGAGTTGTAGTCCCCGTGACTATGCTGCTTTTTTTTCGCCACCGCCCTCGACCCTCCGGAATTTTTTTTTCTTCCGCGTCTCGGCACCCCCTCGAAAAGAAGTCTTCTGATCTTAGCTTCCTCAGTCCCGCCCCGGTAAAGATTTTTCACGCTGAACTCTATTATTTTGCCTAATCATCCGGATCTTTCGGAGTGAGGCCCCCTTGTCTTTGAGCTCCTTCGATCCCAATTCGCCACCAAAGAGAAATGACCTAACATCTTAATTTCTTCTTTCCTCCTCGTATAGCACGCAGCAGACGAGACTCCGTTAATCTTCCCACCGCCCCCACTCTCCTCCCCGGACGTTCTTCCTCAAGGTCTTAAAGCCTTGCCCTCCTCGTCTCCGCCTCCTCCAGTTATTAGACCTTTGCGTTTCCCAGATGAAGTTCTCTGCGTCCCCACTCGTGCAAGTTCTTCACATCACCGCGTGATGAAATCAGAGGAGGGTTCTCCCCCCCTAACTCCACTTTCCCCCTCCAGCCACCCTCCATCTCTGTGCGGGTAAATGGTATTGAAGGTGATTTTGCATCTATTCAGACGGATGCAGTTTATCCTTCCTCCCCTACGATATCTCTGCCTATCAACCCGTCAGATACAAGAGGATTCCCAGGTCTCGATTCCCCCCAAAGTAGAGTTCGCCCTTCGGCCTTTTCCGCATGTAGGGCGTATCGTTCTTCACCTTTTCTCCTTCCTGAAAATTTAATGTTTATCTCCCCCCTTCCGGGTAGCAGCCCCCCCAGCCTCTTAATTTATCACAGCGGAGGGGCCACACCCAACTCCGTTCGATTTTTACATCCTTTTTTAAGTCTTTATGCGAAGCCGGGCGGCCCTGAACTTTTCTTTTGATTGCCGTCCTTTTGAAAAATCGGCCCCCGATTTTTTCCCTCCTCCTCTCGGTTTGCCCTCTTTTTTTGCCGGTTTTTTCCGTTAACTTCTCTCACCCAGCTTTGTGAGTTTTCCCTTCTTGTGGGTGAGCGTTTTTTTCCCCGCTGGCCCCTTTGTCGCTCGCACAGAGCCAGAGTTCTGAAGTTCCACAGGTCCCGACCTTTCTAGACTACATGTCTCAATCGTATTCGGCTTCTCCCGGAATTCCTTTCAAGCCACGATCCGCCACATCGGCCATCACATCCGGTTCCAACGTTTCCGAAGAAAAATGGTCCTTTGGTCTCAGGACCGCATCAGTTATCTTCCCAATGGCTTCCTTTCCCTTCAGCCAATGCCTTGAGCCGTTGTGAATTTTTTTTTTCTGCACGATCGTAGCGTTGACCGGTTCGACCCCAGGCAAGCAATGCGCATTCCTGGCACCCAAGTCCCATGGCTGGGTGGAGCCCCTCCACCCCCCCCCCCTCTTTCCGCGAATTTTCGTTTGAAAAGAAAAGTCGGGCATCCGTTCCCCCCTATTGGATCTCCGGTTTTCTTTCGTTGACCCTGAGGAGGGATGGCTAGTACCCTTACTTCTTCTGCACTGCTTTTTATAGGCCCCCAAGTTTGCGGACTTGTGGTCGTTACTCCCGATGTATTTGTTTTTTTCCCTCGAGGAGAGGTCTTTTTCGCTAGGATGGTATTTTCGATCCTCCCCCCTATTTTCCTCCCTTTTTTGTGAGATGAGATTCTTCCCGCCCAGCTCGTCAAGAGGACTTTAAACTCCCTTCTTCCTTGCTCTTCACTCCTCTTTTCCCGTCCCCGGGTAGTCCGAATTTTGGTGTTTCCCGCATATGTGTTTTTTGACTGGTAGGTACTCGGCCGATAGAAGAGTAACGACGTCGTTCCTTCTCCCTTGCCCCGTCTCCCCTCCAATTGGAGTACGGTTGACGTGCGTTCCACGACATGTGACCGTTGTTGGCGTATTGCCCGGTGAAATTTTTTCCATTCTCTCCTTTTCTGACTTTTGTAATGCCTCTTTAGAGTTCATTGTTTCTCACCGGTCTCGTCGATCACCGAGACTTTTGCCCCCTAAAGAAAGACAATGGCTGAGAATGATTATTGCCGTTTCCCCCTTAATGTTTCGGTGCCCCAAAGTCGGGTTTTTTTCCTGTGTCTTGCCGAGTGTCGGGTGCGGGCCATCGGTGTAGAAGAAGTCTCCGCTTTCCTCTGTAGACCCCCCCTGACCAGGTTTCCTTTCCCCTTTAGCAACGGCAGGTGATCTGGTCTTTTCTCTTCTGACCTCATGCCTCGCCCGGGAAAAATTCAGAAGACAATTACCACACAACCCTCACTTCGTCACCATCTGTCTCCCTGAACTTCCCCCGCCAACACCTAAGTAAGACCGCTACGTTATTCTTTCCCCCGATATTGGTGATGTGACCCATGCCGTTTGTTTTCAACATGGCCGTTGGCTGGGTTTACGGCTTTTTTTTAATAATTTCTTCGGGCTTTTTTCAAATCTCCTTCTTGTGTAGGCCCGCCTCCTGTGGTTTAGACTGTAACTCATAATTTTGGCCTTTCGGCAAGTCTCCATTTTTTTGGTCCACCGGAAAGTTTCGTTCGGGGACTTCTCCACTCCTCCTCATTTCGTCCATGGAATGGACGCCCTGATAAAGATACCCTTTTTGGAGCCCCCTTCCCCGCTGACCTTGGGAATTTATAGGATTTGCTGGTTCAGCGATAGGGTTGTTCCCTTTCTCCACCTTCCATACTTAGGCCTTTCCCCTCTGAATCCCATTCACAGAAAAACTACCCCCGACCCCTCGCTTTTTTTTTTTTATGGGATTTCCCGTTTGATCTGATTTCAGGTTGTTCGTTTTTGCGTGTCCGTCAATGTGGGTTGAGGCCGCTTCACGTAATAGCTTTGACCTGCCCCCCTCGACTCCTGCGGCGGTCAAGCAGAATGAGGGACCGGCTTTCCCTTTTCTAGATTCTTTTTCTTTTTCAGGCTCCGTTGTGGCGACCTCAGCATTTTTTGCTGCTGCGTGTGCGTATCGGATTCGGAAGCTTCTGCCCCTTTCTGTTCCGGTATTACTATTTTTTTATTCCCTTCTGCCTCTCGCCCCCCCTTCCCTTTCCCCCAAAGTTTGACTTCCTCTGGATGACTTTCTCTCTTGAGTTTTCGAATAGGTCAGCTGCGTGACCTCCCCCTTCTCTATATAAGCGGCAGGTGCCGGCTTCCTTTTTGAATGGCCTGCTCTTTTATCTGTGAGATATGGAGGTGGCCGCTCTCCCGATCATTTAATGCGACCCCCTTAGCAAAGTCCCTTTTTCCCTGGGCAGTGGTTTTTGTGCGCTTTCTCTCTCATCCGTCTGTTGTGTTGCTTCTTTGACCTCGTCGCACGCATACCCCCGGCTCCCTGTCTTCTTTTGGACGGAGTGGTGCCGTTCCGATTTTATTCCCTCCCCCCCCCGAAAGCTCTTTCACCAGCTCCGCCTGGCGATTGCCCCTTCGCCGTTTCATCGGTAAGACGTTCTCTCTATAGAGAGTTTCCCCCTCAAGGTACCCCCTTCCTTTCCCGCTTTTTTTTTTTTCAACGCGACTATCCTTCTTCTTTTTTTCATTTCCCATCAAGCGTTTACGCGGTGTTTTCGGCCCTTGGAGGTTCGCGGTCCTTTGTCGCACAAATAGAAAGGAAAGAAAAGAGTGTCCTTATTCAGCTACGGCTCTCTATAGACCCTGAAGACCAGGGTTCCCTAACCTTGTCATTGCTTCTTTCCACCCAGGAGCGCCCCAGTTTTGACAGAGATTTTTAAGCGGAACCTTTTCGGCAGCTCGACTTTCTTCGAACTTTGTTTTCAATAGCTGAATTTCTAGGACTCCCCCCAACATGTCCTGTCCCTATCCCAAGTAACTTTTTTTTACTTATGAAACGAGGACTTCGCCTGCATTCCCTCCTCACAAAAGTCCCTCGCTTGTGCGGGTTACAAATGTTGTAGGTTGAATTTCACATCCAATGCTCCCTCTTCCCTGTGAGCCTTTAAGCCGCGCATTTGTATCCAGACACCACCATAGTACTCGCGCGGCTCCACAGGAGGAGTGTTGTTTCCCAGGCACATGGTCCGCCCCCTTTAGGTTCTTCATCTTCTCTCCCCCCCCCCTTTTCCCGAAGGACTCCCCTTTCTTTTCCCTTTTGACTTCTACGGTTGACGCTTCTGCCCCTTCTTATTTTCTTCTCCAGGCTTCGGCCTCACCGCCCTCGATTGTACCTAAGAAAGCCTGATTCTTTCCCTCCCTTTCCCCCACCTTGACTTCCCCTGACCCTGGCTTGTGAAGAACCTAGTTTGGGTACCCCCCCCCCGACCCGCTCGGTGCTCATAAGTGCTTTGACCTCTGTTTTCCTTTTTTCATTTTTTTCCCGGAGAGACACAGATGGTGCTTCTTTTTTTTTTGTTCTTTTTGCTGCTTTGCTTTTTCCGGGCTGCCGTGTCGATAGACCTCTCCCCATCTCCGGACGACTATACAAGGGCAAGCTTTCGATTTCCTACCCCGGCTAAAGTTTCGTGCTTGGATATCCCCACTATCCCTAACATCTAAGTCCCTCCCCTCCATGACCCTAAATTCACCTCCTTCGGTCCCTAGTACACATTGAATGCTTGCACTCTGCCCAATTGGCTGTTTCCGGGTCGGCTTCCTTTTGATCGGCCACTTAGATTAAGAGGGACATTTTTTTTAACCCATCTTTGCAGCAAGTCTTTTCCCCCCCAAAACCCACGTCTACGGCAACCCTTTTTTTCGAGCCCAACAACGCAGGTACTTTTTTTGTGTCTGGAACGCCACGTCGCTCATATTCTCGTTTCATCTGTTTCCTTAGATGACCTTCTGCGGGGTTGTTTTGTTGGTTTTGGTGGTTTTTTTTTCTTCTTTGACGGGTTTTTGTTGGGGTGGGGGGTTGGGTGTGGAGAACCTCTTCTAGCGCCCCTCTTCCAGAAACCGTCTAGAATTCTGCCATGGACGTTTCTTTAACCACCGCTGAGGAGTGCAGAGTTACTACCGGGCTTTGCCCCCACCGTGTTTGCTCCTCATGAGCGCTTTTTTCTTGAGGTGTTCAAGGACCTCTTCGATGTCTTGTTAGAGCC
>Ga0179593_1301293_pt1 | contig 10491 bp, 19 predicted proteins | sample CZODoug2_1_08_16_FD_185931 | JGI IMG/M metagenome (GOLD analysis project Ga0179593, IMG submission 185931) | Vadose zone soil fungal communities from Angelo Coast Range Reserve, California, USA - CZODoug2_1_08_16fungal (PacBio error correction) | ecosystem: Environmental > Terrestrial > Soil >... | reverse complement strand
CTTTCCTTGTGATTTTCGGCTTTCAGTTCATTCCCCTTTCCCCACTTCCTCTGCCTTTGGCGGCACCCCTTCCTAGACCAAGGGCAGTTTCACGGTTTATCTTGGTACCAGAAGACTTCCACTCACTGGCTGACGCGGGTTGCCTTTTTCTCCCGTTTTGCTTTCCAATTAACTGGAAGCTAACCCCTACATGTAGGCGTTTTGTTTCTTCCCCCTTTTCCCGGCGCCCCAGCATTTCCTGCGAAAGGCCCTCAGATTCCCCTTTTTTGGCCCCCTGCAAATCCCTGGCTCTCGGTTTTTTAACTTTTGGTTCTCCCTGTTGGCCTGTTTTCCCAAACCACCTGGAGCCCCCCGTGAGTTTTTCTCCTTTTCTTCCTCTTTGGTTTCAGTGTTTTTTTACGTGTTTGGTTTTTTTCCGGTTACCCGCGGTTCCGTTATTCTTTTTGAGTATTGTAGTGCCAACCTTGTCCCCCCCCCACTTTGACCTTTACACGGTCCCCCCTCCCTCAGTACCGGGTTTTTATTTTGCCACTTTTTTACTCTGTTACGAACAACCAACTGATTTACTTGCCGGATGTGCTTGGGACCTTTGGGTCCCACCTTCTCCCTGCCCTTGACCAAACTTTTGGACCCTCTCCCCAACGTCAATTGCTGTTCCTCTCCTCCCCATTTGCGTTCCTTACCTCTCATTCCCCTTTCCCCCCAGGGAGAACCCCGTTGCTCCTCCCTCCCCTGGGGAGCGTGGTGTTCTTCCTCCTTTTCCTTTCACTCGTTTTTCCGGTTTTTTAATGGGTTTCCTTTTGATACTTGTTTTTTTCATCCTGGGTTACTTCCTCTCTCTCCTGATGTTCTTTTCACTTTTGACCTTCTTGCCCGTTGAGTTTGTTTCTTGAGGTTCTCTTTTGCGGCCCTGTTACCCCCAACGGACCCCCACCTACATTTTTCCCTTCCCCTCTCGGGGGGTGGGAGTTTTGATAGACTTTTCCCTTTGTGGTCATTTCTTCAATGAAACCGAACGGCACCTACTTTTGCTTTTTTCCTTTGCCGGCGGGCCTTGAGTTTTTGGGTTTTTCTGTCCCATTACGACACTCCCATTTCGTCAGTTTTTTGTTTACATTTTTCTTCTTTTTTTTTTTGCCTGGTACCCCCCCACCCCCCCCTTCATGCCCACGGCCCATTCAGGAGCCCCTTCTTGCTTTCTGTTCCATCAGGCTTCCCCGCGCTTCGATTGCTATTTTTTCACCCCTTTTTTTTTTGACGGTTGGACACCAATTGTATTGCTTTTTTTCTTTGTATCCTGTTGTGATCCCATTCTTGTGTTCCTTTATTTGACCTTTTTTCCCCCTGTTCTTTTGTTTTGTTGACATTTGGTTCAAGGTGTTTTCCTCTTTTTTTCTTTTTTCTGGTTATTAAGCAAACCCCCTTCCTCACCCACCCGCTGGTCTAACGTTCCCCATTTTTCTTTTGACGGGCGCATTTGCCGGTTCTCTCCCCTCTTCGTGTCAGTTGCTACCTTTTTTTTTCGGCAAACTTTAACGTTCCTTTCCCCTTGCTTGGCTCCTTTCGAAGGTTTTGTGTCCCGTCGTTTCGGCGGTTGTGAGCCCCCGTCTGACTTATCTCTCCATTTTTCACGGCCAGTTGCGTCTACGATGAGTTCCTTCCCCCCAGGTGGTGTGCTTCGATTTGGGTGATTGTTTTCTCTTCCCCCTTGGACCTGTGGACCCCCCCTTCGAAATGGCGGCCTTGTTGACAAACTCATTTTTGCGTGTCTTTTACACTCCCACCGTATTTCGGTTGACTTTGGACTTCTTCCTCCTTTTTTCTTTTTCTGGTTAGTTAAGCCACCCTGACCCTTTTCAGTTTAGACTTTTGTTTTTGCACAGACCGGATGTGGGCCTGTTTCCACTGTTTCCCCCTCTTACTGACACCGACTGCCATAGCCCGTTTTCTTGTTTGCATTGGCGGGGGGGGTTGTGACCACCTTCCTCCCCTTCTGGTTTTTTCACCCAGGGGACTCCACCTGTTGTTACGTTCGGCGGTTTGTGTCCTCCCGTTCTGTGTCATCCCACAGCATAACTGGAAAACCTTTTTGTTGTCTGGACAGAATTTCTAAGACTTTTTTTTCCCCCTCTCCAGTTTTGTTTGTTTGTTTTTTCCCTTATTTCTTTTGTGGGTTCTGTGGCTAGCCTTGCGACCACTTCCCTTCCGTTCGTTTTCGTCCCCCTCCTTTTCACGGTTTTCCCCTGTTTCCTCAGTTGCCCTTTGTCCAACAATTTTTTCCCTTTCTTGGCTTCTTTCTTTCTTTTGTACCAGAGTTTTTCACCGTTATGTTTACACCCTTCCGGTCTTCTTCTTTTTTGGCCGGCACCCAATTGTTTTTTTCCATAAAGCGTCGTTAGTACTTTTTCTTCCTTTCCCTTTTCGCCAGAGTATCCAACCGTCACATTTTCCGTTTTTCCCCTTGCACAGCCATTTTCCCCCCGTCCCTGCTTTTTCTCACCCGCTTTCGCTTGGTTTGTAGCTTTTTTTTTCTTTCGCCTTTTTTGTTTCACCCCAACCTTTCCCCTTTTTCACATGTTTTGGCACTTCCGTCTTTGACCGCCCCCCCCGAACTTTCTGATTGGTCCCTGCTGGAATTAGTTTTTCGCTTCTTGGCCTCTCTTTTTCTCTGGCTTTGTTGCATCTTTTTTCTAACGTTCCTTTACTTTTCCTTTTGTTGTTACCGCTCCATTTGAGAAGTGACTCTGTTTTTCTTTTTTTTACCTTTTTTTTTCCGTTTTGTCCTTGTTTGCAATCCCAACTTTGACTGGTGCCAGGTCCTTGTGTTTTACCCCCCTAGTCCAACCGTTTTTGCCTTTTCCTTTTTTTCCTCCTTCGGCGGTTTTTTGTCCCCTTTTTCCTCAGTCCCCTTTAAGAGTTTGTTTTCGTTTCTTTTGCTTTTCAGCAGAGCCCTTTTTGACAACGCCCCGCGTCAAATGGCAAACGTCCTTCTTCCCCACGCTCTTATCACCGGGAGTTCTCTTCAGGCGCTTCCGTTCCTTTTGTTTTTTCTTTTATCCAGTCCCTCCGTTTTGTCCACTGCCCCTTTTTTTTCCCCCCAATTGGCATAGCCATGCTTTCTTGATTCCTTCATTGGTTGCTTTTTTTTTCGGAGCAATCGGTTCTTGCCCATTGGTTGGTTGTTTTATGCTTTGGCTTTTTCCTTGTGTTTTTTTCTAAAACGACGACGTCCCGTTTTTCCTTCTTCCATGTTTCTGTCCGGTCGTCGTGCATCTCCTCCCACAAGTTTCCCCTTCTTTGAAGTTTCTTTCTTCTTTACATGTCTCACACGTTATGTTGTGCCTTCCTTATATTTTTGGTTTTTTGTTTTTTTGCCGGCCAATGGTTTTTTTTCCTAGCCGTTTTTTTTTGTGGGGGCCAGTTTCTGCTTTTCCTGCCTATGCCCTGAGTGTTTTGTTTTTTCATCAACTGTATATTAGTCAACGGTCCCCACTTTAACTTAATCATCCCCGTCCTCCCCCCAGTGCTTCGATCCCAACCCCAGGAGTCTCGGGCGATTTTCCTTCCCTTTTTTGGTTTTTCAACCCCCCTTCTTCGTTTTGTTTTTATGCAACACTGATCACTTTTTTTTATTTTTGCGCTTTTGACCTCCGTTTTTTTTGTATTTCCTTCCGACATTTTTTTTTGTGTCCGTCCCACCTTCGGTTTTTCGCTTCTTGTTGCCTTGTGCCGATTTCTGTGTTCCTAGCGCCTTTTCTCAACGCCCCTTCTCCTCGCCGATTCGTCCATCTGACCCTTTACCACTCTCTGTTGTTTTCTTTACGTGTTTTTTCTCCCCGAATGCCAAAGTTAACAGTCTTTCCCGTCGGTTGTTTCCGTTATTATACAGTCTTTTCACCCCTTTTCTTGCCCCGTTCTATTGCGTTGTACCTTTAAAGGTCCTGGGTTAGTGTCCTTTTGTGTCTCTGCTGCCTCAACGGACCCCTCACCCCGGCCCCTGGTTTCCCCTGTCAAACACTTCCATCCGTCCCCCCACCCCCAATGGCTGCCCAAAGTACTTTTCCTGTCTCTTGCGCCTTTTATTTTATTGGTGTGTCCCGTCCACAGTAGCCAGTTCAATACGATCAGCCCGGCGCCCCCTTTCCCGGAGTCCGGGGCCTGTATGGGTTGGGCTCCTTGGACCTTTATTTTTTTTTTTTACTGTGGTCCCCTCAACCTTTTTCACTACAACGTTCGTGCTTGGTACCCACAGTTTGCTCTGTCTTTGGCTCCTTTTTTTTTTCCCTCTGTCTTCCCCCTCCCACCATTTTTATTTCTGGTTTTGTTGTAAAATGTTTTTCCTCAGTCCTCCTCCCCTTTCTCGGCGGGTTTGAAGTGTCCTTAAGGTCAAAAAGCGGTTCGTTCTTGATTTTTTTGGTTCCATTTTGTCCGGCTCCCCCTTCTCTTCTTTTCACTTGGACCTTTTTGCCACTGCCGTTCTCGCGCTTTTTCTTTACCTTTTTTTTTTGTCTGATCTGTGATATTCGGTCCAGCACTCCACCTGCCCCTGGCTACTTCTTTTCCAGCCGAGCTTTTCCCTGTTGCAAGGTTGTTCACTTTACATACGAACTGTCACTCATGTGGCATTTTCCGCCCGTCCCCCGTTTTCGTGGCCGGTTGCTTCCACGTTGGACCTCATCACGGTTGCCCCGTTGGGCGTTGTGTCCGCCAGCCTCTACCACACCCCGCATTTCATCGTCCTCCTTTTTCTGAATCTTTTGCAAGGGCAGCATAGGTTTGATGTTCTGGACCTTCAGTTTCCCTTCATTTGACGTTGGGACAACCATTAGAAGGTTTTCCCCTATTTTTTTATTCAGCCTGGTTCTTCTGGCCCGTTTTCGTTGCCTGGTTGACGGTTCCGGTTCTGATCTGGCGGACAGCCAGTTAAATAACGACACTCCCCCCTCCTGGCATCTAACTCAACCCATTTTCTCTTTCTAGCCCCCGGGACGCTGTTCCCCTCCCATTCCGAGGCACGTACGTTTTTGGGCCACTGTTCACCCGTGATTTTGACCGTTGCTGCATACCCTGTGGACCTATCACACGGGACGTCGGGCCTTGTGAGCTCTAGTTGACGAGTCCCAATATCTAGCTTCCCTTCCCTAAAATTCCGTGCCGACCTACTCTGTTGTGACCCTCTTACATTCACCTTGCGATTTTTGTTGTTTTTTTCTTCGAGTTGCCTTCACCTTTTTGTGTTGACGGTGTTTGCCACCAGTCTAATTTTTCTATTCGGCGGTCCTGTGCGTTTACTCTAATTTGTCTGGGGGCCTGCTTCTGTGTGGGTGGTCGTTTGAAGGTGGTTTCCTGGTGAGTTTTGTGCAGTCCGGCCTTTCAATTTATTATTTCTTCCATTTTTCCCCCAGCCCTGTACTTTGCCCCTTTTCTAACAGAATGCTGTCGGCAGCCACGGGGTGCATCTTCTTTTTTACACGCCTACCGACGGCACCTACGGTGGCCTTTGAAGCCTTTTTTTTCGTTGACCCGGCGGTCCCGGTCCCGCATGCCAAGCCTTCCCTGGCTGTTAAGTTTACCCCTTGCCCTACTAAACAGTCATACCCTTATGTGACCACCGGCGACTTCGATTTGCGGCCGTGTTTTCCCGACCTTTTTTTAGTCAGGTTTTCTTTCGATTTGGCCTCCTCCTCATTTTCGGTGCCGGTTCACCCACAATTTGCCCTTGAGCTGTCGCTAACGTTTTCTCCGCTGGTTCCGGATGACTTTTTTTTTCCCCGTTTTTTGAAAGGTTCCAGTGTCTTTTTATTTGCCTTTTTTTGCCAGCTCCTCGACCCCCCTTTTCCGTTTAGCTCCCCCTTTCAAAACTTTACCTGCCGAGCACCGGGCATGCCGGTGCCGCCCTTTGTCCCGACAAACGTTTTACGGTCCTACTTTCCCTTATTTTGAAAATACCGGCGCCTTATCGTTTTCCCCCCCTGCCACAGGTTCACGCCCTTTCATTATCTTTTTTTCTCCGGTCGGGATCCTCTGAATCACGGTACCCTGTCTGTCCCTCTGTATGTTTGAACTTTTCAGTTGAGGTCCTTTAAGTTGCCTTTCACGTTTTCATAGGTGTGTTCCCCACCCCACGGCGTCCGGGAGTGGTGCACTTGTTTTGTAATCCCCTTTTCCCCTTTTTTCCGGATTACCCAAGCCTTATTTGTAATTTTTTTCCCTTACCAGGTACGGTTTTGAGCTTTTCGTCATAGCCCCTTTCCCTCGATACCTTTCCCCTTGCAACTCCCTAGCACGGGTGAGTGGCACTTTCCCTGCTTGTACGTACACCGGCCCTGCCCTTACTTTGCATTGTCCGCCAGCCTGGCACGTTCCCCCTTCTTCCAAATTTTGACGCTCACACCCTGATTTCCTTCTTTTCGTTTTCTGCTAGTTGGCGCTGGTCACCACTGGCCTGTGCTTTTTTTTCCCCACAGCTTCTTCCACCGCTTCCTCCCCTTCCCTCATCTCCTCCGTTTTTTTTTCTTTTTTTTTTTTTTTAGCGAGCATTCGGTTCTCCTTGGGTTTTGCACGTGTCTTGCCCTCTGTTCTCCGTTATCGTGTGTTTTTCCCCCCCCGCCACGACGTCTTTTTTTCTTTCTTTCTTCGTTTACATTTTTCTGTTCCTTTTTGCTTTTTTTTCTTGAAGAGGCCCAAGCAACCTTCGTGCCCCCCGTTAGTTTTCGGAACTTTCATTTTTCCCCCTTTTTGGAGTTTCTTCCGGCCGGTTTGCCGTTTTTGTCAAACAGGTCCAGTCTTTTTTCCGTTTCGTTGCTGGGCTGCCTGTCCAAGCGACCATTCTTAACCTTTCCAAGTTCTCTTCCAACCTCCGTTTGATCCTCAGGCCTCGACCCAGTGTCTTCCTTTTTTCCCCCCATTTCCCGGTCCACTTTAAATTTCCATTTCCAGGCTCCCACTTTCCCCCCCTGATTTTGCCTTACATCATCTTTTTCTGTCTTTTGTTGATTACCCTTTCTTTTTTTCCTGATTTTTTTTACTCGTTAGCCTGTCCTCACCCCGTTCCCCTTGGCGAATGTCTGTTGGGGTCCCTTCCATTTTTGACGCTTTTTTCTCTGTTGCCGTTTTTTTGCTAAGACCCCTTTAGGCATTTTTTTTTATCTTTGGTTGGACAGTTCGTTCTTACCCTTCGCTGCCACGTCTTTGGATTTTTTTTTGGGTCAACGTTTTTTCAAGGTTTTCAGTCGTGTGTCTGTTTTTCGTCCCTTTTTTCGTCTCCAGGAGCTCCCCTTTCCCTGTTTTTTCACAGTTCAACACACTTCCTCCGTACAAAAGTGCCCCCCCCCCCCTGGTCTTCCGGCGCTTTTTGGTGTGCCAGTCCACAACTTGACCGACAACGATGCCATTTTTTTGACGCTTCCCCCCCCCCTGATTGGTGACTCCATCTGTTTTCATTGCATTGGACTTGATTCTGTGGGGCTCCGCCCCCCCACTTTATTACAACTCCCTCCGTCTTTTGCTTTTTTTCCCATGTTGCCCTTCTTTTTGGCAGTTCTTTTGCCTTTTGAGGACATTATTCTTAACCTTACGTTCCCTTCCTATTAGTGCTTTTTTTTTCTTCATGTTTTTCCCCCCCCCTGTTTTTTTTTTTTTTTTTTTCGTTTTGCCCCCAAATGGACGTCCCCTTTTGAATTTAGTCCTTCCCCTTTTTTTTCTTGATACCTTTTGCCCAAAAATGGTTTACAGAGTGTTTTTTTTTTTTTTTATGTATTCTGTGATGTTTGTTCAAGAAACCTCTATCCCACGCCCTTAACAGTCCCCCCCCCACATCATCCGTAAAAACCTGCTGTATCACCGTAATCCTCAATTGACAGAAGTGTTTGGCCCACCTTAAGTGTCAAGGAATAGGTCCTCCTCTCCACTGTTATTTTTTGGACCGACACTGTTCGGCCACTTTTCGATGTCCCCTGTTTTCCTCGCTGGATCCAAAGAACCCTGCCTTTGTTTTTTTCGTTTCCCCAATTTTCTCCGGTCGGCAAGTTGTAGATTCCAATTCAAATTAGTGATTGAGGTTTTTTTTCGTTAATCCCAGCGTACTTTTGATGAATTCCTTTCTCTTTTTTGGTTTTTTCTTTCAAAAAATTTATTTTTTTTATGGAGTCTGTCGTTGGCTGATGTTTGTGCCGGCTATCCAGAGGCTCAATTCAGTTCACTCCAAACCTTCCCCTAAGGTACCCTTTTATCTGTCATGAAATTCCTGGGACCCAAGCACGGGCGACGTTGGGTTTTCTGGTGGGGTTCCCTCCCCCTGTTTGAAGGTGCCGTACGCCCCGCGCCCTGATTGCATGTTACTCCTTCGTCCTTTTTTGGCCCGGAAGTTCTTCTTTTTATTTTGGTTTTACCATCCTCCTTTGTTGACGCCTTGTTTCCTTTCGCGGCAGTTGAGTGTTAGACAACGTCGTGCCCCGTATTTTTTCTCCTCTTTCCCATTAGCTCTTTGTCCCTATCCTTGTGTTGGCCCGGCCAAAGTTTTTCAACGGTCAGCGTTGTGTCTTTTTGCTGCGGCCAGAGCTAAAAGAGTCCTTCTCTTTTTTATTTTCTTTCTTGTTGTTTGTCGGCGCTACGGTGAGTTTTTGTTTCAGCATCAACTTTTTTTTTCTTCTGGTTGTTCCCCTTTGCCTTTCCCCGCCTTTTGTTCAGAACGGCTCCAGAACTTTCCGCTGTTCACGACACCGGATGGCATATTCCTAAGGTTGATTCTTTTAATAGTTCCGTTTCCCCCCCTTCGTCCCCTGGACCGTTCACGACTGTATTTTTTTTCTTTTTTCTTCTCCGTCCGGAGCCACACTCACCCTTCCCAAGTTGTTCCCCCGATGCGGCCTTGCAATTCCTTTCCCCTGTTCCTTCGGAGTTGCCTTCCTTTGAAGGTGTGGCAACAAAGGTCTCTACGTGCTGTTGCCCTTTTCGGTGAGCTACGGTTGTGTTTTTGGCTTGGTTGCTCCCCTTCTTTTTTCTTTTTGCCGGTGCACCGGGGAAGTTGTTCTCTTCTGGCGGTGCCTGCTAGAAGCCAAGCTTTTTCAACTTTGCCACCACGCCTTGTTGAGACCTTGTCTTTTTCAACCTTTGGGTGCCGATGTAAGGACCAACCGACCGGCCCACGACTTGTTGACTTTGTTGCCCTGCTTTGCCACGGGAGCCCTGAGGAAAATTTTGATTTTTTTCACCTCCCTTTTTTTTGTCGTGCCAGTCCCCCTTTACCTCCCCACAGAAATGAACTTAACCTTTCGACCGATGGGCGGACTGCCCCTTGCGCGGCTTCCACCTGTTCATTAAAACTTTTTCCGGGGTGGCAGGTCTCCCCGTGTTTCTCTGTGTTTTATTCTTTTGTAAGGATGATTTTTTTGCCTGTTTTTTTCCTTTCTGAGTGTGTTGTGTTATGGTCTTTGCGGCAGTCCCTTCACACTTTGGGAACACCCGATGACCTTTTTTTTCGTCACTTGATATGGCCCTCCAAGGTGACGTTAATGGATCAACAGCCATTTGTCCTATTTTATTGGACGGCACGGCGACCTTCGGCAAAACCTGGTACCTATTTCCAGACGTACCTTAGTTTGAGCCCACGTAGCCACCTTTCCCAGTTTTTTTCCCTTTGCGACCTCCCCCCCCCCCCCCCTACTCTTCCTTCATCCCCGGGTACGCGGCTTGAGTGATTGTCTTCAAGGGTTCCCTTGTGACCCACCTTTTGTTCTTGAGCTCAGGTGATCTTTTTTTGACGGAGACGTTTGTTGTTTTGGTGACGTGAAGGTTGCCTTTTTTTTTTACCGGTCCCCCTGCAGCAACGACCCCCCCACGCTGCCCTTTTACGGCCCCTCCGAGACTGGTTCCAGTTTAACTTTTAAGCTGTACTCAACTCCTCACGTTTGCACGTGTTGCTTGGTTCCCCTTTTCCAACAACGTTGCCCCTCTTTTTCTGCTGCCCCTTTCCTTTCCCAACGGACCCTTTTTTCGGTGCGTTGTCTGCCCCCCTGGCCGGACTACAAGTAGCATCCCTGGCCCCATTCAGGAACGACTGGCGTTGTCTTCATTGTTTTGTGTTGATTTTTCCTCTTGAATTCCCTTGCTCCCCTTGGTGGACCCCCCAACGTTCATTTTCGCGCTCTCCCGTGATTCCCCCTTCTTTTCGGCTTCTCCCACGTATTGCTGTTTTTTTTTTTTTGTTCCGTTGGCCCCTTTTGGCTTTGGCTTCAGCCGTCAAACGACACAAAAAACCACCCCCAAACCCCCCCCCCACCGACCGTTGTTCCTGCCCTCACCGCCCCAGGCGGTGGGTGGTGCTCTGTTACCTCCACCCCCCGAACGCCCCTCTTGCTTTTGTGGCCCTTGCAACGTCGACCGGCCCCCCTGCACGTGCTCCCGTTTGCCCTTTTCGGCATTTTGTTTCCGCCACGGTCTGAGCCCCAACCAAGTCTTTGAAGGTCCCCCTTGCGCACCGAATCGTCCGCC
>Ga0179593_1291836_pt1 | contig 10491 bp, 10 predicted proteins | sample CZODoug2_1_08_16_FD_185931 | JGI IMG/M metagenome (GOLD analysis project Ga0179593, IMG submission 185931) | Vadose zone soil fungal communities from Angelo Coast Range Reserve, California, USA - CZODoug2_1_08_16fungal (PacBio error correction) | ecosystem: Environmental > Terrestrial > Soil >... | reverse complement strand
TTTGTGGGGCCGGCGTTCGGCCCCTTATTCAACTGCGGTTCCGGTTTTGCCTGCTAGTTTTGGCCCCGTTTTCCTTTTGCCGCCTTTACCCACTGACCTGGCGTCTTGCCCGACCCTTTTTTTACTTGTCACTGAATTACTTTCGCCGTCCGGCCGTTGATTTAAGTGATCGTTATGTCCTGCCATTTGCCCCTTCTTTTTTTGCTATTTTCCTGTTGGTTTGCTGTGCCATTGGAGTGCTCTCGTCGTTTTTTAATGCTTTTTTTTTTGGGTTTTTTGATTGGCTCCTTTTTTTTTTTGCGTGCTCGTAGTCGCTGCCTACCCCCCCCATGTCTCTTGTTCTGACTGGGGTCAGTTCGAAACGAGGTGTGTTTCCGAATCCCCCTGACCACCAATTTTTTGCGCTGGTCGGTGGTTCGGCGGCGTTTTTTCACCATAAGATACGCGGGACCCCCTCTTCTGTGCTGCCGTGCAACATTTTTTTTTCGTTTTTTTGCACTTTTGCCTTGGGTTGGCCTGGCGTTGAGTCTGCCTGTAGGAGGCTTAGTCCCTTAAGGGTCCCTTCCGATTGTGCGTCATGCCGTTCTCCCCCCTTTGTTGGCCTTCTTGCGCTCCTCCCCACATCATAACCGCGTGGGGCGAGTTATTTTCCGCAGGGGCCTTTTCGAACCGTTTTCACTGTTCCGGCAGGGTCTGTCTTCCCGTTTTTTTTTCTATGGCCCCCTGCCCTGTTTTTGCGTCGGACTGAGCCTGGCAGGGCTTTTCTCTCTCGGTCGCCCAGAACGATCGAACGGAACGTTTTTGGCCTCAGTCGTCTGTCCCCCGTTTCCCACCCGCGTCGTGTTTTCTATCTTATTTCCCCCTTTTTTTTTTTTTTTTTCCGTTTTTCGCTGTTTTCCCCCTCCAGCCCCCCCTTCCTCTCCGGCAGTTCCACCTCGTGTTGAAGTGCCCGACACCCCTCCTTCGGTCTCCCCCCAGGCCTGTTTTTTTCTTGTTTTTTTTTTTTTTTGTTGTGGTTTTTTGTGTTGTTGTTTTTGGTGTTGCGTAAGGCAGTTTCTCTTCGTCCGCACGTGGCCGGGCCGCTTTCCCGCACGAAGATCCGTTTCTTTTTTTCTGGGTTTTTCTTTTTGACCGGCTGCGGAGAACTGTTCTAAGTCTTTTGCTGGGGAGAGGCGCTTCCCCGGGTGGTCTACTTTTTTTTCACTCTTACCTGCTGTGTTTAGCTCTAGGACGTCAGTTTTTTTTGCAACCGCGCCCCCCTTTTGATCGCGTCGCCTTGTGACACTCTCCTTGGTTGTTTTTCACGGTTGCGGCGTTCTTTTTTCTTTTTGGCTGCGCTCCGCCAGGCGCTTTTTCTTTTTCCCCACGTTTGCTTCGCACGCCCTGTGCTCCTACCCCCTTTTACGTCCTGCCCCTCCCCCCCCTCCTGCACAAGTGCTTGACGTTCCTCGACTCGTAGCTCCTGGCCGAGTCCTATTAAAAGTTATCTTCCCTAGCTGGGTTGCTTTTGTGACCGCAGCATGGTGGCCCGGGGCCCTGCCTCCCTAGGCCCCGTGCGTGATCTAGTCCGGCGCGGCATTAACAAGAACCGTTGTTTTCTCTACGCTTTTTTGCAGTCGTTCCTTTTCTCCGATGCCTTGAAGTTGTCTGTTCTGCCTTCTGCCCCCCGACCACCTTTGCTTTATGCGCCTCTTCAGTGAACTCCCTTTCCCTCGCCGTGTTCCAAGCTGTAAGCTTTTCCCCTATTGGTACGCAGGGGAAGTACCCGCGCCCTGGTTCCCGCCAGGCTTTTTCTCTTTTCGAAGTTTGACCGTTTCCCCCTGCTGCGGCATGCCCCCGCTGTAAAGCTACTCCTTTCCACGTGTCTAGGTTTTGTGCAACTCGCACTTTGGCGCTGCCGTTTTCCGTTCCCCCCCCCCCCGCTTTTGGGCCCCCCCGTTTTTGGAATCCCACTGGGCCGTCTTCCATGTTCTGCTTCCTTCATCATCGTCCACCTTATTTTCCGCTTCCCTTTCCCACGCCCCTTTCGTCGTCTTTCGCGCGCGTGTTGTCCCCACTGCGCTTTTTTTCAGTGCCCTTTCCAGTCCCCCCTCCTCCCCCCCCCGGTTTTTCAACGTAGCTTGTTTTTCTACTTTTTTTTTTTTACAGCCGTGATGTCCGCACTCCGAATTTGGCCCCACCGCCTTTTTTGGTGCTTTCGCGTGCTGCCGACTTCTTTCTTCAAGGCCTCTTTGATTCAGCGAGGTTTTTTGGTCGTTTTGGGTGACGGCCCTTCTTTTCCAGTTGACTTATTTGGTCTTTGTCTTTTACCAGCTTCCCGTATCTCCCCGCTGTGTGGCGTTTATTTTCTTGGACCCCTCCACAGTTGCTGGCTGTTTTGTTTCCTCGTTGGTTTTTCGTGCAAGGCCGTCCCGTCCTGTTTCAGCGCCCGCGCGGTCTCGATACCTTGACGCTTTCCTCCAGCTGAAGTCATTTGTAGAGCACCATGTGAACAGGCTCTATTCTACTGGTAAGCCATTCTTCAAGTGCTGCCACTTCACTTTCTTTGTTCCCCCGAACCTTGATTCCCCCGATGACGCATCTGGCTGGGCTATAAATTACACACCCTGCTAGTTTTTTTTTGGACCGCGTTTCCGACTTTCTTTGTGTTTTGCCCCCGACGGCCCGCCTCGAGCGCCCTTCCTCAAGGGAGCGACCTCCTTTTTTGCGTTGCTTTTTCCCCCCTGCTCCACAACAAAAAGTGTGTTTGGTGCCCGGGAGATCTCGCTTCAAGAAGAACAGGCCCTCGTGTGCCCTGGCTCTCGTCCCGTGACTTCTTTTCCCCAGGCTTCTGCAGGATGAGGCCCCACCCTCCCTGTCTTCTTTTTGCGCCACATAGTTGTTCTCGCGTAGCCCCGCGGCAACCTTTGGAGACAATGTTCCCCGCAGTCTTCCCCCCCCTTGCCCGTCTTCAACCCCGCGGAACTTTTTTTACCCGCCTCTTGCATTCCAGACGCCCTCCCCGTTCCTCGGCTCCTCAGGCCTTCCCTCCCCGCCGCCGCTTCCCTTTTGCGCCTTTAGCCTTCCCGACATGCGCTTCGCTTTTCAGGTAACCCCGAGCTTCTTAACATCTTTTTTCCGCGGCTATCGAGGCTTTGTGTCCGACGATACTTCTGGGCGCGGCCCGGTCTGGGAACGCCTGTACTTCGGAGGACCTCCATCTTCTCACTGCTTTCAGCCGAGCCCCCCCCCCCCCCCATGTTCGTTTGGGCCTAGTTTTTCTCAACCGCCCCGCGACGGGAGGTCTTCGAGGGTGCCGGAATACGTCTATATAGGGGAGATTTCCCCCCGGGTTTTTTTTTTTTAAGTTCCTGCCGCACCCCATTGGCGCACACCCCTCCGCAGGCTCGAGAATAGATTCACTGAGACCCCTTCCTCATGAGTCTTTTTTTTTTCCTCCTTCCTTTTTCTCGCTTGCGTTTCCCGGCGGGTGACTACCCCAGGGTTCCCCCCGGCTTCTTCGGGTAGCTCGCTCGCTCGTTTTCCAACGTCTCTTCGCGATGTTTTTTCCCCTCCGGTCCGGGTTGGGAAAAAAAAACTTTTCCCGTTTTTTTTTTTCGTCTGCCCGATCGCTCCTCGCCTAATTCTTTTGAATCAAACTCACCCCCTTCTTTTCCCGCGTTTTCCTTGCCACCCCTCCCGGCGGCCTCGTTTTCACCGCGTCCTCGCGAGTTTCCATTCGCGTATCTTTTAAGCGGCGCCCCCCCCCCTCGGACCTTTTGCCCTCCTCCCCCGCGTCTTTTTTTTTCTCCTTTCGGTGAGAGCTTGTTTGCCGTTGTGGGCCTCTTGGACTTTTCAGGTTTTGTGCTCCGCTTCACGGCCCTCCCTGGCAAGCTCTGTTTGATTCTTTGGGGTCTATTTCTCATTGCGATTCCATACTTGTCCCTCCCCCAAACGTTTTTTTTTTTTGTCGGTTGCTTTTTCCCGCGTTTTATTCTCTCCCCCCCGGTTCCCTTGCTTCTTTTTCTTTTTGGCTCTTTCACTTTTGCGGGGTACCCCCCGTGGTAGGCGTAACAGGAAGCTTTCCTTTCCTCCGCTTTTTTTTTGCTCACTTTTCTTTTTTTTTCAGCGTTCCCCCCTCTGGGGTTTTTCAATCCTTGCGCCTCATCGACTGTGCTGGATGGTTACAGCTCCCTCTGGCACTCTTTTCTTCCATCATCCTCCTTCGCACCCTGATTCGAGTTTCTTTTTCCAACCACGGGACCTTTCCACGTTCTATCAAACCTGACGGCATCCCTGGGCTCTTTTGGTTCTTCTTTTGTTCGGTCGTACCGTTGTGAAAGCCCCCCGACTCCAGGGATCCCAGTTTTGCTCTGGTGCCGTCTGGCTACCCGTGTCTTCGGGAAGCACGTTTTCTCTCCTCCGCCCCCCCGACAGCACTTCGTGATTTGTTTCCCACTTCGAAGGGGGGCCTTCTCGAAATGCGTCCCCCCGCGTTGTCGCAGTACTATTGTTTTCGGGGGCGACATATTTTTACTTCCTTCCCAGGTGTTTTTTTGCTCTTCCCGTCCGTTCGCTGTTTCTTACCCCCATCGATCGTCTCCCCGCTCAGTGTGGCCTGCTTTTGTCCGAACTTGTTCCCCCCCCTTTTTTTTCGCAGGCCTCAAAGAATCTTTTGCCCGCCTTAGAATTTTAGTTCTGACCACCACTGGCTCAGCGTTTCCACATGCCCCGCCCTAACGTCTCATGCTTGTAGCCCTGGTTCGTCTTTGCCCGTAGCAATCGCAAAAGCAATATGCCTCATTGGGCGCGTTTTTATTTCATAGCGGTTGGTTGTGTAGGTATTGGCTTCTTTTGTACGTCCCTCCTGTGGCCGATTCTTGTTTTTGTTTCATGTAAATCCCGACTTCCCGGCTCCGGCTTGTCCCCCTAGAATCTGTCCCCACGTCTCTCGTCCTTTTACGAGGCGACCGTCACGCCTTGCTCTTTGCCGACCTGTGTTCCCCCCCGTCGGTCCCGCCCCCTCCGGTCGCCCTGGTAACCCCGGTGTTGTTTGCATCCGTACGATCGGCCCGCCCTCCACCCTCTGCTTTGGCCCCGGATCCGGACAGCGCTAACCCCCCCGCGGCCAGGCGGGTCGTTTTTTGCCTTCCAGCTTTTCGGGAAGACCATCTTTCTAACTCATCCCCTCCCCCCTACTATCGGATGAGGGTATGCTCTTCGTCGTAGGGCGCCCTTCCCTTTGACCAACCTTTCAAGTCCGGCCCCAGAGGCCGACAGCGATCCGAAAATTTGTTCCCCGTTTTGGTGTTACAGTCATCTGAATCGGAGGCTAGTTTTTTATTTTAGACCAGCGCAATACTTGGGTCCCTGGCAGTCTGCTGCACCTTCCCCACGCGCTCCTTTTTAAGTGATGCGGTGCTTTCGTCCTGAGTGCCCCCTGTTTTTAGGATTCTTCGCGAGAGCCTCTATTGTTTTTGGTTCGCTTGAACCAGTCTACACTCTATGGTTTTTTATTTTTCTTTCGCTGTCTCGGTTTTCTTTAAACTCACACTTCTGCTCAGATTCTTTTGGCGTTCTCGCAGATTGACTGCCCGGCGTGGAACTCCCAGAATTTTTTTTGGTGCTTTTCTGTTCTTTGGAAGAGTCCGATTTTTTTCACCAAATCCTAGCCCAGGGAGGGCTTTAATAACAATGGATGTCCCTTGGGAGCCTCTCCCGCTCGGTGAACTGGATACTCGGGCTTGGCCTGTTTCCTTGTCGATTCCCACTAATTTTTGGGGAAACGGGTTTTTGCGCTTCTTCTTCGTTTCTGTTTTTCTTTCCGAGCCGTGTCGGTGTTCCTTATTTTTCCACCATCACATGGTTTGTTTTTCTGGATGCTAGGGTCTGAATCCGTCGGACGCGGGCCGTCGGGGTATGCACTGTGTTTTCCTTTTTTCTGCAAAGTGATTCTTACTGCTCGAGCGTTAGAGATTCTGTCTGACGTCCTCTCGGCGAGTAGTTTTTATTTGACTGCTGAGTCCAGGTCGAAGCGGTCTACTTTTTTTTTTCTGTAAGGATCCCCTCGCTAGGCCGTGCTCTGATCTTTCCTGAGGTTTTTCTTGGGAGAGGATGGTCTTGTGTCCTGACTATGGATTTTTTTTAGTTTCCCGTGTTGGCTCCCCTCCTTTACTTCCCGTCTGCCAGTGTGCTTTTTTGTGCGCGCCAGGCGGTTGCGTACGTCTTTTACCCAGTTTCTTTTGTTGTTGCCCCATTCGGGGTGGTTTTCCCTCCTGACACATGGCTGGCGCTCCATCGGGCCTTCCCCTGGTTCATTGTTTTACTTGTTTGTTTTGCTTCGAACCGATAGGTGCTACAGGCCACACGGTTTTTGGGTGGGGTGTGGGATTACCGTCCCCAACCGTGGAGAGGGTTTTCCGTTGCGTTCGTTCGACGGGTGAGAGATTTGGCTGTTTCCCGCAGGGATTCTAATCCTCCTGTCCGGCAGGTGGGGCCGCCTACTTTGGGTGTCCTCACCTTTTTTTTTTATGTCTTTCCTTTCAAAAGTTTTCCCCTTTAATTGATTGATATCGTTTTCTAGTGTTTCGACCCTTCATCTGTTTGTCTTTTTCTGTTGCGCATGGATCCGATGCCTTTTTTTGACTCGGATAGTTCGATGCTTCTAGCCTTATTTTCAGACTTCTGCTCGGTGGGTCAGACTGTTAGGCGGTTTTTTTTTCCTGAGCTCCCTTGATTCTTTTGACCCCAAGTTGCGCGAAAAGTGGTCGTTCCTGGATATGTTTGGTTGTATACGCAAATCTTATTTTTTCTGGCAATATCCAGTCCCTTGTCTGTTGCTTCCCTTTCTTCTTCTCCCCCCACTTTCCCCCTCATTTCTTCTGGCGCTCCCCTCTCTTCATCCCTTTGCTCCCTCTTTTCTTCCCCTCTTCTTGCCCCTCCCTCCCCCCCCACCCACCTTTCCTTTTCCAGTTACTCCTCTTGTCGTTCTGTTTTCTCCTACTCGTATCTGGTCCCCCCGGGCACCTGACCGTTGAACCCTTTCTTCCCGCCTACCCCCACCCCCTACAACACACTTTTTCCCCTCAGGATGCTTTCTTTTAGTGTTCTTCGGGACTGGGCCGCCTTTTCCCTTTCGTCCTTCTTTTTTTGGATTTATTCTCCTGCCACCACCTCCTAGGTGTGAATGCTTTCGTTCGTTGCTTTGCCCGTAAGGAGTTCTCTGGGATTCCTTATTCACGCTGGTCATCGTTTTTGCTTTTCCCGTTTCCGTTAGCCTTTCTTGTTTATTTTGGCTCCGGTCAAAGAGGAGTTTTACCCTTTTTTTCCCGGATGAAGGAACCCGTCTTGTACTTTGCCGTGGCCCCTTTTTTTTGCGGACGATAAGGTGTTAGTGATCTGTGCCGAGATACGTGATTTGTTCCTTCCCCGACTGGGTTCCCAAGGTTTTTTTTTTTTTTTTTACGTTAGTTTGGCCTCTTGGTGGGTCGCCCTTGTAGTTTTTTTTTCGTATCTCGATTTACATTTGGGGAGAGACACTTCCTTGACAGCTCGCTTCCAACGCTGTGTTTCGCTTTTCCTTCCTCTTTCTCTCGGCCGGGCTTGGTCCGGAGTGCTTTCCCCCCCGGTTTTTGAGACCTTTTCTCATGGCCCTTTTCTCCTGCTGTCGGCCCCCAACAGTTATTTTTTGTCGGACTGGCGCGGTCCGTTATCACGGCGGGCGGGCTCTCCGATCGTTTGCCTGCTTCGATCAGACCCATTAATGGGTTGTCTTTCACGAACTTTTTCCCCTGTCCCCTGCCCCTGTGCTATCACTCTGGGGATTTTTTCTTCCTTGCAGTTTTGATCTTCCTCACTTTCCTTTGGATGCTTGCCTGCTGGTCGCCCGCCCGGCTTTTTTTTTTTTGCTGGCTGATCTTTCTTTTTCGTGATTCTTTGGCTTGGTTCGGTTTGCGTCCCCTGATTCCTTCCACGTTTGGCGCTTTCGACCCTTTCTGTCTGCTCGAAAACCTGAGTCCCGCGTTTTTCGAACGTTGGTGTTTTGTTGAGTTCTTATTAGTGCCGCCTCCAATCCGGTATAGACTGGTACCCCTTGGTGGGCCATTCTTTTTTTTAGATTTGGCAACCTTGAGCGCGTCCGGGTTCTTTCGTCAGGCTTGACTTCCCTCAATGTCAGCTACCCCAGTCGTTCTCAGCCTTTCGCAACCCGTCCGATTTCGGAATCCCCCATCTATACCCCCTTTTTTGACGAGGTTCCCGACCGCTGCCGGTTGACACCTATTTTGCCCTTGACCTATTGCGTTATCGCCTTTGATTTGGCCTTGCGTTAGTCCTCCGATACGCTGCCTCCCTGTTCTCCTCGGTGCTCCTGATTTTGGTTCGGGCACGCCAAGTGTGCACTGGCCCTGGTTCCTTATTCCTGTGGATGTTGCTGTTAATCTTCCCCCTACTCCTTATGTTGGTTTGAGAGAGTCTGACAATTTACTCCCAGCGGCTCGTGTGGGTCTTGGACATTCCCTCTTGACTTCACACACCTCCCCTTCTTCTCTTTACTTCCGGGGAGCTGGCAGAATTCCCTATTCCACGGCCCGAATCCGGCCGTTGGCTGCAGGCTTTTTCCCTCTCCCCCGATTGCGCTCCAGAACTCTGCTTTTTTCGATGTTTCTCTTACCGTCTTTCTCCTTTCTTCACATCTTCCTCCCGTTTGTAGCGCTTCGCCTGTTTTTCCCTTTGTCACCCCTCTCCTTCCGCTGTAGCGATGTTCCCCACGCGGGACCCTTTTCATCTTTGGCAGTATATTTTCCCTTGCGGCTGGATCTCCGCCCCCGCGCTTTTCCCCCCAACTTTTAGATTGAAGACCTCCTGTTTCCGGAGGACCCTGGAAGTTCACCCTCTCCACTTTCTTCAGGCAGAGTTAACTACTTTTTCCTTTCTGGCATCTTTGGCCTCCCTTTATTCCCCAGATCCCGAGCATTCTCAGGAGCTGCCGGAGACCGGCCCATGCAGGCTAATCCTGAGGTTGATTTAGGAGACGGTCCCGCGGTGGTTTTTTGTCAAATCCCGCTTGCTCGAATCATCCTTAGTTGAATCTTCTTTTCGCTGAGTCCCCTTCCCCCCCAGTGTTTTTGTCCTGACGCTTGTCACCAAGTGCTCGTGATTTTCTTCCCGTTTGGACCGTTCCTTTTGGTATTTCCCCGTCCTCTCTTTTTTCCTCCACGGAATTTGCGCATCTTTCGATTGAGTGAATTGAGCCACGTCTGCCGCTTGGTCCCGTCTTCACAATGTTTTGGCCAGCAGGCTCCGTTGGTCACGTCCCGTCTAGCCTTCCCCTCTTGGTACGGGCGGATTTTGCCGAGCTTGCGAGTCTGCCATCGCGAGCTTGTATTTTTGAACTCCTGCCCACCGCAGGCCCAACCTCACTTGGTACTCCGCGCCGTTTTCGGATTTACTACCCCAGCATTACTCGGAGCGCACTATCTCTGTCGCCCCTTGACCGTGTTACCCCTGTCGTACCCAACGTCTCCCTTGTTCTAATTCTCGGGCTTTCCCGGGGCCTGTTGCCCCGTCCGCTCCCCAGGTCCCGCAACTTGAACGTGTCTTAAACCCTTTCCGTCCGTTGAGGCATTCCGCTTTCCGGCTGAAGTTTTCCCGTTCCCGGTGTCCCCCAACTTTCCTGCGCTTCCTGCGAAGCTTTCCATCCCTTTCCCTGGCCTAGCGGGACCTGCGCGAGCGTTTTGGGCCAGTTTTTTTTTGGCATGCATTCTCCTCCCCCGTAGGGAGGTCATCTCGCTCCCCTGATGGGCTCTGCTCCCGATTTTTTTCCCCCCTGCGCGCTTTTAGGGGGGGGGTCTCACTTTCGCCCACAACTCCCTATTTTTTCCTCTGCCTCCTCCCGACGTGAGGCGTCCCACCTCTTTCCCTGGCAGGAAGTTTATCTGTCCCATCTTCGCGGAATCACATGGTAACCTTTTTTACCCCCCCCCCCCCCCGGTATTTTTTAGTCCGCTTTCGAGTGGTCCAACTCTTAGGAACGCCCCAACTGAATGCCATGAGATGCCAGATCGCGTTTTTTTTTTTTTCCCTTCCCAACCTTCGGAGACCGCTTTTCTTTGCCGCGAATTTGGACAGGTGGCCTCGCCTCCGGCGGAGAGCGCCTCCATTTTTCACTTACCCCCCTCTGGGCTTTTGAGTGGCCGCCCGCCACCCCCCCACACAATTTTTTTCTGTTTATTATGGATCGGCCCAGACCGTTCTAATTATTGTTTTTTTTGGCCCGGTCCCTGATTTCCCCGCAGGGGCCCTTTTTTTGGGCCCCGGTCCCCTTGGTTTGCCCCCCCCATTGCCGAACCCCTCCTGTTCGCTCGTGCTCACCCGCGTTTTTGTCCCTGGCAGGTCACCACTTTGTTAACCATGACCTCATGTCGTCGGTTTCACTCTCACCCCACAACGGTACAGCCCACGGCCTCCTTTTCAGGCAAGCGCCCATCTGCGCCCCCTTCCCCTTTCCCCCCC
>Ga0179593_1638999_pt1 | contig 10492 bp, 15 predicted proteins | sample CZODoug2_1_08_16_FD_185931 | JGI IMG/M metagenome (GOLD analysis project Ga0179593, IMG submission 185931) | Vadose zone soil fungal communities from Angelo Coast Range Reserve, California, USA - CZODoug2_1_08_16fungal (PacBio error correction) | ecosystem: Environmental > Terrestrial > Soil >... | reverse complement strand
TCCCCCGTTTTCTGAGCGTCACCGGCGGGTTCCCTGACTCTCGTTCGGGGGCTTCTTTCCTCTTTTTTTTGAACGGGTTTGTACCTGCCATTTCCTTCTGTTCTGCTTTCCGGTCATCCCTCTCACCCCCTTCTTTTTGTATGAATGGGTTTCCCCCAGTTCTCGACCGAGACCTTCGGCGCACACTCCCCGGCGCTTTTTCCCCTTCTTGAACCGTTCGCCACAGTACTGGCTCCGCCGGCGGTTTCTGTCGGTTGTTGCCGTTTCCTTTTCGTTGCGTATGCACAGCGCTCCATGTTTCTCGGCTTTTTTTTCTACCACCCCCCCTCTTGTTACGGGCTCATCCTCACTCGTCGGCATCCCATGTTTGCCAGCTTCGTCTCATCTCCTTCGGCCCGGTGCACATACTGGGTATTCCCATTCAGGTGTTTCTAGCACTATGTTTAGCAATCCCCGTTCTACCCCCGCACCCCCCTCGTAGGGGTCTCGCCTTGCGCCGTTTTTTTTTTCCACGATCGTTGCAGTCAGTTTCGCTGCGGGCAACCAGTTCCTTCTCAATTAGGCGCCTGCAGCAGGGCCTTTTTTTCCCGATGGTTTTTGTTCCATACCCGGGGTCACCATTTTTTTCTCGTGCGCGCTAGAAGCCCTCTTTACTTTGTAGTGGTGTTTCCACCAACTCGCATGCCGGGCGCTCTAGACCCTGGCGCCTACATCCAGTGACCCCGTCTTATGTTAAATGGTCTTTTTAAGGTGTTTACCTTTTTTTATGCCCCCTACATTTTTTTCTCCCTTCTTACAAGGTGGTGGTGGTATTTTACTACGGAACCCCTATAGTCTTTCCTTGGTTAGGTACGGTGATCTGGCTTTCTTAAGATCTCACTTTCACCGGCCCAGGCTTGGTAGTCTTTTCGTTGTTTCCCTCCGCCGTATGGCGCTTTTTTACGACTGTCATCTATCGAGCCGGCGACCTTTCCTTTGTCTTGCCCCGTTTTTTTCCCCTTTCCTCTCGCGGACGCTCGGAGTTTTAACGTCCAAGTCTTGATTTCTTTTTTTCGTTCTTTCTGTAACCAACTTTTGTTTTTTCTTTCTTTTCACCAACGTAGCGCTTTCTTTTTCCCTAAACTGGCTCTCCCTGGGTTCGTTTCGAATCCTCCTCTTTGATTGTTGACTTATTTTTTTTGAGCCACCCATGACCTGCCGACGGCTCTTTTCCCTTTTATGACGGTGGCTCGTCACGTCTCCGTTTACCTCTCGCGCGGATGGATGCCCGGTTTCCCATTCCGACGTCCGTCTCTTTGTGGACGTCCCACTTCTCCCCTTTTTCCGCGTTTTGTTGGCAACGAGACCGTCCTCATTTTTTTTTTACCCTTTCCCCGGCGACTGTCCTTGTCATTGTATTTTTTTTTGCCCTCCAGACTTTTTTCCCTGCCTTTCGACTTCCTGGCTCCCCGACCTCTGACCTCTCCCTGCTGCGGTAATCCCCCCTTTTTCCTTCTGTGCTCCACCACCCCCCGTCCGCTGCTTGTTCTGGTTGACGTGCATTCCTTCCGATCTTTCTCCTCGAGCACGTCTGGCACTCGGACATTCAGGGTCCTTTCCTGGTTTTCGAAGGCCGTCCTGACTTCGCGTGGTTGCCTGTTGTTCAACTGTTCATCCCCAGCTCCAACTCCCTTTGTTTTTTCCTCGCGTACCGATGTCCCTTTGATCTGCGCCGACCCGGCGTTCTCATGACCCGAGGTATTTCACTTGCGCCTTGTGGCCGTCCCCATGCTGCGGTTCATTTGTTGTCGATTTTCCCCCCTTTTTTTTGACGTCGAATCACCGTTTTGTTTCTTCTTTTTTTTTCCCCCTTGGTGCAACTTCCCTTTTTCCGTTGACACGTCTCTCTTCTGCTCTTTCGACCTGTCCTTTAACTGCTCCTCGTTTCATTTTCCCCTTTTTTGGTCGTTTGTCCATTTTTGAGTCGCCTGTGATCTCTTCGCCCTTTATGGTCGATTGCGACGATCCGGTGCCGCAGGACCTTGTTTTTTGATTTTGTCTCTCCGTGACACTTTTTTTGCCGGCGCCAAACCCGTACCCTGTTCTTCTCGTGTTGAACGCGACGACCTCTCTCAGTGTAAGTTTTTTTTGTTTCGTTGCAGCTGTTAGCGACTCTCCTGCAGGCACCTCCCGTTTTCATTTCGGATTCCCTTTTCTTTTTTTTTCTATCAGCACGCCGCCTTCAAAACTGCGCCGTCCCTATTTTCGTCCCAACTGTCCCTTAGATCCCTTCGCGCATCGCCCTTCGGGACATTCCCCGCTCCCCGAATTTTTTTTTGCATCCCGATCCCTCCTTCAACTTTGTCGCGCCGATGTTTGTGTTTTTTCCCCCTTTTTCTTAAAGGCTTCCCCTTCCCTCTTTTTCCCTCCTTCTGTCAAGTCTGAAGGACTTTCTCCGTCGACGAACTCCCAAGTGGTGTGCTTGTTCTGGTTCTCACATCACGAAGGCGGTGTTTTTTTTCTCTTAGGTCACCGTGTTACAACGTTGAAGTTCGCCCCGATCCGCGTCCACTTGTCAGTAGTCCCGCGGTTGCTTCCGTGACCCCCCCCCCCCTGGTAGGACCCTTGCCGTCGGAGTTTTCTAGCCCCTGAGTTTAGTTTTTCCTCCTGTTTCCCCTCTCTTCTCTGTTTGATTGAAACCATAGGTTTCCCACACAAGTCGGCACGCGCCTTTTCCTGGCGGTTCATTGCTAACTTTTTGGCCCGACCCCCGAGGGTACATGCTTGTTGAACTCTTCTTCCATCTCTTTCTTCTCTTCTGTGTTCTTCTCCGTCTAATTTTTTGCTATGACCCTTGTTTCCCCTTTAACCCAAGTTGCGCAGACCATGTCTTTTGTCCAAGCCTCCGCGTGTCCTCTCCTAATTTTTTTACTCTTAACTTTTCAGTTGTCCGTCCCTTTCGCGATGCCTTTTCCAATCCCAACCCCAGTGCTTCCTGTCTCGGGCTTTTGTCAAGAAACCGCGCGACGGAGTTTTCGCGATTTTTCGGTCATTTTTTTTTCTCGTCCCACTCCCTGGCGCCCTCGGGGCTGCCCTCCTTCCGCTTTTCTTTTCACCCGCTGTTTTTTCACCCCCCGAAAATTACCACCTTGTCGTTGCGTACCTGACCATCTTGTTTTGGGTCAGGACCGGGATATCTTGGCCGACCCTGACTTTTGTTTTCACAAGAGGATTTCGGGATCCACCTGGGCTCCTTTTTACACGTTCTTTTCCCCCCCCACACGCACGGTAGGCCTTTTGGTTCTTTTTCTGTACCATTCTTTCATCGTTTTGGACATCGTGCATCGTTTTTTTCTACTTTAGTGGCGACGATAATCCCCCGCTTTGTGGGTGGCTGGTTGTGCCTTTTGAGATGCTTTTCTTATTGCTTCGTTTTTCTCTCGGCCTCCAAAGTTTTTATCGTGATTTTGCCCGTCGTGTTTTTTTTTTCTAAAGCCGAACCCACCCAGGGTTCGTTGTGCGACCTTGGCTTGTACGTTAGGTTAGTTTCCGTTTTTTCTTTCACGCCTCCCACGTGACCCTTTCCCTTTTCCTAGGTTTACATGCGCTCGGTGCGCTGGCCCTTCCCGTTTTCTTTTTTTTCGCTACCCACATTTTTCGGGCCGGTCCGTTGCCCCTCTCTGAGCTTCTTCCTTTGCAAGTTTTTCTTTTCTCTTCAGCTCACCCGGGTCCTTCCCAGCCTACACGTCTCCGGGCGTGTTCTGGTGCGTAGCCTTTTCTTACCTTTCTGGTGCCTTCTAACCCTTTTCCACCCATCAGGTTTTGGTCCGACCCCTCGCGCAGATCGTGTACATTTTCGCGCCCGCCGGCCCCACGTGGGGAAATCCCCGTGGGTCGCTCCGTTTTTTTTTTTGCCACAAGGCCATGTCTTTTTTTTTTGCGCAAAACTTTGGTTTCGTCCTAGCTTCTCCTTTACTTTTTTTCTTTTGGCGCGCTGGTTTGCCCCCCCCCTCCGCTCTGATCGCAGCCTCTTCCTCCGGCCACTCCAAGAGCCCTCACCTGTACTCGGCCGGGCCCACCGCCCCTCCGCGCGCCCACACCCAATGTTTTTCCTTTCGTTTTACAACCCCCGCTCCCCCCGGCTGACTTCCCCTCTTTTTTTCAGCGTGTTTTCCTGCAGGATTTGGTTTTCCGTTAGTTTTTTTTTTTCGATTTCTCTCCGCTTTTTTATCTGCGACCTTGTGCCGAGTCCACCGGTTCGTTTCCGGCGCGTCTTTTTTTGTTTCTCCTCCGTATGCGTGGCCATGGACCAAAAAAGGGGCTTTGCCTGTTTCGTCCGGTTTTTGATACGTGGTCAACCACCGTGGTGATACACATCCACGGTTCCCCGAATCTCCCTTGCGCCATCGGGTCCGTTGTGTGTTTTTCCCCCCTATAGAGGGCGGTTCCCAGTGTCCACCCGCCATCGATCAGCTTTTTTTTGTACCCACATGGCCCCTCGTTGCAAATTTGACCCTTTTCCTTGTTTCATTTCGTCCTTCACAAAGTTTTGCCCTTATTTTTTTACTTTAGGCGTAGGTGATCCCCATCCGATCGAGTGCCAGTATTCAGGTAGCTGGTTTTCTGGGTCGGGTTCCCCCTTCTCTGCCCACGATTCTCCATTCCTCCGATGTATTTTTTACTTCTCTTCCGGGTCATATTCTTCCTGGAGATTTGTTTTCCCAATTTGCCTTTCCCATTGTTAGCGAGCTTGCTTAACGCCTCCACTCCCTCCCGTCTATGCGTACAGCCCCCCTTTCTAGTTGAGGTCGCTCGTGTGATCCCCGGTCTCTTGAATGGGTCCCTTCTCGGCCCTCGATCCTCTTGCCGGTCAGGAGGGATCTCCTTTTTTTTTTTCTTCCAGCTGTTCGGCGATTTGGTACCCCGGATTCCTGTCTCACCGTTCACCCCGTTGAACCTTTTGGAAGTTTCCTTTACCTGCCATCTCACCGTTACCTCGCGAGTCCCCGTTTCTAGTAGAGTTTTTTTGGTGAGTAGCACCCTGGGTCACGCCCCCCCCCCCCCCCTCCGGTCGCTTTGGTTTTTTTCACTTCTGGAATTTCGACCCGGCTCCCCCCACATTAGAAGATTCGTGCTCCCGGCCCCCCCTTTTCTCGCCCCTCTCTTTCATATGGCCCCCCAGGCCTTGCCATTCTTTTTAGTGCGGTCTTGGAGCCCCCCTGTTCTAAAACATCCCTCCCCTAGGCGAGTCCTTTCTTTTCTTCCCGCACGTTACCATTTTTGACGCCCGACCCCGTCGTTCTTTCCGGTGTAGCGTTTGATTTTTTCGGCTAAGTTTCGATTCTCAAATTTCATTAAAGCAGGATTGCCTGTGCGCGATGATTCCTCCCTTTTGTTTTCATCGATGTAGTGCCTCGTACCCTCCGCAGGGCTGGAATGGGCGGAACCCCCAGAGCTGGGTGTCGTTTGTTTTTTTTTCCCCTTGGCATTGGGTTCGATTTCGCCATGTTTTTCAATGACTCCTGTGCCATCCCGGAAAATTTTCTCACTCGAACATTTTTGCCCCTGTCTGGATTCCCGACGCCTTTGGTTTTCCGACCCTTCTTGCTTTCTCTTCCGACAATTGATGTTGGGGTCGTTCAATTCCCCTTGAAGCTCCCATTGGTTTCGCGAAATTTGTTCCTCGTTCCCCGCTTTCAGCTCGTTCTTCTCCTGACCACGAGTACCCCTTGCTGGTTCCAGGTTCTTCGGTGTACAACACGCTGAGGCCCCTTGCCCTCAGTTTCGCGGCCTTCCCCCCCCCCCCCCCCGCGCGACTCTTTTTCTCCGACCTTAAGTTATCCTTGGTCTTCATTACGTTTCATTTTTGTAGTTTTTTTTACTGCATCCCTCTCTCGAGGTTTTTTTTAACAACCCGTGCCTTCGGTCTATACCACTCTTTGACTTCTTTCCTTCTGCCTCTGCTTCGGCATTGAATCTCTCTTTCTTTTCCTACTCCAGTTGTCTTTAGTTTCCCACGTTCTCTGACCTTCTTGCAGCTCCGAATCTTTCCCGTCGGGCAGTAGTAGATCCTGATTCCCCTTTGTAAGTCCATCGATCGCTATTGCCGGGATCCTTCTCCACCCACCAGAGGGCTCTTTCTCGATGAATTGCAAGCCTCCGTGACCTTGCGTATGTCGTTCTTTGCACCCCGGGTTGGTTATGTGGACCTTGACCCTGCCTTTTGTAAGTTGTTAAGCGTTCGCCCCCCCCCCCTGCAACCGTTTTTTTTTCGCCTTTTTCTGTTTCCGCCTTACCATCCTACTGTTGGCCATCGTATCCCGTTCTGCCACAGGGTTTTGCGATGTCTTCTTTGTCGCTTTTTCGAGAACACACCTCCGTCGACGTGTACGCCTTTTCATTTTTGCCTCTGTGCTGTCTTGACGATCGGATTTCGGAGTGAATTAATCGCATTGGCCTGTGGTCTTCATTGCGTTCCCACCTTACCCCCGCCCCCCACCTCTCTGAGGAGTTTTTCTCTGAATGTTTCTAAGGCGCGACACCCGATCTGCGTGCCTGACCACTTTTCGAGCTTACGTGACTTTTTGACATTTTTTATTGTGCGGAGCCCTCGTACGTGTCAACGAGGATCTTCTCTTCTTCCCGGCGTTGAAGATGGTCTTGGCTTCCAAAGTTCTTTTCTTGCTGCGGGCTTTTTTTTTCCCGGGACATTGTTCCCCTTTTACCAAGTGTCTTTCACAACTGTTTCTTGGCGCACATGTCGCTTTTCCATACCCCCTTATACGCTGATGGCGACTGGCTGGCGGGAATTCATTGACTTTTTTCTCTATTTCCCTCTGTTCATTCCTCTGTTTCCTGGGCTTTTGCGTTTCTTGACCGCCTGGACGGAACGTCTCTCCGGGGTGCCATTAGTTATTGGTCGCTTCTTCTGGCACCGTTTTGTTTTTGCATTCTTTTCGCTACCGTGTATCCTTCTGTATTTGCATTCCGTTGACAAATCGCCGCACCATTTCTCTGCCCACGCACCGTTCCCTAGATCTTGTCTTCTCCCGGTATTCACCGCCAGGAGCCGACTTTCCGCCCCCCCTTCGCACGCTTTTTTAGTCCGAGTCGTTCTGAGGGATGTCTTTAGTGGCGTGACTCGTTCTCTTTAAACCTGGTTGCGGCACCTCTTTCCTCACACTTTCTTCCGGTTCCAGTCTTGTTTTGTGGGGGGGGCCGGCCCCGATCGTTTCCCCCCAATAAGGCCTTTGGACGTATTCGTAGATTATTTTTCTCGATGGAGGGCCACCTACCGTTGCCCTCCCATTACTACAACTTTGCACGCGTGGTCGTTTTCGCGTGGCTCCCCCATGACATAGTTTTGAGGCCCGCCCCTCTTCCCACCCCTCGGCTCCCTGCAGGTTTTTCCATCACGTCCTGAGGGCGATTTTTTTGGCACAACCAAAATTGTTCTTTTTTTTGACCGGTCACCACGCGACCGCTATTCCCTTTGACTCTTCAGGCCGGCGCATTCGTAGCACCCTCTGTTGTCCACCTTTACTGTTTTCAAAGCGGCTACGGTTTCTCGAGCGACCCCCAGTACGTGCGGGGTAGTTCCGCCCGCTTTTCCTTTTGTTAACACCTGCGCGTTTATCCTCCCCGGAGAATTTTTTTTTGGCCTGCCGCGTGCGGCCCGTATCGAGCACCTTTTGCTTCTTATACACGTCTTGCTCCCCTGGTTATTCGTGCAACCCCCCGACTTCGCTGGACGTGAGGGCAGCTCCCCTGCTTTTTCTGCAACGATTTCTTTTGTCCTTTGCGAACGGGTTCGCTTTGCTGTCCCACCGGCTCCCCATACGGGTCCGTCGAGCATCCTTGCTTAGGCCGACAACCTTTCGAGGCTTGGGGGTTTTTGCTTTTTTTTCCCCTCTGGGTTGTCTTTCGCTTCCAACATGCCGCGTGGTTCCGCCCGCCCGTGGATTTGTCCCCCAACGTGTGCTCGGCCTTCCCCAACGTTCACACTTTTTTTTCGTCCTTTTGATGTCGTGTGTCCGCCGGGTTTCAACCCTTTGCTTTATTTCTCTTTTCGCCGTAGGCTCCGGGTAATCTTGACCTTTTTTTTCGCTCTTTTCTTGAGATCTTTAGTTCCCTTGCACGTCTCCCAGGCCGCTTTTTGATTGCCTTTCTCATGCTGCGATACCTTGGACTTGTTTTCACGTTTTTTGAACCTCTCCGCAACCTCGGGTTTATCTTGCTTCCCCTTCTCTTCACGGCTTTTTTACTTAGATACGGGGCTTTTTTCACGCACACCTGCTGCTCCCCCACGCATATTGTATTCCTGCTTTTGCAAATCGCGCCTTACCCCCTCCTTCCCCCACGGTGAGCCTTAGATGCTTTTTCTCCCCCCTGTTTTGTCACGACTTCCCGCATCTCCGAGGCATAAGATAAAGTCCCCGCTTTGGCCGCCGAGCCTTGGTGTTTTTTTCGCCGACCCGTTTTACTTGACCCTTTTCCTATTTCCCCTTTCGGCACAGGGGAATAGGCTTTTTTTTTCGTTTCTTGACCCGCACTGGTGCAAGGTCCCCGATATTTCGCGGGCCACCGGTTTTAGTGTCATCTACAGCTGAGGGCTCCTTTTTTTTTGCCTCGTGGTGCCCTATCTTTTAATCGGGCAAGGCTTTCGTTGCGGATTACCCGTGAACTTGCGCTCTTCAAGCCGCGCCCTCTTTTTTTTCTTTCTGTTCTTTTCCGCGATGGTTCCTCGCTCTTTCCCCCTTTAGGGGAAACACCATAGTTAAGCTCACCCTTTCCTCCGTCGCTTTTCCCCCTGTTCCCGGTGTGTTCCCACTTTCTTTTCGGAAATTGCTTTTGCAGGCAGTGATATCGTCTCTTCTCCCCTTTTTCTAGAGATTAGTTTCCGGCTCAAATGTGATCTTCTTGAGATTTCCTTTCCACTCACGGGCCCCCCACATTTGAAAAAGCTCGATCCCGCGTTTCCGGATCTTTTTGATTTACCCTATGTTATTTTTCCTAGACGCTTTTTTTGCTCTTCCCATTTTTTCCCCTCCGGTAATTCACACCACCCTCCCAACGAAGTTTTTGCTCCGATGAAGTTTGAGCTGTTCAATGCGTCCCCAGGACGCCGACGACGATTTGATTTGTAGTGTAGGCTTTTATCCCCCCCCCGGAAGTCCTTCTCGTCGAAGCCATCCTCGCTTTTCTTATTTCTGGCTGTGGCCCCACTCACGGTTGTTTGCCACCCGCATTTTCTTGCCCATTTCTTCGTTTTCAGGCGTCCTCCTCCCACATCGCATCATCTTTGAGTTCTTGGGGCCAAGAGGCACACCCGTTTAGCAAGGTGCGCTTTTCCCAGTGCTCTTGATTTCCCCGTGTTATTGACCCGTGCTATGAGCCCTCTTTTTTCGGTTCGATATTGGATCTACCCCTCCCCGATTCCTGGTCGAAGCAGACTGCGCTAAATCCGTTCTGCTTTCTTGGGGGCCCTCGGGTCGTCACATGATTTTAGTTTTTTTCGGTCTTTCCGCGAGGTTTTTTGTGGCCTCGATAAATTTAACCCATTGCAGCGAATTTGTAGCGTTTTCCAGCTTCCCGTGAGTTTTCGTCGTGTTTCCATCCCTTCTTCGTTCCCCCTTTTGGTTCTTGGTGCGCTTGTTCCCTGGAATTCCACCGCCCCGTCCTGGTCTTTCCTGCTTTTTCGATCCTTCCCCTCCCGCCGCAGATACTGAAGAATCCAAATGGTTGTGTCCCGATCTGGCGCTCGCTCCGCACTGTTTTCCTTACGCCCACAGCCATCAGCCCTACCCTGCAGAATTATTTTCCCGTTGCCGGCCTCATGCACGTGGCCTAACGCCTCTGCTAAAGGTCGTGCACTCCCACACTTATTGACTTTATCCGACCAACGTCCACCCCCCTTTTTGCGGGAAACGCCTCAGAGCCTTTCCTTCGCGCATTGTTGGCCTCAGCTGCGTCCGTTTTTTCATCTGATCCGAATCTGGTCTTGGCCCCAGCGCTTCGTTCCCCCCCCTTCGGCTTTAGGCAACAGCCTTTCCATCGTTCCGGGTCTCCGATCCAACTTTTCTTACTCCCTCTGAGGGGGCTCCCCCCCCGGCGCTATTTCTGTGATGGACGTCTCCACTGGACCTTGACACTGATGTCCTTTCCCCCGTGATTCCTTTGTCGCAGGTGAAGCTGGTCTTCAACGGCTCTGCCAGCTGAGCCAAACTTCTCCACGGCGGCCCGAGGTTGCTTCGGGTTCTGACCCGTCCTGACCTCCCCCTCTTTTGCCGTTCTTTTAGCTTTTTCACCTTTCCGGTGGCAGATAGTTGCCCCTTCGGCCAAGGACCCTCCGAACCCTCTTTATCGGCGGCCTTAGTCTTTTTCTTTCCCCCAACGCCCCCCCTTCCCTGTCCCGAAGCGGTGTTTGAGTACCACTTCCTTCCTTGCCTTGGACCCCCAACTTCTTGATCCCTTGACGGCTTCCGCGGCAGCTCGTTTCTTTATTCCCCTTCTC
>Ga0179593_1610883_pt1 | contig 10492 bp, 11 predicted proteins | sample CZODoug2_1_08_16_FD_185931 | JGI IMG/M metagenome (GOLD analysis project Ga0179593, IMG submission 185931) | Vadose zone soil fungal communities from Angelo Coast Range Reserve, California, USA - CZODoug2_1_08_16fungal (PacBio error correction) | ecosystem: Environmental > Terrestrial > Soil >... | reverse complement strand
CGTTGTGGAGTTTTCTTCCTTCTCCTCTTTCTTGGATGGCCACGATTTTCCCTCCCCTTGCCTGATCAATCGGACTCAGAGGAACTGAGCCGATGAAGATCATAATCGATCTGGTCTCCTCCCTTTCTTTTTTAGTTCCCCCCTTGTCGGCGGCACAAAATAAGACTGACCGTTGCGTTTTCAAGTCTGCGCGTTCTTTTTTTCCCCCCTGTCACGTTCTGCTCGAGTCCCTGGGTTTGATACAAAGCGTTCACCCTCCTACTCCGTTGTTGTCTTGGTTCTTGAACAAGGACGCGTAACCAGGTCTTCATTCTTTTAACTCTTCTTTCCGTCGAGCTCTAGATTGTCAAGTCAGGCGGATGTTTCATTCCTGACGTACGATGGTACCTCTCTGAACCCTGGTATTTGCTCTCTTTGCTCCACTCTTTACCGAGATTCGCTTCATCTCGTCTGCGTTCCTCTTTTCGGGGCGGGGGCCGCCGACTTTTTCATTCCTAGCGCACTTGGGCTTACTTTCCTCAAGGCCCTTTCCAAACCTGATAATCCGCGCCTGCGTGCTTCCTTTCTTTCTTCATACCATGGGTCTCCTTCTCACTGTAGGAGGCCTGGGTCTTGGCCGCCGGCTTTCGTTCCCTTTCTGGTTCTGCGCCAAGGCACTCAGATCAACTCGACCGGGGGGAGATGTTTTTTTCCCTACGTACAGACCGGCACCGATTGTGTATGATGTTTTTGTTAGCGTTTTTTTTGGATTGTGGTGTTTGGGCGCCTCTCAATCTTTTTTGCCCGGCGGAACTGTTCTCTGCAACCCTATTAACTTTTTCATGGGGGACCTTTACCCTCCGGCTCCGCATCGTCGCCGACTTCCCTCTAGTGGGACTGACGGCATGACTTCGGATTTCGCGCATCTAGGCTTTCTTGATATGCCTTGTACTCTTCAAGACTCTACTTCGGGCTCGGATTCCTTCATTTCTCCTGTTCCCCTAGATTTAGTAACCCTTTCTCATTTTCTGTTTCCCGACCACTGGGGACATTTTGAGGGCTGTTACTCTGGCCTGGTGCTTCACCCCCCGGCGCGATGGACTTGGGTGATAGCTCATTCTCTTTCTTGGTTCCCTTTCTCGTTATGGGCCTCTTATCATCGGCAGTCAGAAGAAAAGCAATCTTTCCGTTTTTTTACTTTTATCTCTTTCACCTCGGTTTCGCAAGTCAAGATGCCGTTGTTTTCTCCTCTTTCCGACTCACTTTTTGTCACGTACGTAGAACTTTGACGGGAACCCTATACGTCTTGCTCAGTTTCTTCTTAGTCCAGTGCAGGACTCGCGAGTGCGTAGTTTTGCTCTCCTCTTTTCTTGACGAGTTTCGGTCCTGACCCGAAGTCGGTCGGGACCTCTTCCATCTCGTGCTTTTTGGGCCGGCCCGTCGGGGTCTTTCCTCCCGCGACTCGACCTTCTGCTAGAGTTTTTGCAGTTCTCCCTTGAGCGCCTTCGCCCCTCGCCGAACTCGTCCGCACGGCGTCTTTTGCAGAGAGCGATTTCTACTTCTTTCTGGATGTTTCACGCGTTTCATGGCTGTGTCATTTAGATGGACCCCGCGCTTTGCGTGTTTTTTCCTACCCTGGCGCTAATACCCGGAACCTCCTCGAAGAAGTCTCCACCGACTTTTTCCTCCCGCAGTTCGTCCCCAGGTGACTGGTCGCTGGCGTTCGCCGCTCCTTTGCCAAAGCCCTGATCGCCTTCTCTTTTCCTGCTCTTTTTTTCTGTACAGTTTTTTGTCTCTGGGCTCCCATTCGAGGTCGCGACAGATTTTTATTTTTCTTTCTCCCCACCTTTTTTGGAAGCGGCCTGGTTCTTCTCCCTCCGGTCTCGATCCTTTTTTTGATTTTTCCCTTCTTGTATAAACCCCAAAGGGCCCGGAACGATGACGAATATAACGACGGTCCTCCCTTTCTCGGGTGCTGCCGATATTCGATGCTCCTATTAGTATGGCCGTTCCTCGTGCTGCTGGGCTGACTTCTTCCACAATCGCCCCTTTCAAAAGCATCAAGTCGTATTACGCCTAGCAAGGGGGAGTCCCCGGCCCTTCGGGTTCGTTTGGGTTTCTCAACGGCGCGATGGCTGCTTTTGTCGTTGCTCTAGAGTTTTCGGCTCATTCCTTTTGTGGCCTTTTTCTTGACGAGATTGCTACATCCAAGGGGTTGATAGGATAGACGGTCTCTACCTTACTCTACTTCTCCTTTAGGCTGTGGAACCGTCCGTGCTACACCTCTTCTTCTCGCTTTCTTTTCTTATATTTTTTTAACGTCCATGTTCGCGTTACGTATGTAGAGGACGACGGTTTCGCCTGCTTCTCGCTGCACGATCAATAGCTTGAAATAGGAGTGCACCCACACGGGCGGCTTTAACCCTTTTCCCTGATTCCTAGGTCCCGCTTTCCCTGTTTTTCTTAGGCAGTGTCCCCCTTTCCCACACGTTTCTCTCGCCTGAGTGAGCCTGCGCCCGTCCAAGAAACCCGGATCTTGTTTTCTCCTTCTGGTTACCCTATGGTTCGCGGTATTCGCCTTCTCTTTCAAGACTTTCCCACCTCTGTTTTCCCGCTCCGACCTTGATTACTGTTATTATGCGCATCTGGTTTGGAGCGGGTCTCTTTGACCCTTCCCTCGCCGCCTTGTTCGCACTGTGTTTGTGCTCTATTTTTTCCGAACTCTTTTTCTCTGACACGCGCCTCAACGACATTTCGTCTATACGCCCGCCCCTGGTTTGGACCCCTCTTCTTTAGATCCCCAAATACTATAAGCCGAGCCGCCATCGCAACTATAGACTTTCTCTTCTACTTCACCCAACTTTTTTTTCGTGTGCGCTTCCCTCAGGCCCCCTCGATCTCTCCCCAGCTTGGCCGCTCTTTGATGTAAGGAGTCCCATTGCCCACAACTCTAGAAAAAGCCCTTTCCCCCCGTCGCCGTCTTTTTTTCTCGATTTCTCTTTTTTATGAGGCTTGTTCAACTTTCGGCTTAGACGCAAGTTCCTTCTCTCTTTTCTTTCGAGCTTCCTTCTAAATATTTGGCCTATCTGATGAACGACGTTCCCGAGACGTTACCCCGAGCCCCCTTTTTCCGTTTTTTCTTGTTATCATCGATCTTCTTTTTCTTTGATTTGGAACCTACGCGAAGGTTCCCCCGAGCATTTTGGTGCGCTCCGCCTCCCTGGAGGTTCTCGAGGATGAGGGTGGTGCTTTTTGCAAAAAAACAAGTCTTGCATCGTTAATCCTTCCTTTCGTTTTTCCTCCGGATCTTTCTCCTCACGCTTGTTAGGAGCTGCATCCCGCCCAAATTTCCCTTGTTCCTCCTCGTCGGATCATTCCGAAAGCGATAGCCTCGCGTTCGCGCTGAGGCTTCGACGGATTCGCGTTCGGGCCCCCTCTCATCTTTTCTTCCCCTTGTAGCCTTTTTTCCATAGGTTGAATCTCTCAGTGACTGAGGAAGAAGCTTCCTTTCTCAGTTCGTTCGGTGGAAGTGACCGTGTTTTACACCCAGGGAGAGGAGAGGACCCGTGGTCGGACGAGTTGTTTCTCCTGACGACTACGATCTTTCCTAATCCTCCTTTTTTTTTTTTTCTTCTTTTTCTCGTAGTATCCTCCTCCCTTTCCCCCCCTGCTTTCGCGTCGGCTTCCTCGTCTTGGTGAGGACGATCACTTCTTCTCTTCCTTGTTGAGGTCACAGAAGCATATGCCCGGGCAGCACGAGTTTTCGTATCACCAGGTCTCTCTCCTTCTTGCTGCTGTTTTTGAATATTCGAACTCGAAAGTAGAGTTCTCGAATTCCCGCTGCTCCCTTGATGGGCCGTGTTAAGCGCGAGGCAGGATCCTCTGCCATTTTGCGTCTTAGTGCGACTTCCTCTACTTTCTTCGACGGGACGCTGGACGTTTTTCATAGTCCGGCTTATCAGGCCCCCTTCGAACTTGTTGTTTCTGTTCCCCCGCAGCCGCGCCCCTCTCTAGTCTTGCGGAGCGCACCGACGCGGGCTCGACCAGGACTTTCTCCCCTTTCCCTTCTCTCCTTCTCTCTTCTTTGCCTTCGCCGAAACTTCCCCACCTCCGGACTTTTTGGAGTAGAACGTATCGCCGTAGCCTGAATCTTTGGCCGCGATAGTTCGTTTCCCGGCACCGCTATGATGGTAGTACTCCCTCTTCGATCGCGTGGGTTTTCGACCTCCCTCCCGCCCGTCCCGTCCATTCTCCCTTCGCGAAGTAGATCCCCGAGAGCAAAGCGCCTACTTCGCCTGTTGCATTGCTCCTCTTGTTAGCGGCGCGCAGTACATCCGTTGCTCGCCACGAGGCCTTCATCTTAGGGCACAGTGCTTCACTTGATTTCATCCCCGCCCAGAGTTGACGCAAGGCTTCTTCAGAGCCCTTCGAGGCGACTTCGGGGGCGCGGCCGAAGAGGATTGTTACCTCTTCCGTTTTCCCCTTTTGTAGGGGCGGTCGTAGTTGTAGGGTTAACATGTCGGTGTCGTCCTTTCGTTGTTTTTCAGTCGCCCTTTTTTTCCAGTCTCCGCCCCCTCCGGCGAACCCCGTCGTGCGCGAAGTTGGCTATCTCGGATGGTCCCGTTCAAGTTTTTTAGCGAGCACAGGGACGGCATTAGTGGTGGACCTTTCCGAGAATTCTCTGAAATTTTTGACCTCAGAGTCCAGGAACCATAAAGCGTTTTTAGGCGCATTTTATTTCGCGCCGTTCCTGCGCTGCGGTGCACTTGAGACCCAGGGAATCGTCGTAGCCGATCCCCTGTCGCCCTCTGCCGACTTGACAGCCCGACTCGGGGTTTTTTGTCAATGGACGTTTTTTCACGCGAGGGCCCTCCCGCCTTCGTGATCGGCATCCCGAGTAGGGCGCATCGAAGAAGGTTTTCCTTGACTGTCGCGGCCCTTTCTCCTCCCTTTTTTTCTCCACATTCTCCTTTTGCTAGTTTGGATGATTTAGCTCAGCGTTTTCCCAATGCGAGGTGTAGCCGGAGTCGTTTCCTTTTACTCCCAGATCTCGCAAAGGCCCAGGAAGCTCGGAAGCGATCGTCTCGCCCACTCTTCATGGCCGCCCCGCCTTTCGATGGATTAATACTCGTTGATCAATGTTCAGGCAGGCCCCTTCGTCGTGCCACGTCGACTCCCTCACGACTCTTACCTTGCCCCATCTGCCAGCGCAGTATAAGATGGGGCTGGGTGCTTAGGTCGCTGTCCTCACGTCGGTTTTTAATTTACTTTCCCACCTCCCTTCCTCCTGACAGGCACGCGCGGTCGTCGGTGAGAACCTTCCTCCGGCCTCCCATTCGGTTTGATGTCGTTTACGATCGTTCCTTTCCCCGTTGGTTTCTACTGTATAATCTTTTCTCTTTACTAAGCTTTTTTGAAGAACCAGGCCGATTCCAACATACGTAGTAGCCTATCGCGATCCCTTCGCTCTTTTCTTCCCCCCGTGTTTCTCCCGTCCCCCAGACCCCGTTCCCTCCCAGCGTCACGAAGAGCAGTTCGCCTTCTTCGCGTTTCAGGCTTCAGTCTCGTGCGCGCCGAGCCGTGAGGGCCGACTTTTCACCGAAAGAAATGCGGGTTTTTTGTTTTTTCCAGGGTCCTCTTCGTAGGTGGGCGCGATCTTCGATTTCTGGTATTCGCGCCATCTAGTCGCTCCCTTTTTTCTAGCGGCATCGCCCGTTTCTTCCTGTATTTTCCGCTTGAAACGGTGAACCCGACCACAAGAGAAGAGTTCCCGTTCCGTCCCCTCCCCAGGCGTGGTTCGATTTTGCGCGCCATGAGCGGCGGCGCTTCCCTTGTTGCCCGTCCCCCTACCTCCCTGCGGTTCTTTTCTTAACCAGTTTCGCCCGCCGAGGGTTCGCCAGATGAAGATGCTTTCGACCGACGCTCAGTCTCCTCAAATCGTCCTGCATCGCGGGTCTTTCCTTTAAGTTTTTCCCTTGTACGGATTTCAACTTCCCCCCCCGCCCAGGCCCGTCTTTCTGGAGGTGAAGGCCCTTCGAGTAGGAAACGACGTCTCGCGGCGCTGCATGAGCGGATCTTTCTTCTTTTTATCGATTACCTGCCGACTTCTGGAAGGGCGGCGAAGACCTGCCGAGACAGCTGGGACCTCAGAAGATCCTCCTGACGCGCGCGAGTCCGCGTCGGCATCAGCCCTCGAGGGTTTTTTTCTTCCTGGCCCGCCTTCCCCTCCCCCAGACCTGCCCCCGGCACCAGTTGTCGACGCGGAGTACCCAGGCCTCCTTCAGGGCAGGAGCCAGGGGGTGGGACCCCCACCCCCCCTCGCTTTCTCCCCTTCCTTTTCCGAAAGTTCCTCCGCAGACGGCCGCCGACCAGACGTCAATGGCCGAGTGTCGGTCATGTATGATCCGCCCGCCCGAGGAGGCCCCAAGCTCGATGTCATCGGCGCCGATGTCCTCCGCGTTTTTCCTATTTTGCCCTCTTTTTCCCATCTGTTTAGGGCGGTTCTTTTTCGCCGCGCAACAGAGCTCTGCTTTCTCCTTCAGCTTCCGGATCGAGTCACCCATTGAAGGCGTGTGAAGCGTTTGTGGAATGATCCGCTTCCCCACCCTCCCCCACGGATCCACCGGTCACGAGGACTAGCGGGATTGGGCGCCGCTATACCCCGTCTAGGCACTCGACACCGCGACTCGTATTCCTTTCTACCGGCGGCCACCAGCCACTTACCGACGACCCTTTTCTTCCTTCCTGTCCCGGGGACGTTCCCGGTGATGGATTTTCCGGCGCGCTTTCTCCCTTTAGCGATGGACTCCTAGAAGTTGCCCTACAGTGGCTTCTTCCTTTCCGGGTTTTCTCTATGCCCCTCTTTCCAGGCAGGCCCCATTACCCCCTCTCTCTAAGATTACACAGTCGACCGCTGATACTCCAACTAATCGAGACGAATTGATCTCAAGACCCCGTCTTTCCTTGTCAGCGACGATTCACCGCGGATCAGGAAGGCACACTCCTCCTGACCTCCTTTGCCCCGATTTTTCTTTTCCTTCCTGGAGTCGGACGGGCACGTCCTTAGAGGCCCCTCGTTTTTCCAATGCGTCCGGGTCCACCTCGTGACTCTTTTCTCCGTCCGTGTTTTTTCCATGCGACCTTTTTCCCCCCTACAGGTGCGCTCTGATGACTTCCCCCCCCGTTTTTCACTAGCCGTCGTTTTTACGGAGCAGGACGCTTTCCGCTCGGTGCTCTATTGTTTCTTCTTCCGTACGATGGTGAACTGTCTCGAAAAAGAGGGAAGAATTTTGTCGTCTACTCGTTCTGAGAGTCATCTCTCTATTGATACGGGAGGTTTTCCTGCCGCTTGGCCTGTGCTCCTCGCACCTGTGGCGGAAGAAGCCACTTCAAAAAACCCCTGCTGAGCGATCCGGATCCTCTCCTGACCAGTCCATCAAACCTGGATCCCCTGGCTAAACTCGTTCTTCCTTCCTGGTTTTTTTTCCCCTCTTTAGGGCCCCCGATCCGGTTTTTTTTTTTTCTTCCTGCCCTTGCGCACGTTTTCTACGGGCCGCCCTTCCACTCGATACTTCTTTTTCTCCCTTTTCGCTTTCAGCAGGCTCTTAGAAAACTGTCTCAAAAGGAAACGTTGCACCTTCGCTCCGCGTCGCGCTTGAATCCTGCGGAATCTCGAACGCTGGGGTCCTAAGGCGTGACTACGTTGCCCCATCTTCACCCCTGGGGGTTTTTCCCCCCTATGGTTTTCATCGTTCTCCCCATTCTCGCTTTTTTCCTGAATTTTTCTTCCTCATACGGTCGCCTCGCCACATAGGGCGGTAGGCGAGGCGTTTTTGGACGCTCCTAGTCCCCCTCCGATTTGCCTTGGCTCTTTCTGTTTCCTCATGGGATTTTTCCCCCCCGGTCGTCGACACTTGCAGTGTTTTAGCTGGTATGATGGGGCTTCCTCACCCCCCTGCGTCAGGCCGGTGATGCTTTTCCGCCTCTCTGCCTTTTTTTTTTTTCCTTTTTTTGTACCTTGCGTTATCGTCCGCGGACCTTTGTGGGGCCACGCTCGCACTTCCCCGGGGCCTCAAGAGAAGATGACGCCCCTTTGGCGCCGGACTCCCTTTTTCCCTGTGTTCTTACGCTTGCCACGGAACCCTTCCGCACAGACTCGCCAGCCTGTGCAGGCGGAGCGTCGCGGACCCGTCCCCCGTTTTATTTACGCTTTAGCCCCTTTCTCCGTATGCAGGAATTTTCTCTTTGCGTCTGGGCGACGTCGTCCGGCTCAATCTCTCATCGCGGCTCCTAGGGCGGCTTGGGGTCCTGGCCTCCCGCCCTTTTACGGCTGCTCGCGCTTTTTCCCCCTTGTCCCTGAGAGCTCTGCTTCATGCGCGACGGTGCGCAGCCGCCCTGGTTTCCGGCGTCGGTTCCTTTCCTAGTACTTTGTGGACGGAGGCGCGTCACGTGTCCGGCGGTTTTCTAAGTAGACCTCTTTCTCTTTCGGGCCTATGTTGCGTATCCAGAAAATCTTCGAAGATTAACGCCCCCCTCCCCGGTCACCCCTACCCGAGCCCAGTCTCTCAGTTCGTGCGGTGACCCCATGGCTCCGTCTTTTTCGCCTCCAGCGCCCCCCCCCCTAGACCGCCGCGCTCGCGCCTCCGCGATTCGTGCCTGGGCTTTCGCGATTGTGATCCCTTGGGACAACAACTATTTGATAGCGCGCGCTCTTTCTCTCTTTCCCCTTTTTTACTTTCCCTGTTCTTCTCAAAGCGAGATCGATCTGGCTGATTTGCGCAAACCATGCTGGCGCCCCCACAAACGGGCCGCATGGGCCTCATAACGCTTCTTCACCGTTATTGTGCCAAAGCGCGGAGCGTGACTCCTTCCGTAAGGCGAATCGGTGCTGTATTGCGCCGGACCGCTTTCGGAACCATCCTCACACATCTCTTCCTTCCTATTCCAGGCCCCGTTGCAGGAAAAGGGTGTTCGTGGGGGCTTAAGTGGCGCGACCTTTTTCCTTCCTTTCTATTATCGTGCTCTTCGAGTATTGCCCTCGCTCATTTTTTCTAGGCGGCTTCTTGTTGTGCTTCTCCTCCTCTCCTTTTCCCACGGGGGTAGTCATCGGCTTTTAGGGGGAAGTGAGCTCCTCTCTCTTTCCCCCTTCGAGTTTGAAGTCTTTTTACACATGGTTCCATGGGGCGCTGCTCGTCCTCGCCCCTTACTTTCCATGTTTAGGGTCTCTCCTCCGAGGGAAGACCTTTTCTGAGATTCATACTTCCTCCCCCTTCAAGCGGCCTTTTCTTTCGTGCACCCACCCACGGGCTGAGGTTCTACTTCATTCGACATCCTCTGTCCCTCCCCCTGGTTTCTTTTGAGCCCCCCCAAGGTTTGAGAGAGTGCGTCCGCCCGCAACACAAACTGAGCTTTTGCCTTCTGCTCTTTCTGGTTCCTGCCGGTTTCTCGGTACTTCTTCTTTCAGTTCTCCAACAGCTATGCGGTACAGGTTCTTTCCTTTGCGTTCTTCTGTCTCCCCTTCGCGTGGAGCGGGTCGTCAGAGGTACTTCGCCGAGCAATCCGGCTCGGTGTTTCGTCCTTGCCCCACCCTTTTCTCCCAATCCCCTCACCCGACATGTAGTCTACAACTCCTCCAGAAAATAAACGGAAAAGAGTCGATTTCGCGTCTTTCACCATCCTTTTCTACCCTTCTCTAGACCGCCGTGACATTCTTTTTTCGGACCAGCCTTTACTCCTTTTTTTTTCTGGTGGATTTTCCGTCTCGACTTCAAGTTCCCGGCGAGAAGATGCTGCCTTGGGAAGAGCTGGCTAGCCCTTTCTTTCCTGCCGCTCGCACAGCCCTCCGAACGGTAACAACTCAGTATGGTATTTCCTTTTTTGTATTAGCGTCCTTCTTTTCTGTGTCCACTGCTCAGCTGGCTTTCGCCGCAATTTTCCTGCGCGATTCCTTTTTTTTTCCCCAAGCATTTTCCTTTGAGAAGTCAACGGGGCCTTATATGATTCCCTGCGCGACGGAGAGTCTCTTTTTCTTCCCTGTTCTTACGGCTTGGGTCCGGCCGCAGCCACGTCTTCGCTGCAGGCTGTTTGCTGGCCCCTTCCCCTCGCCATTTTTTTCTTCCAGGATCCACCGCGCTGTGGAGGACCACTTTGGCTCTGCTTCTGCTTGTCGCGCAAAAACAAGTTCGTGCTTTTCCTGGAGAGCGGATTTCAGCCGCACAATGGAGCCGTTCCAGTCCTCCGGTCAGTTCGGCGAGTCATCCCTCGCAAAATGGAGCTCTTCTTCCTCTCCGATTCGCCGTCATTGCGTGCCTTCGCTCTGAGAGACGTCGACGGCTTTCGGGTCCCGTTTGAAGATGGCAACCCCCCTGCTGCATTTTTTTTCTCGCCGCTGGACATGGTGATGTCATCGAAATAGTGTGCTGTCCCCTTTCCCTTTTTCTTTCGCCTTCTTACCGGAGAGTCGTCCCTTGCCAGTGATCGTCCTCACACCTGGCGGGAGCTCCCTTGGTCGTGT
>Ga0179593_1334186_pt1 | contig 10492 bp, 7 predicted proteins | sample CZODoug2_1_08_16_FD_185931 | JGI IMG/M metagenome (GOLD analysis project Ga0179593, IMG submission 185931) | Vadose zone soil fungal communities from Angelo Coast Range Reserve, California, USA - CZODoug2_1_08_16fungal (PacBio error correction) | ecosystem: Environmental > Terrestrial > Soil >... | reverse complement strand
GTGTTCTTGAACCTGACGATTTCTCCACGGTCGCGCCATCAGACAGAGCGTTGACGTTACGTCGCGTAGAATAAACATGTTACATGCGACAAAGAGTTACGTACCGGTCTTCGGTCTGTTGCTACTCGCCTCGTTAGGAATTTCATCCGGGATGACATCTCTGGCTCTTGTATGATGTTTTCCGTGCCCATCACCTTGACAGAACGGGATGATAATGCGTCCATAGATAACACATCGCAGGTTTTGGCTAACCCACTACTTTACACCTCCCCGGGTGTTTTTGTGTTGAACGTATGCCTTGTGTGCGACCACTGCAGGAGTAGTAAGAGTCACAATTAGTATTGTCTATACTTCACTAATGCGCCCCTTAGCGCTCGCAACATTTTGTAACGCCCTGACCGTGTAACGCGCGCTTCCGGAGAGTTTTGATCAGATGGTTCACTTTACCACGTCTTCCGCCCGGTAAAGTGTGGCACTTAAGTCTCCCCACCCCTCTCGCCAGGGGACCTGGGGCGGATGAAAAGTCTCCCTGCCCGTCATTAGTTTTCTTACAAGCCAGGTCGGCTTTAGCGGGCGTCGCCCCGCAAGTCCTGCTGGGTCGCCGAGTTGATCTGTCCTCGTTAAGTCTCACTCTCCAACGTTCACTTGAATTCACCGGTGTTGAAATCTCGCCCTCATCGTGAGATATTATGCACCTTCTTGCTTGTCCGTTCATGGGGGCGCTTTTCGCCGAGCACGCAGATTCTTTGTTGGTGCGACGTGGTAAGGAGATTTTGTGTGACGCGCTCTGCTTGATCTCCCCGGCTCTTATTCACTCCAAATATGATCTTGAAGAATCAGGAGGAAGTTTTATTGGATTGTATCTGGTATGGTCAGAGCATCTGGGCAATTGACTCATTGGTTGCAATTGCGTTTGGGTGGTGCTCAGTCGAAACTTTTGATAGAGATGCTGAAGAAGTCGGTACCCCAGTCCTGCCAAAATACACCCACTGTTCCGATGTATCTACGTTGCCTAAGTCATGTCAATTATGTAACGATACACATGGGGTCGCAGTCTCCCTTATTTACCCCGCGCCCCCTCTCTAGGCTCTTCGCTTGCTCCGAGAAGGGTTAAACATCTCTTTGTGGCCCGATACAATTGATGTCTCCACTATGAGGTTTCAACGTTCTGGTGCTGACACGGGAATCTTCTTCTCGTGTGTCCCGCATAAAACCAGTTGATTTCTTTGTTCGAAATGACCGCGCTTCGCTTCCTCCTTTTCGATTTGTCAACTCCAGTTTGTAGCCGGCCTTTTTGAGCGCCTCCTGCCTTGCAATTTCACGGTGGGGGATGCTGACTTGTATGATCCGTAGTACTGATCCAATCTCGTACTTTTAACTGCGGCCCTCTTCATACTGGCAGGCCCACCCACCCTGCCCCAGTCGCCCCCCCCCTTTGCATTATTCTATCTGCATGTACCCCTGTACCCTCTTGTTTAAGACAGGGAGAGGTAGGGCAGTTCCGATGCGTGAGTCCGTCGCGTCTACCCCACCTTCCATAAACCCCCGACCTCCAGTGCTGGAGTTTTCAGGGTTTGCTCCGCCGGGTGGCGAGGTCGACATTGGTGTCTTGCCGTACCTGTTTTCGGGGCCGCACAGGAACAGTTGATTAGTCTGATAAGCGTATGCTGGAAGGTTTATGCCAGGCCATTGGTGGATTCCCGCCCTTCACTGAAAGGTCGGACCGGTCCGGATCCTCGTGTCGAGTTTGCTTTGTGTGTCCTTGTGTGCCCGTCTTTCGGAATGTGGTCATGACCTGTTTCTGTCCTGTCTTAGTATTCCGCCCTTGGGAATACAGTCGGCAGGTACTGGTCGCGGGTCAGTCTCGAACCCGTTAACATGCTCGGTGCTTTTTTTTTATTTTATTTAACCATTGGGGATCCAGCCTATGTCTTCGGCTGGCGACTGCCGTCGTCTGACGTGCGGTTTCGCCCGGTTGGCACGATGTCGTTGTTGATGTGTGGTTTGGCTCCCACTCGTATGTTGGTCCTCACGCGTTCTCCTCCGTGCAGCTTTGGTTGCTTTGTCTACTTCGTCCTTCGCACGGCTAGCGCCGCGATGTTCTGCTTGGCCCTTTCTTTTTCACCTTTGTGTGTTGCCCTTTTCGGTCCGTCCCTCCCCCTGGTGATAATTTGGCTCGTGAGGTTTGAAACCACCCTGATGTAGGTTTGCCCCTTTGCCGCTGTTTCCGTCTGTCTCAGACCCAGGCGGAGCGCGCCCCTCTGTGCTCCCTGGATTAAGTCTTTTCTACCGCCACCGGGCTTTGTGCTGGCTAATCGCATCCCTACTACAAGTTGGCACATCGTGATACACAGTCGTTGCCCAACCACGACCATACTGTGCCCCGTCATAAGATCGCCGCTACACCGTCGGATCTACCCATCTCGCAGCTCCATTTCTGGCCTATGTCTCTCCTTTGCGCGTCATGGTACCCCAGACCCCCCCCGTGTTTGCCGAACCTGTCCTCGCTTCCGCGGTGACACAGAGCCGGGCTACTCGCCCTGCGCTGGTCGCGCCTTGCTGCAGTTCAGAGGGGGGTCTTGCCTAACTTCCTCTGCCAATGATTGCCATTGCGCCGACGTCGCCCCCAGATGTTCCGTGATTTTTTTTTCATAACTCCCGGTTTTATCACGTTGGTTGTGCACATGTTGCTCTTGGGCGATTTGTTTAACTTGGCCGAGCGGATAGGTTGTCTAGATCTATCGAGCACGCCAGCAAGGGCCTGGATACGTGTGTGGCCAGGCTTATTCCTAGCGGATACCAAGGCAGCACATCGTACCATTTTCCGCGACGTTCATCGATCCAGTGTCGCCGGGATTTGGAGTTGAGATGGCCCTTACTCCAAAGATCTCCGAAGAGATAGTATCAATGTTGTTAACGGGCTGTTACGGCTACAATGGGAGACCCCAGGCTTTTCGGATGGAGGTAGACATCGCCTCGCGACCATGTGTTAGTTGAAGTTATTGTGGTGAGATTTGCAGTCGTTCGCATAGTGTTCTGGCAGTCCGCGCCCCGACGACCAACGTGAGTGCCTGGTTTGAATTTGTATGTTGAGCAGACGAGCTAGGCCTCCAAAAAGTTGGAGGTTTAAAGACTTTCTTCAGGCTGGTTTTTGCGCACATTTAGGGTGTTTTCAGTGTTCGGCTGAGGTTACTTCTTTCGGGCAACGGCCCTACCCCTTCGTTTGATGTGTCTAATCTTTTTTACATATGTATTGTAGTTGGCGTGCTGACAGTGTATCTCTCAGCCACTTTGGCCTGTCATGTTTCCCTCTCTCGCGTCCTGCATGCCAGACCGGGTGTGGTTGTAGGCGGATATTCACCGACCTGGTGTGTACACCAGCCAAGATGGCAAGTGTCTCCAGCGTCTCATGGGTTCCGTGTTTTTGATCTTTTCTTGACGCCCTGTAGCTTGGGGAATAGCTCTAGCTGTCTGTGGGGCGTGCAAGATCCCCACGTGTACAGACTCCACATCATCGTCGTTAGGGTGGTCGGATACGGTGGTATTGCGCCTTACTGTTCACGGTGAGTTGCAATTAGTGGCCATCGTTGCGCCGGTCTGCCCGGGTCGCCACAACCACCCCCGTCCGATACCCCGTTAATTTGGGTTTCTGTCGTTTGCGCTTGTTCTAATGCTACGAGTAACATTTCACCCAACTGGTTAGATGAACCGCCGACCACACAGAACGAGTATTTCGGTCCGCTGACGGTTCCTTCTTATCGTTGAGAGTATAGTCTTCTCCTAGGACCCTGCCTGTACCTTCGCAGTTCAGCTGGGATGATTGCGCGGGCGCCCTAGTAAAGAAAATTGTAGGAACCCCGGGTTTGTACCTCAACGACCAGTGTAAGTTTCGAACCAGTGTCCTGTTCCATACTCCCCACGTCACACGCAGGAAGATGGCCGCACGGCATCCATGTGTTGTGCTAGTTTAGATTACAAGCCCACGCCGCCTACGTAAGCTGTGTCGCGCCCTGGAATGAGGGCGCGCGGAGCGGTGGTCACTCGCTGATCAATTTTTTTCCACGGCGGTAGTTCACGATACAGCCACGGACATGCCTGGTTGGCGTCGTCGGGACAATTGGCGTATTAATAATCTCGGTTACTTTTTTCGAGCGCCCAGCCCATGACCGCGCACTGCCGTTTATTTCTTGCACAAACTGCCGATCCCGAGGACCCAATTATCACGGATTTCCCCTCGTTGTTTAGGCCCCTTTCTGCGCCAGATTGATGCGATCAACCCTAGTTCGGACGGAGGGTTATTACTGAATCGCAGTAGCATAGAACAGGAATGGGCCATTCTGGCGACTATCCTGAATCTGTGTGTGTCCAGCCCTATCCTGTCGCCTTTGCTGCCTGTTTTTAATTTGTGCCGGCATTCTCGCTTATTTTTCCCTCAGTCTTCATGGCAATTATACTCTGTGCCAGCGCTCATGCTCTTTTTTTTGTGGAGCCGGACCCGTGCTACTGGCCCCTGTCATAGTTTTTTCTTGAATGGTCCTTAGGTGAGGCACCACAATTCCGGATCATGACCCTCATGTCGGAAGAGATCTTCTACTTGGTGTGACTTGGAATACTGGCCAGCTCCTTTAACTCCCCTTGTTCGATCTCCAAGAGTTGACTTCGCATCTAAGTCCGAATGTTGACTGAGTTCGCGGTCTCATGTCCTCTGCCGTTCCTGAGAACTAGGTTACACGGCGCCTGTGTGAGCCCCTGTAACTTCCAACCCTTTGTCATGCTGGTTACCGCCGGCTGGTCCTTATGTTTTGGTCGTGATCATGAGTGCGCTGGTCGGCGAATGTGGGAAGACGTATGACTGTCGCGGCACCCCCGGTTCTGATTTGGAACCCCTAAGTACCGTCGGTCGATGCTCCAATCCTGGGTGGTTTTTGTGGTATGTCGTCGTTAGGCGTCCTAATGCGCCTGATGAGCTCTTTATTGGGTTAACAAGGCACCGCAATGGTTTAGTTCTCATCCTTCCCCCTCAGGTCTTCTTGTGCGGCTGCTACAGAGGTGTTCTAACAGGAGGGTTGGATGAAGAGACGTACTGGTCGGTTGATATTCTGTTAAGCCTGTAATCGTCGCTGTACCTTTTTAAGTTAGGAACTCAAGGTGGGGATCGGTTTATCAACATATTTTTAATTTATGCAGACCTACTCCTCATACAGAACGAGGACCACTTAAGGGGGTTAAAAAATTTAAAGCCTTGGTTCGACACCTGGACAAATACATGATTTACGTGAATCACGTCCTGACAGGCTCCACCATTGATATGAGTTCGGAAGGCTGGTCGATATCCAGCCTTGAACGCCAGGGGGCGGTAGAGCCCTCTGCTGTAATAAAATGGTGGAAGATATGCCGAAGCTTAAAGGTTCCTACTCATCCGCAAAAATTTAGTTCAAAGCCCTAACAGAACAGCATATCGCCTGTTTCTCTACATTCTTACTCCGTCAAATATGTAGAGGAACCAATTGTACAGGACGTTTTTGGTCTGATGGTCTGTACACGGGTATGTAGCAAGTTATGTTATATCCAATTGATTCTACATTAAAAACACACTCAAGATCCATGACAAATATTCTAACCAAATGTGGAATGGCTGATTAAACTAGTCATAAGCTACTTAATAAGCCCGAAATGGCGACACAAGCCAATGTAACACAAGACGACTCGAATAGACAGCCTGCTTAGTCTTGTCACACCCCCAGATCCTAGCCCAAAAGCGCGCAAACCAGTGAGCCCTTTCGCCTTGTTAATGCCGCCCTTCTTACAAACGCTTATTGTGAAGTTTAAGGTAAGGCGGATAAAACTGGCACCCGTTCTTTTAGTATCCTCTGTCTCATAAAGTAGCTTTAGTTCGCCCTCGGTTGAGATGATGAGTTTATGCCCTCAGGCTTATCCACCCTGTTCTGATTGTTGTGTGCTACCTATCACAACCCATTTTCGGTTGGCCGGTCCCGTCAGATTTGCCAGTCGGTGTTTTTGTCCTGTGGTGCCCGGATATCAAGATGTATGTATGCTCGCATTGTTTAGTATTGTGGACTTTTCACAGTGGGCGCCCGACTAAGATTGCTACTTTGATCGCACCTACAGGCCTCTGGAAGGTGACTGCTCACGGGAAGGACTACGATTGTTTCTCCGTCGTGCCGCCGGCGAACGCCCATTTTTTGAGGATATATGACTGGTTGGAAGCACTACCAGCCGTCCGCCATAATCCGTACAACCAATGAAGATTCGTTGCCTGCCTAACGAAGAGGATTGATTTGGGCTTTGGCCTGATCAGCGTGGTGTGTGAATTATAGATCTTAATGGTAGTAAGCGCGTTAGGTATCGTCACATGTTCCCTGGGCGAGCCGAGTTGAATTCTCGCTGCTGGGGGCGCCGATCCAGTAATCGCGCAATTCGCCAATAGGTTTCTTGGAGTACAACAAGCGCAAGATGGATTATTAAGTATCTATAGTGGAGGCGGGGGACCCGGTCTGAATTTGGCAGACCGCCCTGCGCACCCGATCGTTGACGAGGATCCTCGACACACCTGCTTTCCACCGTGCCTGGAAAGAAGAGAACGGCCCGACTGCACCCCGACCATTTTTTGTGCGTGGTAACTGCCCGTTTTTGTTGGAACGGAATTCTATGTCGGCGGATGATACGGTTCAACACTATAAAATCGGGTACCACCCTTTTTCTCCGTGTCGGTGATTGTAAACCCTGTGCCCGTTTTCCTCGTGACCGTAACATGTCTACAGCGCCGCTGAGTGCTCGCCGGTCCCGATGGAGCGTGATTGAGGACAGAGTCAGTGGCGTGTATTGGATCCTATTGTAGGCCCGAACGAACCTTTGCAAGATACAGGGAGGAGGCCCCCGTTCCCCGTTGAATGCGAGACACCCAGCGCCCTATCGATTTATCTCCTCTTCCTTTTTTTATAGAGTGATCGCTTTGTCGCCCACATGAAGTAGCGGTCCAAATATAGGACTTGTGTAGGTCGATATATATTCCTTTAGATCCCGATTTTTGGCTACCGCAACGCTTGATTACGTGATATAGCCGTCCCTCATCTTTTCAACAGCCGCCGAGGGAGGGACGTAGCCTGACGCTCGATTGGAGACAGGTCCATCTGTACCGGTGCAAGACATTTCCGTTTCACGACAACCTAGGGGAACCCCAGTGTTGCCCGCCGGAGCATAGAGGACTGTGGTTTTTCTTTTTTTTTCTGTGTTGGTCACCGCCCGTGGGGATTTTTTTTACGTTTTATACTGCGAATTGTGAATCCCGCTCCGGCCGACCGTGCCGTTGTTGCCCGGGCTTTTTTTACTAACTTAGTTTTTTTTCAGTCTGTCCCCGAGAGGGTCCAGAGCCATTGTTATGTTGACATCTTCATGTTTCTTTGAGCTGAGGTGGCCTCTCTCGCTTTGGCGGGCTTTGTTTTGCGGCATCGGCGAAGTGGACTCGAGAGAACCTATTGTCTATAATGAGTATCATTCCTACCTTGGGTTATTCCTTTCTGACTTTTAGTGGATTACGCTTCCCATGCTTGGTTGCCTCTGCTCGTGCCTAGAGGTTACGCATGGACACTTTCCGTTGACGTCAACGGCTCGCCTTCCTTTCTCCTATTATGGAAGAGATTGTCGCGCGTTCCAGCCACTAGCGCCTCAAATGTTTGACTTATCGGGGTGTGACGCCAATGCCCGAACTCGTATTTTCTACGATTCCCTGTTAGAGAGTAATGTGAACGCACGAGCAAACAAACTCTATTGTTTATCGGTTTGCCGCCGATTTTCCGGGCCTTTTTTTATAATTTCATGTCGCTAATCAGTCAGCATTTCATCATAGAATGCCCCTGTATCCCCACACTTAACAGGAGCTCTCTCCAGCTTAGGAGATTCGTCGTCTGCCTCCGTATGTCATAATCGGACTAGGTTTGGATAGAGCGCGTGTTATTCATAATTGTACCGACCTTCGCAGAAATAGCTACCCATAAATAGCTGTAACCCATACCCACGAATTGGCGAAATTTACGTCCATTAAAAGTAGTACGAAGTATCGAGACAAAAGCAGCTTCAACTTTATCGTTATCCTTTTTAAATTAGATCTTGCTCGAGACAACGGGGCGCATATAATTAGTTTGGATCGACGTCGAGTTTTACTTATTCACGGTCACGTGCCTACACTCGTTTTGCCTGGGACACGCCCGAGCATTCCTTATTTAGGCCCTTTAAATTCTGTTTCGAGACCTCTACAATCAAAAGTATGTATGACATATCGATGGACACTTCGTCCACCCCCGACCGCCTCCCTTTACATCTTTTTTTAGGCGCTCTGCCTCAACATTTTCAACCCCGAACGAGGTTATGCGAATGTCCCCCTTGCCTTTCCCCGAGGTTACACATTAGACACTTAACGTCTACTCTTACTTTGAACCGCGATTCGAGCATAGACGTGCTTCCAAAGTTGTTCTCCCCTCCCCGGTTCAGAAATGATAGGTTTTCCCCTATTACACGTACTTTCGAGATTGACGACATTCTGCTCGACACCCGGGACACTAATTGTATCGTCCTCCCTTTTCCCTCTCTGACCCGATGAGCGCTGGGGAGGACGCCGCCCAGTTGCGTACAGTGGGCACGTTCCTCTTCTTACTTCCAGGGAACATGGGGAATCCGACATTTCGGTTCAGGGTTTATTGTTGGGACTCCTCTGGAAGAAACTGGTGGGGTATTGACCGCGGTACAAGTTTCCATATGCGTCAACTCAACCTCACGTGGACGTTGCTGCTTCGATCGTCCGCGCTATGGTACCCGTGCCCCTTCCTGTAGGAGTGCACTCTTGTTGTCCAATAGGAGTGTGGCTGCTCTTCTCGGGGTTTTCAGCGCAGTGTATCTTAGTAAAGGGTCACGCACTGTGCCATAGACTGCAGTATTCACCTTTTTTGCGAGAGGGAGTAACCACGTGCCGCTTCTCTTTATTGTGGTTTTGACGTTTCTCTCTATAGGTCGCCATGCAAAACACTTCAGTCTCCGATGTGTCACGAGCTGCTCGGGTCTCATCGTTTTCATTTATAGCCCCCCAGCCTTGGCTTGGCTTACTTCCCGGCCTTGAGCGCCAGCATGAGGGATTGCTATACATAGGTTTGTTTGCGTTAGGATCTATTCGCACGCGCACCTTTACTGTGATCTAGTTTTTGGATTCCATTCTCTCGCGGCTACTAGCGACCGTTGGTCCCAAGAATTTAAAGCCCTTGTTTACGTCAGCGTATCGGGTGATTCGCAACTTGTCCCCCCCGTTCCCACCCTTCCCATAGAAGAAGGTGCGATTGGTGACTTTAGCGCGAACGATTCGTTGCTGTGTGTTAAGATATATCCTTGTGGTAAGATGCGCTGTTTGCGAGCCTACAGCCTACTTGTCCACTTCTGTATTTGTCGACGTCGCCGCTCTGTAGCTCACCTGTCAAATTTTAGACTCATCTACTTTCCGAATGTGTAAAGTCGTAAGGTCGACGTATAGTCGCGTATCGTAGTTTTTTGTATGAGGCCTAACCAAGATGTGTCCTTGTTTTTGATTTCTTCAATCTCGACAACAGTAACGCGAGCGGTCGATTGTGGTTTGTTGTGCTGCTTAGCCGGCTGTGACAAATCGCGGCATACTTTATCTCATTATTCTCCGGTCCGTCCGTTGACTTCAGAAAAGCCTATTTACTTGACGATATAGGTTGCTGAATGAGGGAAGGGTGCTCTCAGGATACGATATGCGCCGCTGTGTATAGTTCTCCAGTTCTTCCTTCCGCACGCTTCTTGCACACCTGACGTGGACTTCACCTCTACTGGCGCAGGGTTTGTTATCTTTACCCCCCCCTGTATCCCCGTGGGTGTGACTTTGTCTAGGTCCTGTCACCCGGTCTCGTACATTTCTTTTGCGCTGATGGTGCCAAAAAAGCATGTTTTTGTAAGAGTAAGCTGTACCCTCACGAACCGTTGGCCGCTTATCCCTGAGCTGCCTGTCAAATCTGGGTCCCTCGGCAGCATGTACCAAACCGTTGATAAATGTGGGTTCACAGCCTTGTCCTGAGCACCCCCAGTTATTAAGGGCCGGATCTGCGGTACGTTGACCACGATTAGGTGGATCAGGTAATAAAGTGAGGCTGACTTAATACCGTTCCGGCCAATTGATCAAACTAGGGTCGTATACCCCGTGGCCAATGGTCTCGGATATTCGACGCCTGTGGCCTCTCGCGTGGTGCCGGAACCCTAGGCAATTTATCGGTCATGCAGCGTCAGGGCTTCATTGTCCGATGTTTTTAGGTTAACCCAACGGTTCCCCCTCGCCGCGCACTAGCCCGACGTCTATCGGGGCTGTCTAGACGATCCGTATCCAATGATGTGCGTGATTGTGGTATATCAGCCGATGTCTTAGGCCTCTTTGTAGAAGTCCGCGTCCACGGTTTTCGCGGCGCGACGCGGAGAA
>Ga0179593_1691536_pt1 | contig 10493 bp, 11 predicted proteins | sample CZODoug2_1_08_16_FD_185931 | JGI IMG/M metagenome (GOLD analysis project Ga0179593, IMG submission 185931) | Vadose zone soil fungal communities from Angelo Coast Range Reserve, California, USA - CZODoug2_1_08_16fungal (PacBio error correction) | ecosystem: Environmental > Terrestrial > Soil >... | reverse complement strand
GCCCGGTTTAGGAATCTCCGCGCCCCCCATCTGCTGAATAGACTACCTTACTGGTATCTTCTCAATGTGATACCTCGAACAAACCCCCTTTCGGCCTTTCCCTCCTTCTTAAATTCACAATAAAGCGCTCTGTTTGCTGTCCGAGGATAACTCGACAGGATATGAATAATGCTCTTTCTGGAATGATGCAGGCATATAGACGGCCTTAGACTCGGCATTTGGATTCCCGATATATTTATTTCTTCAGCGTTTCTACGCCTATGTGTTTTTTTCCATGCACATAGTATAGCCGGATTCCCTAACCCACCTGTTGCTTATCCGTTTTGAATGCTAACCTGTTTAGTCAACGTTCCTGAACAGCTCGTCGGTCGGCTCCCCACGGTTTGCACCCAAGTTGATCCCAAACCCCCCAATCAGAACTGAGGAACGGAAGTGCCACAAATCCCATCATCCAAGACAAAAGCTATGCAACGACTCAATGAAGAGACAGACAATGTAAAACTGACTCCCCCTCCACAGCCTTCGTAGATCCAGGCAAGATCCTTGAACACCCACCCCTCCGTGATCGTTTTTGAATGCCGCTTGATAACGGAATCTGACCTGCTGGATAGCGCACGAGCTTCTCCACTCCTTTTTTTTTTTCTCCGAATCAAATCGACCTTTTTGTATCCGCGCCACTCCCCGAGTGACAATCTCTTCCAGTAAATCTCTTACTCTAGCTCTTTAATGTCCCCCCCCAGCAAACACAGCGAAGCGCCCCAGACTTGAGTAACGCATCTTACATTCCCTCTCTTCTGATGCTCCCCCCCCTATTCCTTGGCGTCCTTTTTGAGGACCTCCATGCGATTACCTTACTCATCTCCCTCCCCCAGTTGATTATGCCACTGTTCCTTTTGAAGCTCCCCAATAATGCCGCCCGACCCCCTTCCATTGACCTCCTTCCCTTCCAGAGAGCTTAAGCAAGACCCTGGATAGGCAGGCTTGTTCCGCCTGAGGCGGACTTTTTTGAGCTGGTCCCCTTCCCGTGTCCGGATCAGACCCTCTAGCTTCGCCCCCCCCGTCATTCGCCATCACGTATTGTTTCGCATGGCACTCCCGTTTCGATTGCTCGCGAAGACTCGTGGAAGAAGGTACTTTCCATAAAGCTTTTGTAATTCTTTCCCCCTTCCTCAGCTCTCCGCTCCGCAGCTGGAGGGCCGATGTCTTTCGGCTCATCCAGCCCGCCCATCGTTGACACGGTTTACATTCCTCTCTTACCCCCTGTCGTGCGATGACTTATATTCTCAGCGGTCATGGGGTGTTTGTTCTCCAGCACTGTTAGAGCGGCACAACCCTCCTCTTTTTTTTCCGGCGACATTTTGCCCCCGACTTTTCCCTTCAGGGTGATTCCCTCTTGATCTGATTGGATCACGGTAACCGGTTCCCGGCTATCGTCACTTTCCTAGACATCTCCCCTCTTCGGACCCCACGCCCTTGCCGATGCGCGATACTATCGGGCCCCCAACTTTTCTTCCTCCGCCCCTCTGTATGCGCCTCTCTCAGGACTAGTCCTCTCTCCTAATCCCCCCCTTTTTGAGCACTCTAGTGATAGAAGGTTCCCCATCGGGAACTTGCTGGTCATCTGTACCATGGTCCCCCTTCTTTTGTACGATATCCAATGGAATGGCCGCAGGTTGAACCCGCGCGAGCATTCATGCCCCAATTCTCACCTGCATTGACTCCGGACCCTTTGTAAGAAATCCATTTTCAGGATCCTCTTTTCGATGCATTGCCATTTGTTTTTCCCCTGCCTAGTTTAGACTTAATCCCGCTTCCCGTTTTTGATGCGATTTTATAGATATTCATTGTCATTTCTTCGACTTGTCTCCCCATCGGAACCCTTTCTTGATTCTTGGACCCCTCCCCCCCCCCCTCTGACAAGCCGAACCTGTGACACAGAAGCCAGATTCTTTTTTACGTTACCGCCGCCATGGAGTACCCGTCGCAGAGATCATTGATGCAGTTCTCACTTTTCTTTTCTTTTTTTATTATAATCCCCCCCCCCCCTACCCCCAAATGGAAGCTGATGAGAGTTGGTGAGATACCCAGGGACCATATGGGGCTGGGAAGTCTCCCATGATTGCCCTTTTCCCAAACCGTAGCCCCCCCCTTCGTGCCGCCTTACCCCCGGTTCAGCTTCCCCTCCTCCCCCCCGTCTAGTGTACAAACGACCACCCAGATTAAGCCCTTTTGCAATGGTCACCCGCCCTTCCACCTAGTTTGCCACTCCTCTAAAGAACTCTCTTCCAACGCCACTCATGCTCTTTGACCCTTCCTTTTCCTTTTCCACTTTCCCCTAGTCTTCCCGAGATGGCACCTCTTAAACTGCCTCGCGCAAGGATTGTTTTGCATAGAAAGCCCTTAGGTCAAGAGCAAGTCCGATTTTCTACCTTGTCCCTGGATCTTTCTCCTAAGGTATTTCTTGCCATGGCACAAAGGGCTACCCCCCTTCCCTTTCCCAGCGCCGCAGTCTTGCCCGTCTTCGGCCATCACGATTCTCACTACGACCGCCTCCCATAAGGCTCCCTTCATTTTTTGTCGCGGAAGACATTTCTGCGCGCACCCTACAGGAAGGGAACCAGCTTCATCTTACGTGGAAGGCTCCGGCGTTTTCAAGAACGCTTGAGTGTTAAGATCCCCCGGGATTTGTAGCATGTCCCGCCCAATGTAAGAACTTGCACAATCCTGACGCGGAAGCCTGTTCTTCATAGAGCCCCCCGAGCCCCCCCCCCCCTAAAGCCTTTTTTTCCTTTTTGCGGTACTTCCAGGCTGGAACGTTTGCCGACCCGGAATTTAATTTTATCTTTTCGGCGTTTTGACATGAACTTTAGGAAGTGAGATGCCTTTCTGAAAAACGCGCCAGCAGATTTGCTCAGTCACTTTTTGTGCAATATTGTGACCCTTTCCCCCTCCCGACCTGAGTCGTTGCTAGAAAACGCGGATCTTGACCAATTTGAGCCAGTCTTTTGACGGAGAAGACCTTGGACGATGTGGTCCCATTTCAAACGATGGTTTTCTTTTGGTCTCGGTGTTTCTCCCCCCTCACAACATATGTCCCCCCCACGTACGCGGGCAGCAGTTCGGACCTCGGTTGAGTCTGGCCTGTGTTTCAGCAGAGTACTGGCAGAACTTGGCTGAGTGCGTCCTTTTTCCTCCCTCTTTCTGACGGTCCCTTTTCTAATTTTTTCTTCCTGTAGTTATGCCGCGGTGCGATTTTCCTGCATACCAAGACACCCATTCGTGGCCAAGTTTCGCGGTTACCCGCCAGCCCCTTTCGTCGAAGTTCTTCCTCCTTCCCCCCCAGCGTGTCCAGAGATAGAGTGACTGTCTTCCCGCCAGCTTTCCCTACAGTTCGTCCCTGACGGGGGGTAGATTTTCTCTCCGGCGAGAGCCGTTCTTGTACAGACAGACAGAGGCACCTAGTGCGCAGTCAACTAAATTCAGTTTACCCCGGGAGCACCGCAGTGCCCCCCTTTTCCTCAGAGCGGCGTCATAGTCCTTTCCCTAGTTTGACCCTTCTTCCCTTTTCCCTTCTTCCTTCCTCTCACCCCCCCCCCAACCACACAACCAAAACCCCGGATGACACTCTGCTTTTTGACGCGAGCTACAGTTCTTTTTGGGATGACAGCCCTTCCAGTGCTGAATCGCGTTTCGTTTTTTACTCTTCTTCCCCCCTTTTTTTGAAGATGGCCCTTTTCGCGCTTTCAAATCAAGCCAGCCGGTGTGTGGAGAAAGCGGCAGTGGGTGGCTGATGGAAGTCGTCGGAAGCAGGTGCTTGAAATCGCGCGTTTACTCTCCGAGAACCTGCGGGGTATTTCGGATGGTTTTGATTTCTTTCCCTAACTAAGGCTATCAGCTGCGGTTGGACAATCCAGGCCCCCCCCCGTGACGGCGTTGACTCGCCAGTACGCCGGCCCATGCAACAATCCCCGTGTAGGCGAGAAGCTCCCAGCTACCTCTTCCAAAGACCTTTTTTAGCACAATTCTTAACTCATTTCTTATAACGACCAACATGATCCCGCGTCTCGGACAGCCCTGAATGCTTGGCCCTCCGGCGAATCTTCTTTCCTCTCCTCATGTGTCTGTTTTTTGAGTATCTTCCGGAAGGGCCCTCTGATCATGTTCACCTTCTTCCATTCTCCCCACTTTTCCGTTAGAGTTTTTTTTCTCAATTATGCACATTTTTCTTTACCCAGTCCAGGTGCGATGCCAGCCCATAGTTCGCCACAATGGCATACTTCCGAGTATGACCGCGTTGCTGTCTCAGATACCGCCCTCCCTAGAAGCCCCCTCCCCCGACGGCATGTTCCGCTGACCCCCGAAGAGTAAGAACGCTCCTCTAATTTCGCCCACACCTGGCCACGCAGAAGATGAGAGTGTCTTGGAAACCGCGCCACCATCCATTTTCCCCCCCCTCAACCCCGTACACCCTTCCTCCTCTGACAGCAACTTTCCGCAGCCTACTGACGGGCCTCACACCTAATGTCTCTTCTGTGTATACTGTGTGACGGATGGGGGGGGCACTTTTTTTCTCACATGCCGCACACCTGTCGCCTTCCCACTCTTTTATTGATCCCCGATGATGGACTTCTGTGCCAAATGTACCCAAGGGGCAACCACATTTTCAATGGGCCTAGTGTTTCTTCCCCCCCCAAAAGTGACCCAACTTTTTCCTCCGACCGCTCCCCAATCTTTTCGTTAAAAATACCGGCCCAGAAGCCGGCCACCTTTCGGAAGCGCTGTTATGCCCATTCAGTGCCTCTTTCGAACCGCAACTGCCCACTTCGCAACCATCTAGCTGAACTTTTCCCCAGCCCTTCTTCCTTTCTCCCTAAATAACGCCGCCCGGCAACACAGGAATACCCCCCAGGACCAAGAAGACAGCGCTATCGAGACGTTGCCGGCCAGCCGTGTGCTGACCAGAGTCATCTTATGCCCACGCCATTAGGCCCCCTTTAACGGTTCACCAGCGTTTTTCCTCCGTTGGTGCCCTTTTCGCCAATGAACAGAGTCACATCCACCACAACGCGAACAGTTTTCTTGCATCCCCTACGTTTCGCGTCACGCCAGCCCTTGCCCGACCTTCCCTTTTTTTCCGATACTCGTTTCCTTCTTTTGGACCACCGTTTCTTCGATCCTCCGCTACGGCGCCTTTACGAATTCATGACAGCTTTTGATCGAATGGGCCGCTCACCCTTTTGCCCCCACCGCATTTTTACCCCCAACTTTGTTTTTTTTCGTTCCCCCCTTTTTTACTTTGGAAAGGATAACGCCCATCATTTCCTGCGTCCCGGATGCGACAGCGGGTCCCGTGCCTTCCGCAGTCCTACCGCGCCGTGACCCAGTTCCAAGTGTCTTCTTTTAAAAGCTTTCAAACCCTCACGCGTTCACGCACGCGTGACGGGCCCCTCCTTTTCCTGCCAACATCCGATGAAATGTTTTGCCCCCCTTCGCTTTTTTCCGCACTCCTCTTTGCGGAAAGGCATGGACGGTCACGGTTCCCCCAGACGGGCCCCGGCCTCGCTAAGGGATCAAGCGCCGATGCCCGTTCTTTAAGACGGCTCCCCCCCCTCCTGGATCCCCTTTTTCCCTTTCATGCTAAAGCCCCTTCAAAAGGAATAACCGCAGGCCATCACGGTCGCCCAGGTCTCCAGCATTCCCCCCCTTAGCGCACTGGACAGACTAGTTTTTATCGGCAACCCTTAGCGCTCCCCCCGCACTGCCAGTACTAAGTCAACCGATTCTACTCAGTTCCCCAATTTTTCCCCGTTACAACTTTGGACCCGAGCTTCGATGTTTCCTTATCGGTATGTAGAGCCGCACATTTTCCTGGAGTCGATCCCTGGTGACACTGCCCTTTTGAGCTATACTGAGTAGTCGTGAAACACTCGCTTCTGATAAGCCAGTCCTTACAGGATTTTTTTCCTTGAGGCCGTACGTCAATCCCCATTGAGGTCATTCGGGATGGCATAATTCCGATTCCAGCCCAATCATCGGGGCCGTCCTTGAGCCATTTTCCCAAACTCACATTTCTTTTTTCCCTCTTTATTAACCATTATCGTCTTGGTATCACGCCTGAGAACTTATTTGTTATTTCGTCCGTGGCCGAAACCGTCCTCGTCTTTCCAGCCCTGTTCTTTTTTTTGTTTCTTGTCCCCTTCCTCCCCGATGCTCCCTCCCTCTTCTTACGTTGGGCAAGCTATACTCCCACGCCCCTCTTTTCTATAACCCACCGGCAGCCCGAAGCTTTTTTTTTTCCCCTAACGCTACGCCCCTTTCCCCAAAACCTCAAGCTTATCTTTTGACTGCCAATAACAGTTTAACGGTAGAACTGAATAGCGTGCTTTTTGAGCCGCACATTTCCCTCTCTTCTTTTCTTCTTCTCAATAGTCCCCTTTTACCCAACCACAGTTCGATGACAGCCACTAGTTTTATTTTCTTAAATACAAGCTATCAAAACGGGCTTTTTAACTCATCCGTTATGCGCTTTTTCTAGTCTAGTCCTCACAATATTTTCAGGTCCACACCCCGCAAGGGAGCTCCCCTCCCCTTAAATATCTTTATCCGGGAAATACTCATAGTAATGACCGCATGGCTTTCCCCTTCCAACCGTTGAGCAGTGGTCCCTCGGAACAGAAGTGATACTTACGTCTCAAGGCTGGCAGCACCCTGTCCGCAGTACCCCCTTAACATTAATCTCTTGCCCACGTGGCCCCTTTTTAGTATTTCTTCCCCAACCGAGTTTAAGACAGTTCTAAAGCGCTCACCCGCAATCCTCTTTAGACCTTCCGTCATTCCCATCCCTTCCACCTCCCGACCTTTCCCTTACCTTCGAGCCGCCCCACGTCCACCGTTTTTTTCTCATCCGCCGTCTCCCGCAGAACTCGACATCGCCCCACATGCGATTTTTCGACCCTGAATCCTCTCTGAAGAACGGACTCAACACTCCTTCGAGATAATTTCCATTCCACTTTCTCCCCTCGAAATCTTTGGGTCGGAGAGCCCGGGACGCACAACGATGATTTTCACACTCCCTTTCCACGCGCTCTCTTCTAGATTTTCCTGACAATTTTCTCACCTCAATTATCAGCAATGACCTTACCCCGGAATACGTGCTTCCTCTAGGTAGTTCGCAAGATGCAGTAGAGTCACTACTTTTTTCTTCAATTATTCCCAATTTCCCTCTCCCTGACATCCTTCTTTCCTCCTCTTTTATCCTCATAGTTATGTAAGTTAGGTTGAAGCCATGTTCGCGACCCCACATATTAACCTCCCCCACGTACCCTTCCTAGACACTCCTTTACTCGCCCTGAGGACTTTCGCCGTCGTTTTCTTTCACAGTTCGCTGATAAGAGTGTTGAAGCTGTCGCATCCCGTGTCTGAGCTCGAATACGCAACTCGCGGATGATGACGGTCTTGCCTGTTTTCTTTTCCATCTCCCCCTCTACGTGACCAGGTATGAAGGAATAGCTAGTAGCACATCCTCAATTTGAGTCCGTGCTGCGCATTCCCCAAGACGAACTTTTGCTCAGAATCATTTTTTTTTCCGGATCTCCCGGTCCCAGGCTCGGTACCATCGGGGTATGTGCGCGGTCGGCGGAAGACATCTTCTGGACCATTTCAGACTTTGCGTTTTTCCCTCACCTTTCTTTCCTGCGAGTGATCGAGGTGCTTCTACTTTACGAATTTTGTTTGCCAGTCCACACTCGTTAGCCGCTCCCGACGGCAGCTGTTACAAGTTTTTTTTTTGATTCTTAGAAAGATATCTGTTTCTCCCATTGAACCTTCGACAGAGGTCCTTTGGCTAAAGTCTTTGCATTCCTCATCTTCACGCACCCTCTCCCCCTCGTCGCCGCGATCAGATATCAGAGATAAATGACCGGGCCCTTCCCTCTGTTTCCCACGCCAGGCCGAGCCTTTTGCATACAGAGAGCAGTCCGCCAGGATTCTACCCTTCATCACCTCTTTCGTCCCCAGAGACCGTTATCTTTGCATGAAATTTAGCACAATTCTTAAGCTGAAATGTTGTGAGAGCGCTATCGATTCTAGAAGACGACTAAGCCAGGTGTACTCTGAGTATCCCGGGGATCTTAGCCTAGACCCTGCCTTGATCACTGGCCCCCCCTCGAACTAACTGCCCGCTCAGGCTAAGCGCCTCTAGTGTGTTGGTACTTGCTGAAAGCCTGTTTTTCCGCTTTCTTCCCTTAGCAGTTTTTTCTTCGTTATAGATAGTGTTCATGTTAGTGCGGATGCGAAGTGGCGCCCTTCAACTCCCCCTTCCTGCCCTCTCCCCCCCAAGAACCCCTCCCTTACAAAGTGTCACTGCAAGATCTGGTATCGAGCGACACTTCAACTGGGCCCTGACTGCCGCAGAGGACCCAGACGACCAGGCTAGAAGAATAGCCACCGCCTCCCTGTCCCCAGTCTTTTGTTTCCGATTCCCCCCCCTTGTGGGCTGTTGAAGCGAGAATAATATTCTCACATCGCCTGAGCACGTTCCGTACCCCGGCTGTCCCTCCTAATTTTCTTTTTTTTTTCGAAATCTTTCTGCCTATCCCCAGCTTAAGGAATGCACTAGGTCTGTCCTTCCCCCTGCCCCCGTCCCCCCCTCCTTTCGGCATAATAATCAAGACCTCAACCCCGCCACCATGCGAATCGCGCCAGCACGCTAGTCACTTTCTTCCTTTTTTTTAACTCTATTCCCCTCCTTTCAACATTCCCAAATGGAAGCTGGCGCGTTTTCGATAGACCAGACGCGTTTCCTTAGATGGCAAGCCAGAGCGTTGGTACCTGCAAAACTTTTTTTAAGAAACCTTTTAGCATTTCCTTTCCTTTAAAATATTAATTTCATTTACAAACCGTGGATAGCGTTAACGGCCGAGGTCGGTATTTTTGAATCGCTTTCTTGCATACGCATTGCATCACTTACTTGCCTTGACATCCCTTTTTTTTTTGCCCTCCAGGCAACAACTTTGCTCCGACGCCTTCGTCTGAACGAGCGACCCTCCTGATGACGTCCCTTTCCCAGGTTTTTCCCAAGGCTCCGGCCTGAGTGGCGCAAGCTGGCGTGTCGACGCATTTTAGACCTTTTTCGGAGAATTTGCAGAATATGCCACCCCGCAAATCGGCCCCGCTCGTGTAAAGGGCATAAATGTCCGAAAGCTGACTCCTTTCGTGCTTCCCGCCTTTTAATGCAAACCGTTTAAAAGATACCAACACAATCGGGCGGCGTTTTTCCATGCGTTTTGGCAGGGTGTGAGCCGTTCCTCGCAACGGACGGCGCCTCCCCCCGAGTCTCTTTCATTTTATCGCCTTTTAGTTCCCTAGACCCGCGGGTCCAGACGCCAATGCGGACGTGAGTGACCTGAGATGTCAAGCTGACTGTTTTCGTGCCTCGATCCCTTCTTATTCTTGCCTTTGCAATCACGATTTTTCTCCTCACTTTTTTCTCCGGCAGGTATTGTGCGACGTGTTATGTAGTTCTTTGCCACCCGCCCCTGACAACCCTCCATTTCCTCTGATATCTTTTTTCTTTCCCTTACCTGGTGCTAGGCCCCGGCAGTTGGATGGCTCTCCTGGAGACCTTAGGATAGGAGACTTTGCTCGAAAAACCCCTGCGGGTCACATTGCGGTCGCCGGTTGATTTTTTCTTTTCCCTGCAGTTTTCGCGATTTTTTTTCTTTCCCTGATTAAGAAAGAACAGAGTGCGTTCTTGTCCGTCAGTGCGTTCGAAGTGAGATTTTACGCCTGCAGGTGCCCTCCGACCTTCTCCCCCTTTTGTTCCAGAACTTTTTTCCCTCAGTTCTCCATGAGGGAAGTAGTCGCAGGTCTTCCACCTATTGGATGCCTCTTTGTCGAACCCCTCCCCGGGCATGGAGTGGCCCTCCGCCCTAGCCTTGTTCCCCCCAGGGCCCGAGTCTCCTTCATCTGGTCAGATACTCAGTAAACGAAATCGAAATTCACCGCCCCAGAAATCGAAGTACCCGGGCGTGCCGCGCGCTCTGATCAGCCCCTCACGGCGGCCCCTTCACTCTCGGACTGGACAGAGGTCCACTTCCCTAGTGATTTTTTTTTACAGGACTCTTTCCGCTAAGGCTTCTAACCTTCCGGGCTGAGAGAGGTTTAGCCAATCAAAGCAACTGATCGCTTTTTGCAGCGGGAAGTGTTTCTGACATGGAAGCCCTGCTGCACCTTTGATAATTGACTCCTCTGAAAAATATGATTTTCTTTTGAGGACTTCACAGCGCGGATATAGAAACGGACCCTTGATTTAGAGTCGTTGAGTGCGCAGCAGCCGTGAATAATTCGCAGATACAGCCCTTTTATGACATCCCTTTTTTTGATTTTTTACTGGATTCCCCCCCCCCGCCAAGATCGCAAAAATTAAGCAATATTACTAATAACGGCTGCGCGACAAGTAACTTCCCCAGGTCCATGCCACGCCTGACCCCCTG
>Ga0179593_1659709_pt1 | contig 10493 bp, 13 predicted proteins | sample CZODoug2_1_08_16_FD_185931 | JGI IMG/M metagenome (GOLD analysis project Ga0179593, IMG submission 185931) | Vadose zone soil fungal communities from Angelo Coast Range Reserve, California, USA - CZODoug2_1_08_16fungal (PacBio error correction) | ecosystem: Environmental > Terrestrial > Soil >... | reverse complement strand
AACTTTTCACACGACACCTAGGTTTTGTCCGCCTCGCCCAATGTCAGAGCGCCACGTCTGAACCCCCCCCCTGCTTTTGAAGAGAGTCCCTTACCGGCCCGGTTTTTATTTTTCCTCTTGATAGACTTCTTTACCCCCTCTCAGTAGAACAGCATGGACTTTCATCGTCACTCGTTTCCTCTTTCTCTGGGCTCGCTCAGCCCCTTTCCAAAGCAGCTGGCTGAATCATTTGGCCGGATCCCCAATAAAGGAGAGGCTTCTAAGATCCAAACCCCCTCTTTTCCCCTCGGAAAATAAGATCAAGCCCCGCCTCGGGCCGGTTGGATCTTCTTATCTTAGGACCCTCCCCAAGGGCTTTCTCGAAGAATGGTGATTTTTGGACATTGCATTTCCCCTCCCCTAGAATCCCTCTTCAGACAAGAAATTTCCCCCCCCAGCTCAGTAAGTCACTTTTGTTAAAGAATAGCACTTCCACTTCCTCCAAGAATTGAGCTCCCCCTGAATAAGCCTCTAGGAGTTGTTTACCCCCCTAGTTAATGGATCCGGCTTTCTCATCCCCCCGGCGTTGCACAACCTGCGAGGCAGCGGACTCACTTTCAAGCTTCCCCCTTCTTTTTCTTATGAAATTGACCATCCCTTCCCAAGTCATTATGGTCTCTTCCCCGGGAGTGACCTTGACCCCCTCTTTTTCAGTTTTTGTTTCTCTCCCGGGAGGAACGGAAATTGTTTTTGATATCTGTGTCTCCTCTTCGCGGACTCTCGGTTGGAACTTCCTTCCCTGTTGCTCCGCGTTAGTGCCTATTTTGATCGCCACCGCAACGAAAGACTGTCCTAGGTCCTTTCGGTGATCTCTGCTGGATGAGGAAAGTGTGCTCCCGCCCCGCCCTTTTTTTTTGTTTTTTGGCGTTGCCTTTTTTTGCGAGTAAGGGATGGTAACTCTCCCTTTCCTCCGATCGGGATTTGCATATATCCCCTCCCCCCTTTGGAAGCAGCAGTTCTCAGGATTTCCCCTCTTGCATGGAAGATCCTTTACTTAAAGGCCCATTTTCCTTCTTGGTCCCAGTCTTTTCCCCAATAAGATTTTTCAGGTCGTTTCTGCGGCGTTGGAACCTCCCGCCGGGCAAGAACTTTTCCCCCCCAGTTCCATTCCGCCTCCGGTCTTTAGGAGAATTTATTGTCCTCCTTTTACGATCCCCGAATCAGTGCCCCCCCCCCGACTATGTAGAAACGTTCCCCCCCTGTCGGTGGCGACCCTCCCCCCCCCCATCCAGAGTGGCGTTTGCTGTAATTGCCTTTCCCCCCCCCCTGGTGCTATTTTGACCCCCCCTGCTCTTTATTGCAGGACCTCTTGGGTCTCTCTTCCTTCGCGGAAGACTCCTTTCGCTATTGCTTTTTTCCATCCCTTTCAAATGACGGAGGCGTGGCCCCCCCTTTTTTCTCGGCAAACTTCCATTTCGCCCTTTTCTTTCTGCATGTGTGCGTGCCCCGCCGAGGATTTGAGAAAAAGAGATTTCCTCTTCTCCTCCCTCTATTCCGCTTTTGAAAAATGGATTACCCCTTTCCCTTCCGAGTAATCGCCGAGGCTCTCATGCTCTCCAGTTTTCTTGATGCGCGTCCCCCTTTTCATTTCAGGGCAAAAGGGGAAGCACTGGTCCCCTTCTTCTCCTTTTTCAAAAGCCTCTTTTTAACGATCTTTTATCTTCTCCTTTTAGTTTTTTGTCTCGATCTTTAAACCCGCCCCCCCTTTCTTCGTATTGAATTGGAGAATGGGGCTCTTCCTTCCCCTTTTCTTGTTGACCGCCGCATTCCCTGGTTTCCCCCAAGAAGTGATTCCATGTCTGAAGATGATAGTCCCCTTTTTCCCCAAGTGTTCCTTCCAGGGTTTTGCCTCCTTTCTCTTCCTAGGAATGAGTTCTTTTTTCCTCCCATCTAGTGATGGATAAGCAACAAAATATCGCAGCCCTTTTAGTAATGACCGAGCCGCACCCTTCCCCGACTGGCCGCTCCTTTTTCCGGTCATGTACTCTCCTTATGGAAGAAAAAATTCCCCCATCTCCGAAGTTACCTCCCAGCCTCTCCCTTAAGAGATGGCAAGATGTGGCCCCCTTCTCCCGGTGATGTCATTTCCCCCCCCTGAGGAAGCCCATCCTCAGTGATGGAGATTCATTAATTTTTCTTTGGCTTCGCCTTTTTGTCGAGTAACAAAATTAGTCCCCCTTTTCCCCCCTCAATTGGCCCCCCCTTTTAAATAATGGATGATCTCCTCACTTTTCTTATTTCTCCTTTTAAAAGATCACCCTCCCCCCCCCCCTGGTGAGGCCCCCCTTCTCCCCCCCTTTTCCCGGCGGGACTTCGCATTCGTAAGGGAAGTTTGAACGCCTGACATGGATTCCCTTCATGAATGAGAATCCCCCCCCCCCCGATTGGGAGCTACCCCATTACGTTTCGTCCGATTTCGTCTCCCCGAAAGTAAGCTTTCTCCCTCCCCCCGCCCGATGGTCTACTCCTCCCTCTCCCTTTTAGGATATCCACAGATCGCGCTTGCACTTCTGGAATCCATTCTTCTTCTTCTGGGTTTCCCCGGGGCAGGTACTTGCTCTTAATGCCGATCCCTTTCCCTCATCCGCGTCCTCCGCAAACCGAATTCGTCCCTTCTCCGTCGAATTCTATATCCCTTTCCCCCTTCCCCTTCGTTGGAGTTCCGCGAAAGGAGGCCTCAGCTAACCCTTTTTCGTTCCCGCAACCATCAGGCCGTCCAGGGTTCTTTCCCCTTTTTGGGTTTTTTGGGTTGGTTTTTTCTGGGTTTTTTTTTTTTTTTTTTTTTTTTTTCCCCCCCTTTTTCGAAGAGGTTATATTTCTCCTAAGTAAGAGCACCCCAAAGCCCCTGGTTCCCAACCCCCAAAGGACCACCCCCCCCCCCCCCCCCCCCCCCCCCCCCCCCCCCCCCCCCCCCCCCCCCCCCCCCCCCCCCCCCCCCCCCCCCCCGCTACAACTGCCAGGCGGCATTCTCCCTTTACTAAGTCTCAGATTCTTCGTCTCGGATTCACGGCGCCCCCTTCGGGATCCCCCCCTTTTCGGGTCTTCGTCTGACCTTGTCCATTTTTTTTGTATGCTTTTGGGGCTTCTTTTTGACCTTTGCGGCTCTCGCGATGTATTCGTCCTTTTTCCCTGTGTTTTTTGTTGGGGGTGTGGGGTTTCCATTGTAAGCCCCCCTTCGCCATATTTGCTCAGTTATTCAGGAGTGGACGAGATCCCTTGACACCCCACTTTCCCTCGGACGACTTTGCTATCTGATGGCTCCCTTCCTTCTCGAAGATCCTCCCCCCGCCTCGCTTCCTCCGGAGAAAATCCCCTCATCGCATTGCCCCTTTTTTCGCTTCATGACTGAGAGAGCCTCCATGTCCTTTTTAAGCAGCTTGACTTAGACTACCAACTTTCCTCCTCGAGTTGACGCCCTCCTTCCTTTCGAGCCAAGTTTCCCCAGAAAAACCTTCCTTTTCTATCAGCCCCAAGAAGAGTATCTTCTCAGGAGCGAGGACATGTGCAGCGTCCCCGTGGAGAACTTTTCAGTTATAGTAGATTTTCTCCTTTTTTGTTGTTGTTGACCACGTCTGTTTCCGAGGTTGTCCTCCCCCCCGGATTCCACCCGTACTCCCTTAGCCTCACTACTTGAATTTTTCTCTTTTTCTTCGACCTAAAGGCTTTTATGAGGTACTATTTCCCAAACGTTACGGAAAAGGCCGTGAAACGAGATCACCTCTGGTATCCACTTCAAGAGTTTAAGACCCCCCCTTCCATTTAATCTGGATCTCTGAACCCCCCCCCGACCCCCTTCCTCCGAATATCTTTTCTTTCGGAGACCACTCCGGACCCCCTCCTTTTAGATTCCAGCCCTCTACTGGGCCATAATATCACGGCCTTTGGGAAGTTTTGCGCACGCGGTATTTTTTCCCCCCTCCGAAATACGCGGGCGCAACAAAGGTCCCCTTTGGTATTTCTTCCTTCCAAGCACGTTCTAAAACTTTCGCATCTTTTCGGGACCCCGATGATTTCCCTCCTTTCATCACGCTAATCGAATGCCCTCGAAGACAATTGATCCCCTCCTTCGCGCAGGATTTTCTTTCGCCGTCTTTCATTACCGTCCCCCTTAGTTTTTCTTGCCTCCTGGATTTTTTCCCCACTCGGGGCTTCCCATCATATCTCCCTTCAAAACGAGCCTAACTGCTCTTCGCAATGAACTCTTTCCCCCCCCCGGACTTCCCTTTCTTTTGCTTTCAATTTGAAAAGGATGGTTCGCCTTTCCTCAGTTCTACTTTCTTTTTCCTTCCTTTCCGGAGGATTTTGAAATTCGGAGTTTCCTTTTTTGTGACCCTTACTGCTGGAAGTCTCTGTTTGTCCCTTTTCATGATGGCAATCCATTGTCGTAATTTCGATGCCCATTTTAAATTCCAGTGGGCTCTCAAGAAGAAAAGCTTTTCCCCGATTTTCAGGCACTTTCTTCTGATAGAATACTTCACGCTGCGCATTGAAGTGCCCCTTTCAAATGTGCTTTGTCTGTCGTCGAATAAGAGGATTAAGGCTTTCCGAAGACCCACCCAGTTTCCCGTGGAATGGGTACCCAATTACTGGGGGTGCCTCTAAATCCTCTCCGGAGCCCTTCCATGTAATGGCGCTTTCAGATACTTTTCCCCCCCCCTTTCCACTGACCTAACCCCTTTTTGTTAATCAACTCTCGCAGTGTCGTTCTTATTGTCTCTCCCCCTGATGAGCCGCCTACTAAGGACATCGCCTTTTTTTCCCTTCTATCATTCACGCGCGTCCCGGTCAGAGTTTCGGCCTCCCTTCGAAGGGTGACTTCTCCCCCCTTCTTGACGAAGCCAAACCCTCGGACAAGGATTTCCGTGGGCCCCCCCAAATAAATGAGGGTTCCTCTTTCCTAATTATGGGGTTGATGCGGTTTTCCCACTTTGACCAAATCTGGCTCTTGAAGGAAGCGGAGGATTTCTCCTGTACAAAATCTTCTTCAGATAGTGGGTCTGGTGTCTGCCAGACACAGGTTGCGTTTTTTTCTCCCTTAAAGGATTCCTGGAAATCCCCTTTTTTTTAGGATAGGAAACCCCCCCATTGGACTGGTTTCCTTTCTTGTGTTTGCGTCGAGAGGATTTTGATACACCTTCCCTTTTCTTCTTCCCTAATCATTCAATGAGTTGCGGCTCACTTTTCCACAAGTTAAAGTACGGCGAGTTCCCTCCCTCCCCGGGACAAGATTCTATTCTTTTTTCTAGCGAGTTAAACCTATTTTCAGGCAAAGGTGGACCCTTTTTTCCCCATTATATATCCTCCTTTGGACTGCGTTTTACCGTTTCTATTGTCAGAATAATACGTTGTTGTTTTCTCTATCCCCCCGGAGCGAGGCCCCTATTTCCGTTTTGAATCAGTCTTTTCTTCCCCCCCTTTCCCCGGTGTCCCCTCCCACTTTCCAGCTCCTCAAGTTCAACTTTCCCCTACGTGAGAGAATGCGACTCTTATGGGATCCCTTCTGAATTCTCAGTGGTGAGCCGCAACAGTTCTCCTCTCTTTCTTGAGAGAGTAACGAACTCGCCCATCCTTTTTTTTTCCCCCCATAGCCCTCCCTCCCGTTTCATGCCAGAGAAGAAATTTAGTCCTCAGGGCCGTAATTGTCCCCTCCGTCATGTACTAGCACCCCCGTCCACTAAACTAAGGTTTCCCTCTCCTCCTCTTTTTTTCTTCAACCCTTTCTCCCTGCCTTCCCCTCCATAGTCTTCTATGTGGAACCTTCTCTCAAAGTGTAAGGACTTCCCCACGAATTGCGGACTGCCCCTCATTCTGGCGCCTTTCCCAGAAAGTACTTTTCCCCCCCTCGTCGTTTGCCTCTCTTTCTTGACGTCAACACTTAGTTCCTCAGTCGCTACCATATGACCGGCAGCGCCTTGACCCTGATCTCGACAAATGATGGACGTTATTGCCCCTTCTGATCCATTTCCCCTCCAGAAGGTCAGAAACTTTTTTTTTTAAGGGCACCAGGATCTTTCGTTATGGACCCCCTGATTGGGTGACTCCCCCCCCCCCCCCATTGGCAAGACTTTTCCCCTTTAATTCTGGAACGTGCCTCTTCCAGCGTCTTCCTTTCTTCCTGCTTTTTTAAGCCATGATTTGGGGGTTGAGAGGCCCCCCCCATTTTTATACTTCCCGCTAGCGACATTTATTTAAAGCACCCGGTAAGATCTCTTCCCCCCTCCCACGAACGCCCCTTTGGAAAGCGGAGCCAATTTCCTCCGCCCGGCAGAACGCCGTTCTGATATGAGCCGGCTTTTTAGAAAGAATTTGCCCGCAGCTTGTTTTTCTTCTTTTTTTCGATACCCCCTTGGGGAATGATGCACATGCACCTCCTCCAGGCCTCCTCTTCCAGCAGGTTCATTTGATTGAATTCGTTTTGTTTTTTTTTTTTTCCCCCCCTGTTTGGTGCTTTTTTTCTTTTTAAGGTGATTTTGTGCATATTATTTTTATTCCCTCTTGTATTTATACATCCTTATTAGTTTTCCGTTATCGTAAAGGCGGTTCGTATCCCTCCTCCACGATCCGCCGAAACAGAGTGTTTTTTTTTTTTCTCCCAAAAGGGTCCGGTTTCATTGATTTCTTTCCCAATAATCTCCCCTTTGCCGAAGTTGTTTTGATAGGCTTCCTTCCACCCCTTTTTCTGTCAACTCTTAATGATGACAGACTTCCTTTTGTTCCCTGAGTTTTTAAGCTGAGAGAGATGCAGGACCTGAGATCCTCCTCAATTGCGAGAAGGTATTACGATGCTTTTTCCATTTTCTTCCTTCTGGGGCCCGCTGGTTCTTTAGTGTTAGTGGAGGATAGCTCTTTTCTTACTGTTCTTTTGGCCAATTGTCCTCACCAGGCTTAGAGCCCCGACGAGTGGAAGAATCACAGCAGAATCACCCTCAGAGGGCGGGACCTTCCCTAGGACAGCGCCCCCGGGATGTAGAGCCCCTCGCCGCTCCCCCGCCCAAGCTGACATAGCACACCCCCCTCTTCCCGTTCGCGACAAAGTCCTGGCCTGTTTGGTTTCTCCTGATCGATGGATTCTTCTCCTTTTCGAATTCCTCTTCCTCCCCCGGCACTTGTCGAGATCCCGACCAAAACCTGGGCTGCTAGCAAACAGCCCCTTCACTTTTCCTTGCGCCCTTTGCGCGGACTCTATTGCTCCTTTCTTTCCCCACCTCGGTGAACTGGCGGGACCCATCTTTCGGTGTTTTTTTTTATGAGGATAAACACTCAAGTCGTCTGCCGCCTTAGAAAATTTCCCGCAGCCCCTTCGAGAATTCCCCAGACCTAGAGCTGGCATTTTCTCCTCCCCCTGCAAATTTTATTGAATTTTTCTAACGCAGACACTCGTTCCAATCGAGGCCTTCGTCACGCGATCTTCCCCTCACCCCTCCAAAAGGCCCTGTTTAGAGAATGAACCCATCAGAAAGCGGCATTTCGGATTTTTTTTTTTCAGCATTGGAGGCTTCTCCCTACAAGGCGAAGGCTTTCCGATCACCCTATCGCCTCTGAGAAGGATAGTACACCTCTCAATGCAATTCTCTAGATTTGGGGCTGGCAGTTCTTTTTTTTATAGGATAAGAACTCACATCAAAGATTCTCCCCACTTCTTCCCCCCTCTGTGCGTTCACTTGACTTCACGAAAGTAAGCTCCTCATCGCTCCGAAAAGCCACGCGGTAAAAACCTTTTATCTTTCCACAACAGTAAACGCAAGAAAGATCTCATTATGAAATTAATACCTCAACCCCGGAGTAGATTCCCTCCTCCAAAGACAGAAAATCATCCGGGAAAAGCTTGCCCCATGACTGGCCTAAAGAGGACCCCTTCGTTAATGGTCAAATCGGGGAAGTAGACTGAAAGGTACCAAACCCCGGTACTCAAGGCAGAAGCTCCCCTTCCCATTGTTTCCAAAAATTGCAAACTGGCCCCGTGAAGAGGACTTCAGGAACACCCCAGGAGACACCGGCCTCCAGAAAGGCCCTCCATCCCCCCAAAAAAGGACATGAACATTTCGAAACCTGTTTTTCCCCACGCATGCCCCACCGATGGTTAGAGGGTCAAAGTAAGTTCCCTTGGGTATATATTTTCTTCTCGCCAAAGTCAAGAGGGATACTTTTGAGTTCGAGGATACCTTAGTTTTTTTCAAGTTCCCTTCTGGACCCTTTTAGTCGACACGCGGCAAGTGAAATCCCTCATGTCCCTTCCTAGAAAAGCCCTACCTTTATGCTCAAGATTCAATTCCGTCCTCATTGGTGACGACACTATTATCCCGAGGTAGGAGGCGCCACATTTGTTCCCTCCCAAAAGCATTTCAAAAGAATTGTCGTGAGGTGCCTAAGAGAAGAGGCTTTTGAAAGAATCACGGGAGCGTCGGGACTGTCCCTTCCTTGGTTTGCCCCAGATCTTCCCCCTTCCCCCCACTCGAGTGGCTTCTTCAGTTCTCTCAATTCTCTGAAGATTCCTTCAATTCAATTTCCTTGAAGATGGAAAAAATGGATACCACGCGGGTTACTAGAGAGCCATTTCCTTAAGGATTGAGATGGGAAAGGCTTTTCTAAGAAAAACCGGAAAGAAAGAAGGTGATTTTAGAAAGGATCAACAGGGGAGGACCCCTTTTTTTTTTGTCCTGAGTTGGCGACGTTTTTTCTTTCAGAATTGGTGACCCCCCCACGATTCCCCCCCGAATTCCCAAAGGAGATATGTCGTCCCAAGGATCTGGTATTTTTGACCCTAAATGAGGGCTTTCTGAAATAAGGTCCCCTTTTTTCTGTCTTTAGAGAAACAGTGGGTGAAACATCCCCCTATATTTATTGCCTTTGCGAGAGCCCGCTGTCAGAACCTCTTCTATTGACTTGGTTTTTGTAGGACAGCACGGTCCCTAGACATCCTAGGAGTTGCTCATATCTTCCACCCGCCGGAATTTAGGCTTACCTCTTCGGGCTTTTGGCTTTGTGCAGGACGAATCGAGGATTTTTCCCCACCTCCCGATTTAGTGACGCTCTTTCACCCCTCTTCAGTTTTCCCCAACTGTTCGGCGCCACCCTGGTATTTAACCACGTAAAGGAGAGTCTTCCGTTTTTTTTTTTTTTTTTTTTTTTTTTTTTTTTTTAACTCGGAGGAGCCTTTTTTTCCCTCCGGACTTTTTTGGAGTTCCCTTAGAGAGTGGCAAAGGTCATTTTCAGTTGGAAGACACTTTCCCCCCCCATTCTTTTCCCCCCAAAAAGCCGTCACCCCCCTTTTTTGAAGGAGGTTACCCGCCCATTTCTTCATAAGTGAGTTTGTGAGCGAGATGGTACCCGCGGACTTTTTTTTGAATTAAGAGAGGTTCTGTGGCTTCCGGTTCCTTTCATGAATTGGTTGCACCGAGAATACCTTTCAACGTTTCCCCCCCCGTGAGAGAGTGCGAGTCCTTTCCATTCTCTACGTGCAGTGAATTTTTTCAAAGGGTTCTCCGAGGCAACCTTCGGCCTTTGAGGGAGGGAGTCGTCACGCTCCTGTGGAGCACATCCGGCTTCTTTCCGCAACACCTTCAGAAATCTCTTCATGCTCAGGAAATTAAGGAACTCGGCCTTTCATGATTCCCTCTAACGGTCATTTCACTAGCAACTTTCTTGCCTTACACCTCCACATAACGTCGTTTGCGGGAGGACAGCCTAAGAGCTTCAGGACTTTCGTCGGCAAATTTCAGAGAGGGATCACAGCTAGTCTGAGAATTTTTCAATAACCCGAATGCTTTAGAAATAACCTCATGCTTTTTTTTCCCCCGGCCCCCCTTTCGACATATTGTTTTTTTTTCCGATTTGAGCTCTGCGTCACCTTTTTTCTCCTGCGCCCTCTCTGACAGGCAGCTTTGACCGGTGATCATCCCAAATGAGGTTTTCGTTTTTCCCTCGAATCAGTTCTTCCCCAAGATAAAGACTTTTTTTTTCTATTAACGTTCGACCTCATCCCCTTGTTATGTAACGGATGGGAATTTTTCGCCCCCCGGGAAGCCTTTTTTACGTTTTGAACTTTTAGCGTCCACCGCCCGAACTGTCCGGCCTCCTGTGTTGGGGGTTTTTGTGCCTGCGATACCTCGATTGAGGGGCGACTTTTCCCAACCTTTTTAGGTCCCCCCCCATTCCCGACGCGACTTTCGTACCTCCCCCCCGTAGCTAGCTTTTTACTTTTCATAAAAGCTGGTGTCCAAGCGGTTCGACTTCCCCCTAAAGACCTGAACCGATCACCCCCCAGGATTGCCTTGAAATCCTGGCCCTTTTTCGTTTTTGGATCCCCCCACGGCTTTTGAGCGGAAACTGAAGAGCATGAAGGCATACGATTCCGGAACAGTCCCGGGACAAGCCGATGTCCCCCAACTACCGTCCGAGAACGAGCCATGTCGTCCCCCGAAAAGATACTCTCCATCTTACTCTTAAAAGCGTAT
>Ga0179593_1643433_pt1 | contig 10493 bp, 7 predicted proteins | sample CZODoug2_1_08_16_FD_185931 | JGI IMG/M metagenome (GOLD analysis project Ga0179593, IMG submission 185931) | Vadose zone soil fungal communities from Angelo Coast Range Reserve, California, USA - CZODoug2_1_08_16fungal (PacBio error correction) | ecosystem: Environmental > Terrestrial > Soil >... | reverse complement strand
GGTCTTTTGCAGCTCATCCGGGCCTGGCGGGGGTCTTGGATGTTGCTCAGCCTGTCCAGGCGTTGGTTGCTACCAATCGAGAAGTAAGTCTGTACATCGCCGCTCAGATTTGTTGTACCTCCAGCGCAGCTCCGTTTCCCCCTCTCGCGGCGAATAGTTCCCTCCGGTCGTTATTCTAGCTTTTTTTTTAAGATTTGCCGCTCTTTTCGGTCGAAGAGATAGAAGCCTTTTTCGAGCGCAGGCGCATGTCCTATCCCCTGAAAGACCTTAGTCCTATCGGTACCGGAGGTTTTTTTTCTTTCGACGACGCGCTTTCGTAGAGCTCAGTCCTTTCGAGCACGGCGCAATTAGAAGAAGGAGAGCTGCTTCGACATCTGTCGCGCTGCGTCCTTTTTTTCCCCTCAGTGGTTCTTCGGAACGGTCATCTGGTTGGGCGTTTTCCCTTTTTCACTGTGGAGGGCCTTACCTTCCGAAGACAGCTTTCCTCTGCTCGAAGACTCCTCGATCTGTTTTAGACCTTTTTTTGCCATATGTGTACTTATGCAAAAGGCCCTCGCTGTCCTCAGCCTTGCGCCTTCCGTGGACATGTCGGAGGTTTGTCCCACAGGTCTTTCTTCATTCATTGACATTTATCTTCCCCCAGGAACGCGCCTTCCGGTCTTTTTGAAGTTTGGATATCCGCGTTCCCGACCTCAAGGATCCGTCGAGAAGGTGGCGGCAGCAGGGGATCTGAGGATGACTTCCCTCTCGTCGTCCCCTTGACAAAGCTGATCCTGCCTCATCTTTCCCTTGATGATTGTACTTCCGATGTTCGAGAAGCGCGGTGCGGCTCAATAAAATGAGGGTTTTCCAGACCTCATCCTGAGGAGCCTTCTCCGAGTATAGATCTCCCTACTTCACGAGTCTCTTAGCTCTCCGCGCCTTACCTAATCCACATAGGCGAACCAGTCGCAGGCGACGTGTTTGGACGTATCGAAGAGCGTTTCTTTTCGCTTCCCAGGTTTGTTGAAGATCTTTTTTCCCTTCCTTTTCTTGGCGGAAGCAGCCTTTCAGCGTTGAAGTATTCCTTGCATAGACAAAGTAGCCTTCCCCGACGTCCGACAGATCGATCTTTGCCGGCGCTTTCCGAATTGGCGTAAAACGCGTTCTACCTTTAATGGGCACCGCTCCTTGCGCAGCGAGCCCCTTCGCGGCAAGCGCCAATTCCGAAGTATGCTTTTTTTTTTTTTGGGTCGAATTGACCTCCCTTTTCTGCCAGTTCTCTATCCTTTCGCACCTTCCACGATTTTCGAAAGACCGCTTTTTTATATATATCTTTCCTGTTGTTGGTGTGATTCTTGGTGATTTGAAGGCCTGAGACCACGTTTTAGGCTTAAGGCGTGATGAACCTCATTTGGTCTTTCCTCCACCCGACCCACCTGTCATTTCGTCTCGGCAAATTTCTCCTCCGAGGAAAGCTTTGTATCCCTTCAGAGGATGAGAAATTTTTCGGTGCGACTCTCCCCTCTCCCTCCTAGTGCGATGTTTGCGCCAACGAACCACTTTTCGCTAGCACAGTACGCCGGGCGATCTGAGGACGGCTTTTCTTGTATTTTTCCTTGCAACGATCTCTTCGACCGCCTCAATAGATGCATGCGTCGGTTTCAAACTTGGAGGACCTTTGCTCGACCCCTTTTTCCCCGCGTAGATCCCCCAGTCGCATCGAGGAGGTTCCTTGACATCTTTTACGCGCGCCCGCCATGGAAATGATAGAACGCGTTTTAGTTGCGCGGACCTTCTCCTGCTTGCTTCACGCTCCCCCCCATGTGAGGAGTGCTGCCACGTTTTCGTAAACAACTTCTCCCATCCAGCTTGATGCCGGCCTTTCCAGCTGTGTAAGTTATGGAATAGTTGCGCGAATGCGTCAGAGACTTTTTTTTTTTTTCCATTCCAATGTCCCACCGATCTTGATGTTGGGTTCCTGGAGAGGATCCCTTCTTTTTTTTTACATGGAGATCACCATAAGGCGTTCTGTCTTTATCCTCCCTCTTTTCTGTTGACCCCTCCCTGACCTGGCCCAGCATAAGAATTTGCCTTCCCAGGAGCAAAGAGGATTTGGACCAATTTCCTTTGTATTCCTTTTCCCTGGCAGGCCGCTTTTTGTACGAAGAAACATGATCGGCTGAGAGAAGAGCGGTGCTCCCTGCTTGAGGATCGCCCAGGTTCACCGGAAACCTCTATCTTTCCTGAAAGCACCCGAAACTTTTTCAGACTCGTCGCCACGGATATGGAGGCCCGTTCTCGCAGCAGAGAAGATGTCTGGTCCAGAGTAGATTTCTTTTATCTACTTGTCCCTTTTTTCTCGACCCAGAAGGCTTTTGCGCGTTCTCCCTCCCTTTTTTAAATGCGACCGACTATTCTTAGCTGCCTTCAGGGGACCGATCTTGATTTTCTTCACGGGGCGGTGGTCCGCGCCCTGTGGAGCTGAGATCTTTCCGCTGCGCATCGCCGCTCCATTTAGCGAATCTTCCCCCCCCATAGCGTTACCCCCGGTTCTCCCCCTTAACGACGGAGCTCTTGTTTTTCTCGATATGAGAAGAAGCGCGGATGGCCTTCCCCAAACTCGGAGGGATGATTCTTTTTCATTCTGATCTTCTTCCTTCAGTAGCCTTGAGCGTTTGACCTCCCAAAACTTCTTCGAAGAAAGCTCTTCAACCACTTCCCACCGACCAGCACCAGGCCGTGCTCGACGAACTCGAGCGCTAGTGTAGCTTGCGTGGACGTGCGTGCTGTCCCCCTCCTCACGGTGTTCCCGCCCGTCCACCAGCGTCCTCCGGTTTCCTTCTTTTTCTTTTCTTTTGGGGGGTCTTTTCCCTCCTCTGCTGCTTCTGGTGCAATGTCAGCTCTCGTTGGTGATGGAATAAGATCAAGGCCGTCCCTGGAATGTAAATTTTTCCCTTTTTCTTTGGAAAAGGTTTTTTCCGCATTCCGCGAGGCTTCTGCGTTCCTTTTGTATTAGGCGGCTCGCCGTCTTTACCCTCTGATACGATTTTGCCGTCGCTTTGATCGGCGCGGCCGATCGCGGTTCCTGCGGCTGCAGGCGTAAGTTTTTTTCTACCGCCAGTTTCTCTTTGTCCCCGGAGGCTCTTCCGTTTCGCTGGTGTTTTTTCGACGCGCTTTCGAAGCTCTCAGTCCATCTTCTTTGTCGAGAACACTTTTGCCGCAACGGATACGAAGCAGCTAAGCTGCATGGAAATCTCGAAAGCCCCCCTTCTCGTGGCTCACCGCAGTTCTTCCTCCTGTCAGAACTATTGTGGCGGATGAGTTCATATCTCTTCGTGAAGAGGTTTTTCCTCAGTGGATATCCTTATACTTTTTCGCAGTACGTCCCTATGCTCTTTTCCGGCGGGCCTGCCATGTGCAGTCGGGGAAGGAAAACCTTCTCCGTGATGTCGTTTTTGCTTGATCCTTGCCGACCATTGGGTTCTGGCTCACTTTCGATGTTCCTTTTCCTTCATCTCGAGCCCAACGCACGCCTCGTGATTTCGTCTCTCTTTATATCCCTTTCCACTTCCTCCGGTCGGACCTCGTGAGCGAATGGGATCTGAAGGAGACAGGCTTCTAAGCATTTCTTCATTTTTTCCCTGATCGCGATTTCGAAATCCTTTTCGCATCTTGTTTCTCTTCTGCGGCGTTGACGCGACTCACCAGTATGGGGTCCTTCCTCGGGCGTAAGCGTCTCGCCGAGCACTATTTTTTTTTTCCCTTCCTCCCGTTTCCATGTTCATCGAGAGTACCTTCGTGGATCACATAGGCGAATTTTTCGCTTGTAGATTTGAATTTTTTTTGTCCTTGCTCGCCTCCTCTTTCCCAGTTCAGATTTGCTTGGCTTCTTTGAGATCGTCGTTGCCTTCCCTTGGGCGGGGGGTCCCTCAAAAGTCGCAGAAGAAGTCCCTTCTTTCTCCTGCCTTTCGGCGCCCCCCGGCTTGTGTTCGACCCGTTCTGAAGCAGTACCACCACTACCTCGAACACATTTCCCTCTCTCCCTCAGCGTCGCGGCCTCCGAGAAATTTGCACGATTTCGTTTTTTTCGTCGAATTCTTTTCTTGCAACTCTTCCCCAATCGGTCGCCCCCAGTCTGATCTGATAACACTTTTTCACGGAATGCCTCCGCCAGAAACCTGTTTTGTCTATAGTTCGGTATTTGGATTACAACTTTGTTGATGGCGAGGACGGCTATTTTCCTTTTTCCCTTTCTGATTTTCTTTTTTGACCGCGTCCTTTCTTTTCCTCCCGACCAAGAAATTTACGTTACTTCGGCAAATCTCGATTCCTCCCGCGAAAGATTGAGTGCTTCTCGCGCGCCATGGGTTCCCTTCCATGAAGCTCTCCTTTTCATCGCGATGTTCCTCCGCACATCCCTCAACCCTTTTTTCTTCGAGGCCGGTCCCAGGCGCATAGCGGACGTCGTCGGCGTTGCTATCGGGATTGAAGTCTGACTCTCTCCTTCCTGCGACCGTCCCCCCAACTCCTTTCCAAGCGGTTTTCCCTTTCAAACATGGGCGGAGGGCGGCGATTTCTTTTTCCTGACTCGCTTAAGATTTACGGCCTTCCCCCCGGAGCCGAGGTCACTGTAAGGTATTCTTCATGGAACTCCGAAAATCCCTAGTGCGCGGTCCCTTTGACGGCGGCTTACGCCGCTCTATGAGATGGACCCTAATTTTTTTATCTCGTAATAACCATCCAAATCAGCTCTCCGCTATTTTCTCCTTTTTGCCTGTTCTGGTAATTCCCTTCCGAAGGAGTCGAGTCCGGAAGATCAATGCTCCTCAATCCCTAAACATCTGTTTTGGATTTGTCCCACTTCCCTATCACCTTCCGGAGTTATGGATTGCGAAGATTTATCTTTCTCCGAAATTAGCACATGGGTCGTTAGCTGTAGAATTTTTCGAATGGACGCCTGGCGATTTTTTTTGATTGTGAAAAGGAATGAACCCTATTTCCTTCCCCGATGCATATGCAAGCCAACTTTTCTGGAGCAGATCTTGTTTCTGGCGAGAGAACTTCCCCCTCAAAAGAATTCAAGCTTCCTTTTCCCTCAGACGTCGACTGTTCCTCCTCCGCGCCACTTTATTGATCCTCCGCGAAGACCTCCTCTTCTTGCGGCATATACCTTGCCAGGCCGCCGGCTACGGCTTTCCTCCCCCCGAGATTTTGCCCCCGTAAGTCTTACCGCCCGACGCGATAGTAGTGCTTTTATCTGGGAGGTCGTTTCAGTCTGCGCGCTGCGCAGCCCACACTGAACGCAGGTCTGCAGACGCCCTTCAAATCGTATCCTTTTCGGCATCGACCGCTTCCTCTGAGCCTCTCTGCGCTTCTGGCGCAAACGGAGTTCTGCGGACAACATAATCTTGAGCGGCGATGGAAAATCATTCATTCTCCGTTAGAGGATGACGTGCCCGATGACTTCCAAAGCTCTTCACATCGATATGCACATACCCCCCCGACTCAACTCGAGCGCCGTGATTCCGTTTATACGTGCGTGCTGTCGCCATATCTATTTTCTCAGTTGTTGTTTCTCGAGTGGGAGAAAGCAACTTTTTTTTCTCAACTTCCTCCTTGACCTTGGCTTTTATTCTTTCATAGGCCGATGTTCCTTTTCGGAAATGTCAGCGCGGCTTTTCTGTCATCCGCTCAAGGCTCCGTCGGAATGTCATTTCCATCGCTCTCTCTTTTTTTTTTCAAAGCCAGAAGCAGTGCAGCCATTTCTATCGGCGCGCACCGATCGGTCCTTACTTTGACGAGATGAGCAGATTTTCCTGGCATGGCGGCGCTCTTCCGTCAGTGTTGCGGAGGCGCAGTTTCCTTCCTCCGACCGGCCTTATTCTTCCGATCGCTTGAGGGCGCCGCCGCCGCGTCCTTTTTTTCATTAAAGATTCTTGTTTCCTAAGACGGGCGGCGCCGGATTCCAGGAGAGATGCAGGACATCGTTCCCTTTTAATAAAACCTTACTCTCGGTGTCTTTTGCGGCTGCGTTCATGACTCCGCGGCGTGAATCTTTTCTTTGCCTACAATGTCTCTGCCGCCAGATTTAACCTGCTCCGCAGGACGTATTCCGAATCTTTTTCCACTTATGTTTCGAAACCTTCTCTTTTGTTTTTACAGTTCTTCGTACGTTGTACGTGCGACATGTCTATGGTGGTTGACCGGTTCGCTGTCCCTCTAATTTCTCGGATTCGGCGTTTTGAGGTCCGGGTCACCGATTAATGACTCAGTAGTCTTAGAAGCGTGCGGCTCCTCCTTCAGGGATCTTGCAGGATGACTCCTCTCCTTTCGTTCTAATTAAGTCTGATCCGCAGATCGGCCTCTTCATGCTGGATTGAATCTATTGTTTAAGAAGACAGTTCGAGACGTCGGCGTCCCACCTTTAATCATCGATTTGCGCAGTAAGGCGTCTCCTGTAGGCAGAGCACATATTTCACGCGTGGGTGTCTTTTTTTTTTCAGTCACAGGAGCCGGTTGTCGATTTACTCCTTTCTCCAAAGTCGAGTGAGATGTTCTTTGTTCTAGATTTCCCGGTAGTGTCCTGCAGACGGATTTTTGCCAAGGCTCAGTCTGTTGTGTCATGAAGGTTTTTTGAGACCGTATTACATTTCAGCTCGAGACAAAGTTCCTCAAGTCCTGTTGATCTTCTAACCCCATTGCTTTTTCTTTACCAGAGAGATGAGTCGGTTACGCAGAAAATGTCATTCCTCAAATCAATGTCTCGCACCTCCATCTGCGGCCCGAGCTTTCTATCTCAGTATGATTTCGTGAATTCTTGGTAGGTGCTTCTTGCCACCTCACCGGACCCCCCTTTTTCCGTTTCCCCGACTATAAAAACCTTTAGGAATTGTTCCTCAGCCAAGCACCCCTGGTTTATCTCTCTTCCTTCCTCCCTTTCTCCTTCTGAAGCTCTTTTGCTGGTTTTTGTTGATCGAAAATTTTCGACTTCTTGCTAGAAATGGGCGACCCCGTTGCTGTGGCAACTTCTCTCCCAAGAATGCGACTCCCTCTTTCTTTGCAATTTCTTCTTCTCAAGCTTCTTTTCACTGCATGCTCCCCCCCCTGAGGTGGCGACATCTTTTATGAGTAATGAACTTTCCTCTTCTGTTTCTCCAATTCGCCTTTTTTGTTCGTTCCTTACTTCGGCGATCTTTTCGTAGGCGACTTGTATATGCGCCTTTGGTTCAATATGACTCCGCCACCTCTATTGACTGGTGGCAAATCGGTTTCCCTGGGCGGCTCTCTTTTCTGGATCTCGTAGATCTTCGGCTTTCTCCGTGTGCGTTAGTGATCCCCGCCTCTCCGCGCGCCCGCCTGCCCTAACTGATCGAACCTGTGAAGTAAGTTCTCTTTCCTTTCGAGAAGCTTCCAGATGCTTTTTTTGATCCATTCGGCACGCCTTCCCTGAACCATAGGGCTGCGTAAACAAATAAGATCTCCCCGGTGACGCTTTTGCGGTTTTAATTTCCTGCGAGTTTCTCTTCTCCCTCCCCATGCTCGCCTCCCTCGAAAAGCTCATTTCCTGTCGGCCCTCTGCTAGGTCTTTTTCCAACTTTTCGGCTCTCTTTTTTTTTATCTTCCGAGCCCTTCATAGAAATCGAGACCGTTTCTCCTCCTCGACATGGTAGGCCTCTTCTTCGTGCGTGGACTCTTTGTTCATTTTACCCCTTCAGTCCCGTCGACGGATCCTCAGAACAGAGCGATAGGTTTCGAGCAGCTCTGATCATGACAAAGCTTTTCGCCTTTTCCTTCCAGCTTTCCCTTTTGCTACTAACTCCTCTCCCTTGACAGGTTAACGACGATTTTCCTAAGGATATTGACTTCTTTTGGCTTAGCCCTTCTATGTTTTTGAACTTTTCTCTCCCTCTTGTTAAATCGACTTCCCCCTGCTCCCCCTCGGCAGGAGAAAATTTTCGATCGTCAGTTGCCTACCGGTCCTCCCCTCCGCTGATCTTCACGGGGATTTTATCGCACTGGCGAACAACACTTTCCTCACGCATCTTCCTTTACTCCCGTCCACTCCTCATTTCCAGGCGAGTACGGCACCCTCTTCTATTGTTTGCTTTTATCCGACGCCCCAGCGAGGATTTTCGGTCTGCGGATTTCTTGTGGCCTTCTCCCGGGCCTCTATTACCCTGCTCTTATTCACTCCCGACTGGAAGCTGACATGGCCCCTTGCTCTTCAAACTAGGTATTCCCTCCCCGAAATCTTTCACCTTGAGTGAATTTTTTTTTCCCTTCTGTCGCCACCTTTCCCTCCGTTGTTGTTGATTTTAGCTACTCCCCGAACGTACACCGCTCCACATACGGTTTAGATCGAGTTCGTCCCCTCCCGTTCGTTTGTGTTTCACCTTGAGCTTTATGCTTTTTTTTGGGTCGTCATCCTCTCACATTTTTACTTCCCTTCCTCGCCGCAGTTATCTTAACCCCAGCCGCCTCCTCCGACATCAGAGATGCTTTCTCTTCTGGATAGCAAACATATCGTCGTTAATGCTCGCTTTTTTTTGCCTTCTCGTCTTTTTGATTTCAGTTTGCTTCTTCGGCGAAGGCTAAGTTCGTCTAAAGAAGACAGTTTCTATTTTCCTTAGTAAAGATCCCGTATTCTATACTATCTAGTAGGGCACCTGCGATTTTCCCTTTTTATTATTTTTTCCCCCTTCCATTCTGATAATTCTGGAGAATCTTCATAGTAGCAGGCTGAGTCCCACCACCCTTGCCCCGTATCAGTTCTCCCTCTTCGTCAAACCCCTTCCACCTTTTTTCTTCCCTGATGCGGCCGGCTTGTGAGTTAAAAGGATCGAAGCCATCTTTCACAGCTGAGAGCAGTTTCCCCCTGTTTTCCTGTCTTCGATAGCCTTTTCCGCAAGCGGGGAAGTCACCTTCCTAGCTGTGAGTCCAAGAAGATCCCCGTGCTTTTTTCCTGAGGTCCGTTTTTTCTCGATGTTAAATTGGTCTAGGACGCGACGAACGTCTCTGCGGAGGTTCTTTTTCTAAGGGACCTTCTTGGCCCCTTCTTCCCTCAAGATGGACTTTAGAAGCATGGGATCTTGACAGATAGAGACGTCGCAAATGTTAAGGTACAAATTTCCTCACGTCTCCCCGCTCTCTTCGAGTTATGTCAGCAGCCATTTAGAGACGAGAGGTCTTCCGCGTCTCATCACCATGAGGTTTTCTCGAGATTTTTCGACTTCTTCTCATCTCTTTTCCGGAGGCGCGTTTACCTTACGTTCCATAGGCGAACAACCGTTTGTTTCTTTGGCAGGGGCTTCTCCCCTCTCTTTTTTTTTAGTCATTTTGGAAAAGCCTCTTTCCTGACCTAGTTGCTTTCTTATCTTGGTTGTTTGTTCCGTCTTTTTCTTACCGTTGTTTTTTCTTTATTCCATTCTTGTGTGTTTTGCTTGTGGTGGTTTCTTTTTTTTTTTGGTATTAGAGAGTCTGCCCTTATGCCAATAGAAATCGTCCCCCGCCAGTCTCCCCTTAGGCTCACTGACGAAAACCCATGTGTTTCGAATTGGTCCCGCTCGATGCTAGACCCTTTTTTCATCCCCTCCAGAGCTCTCGCCAAAGTTGAATAGAGACCCTCGAAGTCGATTCGTTCGGTCGGTGCGGATGTTGTTGTTCGCGGCGCAACCCTGTAGCCCCTGTTCCGTATGTAATTTTCACCGTTTGAACGGCCGCACAGAACCTCTCTGTTTCCGTTGATCCTCCTCCCAAAGCTTCTTCTGCCTAGGCGCGATTCCGTTCCCCCTTTTTATTGATTCGTCCTATTGTTTCCTGTGTTGGTCTTCCTGTATCCGGACGAAGCAGACTTCCACTTCTCGAGCTCTTTTGCGCTGGCCTTCTTTACAGTCCTCCTCTCTTCCTCCCCATTAGAAACACCCGTTTTTCGATCACGTTCCGTGATCGCGGACGTCGTCGTCTCTTCCTATGCGCGGATGCGAAATCTTTTTTTCTTTATCTCAGACTCAACTCGCTCTCCCCCAAGCGGTTCCCGACGGCGGCAGAGCCTTACGATCCGCGCTCATTCCCGAACAGGCGCCGCGCGATTCTTTTCTGCAAAGAAGGTAATTTTCCTTCCAGGCTCCCATGATTCCTAAGCGTGAGGAGTGCTTTCTTCGTTCCTACGAAGATCCTAAGCTTCGCTGAGACCCCTCAGGTTTTTTTCTTTTTAGGGTCCCCTTTTCGCGTCAGAATCGCGTACACATCCCGCTCTCCGGTCGAGGATAATTTTGCCTTTCCCCTTTGCGACCTAGAACCCCGATAATTAGATTATCGACTCCGATAATTGGATAGGGCCAAACGGACTCTATATTCCTCCCCCTAAACATCCCTGTGCCGTTTTTGCGACCCGCTTCGAGACCGGTTTCCCAGCCTAACGACATTTAATATTCGCAAGAGGCGGTCGAGTACAGAAATTTCCTTAGCTTGATTAGGTTTACCTATAGACGGAAATTTTTAAGAAAAAGACC
>Ga0179593_1583844_pt1 | contig 10493 bp, 8 predicted proteins | sample CZODoug2_1_08_16_FD_185931 | JGI IMG/M metagenome (GOLD analysis project Ga0179593, IMG submission 185931) | Vadose zone soil fungal communities from Angelo Coast Range Reserve, California, USA - CZODoug2_1_08_16fungal (PacBio error correction) | ecosystem: Environmental > Terrestrial > Soil >... | reverse complement strand
CGTAGGGGCTTCCCGCGCTTCTGAAGTGCGTAGGGCTTTTTTTCCGTCCTAGTCCTTTTAGCCTTCTTTCCCTACGTTAGAGGAGCTGAGGGGATTGCGCGTGTCGGTCTTTTCCTTGGCGTAAGATTATTTCTTGCATTCTGGAGGCGGCTCAATTTGCTGCAGCTCCGGCTCTCACGATCGCCTCTGCTCTTTTTTCTTTGGATCTCCCTTGTTTGGTAGTCCAGGACCCGCGACTATGACGATCAGAAAGTAAAGACGAGGATAGCCTGCCGGGTCTTCTTCTTTTCGTTTTCTTGGAGCGTGCCCTTGCTGCAGCGAACTAGCACGCGCGCCCAGATAGGCCTTTGTTTCCCTGCCTTTTTTACCGGCTCTCTGCTTTACTTGCGGAGCGGGATCGGCGTCGGGACGCGCCTCTCTTCTGAAGCCTTTGCGCTCGGCCCTCCCCGTCTCTTCCATACTTCGTTTTCCTTTCCCTCGTTTTTTTCTAGCTACCCGTAGGAGTAGTTCTTTCCGCGCTAGGACCTTGTGCCTTTCAAGCATCTTTCTACGGTGAGCGGTCAACTGGAGCCCCACTTTCCCTTACGCACTTTTTCCCTCTCCTGCCCTTCTAGTCCCGCCGCGGTTAGAGCGGTGTCGTAGCTTAAAACGTCGCTTCGCCGCCCCGCTTAGCGAGCCCCGGCCTTTTTATGTTTTCGCCCTTGTCGCTTTGGCTGTCGTCAGTGCAAGAGTTCTCCTTGCTTGCCAGCGTTCGAAAAGTGGTGTTTCCTTCTTTTGGTTGCATTCTCCCTTCTTTTCTTGCTTGTCCTCGCCTACCTCCTTTTTGCGAGTAGCTGCTTCTACTGCGCCGGCTGAAGGCTGAGGAATTCGCATGCTCCGGAGAAATGGACTTTCCCCCAGAGTCTTTCCGCCGTTTTTTTTAAACTTGCGTCCTCCTCAGCTCTCGTACATGCTAGTGCTGTTCGAGAACTCGCTGCTGCCCCTCTCCCCGCATCCACGCCTTTTTGAACTCGTCCCTGGCTTTAGATCGAACTGGAAGGACTACTTTTTGATCATCGTGTTTTCTCCACTAGTACTTTTTATGCTTTACTACGGTATTTCATGTTGTAACTCCGGGAAAACCCACCCCTCCCCCAAGTGAATGTGTTTTTTCTTCCGTGCCTGGACTTCCCTGGCCATTTTTTCCCCTTCCTTAGCTACGTCGACGAGCCGATAGATGGCTCCTTCGATCTTCACTCGCACCCTTCTTCGCCCGGCGCGCTTCCTATTTCCCCCCACAATCGCGCGTCTTGGCTTCGCACCTCTTTTCCACCAAAACCAGCGGTTGAATGTCATGCTCAGCGACCTGAATCTCTTTTTGTGTTTTTTGCTTTTTCCCAGATCTTTCCCTCCCTGAGAATTCTGGGACATTGGTATCACTTCCCGGATGCGCGCTCAAGGAGCTTCCGTCCTCCCGTTGTCCTCCTTTTCGAGTTGATGACCGACTATGGTCCCTCCTCTTCCCCCGCAAGAGCTGGCTAAACTGCAATATGGCCGACGAGCTCCGTGCCATTTTGTCTTAAGCGTTCAATACCTACACGCCGTCATGCTCTCGACCGCATTGATAGGAACGGAGAACCCCTCCCCATTAGATCAGAAGTTTCTTTGCTATTTTTTGGCACTTTCCTTGTCTTCGTCATCCCACAGGCCGCGGACCACCCCTTCGGTCTAGAAGGAAGGTTGCCTTCCAGTCCCCCGAGCCTATTGATTTTTTTTTCGATTTTCTTCTAAACCGAGCCGGCATCTCACCGGAGAGTTGACCGATTTGAAGAGCTCTTTCTTCCCATTCACTTTCCCTAAGACTTTTTTTTTGTTGGGATGCTCTATTTTTCCGTCTTTTTGTCTTTTTTTGCGATCCCATCGTTGTCGGTGCTTCCCTTCTCGGGTTCTCGTTCCCAAGCATTGATTTTTTCACCCCCGCCTTCTTCCCGCTTCCCCCCTTCATGCCTGGCTTCTTTTCCCGCCCAGTTTTCCTCGGTCCGGTGTTGTCCGATGCGCTTCCCTTAGACCCCTAAGACGCCAGCCGACCGTATTGAGAGGCCTTGCCGTGTCCGCTTCCTGCGACTCCTTTTCGAGTCTATGTATGCCAGTTTTGTACTTCTTTTTTGTTGACCTGTTGCAAGTTTTTTTTAGCGATCGGGTGGGCCCGTTCCCGCTTTCCCCTGGATCTTTTTTTCTCCCTCGCGGTCGTTCTCCTGCGTGGTTATCATATTCGTTTCGTATCACTTCGTGTGCGCAGCCGGTCTTGTGTGACGGGAGTAGTGACCCTTTTCTCCACACAGCCCCCACCCGAATCCCCTGCCCGTTCTCGCGCTCTTCGCTTGCCCCCTGTTACGCAGATTAACATTAGAGAAGTAGGCCTTCATTTCGTCTGGCCTGAATCAGTTTTTTTGGCTTTTTGTTCGTGTTCTTTTTCGAGGTGTTTGTTTTATTGAAGCCCCCCAGCCACACGCGAGGGAAGTCCGGCCTTTTTCCCTTTTGATTGTGTGCTTTCGTTGCGGATTCTCATCTGCGAGTGACGATCGTTATTTTAGTGAGACATAGATTGGCTTCCTCCCCATTTTTAATGCAGCCGAGCTATTTTCAGTTTTTATTTTCAAACATTTTTTTCCCCTCAACCTTTACCTTTTGTTATGGTTTGCATGTTTCCGTGTCCCATGACCAAATTCCCTGACTATTCTTGCTTGAGCTTGCCAACGTGTTCCACTCCTTCTTACCTGAATCGTAATTCCGTCACTGAAATTTGGGCCCGCACCCGGAGGTCAATTAATAGGGCTTTTTTTGTTTTTCGTGGTGGTTTCTCAGTTTGCCTCTCCTTTGCTATCTCCTTTTTACCCGCTCTCCCTTTTCCCCCTAGGAGCCTAGTCCTTCATAGTGCGCACGGAGGTTCGCCTAGCGCCGCCGACGGAAGCGCTTCTTAGCTCCTTCCGTCCCTCCCTTAGCGACTCTTGCCGTTCCCCCTCCGGTTCGCCAATCCCCCCCAGGACAGGGCGGCCTATTTCGGACAAGCCCGATCTCTTCGCCCCCCGTTTCCTTTCCCGTTGCTTTTCCTTTTTTCTTCGCGAAGGCTCCTCCCAGGACAGCCACCCAGCGCCAATTTTGCCGCGTCAAACCCTCCGGAGCGAAGTCCCCCCCCTCTCTCTCTTATTTCGCGCCTCGTCTTCCGCGGCCGTGAAGGCCTCTGGACGACGGCCGCTTAAAGCAACGAGGGGCTTCGGACTTCCGATAGCTTCTCAGGCTTTTTTTCTTTTGGATCTTTTTTTCCATTTGACCTCTCACCGAGAGCGATTAAAAAGGAATAGCGCTAGAGACCTTTCTTCGATCCCAAAGAGCTCCTTCCCTCGGCTTAGGCATCTTCAATAGAGAGCTAGTCCTCTCCCCTTCGTGATTTTCCCGCCTCAAGAGCTTTTTTCCTCTCCCTATCTCTCCTCCTTCCGAGAGCTCTAGCGGTCAGTTCTCTTTACTCCTTTCTTTGGACATTTTTTCCAGCGTTTCTCCCGCTTCTATGCGGATTTGCCCGATTACGGTCTTCGCAGGTTGGGCGAGTTTCGCCCTGCATTGATTTGCAATTGTCTTCCTCTTACTTTGTGACGTCTTGCTCGTTAATAGGCGGTGAGACCTCAGGATAACACTGTCGAAACTCCCCTCTTTCTTTTTTGAACCTTCCCCGACTCGCTTTTTTTTCCGCTGTTCTGTTTCACGAGTTTCAGGCAAAGTTTCGCCCCGAATCCAGCATACGAGACTCCGACACTCTCCCCAGACCCTTAGCATGATTCCTCTCTTTGTCAGTCCCTACGCAGATCTCAATCGAGTGAAAGTTTAGCACAGCGTGCCGATAATGTCCCCATCTCCTCCTTTTTCCCGACCCTCTTTTTTACCTTAGAAGTGGTTTTTCACTACCTCTCATATATCCCTTTCATCATCCGTGTGTTGTTGTGTATCATTTCGGTTGACTCGTAGGGCTTTTCTCGTCTTCTCTTCTGGCATTTTCTTTCCCTGCCTTTCTTTTTTCTTCCTCTTGGCGAGTCGCTGGGCAGGGGGATTCTGTGGATCCTCCTCTTCTTCATGTTTTGTATTGTCTTTTAGGCGCCTTCCCTTGATCTTCTCTTGCGCCTGAGGCTACTGCGTCCAGGAGAGCTTCTTGAGTCGCTCCCCAGATCTCGTTCCTTGCTCAGTTTTTTCCCGAGACGATGTCCGAGCCACGTTCAAGAAGAGGCTTGTTTTCGGTCGCACTCGCCTGATTTTCTTTTGCTGCTCTTTCTCCCCTTGAGTAGCACATCGCACTCGACCAGGTCGTTTTCTTCTGCACTCATTTCTCCGTCCCCCCTTTTTGTTTGCGGCTTCTCCTCCTTTCCTCCTCTTCTTCGGAGCTCCGGCGTCGCGGCGGCGCGCTCGGCGTGAGGCGCGCCCTCCTCTTTGCTTCTCTCCTTTCTTCAGCTTTTCCCTTCCTCGCTTTGGTGAGGAGCTCTTTTCAGCCCTGGACTTTGACCTTTTAGGACCTTTTTTTTCCCCATTCTTTTCGCGGTTCGCGGGCTTGTCCACCTCAACCGCTTTCGTTTCTTTCATCTTTTTTCGCCCTCGGCGATCTTTGTTTGTCGTTCTTTTTTCTTCGTCAACCTTTTTTAGACTCAGTCGCGTCGCCTACTTGCTGTAGATCATTCTCGCATTGTCGTCGTAATCTTGATGGTTGTGCGTTGCCTTCTTTTCTTTGTTGTTTATGGCGAGGCTTCGCCGGGTTCCGTTCGGCCCTTGGGTTTCTCCCCAGGATGGGGGTCCCCCCAATAAAGGCGCAGAGTTTAAGAATGGGCATCTCCCCTAGATTTCTTCTTTAGCTATTAAACGTTCTTCAGGAGGGACAGTCGTTGATGAGGGACCCCATTCGCTCTCTTTTCCCTTTTAGATAGAACCTCTTTGCATAGTGAGAGGATTTCCTGGTCTTCTCTACTTCCCCTTCGTTGCCCCTAGCCGCCGCCCCCCCACCTCCTTAACCCCGCAAGACCACGCGCATTGATCTCTTTACGCCGGGTGCTTCCCCTGGTTTTCCTTAGAATCTTTCCGGACGTCTTTCTAGCTCCATCGTGTTTCCCCTAACTCGGTTTACGCTTTTCCCCCCCCCCCTGCTCCCCTAATTTGACCTCAGTGTGTTTCCATCATTGCAAAATTAACACAAGCCCCCAAACGAAGGCATTGCGTGTTTCAGGCCCCTCCCACTTTATCTGTTTGGCGTTTCTTTCAACATTCGCCGATCTTTTCCCCCGGATCTTTTCACTCGATCTATGCAAGAGACTCGACTCGGACCGCAGAGATCCCCATCTGTCTTTTTCCGCGTATTTCCGCACTTCCCCCCCCCCCAGTCGGGCAGGCAGTTCCGGGCTGCTCGACCCCTTTAGCGTTTTTCTCGCGCTTCCCTCCCCAGTTCTTTACACGCTCTCCCCTTTTCTGGACCTGTCCTTTCCACGACCGGCTTTAGAAGGCGGTGTCCCTTTATCCCTCTGGTTCATCCCTCCCCCCCCTCCTCTTTCTGCCGACCGAGATTTAGAACCCGTTATACACGAGCCTTTTTCCTTTCCGAGCTTTGCCTTCCCGTAGGCTACGTTCGATGACGGTAATCCCTGCCCCCTTTTTTGACCTCCCTCGTTCCCCTTCTGCCGTTCCCCAAGTTACAGAGATACAATCGGCGGCGGATCGTTTTGAGGGATCGCACGCCCTTCGCGTGACCCCCAAATTTTCTCCTCTCCTTCTGGACTTCCAAGAAACAGTTTGTGCCGTCCTATTTTCTCCTCCTTCGATTTCCCTATGTAGCCCCGCGCGTTAGCAAGTCACGGAACGTGACGGCATCATCTCTCTTTTCTCCTTTTTTTTTTTTTTTCTCGCTCTTATTTTGTTACCCCCAAACTAGCGCGCATCGGGGACGCAGTGAGAGGTGTTTTCCCGATTCTAGAGTTACGGTTTCTGCTGTTTTCCCAGTTATGTCCGTTGCGACCCGAAGTTTTCTCGGGCGGTGCCCCGACGCTGCGCCGTCTAGCTCACGAGTCCTATGTATTTCTCTTTTGATTTCCCTTCGAGTGCTCCTCCCAGAGGTCGATGGAATTCGGCGTGGGCGGCCCTCCGATCTATGCCCGTCCGTGTAGCCCCTTGGGGCCATGACGGTCTCACAGATAGTGAGTTATCTGGCGCTGGTTTCCATTTTGGCTTTTTTTTTTTTTTGCCTTTTTCACAGCTTCCCCCTGCTGTTAGCTTTCGTTAGTCTTCACAGCCTCCAGCTCAGCGGTCGTGGAATACCGGTCCCATTTCGTTTCCCCGCCCGAGTTTTTCCTTTTCCTCTCCCCGCTCAACTACCTGAAGGCCTGTATATCTTCCCCCGTCCTGCCATTCTTCTTTTTTTTTTTTGTCTCTTTTTTTTGAAGCTTCTGGCACTCCTTGGAGGTATCTCGAGGCTTTTTTTCCTGCCGTTCTGGGGGACTTGCTCGAATCAGCACGTTTGAGATTTTTTTTCCTTCTATATGGGTTTTTCCGGCGAGGGGAGACCCCCGAGTGCAGCCTGGACCTGTGGGTTGGGGTGAATCAAACCACGCGAATGCTTTTTCCAATTGTGTGCTTTTTCATGCCCCGTTAATAACCTTCCGGTAAAGGTCTTGACTTTAGAAATGTGCGGCACACTTCAACCTAATTTGGATCCCTATTCTTTTCAAATCGCAGGACGTTAAGTACGTATTGATTTTTCGTCCCCCTGGAAGAATGTAAACCCCCTCAAGGCTCTTCGGCTTGGTTTTTCTTTTTTCTTTTTTCGGACGGTTTATCTTTTTTTTTCAAAGCATAGCAGCTTTTTCTATCTAGGAGGAGGTTCCCTCATATTCTCACTCGAATTCGCTTCTGACGCTAAGGGCAAGGTTGACGATCTTCGAAGGCTTTCTGGCCCTGGCAGTTCTTTCGCTTTCGCCACTGCCAACACCCTCAAGATTGTATTCTCAGGTTTTCGTGCGAGGCACCACATCGTTGCACAACCCTCCCGGAGCGCTTCTTTCTACCACGCGGTCCGACTTCGGAGAATTCCGCGAGCCCCAGCGTATCCCCCCGACCACCCAGGTCACGTTCCCCTCGCCGTACCCAAGACGAAGATCTGGACAGACACTCGCATGGCATCGTCCCCTACTAGTTCCTGAGGGTTTTTTCCCGCCCTCATTGACTTAGGAGGTGACAGCGAGCCCTTACATTTTTGCCAGTTTTTCTTTCTCGCGGCTCTCGAGCCTCCCGCGAGTTCCGCTGCGGTTTCTGGGCATTTTCTTACTTACTCCTTTAGATTTTTTCAATGGAAACAACAATCATTATTCCAATTTTACTCCATTTCCCGGTGAACTCTTCCGCACCAAATTAGGGCAGGCCTTTCACTAAGGTCTCTATGACTCGCTTCCGGCCTCGAGCGCCTAAGGAGTTCCTCTCGCTCTTTCCGCTACTCTCTTCCATCGGATCATAGCTCTCCGTCCGCCGCAACTCGAGGGGATTAAATGAGTAACCTTTTCGGTGATCTCGGCCCTCCCCTTAAGATCCTGAGCGCTCGAGGGTTTTGATCTGCATGAGGTCCCCTGGCGATCGAGTTGCACGCCCTCTTTTTAATTTTCCACTTTAGATTCCTCCCCCGGCGTTATTTTTTGCCGGGCGTTTCCCGAAAATGATCTCGTACAGTTTTTTTTCCGTTTTCGTCGAGATCCTGAGAGCTGTCTCGAAGGGTTTTCGCGCGCCGTTTAGCTCCTCCTTCCGACCGACGTTTTTTAAAGGCATGCCCTCCTGATCGCCTGAGCCCTCCTCGACATTTTTCCTTGCCGATCTCGGCGCCCCCCCTACGATCCGCAGCTCCAGATCTTTTTTTTTTGAAACGAACGTTTCCCCCTCCAGAGCAACAGTCAAGTTACTTTGGTCCCCGTGCTCCTCTCTTCCGTTGGGGTTCTTCGGATCTTTCTTTTCTCTTTCTGTAACGTTCTTTTCTTCGCTTTCGCGGCGGGCTCTTTTCCACGGGCCTCTGGAGATTCGCGGCGTGGGGACTTTCTTGCTTGTCGAGATTCTCGTAACCCCCCTTGTAATTCTTTTTGCGGGTACATGCCTTCATCCTTTATTTCTTATCTCCTGGCCTGAGTCTTCTCTTGCAGACTCGACAGATTTCTTGTCATCCAATTCTCGTTGCCCCCCTTTGTACTCTAGCACGCCCCCTCTGAATGACTTTTCTTTGGATGTTTTTTTCGTTCAATAGAGGTGGCGAACTTGAGAGACCCTCCCCTCTCGCGAGCGTCGCGCTTGCTCTATAACCGCGTTCTCCTAGTTTTTTCCTCTCGATTATGACCCCTGGATGCGGCTCTTTCTTCTGCTTTCGGACGTCTCGCCTTTCCTTTCGGTTCTCGATCTTCCCCTCCTACTTCTTCAAGTTCCCGTCTCGAGTTTTCCCTTCTCTTTCAGCCTCATCGTTCCTTTTAGTTTTCCCTTTCTTTCCTCATCTTCGCGGTGAGAGGACACTCCCCAACCCCCCGATTCAGAAAAGGTTATTTCCGAATATCGAATACTTCCCTCCTTGTGGCCTTAGCCGTCCTCTTCAACCGTTCGTTTATCCCCGTAGTTCATTCCTACTTGTCCCTTCAGACGTTTTCTCTGTCTTTATCGTGTTTTTACGTCTTGTTTTGTTTTTTCTTTGCGAGCGCCCCCCTTCTCTCCGTACGAGTGACCCTCCTCCCAGGGTTTTCTTTCCGAGAGGACTTATTTGCGCCATTCGAAAGCGTCTATCTTGTTCCTCCTATCCTTTTTTGCGTTTTTTCCCGGAGGAGGAATTTTCTCATGCCCAGGTTGCCTCGGAGGCCTTATCCTGCGGGCTACTTTTCGTTTTGCCGCAAGTTTCTATCCTTGCGGCCTTTACTGTTCGACCTATGATTCTTCTTCCGCTTTTTCCCTATCCCCGCAAGGAAGCCCCCCTCTCGCCTTTGTGTTCCGGCTCTTTGACTAGTCCGGATCCCCTATCGTCACTTTTTGCGCCTTTCTCCCCGGTGTACTTGGACGCACCTTATAGCACTTCCTTTCCCCTTTTTGTACTTTTAACGCCACCCTTGAGTGCATTCTCGTGTGTGGTACCCCCAGTGTACCCCCTCCATGGCCGGCCCTCGGTGGCGCTTTTCCTTTTCTCCCGAGCCTTTCTCCCTTCTTAACTCCCATGCCCCCCCCGAACTAGTACGATCCCTTCCCTATGTACCTCCCCCATTCCTTATTTCTGTATTTTTTTTGTCCCCGATCGGACCCCCCCCGGCCGGCATTTCATGGCCTGGGAGAACAATTAGAGGCCTTCCCTGGATCTGCTCTGTGCTGGCTCGCCCCCTCATGCTAGCCGCCGGGCCCTTGACCTGGTTTTGAACGGTACTTCCTTTCATTTCCCTTTCCTTTTCGCTCTCTGGGCTTCCTGCGAGGTCAACCTCCAGAGAGGCTACCAGATGGCTTACCCCTGAAGTTCTCTTGCAATCCCCACTCTACTATAAGCGTCCGATGCCCCCAGGGAGACGTCTGCTGGCTCCTCCTTTCCGACCCGTGTTTATTTTCTTAGATCCCTGGCACTGAAGGCTTTTAGTTGCTCAGGGAATTTCGCAAGGAGCTGTAGGGCACACCCTTTCCCCCCACGGTTTAAGGCTCCAACTCTAGGGATTCCCCCGGGACTGCTAAGTTTTAGTTAGACCCCCACACAACAACAACCCCCGGCCTCCCTACCGAGTGCCCCGCTTAGCAGAGCAGCCCTCAAGAGTCCCGTTGACTCGTCCCTTCATTTTTGCTTTTCTCTGTCGCGGTCTGCCTTTAAGAGTACCCGCGAGCTGTATTTTTTTTCACACCTCTCGGTCCGGCTTGGGATAAGAAGCCTAGATTGGTTGCTTGCCATGAACCATGCCAAAGTCGCTGATCCCTCGTTCGTTGATTTACGAGCCGCGCAGGAGCGAGGCCCTTCTTTCGTTCCCCCTTCCTGTTTCCCACACCCCCACCCCCCCACCCCCCCCAAACAGCCCCCCCCCCCCCCCCCCCCCCCTCCTTCATACCCTCATTTTACAGCGCCGAGGTAGATTGAGCCTCCGATCTTTGTGTCGTTTCCGCCTTAGGATGAAGGCCGGTAGTGGTGTGGCACGGGCATCAAGCCCTTTTCCCCTATTTCCTTTTTTTTCTCCTCCCCCCCTCTTTCACATCGGGTGTTGATCTCCTGAAGGCCGTTTAGGGCTACGTTCCTTCCCTCCTTCGAGAGCATAAGGTTAGAGGGAAGTCGAGGTACAAAAATCTCGTATTTAAGTTTGGGGAGCGCCCGTGATGAAAGTCTGAATCCTTAGAAAACCTTCATTCTTGATTTTGCCAGCCCTCCCCCGCCCGAGGTTGAGGAATATGAAGATACTATTCCTCCTACGAAAAGGATAGAAGCTGCGGGGGGTGTGAGCCAAGATTAGGTG
>Ga0179593_1566298_pt1 | contig 10493 bp, 12 predicted proteins | sample CZODoug2_1_08_16_FD_185931 | JGI IMG/M metagenome (GOLD analysis project Ga0179593, IMG submission 185931) | Vadose zone soil fungal communities from Angelo Coast Range Reserve, California, USA - CZODoug2_1_08_16fungal (PacBio error correction) | ecosystem: Environmental > Terrestrial > Soil >... | reverse complement strand
TCCTATAGTAGCAGCTTCCATTCTTCGATCGGCTGCGGGAAGTTCGTACGAAAGACTGATTTTTTTAGTTCCTTTTTTCTTCTCTGTCCTTTTTCTTCTCCCTTCCTTTTCATGGTCATTGTCTTATAGGCAAACCGTTAGGCGATGATTTCAGTCCTTGAGGGTTCCTTTCGCCCTATGTTCTTCGATCCCAGTTTCCCCTTTTTCGCCCCTCACCTCTTTCTCCACATAGTCGACGGCTCAGATTTGACTCAGTCAGCCCCCCTCGCAGGGACCATTCAACTTTCTTTTTTTGCAGTCGTTTTTTTTTGCCGATTTTCCCTCCCACCCTTTTTCCCTCGCTTTTCCGTTTAAAGAGATCGTCGAGATCAGAATAGCCGCTCTATCCTCCGCTGATTTTTTCTCCCCCCCTGCGCCCCTCTCACCCCCCCCATTTAAGCCTATCCTTCTTGTGGAACTTAAGTGAGAGACATGGCTAGGAGTTGAACACAACTTTTAATATCCTTTCTTTTTCCCCTGACGATTGCCAGGAGAAATTTTCGTTTCAATGTCGAACGGCATTTCTTTTTCGGTTATGATTAGTATCTCACCAGAGTTAGCGTCCTTTTGTCGTAATGAACCCCCCCCCTCCTACCGCCCCTCCCCCCCGTTTCGTGAGTTTTTGACACCGGCTTTTCCCTTGCGGGGACACCCGATTCCTTTTCGAAGAGGAAATCGACTCGGACCCCCCCTTGAGAGCTTCGAGTCGTGAAGAGTTTGGTTCTCGGAGCGTTTGCTTTTCTTGATGACGAAATTTTTTTCTGACCGTGAAACCTTGACCCCCCTTTCCTTGGTTCGTACTCTTGTCCGTTCTTTTTTTCCCTCGCACGCTTTCCCTTTTTTTTTTTTCCATTTCCTTTCCTGGCGGAGGCGTCATTTGCTGGTCTCAGTTTAGACACATCGTACAACGCCTTTATTGTCCTTTCCTCCCCTCCCCCCCCCGAAGTTTGCTCCCTTCTAATCATTCTTTTCCGATGCCTGCCCAACCAGGTAAAGAGGACGTGTCCGAGAAAGGTCATTGAAGGTGACGTTCCTTTAATTTTTCCTAATAAGCCCTCCCTTTACTTGGTTCAAGCTCGTGTACCCCTCTTTTTCTCCGTCCCTTCCGGGTCGAACCCTCCTTCTTCAGGTTTTCCGAGACCGGCTATTGGGGTAGGTCATTTCTCTCCCCCCCTCTCTTCGCTTCTTTTTGCCTTCAGGAGACCCGTTTTTCTCTTTCCGTCTCCCTGAGACTTCTTCTTTTCTGACAATAGTTCCCCCCACGTGAAAGTGACGGTAGGTAGGTAGATAAAGGTATTCCCCAAAAGCACGCCAACCACCGGAGAGCCCCCCCCCTTCAGCTTCCCGCTTTCCTCTTTCCGAATACTCCTTTCCATATCCTTTTTTACCTCCTTCCTCCTTTGTGAGAGATTTTTAATGCGTAGGAACTCTCCCTCAACCCGTTGTCTATTTTCACTTCTAATGGTTCCCCCGGTTTTTGGTTTTCCTTGTTTTCTTTTGCTGTGAGATCACCCAACCAAAGTCCTACCTTTTCGAAGTGTGTTCCCCCCTCGTTTCCCTGCTCCCCTTCTCTTTGCGATGTTTCTCCTCTTTATTTTCTTTCCCTCTTCTCCCTTTTGCGATGTACCCCGCGAATGGACCTGAAACAGTCTCGCTCCCCTTAATTTTAATTGAAACCCAGACGGGACTCTTCTTTGCTTCACTCACTTACTTCCTCTATCGGTACTTTTTCCTCTCAGGCAGTTTTGGCTCCTCCTTCGATCTTTAACCTAAGGGAGTCCATTCATAACCTGAAGCCTATCCGAATTCCTTTCTTCCCTTCGACACTTTCTCCTTATCGTGAAATTTGTTTTTCCTATGGTAGGGATAGAGATTAGTTATCAGTTTTCAGAGCCAGTTTTTTCATCCCCTTTTTTTTTCCCACTGGCCCTGTTTGGTAGAGTTCCTGATGTTTATCGTACCAGCCGTGCCCACCCTTTCCTTCTCTCGAGCCCGGTTCGCAAGCTTTCTTTTTGAGGTCAACCCAGCTCCCTCCCCTTTCCTTGTCTCCCTCCTCCAAAGCTCTCTTTTCTCACGCGTCGGCATTAAACATGTTTTTTTTTCTTCTTCCCTTAGGCTTCCCACCGAGAGGTCCCCCTACTCTCTTGCCTCTCAGACGGGTCTACAAGAAAAGCGTCATATTCCCCTTTTCTTACGGAAGATAACATTAAGGAGCCGTATTCCCATTCTTTGTCGGTGTCATCCCCTAAACGTTTTTGAGTTCTTCAGACTTCAAGGGCTCCTTAAGAGGTAGCGCGGATATCCAGAGAAGTCCCGAAACCGATGATGAATCTTCTCGATTCCCGCGCCTTGACCTCCTTTTTCGTCTCTCCACCCCGCTGGGAAAGAACTTTTTTTTACTCCGACTTCCAGTTTTTTTTCTCCTCTCCCGATCCTTTCCGGACAGACCCCTCGGTTGGTTAGCCTTTCGTAGGTCTGACACTACCCCCGTCCGTCAGGCAAGAATTTTCTCTCCCCTGCTGTCCTTTCCCTTCGATGGTTCACATCCACTCAGAGGAAAGTTTCGTACCCTTTTCGAGGTTTTTCCTTCCTAATTCTCTACCTTAACAAAGAAAGGGGCTCTTTCTATATAGGGCATATCCCCTTTCCTCGTAGATTTTGTTTCTGTTCCCACTCGTGTGGCTCACCCACGTCCTATTCGCGTTTTCAACTACGTGGTATAAATGCACATGCGGTTCCTCGATATTTTCCGTCCATCTCCACCCCCCTTCCGAGAGAGAAATCTCAGTCCCTCTTCTCCCCTCCCCGAGTAGAGAGGCCTTGGCAGTTTACGACCCTTCCTTTTTCATGCCCGATCTTTCTTTCTTTTCCTCTCTTTTTCCCCAGTCGAAGACGACTCCTTCTTCCACCGTCCTGTGCCGATTTTCCCGTCTTATCTTCTCCGACACGGACGAAAGTGAGTATCTTCGGCTATTTAATATTGCTTCACCCTTTCTCCCAACCTCCCATTCTGGCCGATTCCTCGTAATCACGCCCGGTGTGTCTGCCTGTGAGCAAGCTGAACTCCGATAGAGTTCGTTCGTCTACCTTAGGCCCGGCTCGCGTCGAGTGTTAATCCATGAGACCGATTGGATTCCCTGACTTTTTTAGTACCCCCCTGGTTTCAATACCCCTCCGAGTCACGATAAGACCCCAGTATGCTCGCTCTATTTGTACGAATAGAGCCTCCAATCGTTTCCTCCCCAGTTTTGGTGCTTACTAGTTTCTTTCCCCCCGGCTTAGAAGAGTTTTCTCTACCCGTCCCCCAGTATAATTTCCTCCTTCATTCCGTGCCTTTTCTTCGGAGCAGAGCGATGCTTACTCTTAACTGGTGCTCCCGAGACCCTTGAGGTCCGATCCCCCTCTCCCCTAGTTCCCCCGTCGCGACCTGTGTTTTTTTTGGTGTTTTTGATGCGAGCTCCCCCCCCTTTCATAGAGGCCTGTGTTTGAGAGCCTACGTATCCCCCTCTCCCCCGAGCTCCTTGATTTTCCCTCAATCGCCTCCTTAACCCCCCAGAGTTCACTATGTACCAGAGGAATTGGTTCTAGTGATGTATTAGATACCTTCTAAGCCCCTTTCTCTTTCTTTGCGACTCTAGCACCCTCTTCAGTAGAATGTGTCGGCCTTCCTTCGTTCTTCAGACGGTCGTCTAGGGTTCCCCTTAAACCGGCTGAACCCATTCCTAGTTTCGCTTCAAAGAAAGAATATCGATTACCCTTTTTCTTTCTTTTCTTGGACGAGTTTGGGTTTCTCCCCCTTTCTGTTCCTTACTCCTTTCTTAACGAGGTCTAGAAATATGAGTGCGCTTGTGTGTCGTCGGGTTGGTAGTCCTCATACTCTTCCCTCCCTGCCCAGCTTTTTAGTTTTAGCCTTGTCTTGTTTGGACTTCCTCCCTTCGCCGAGGACGGAACGTCAGATAGAACCATCCCCTGATTGATCACGTTGTTACTCTCTCTGTGCCGCTTCTTTCCTTCGGTCCCTCCACCGGCACTCCCCATCTCCTCCCCTTTCTTCTTCCGATCATGAAGTAGGTGCTTCCTCTCCTCTCCGTGACCGGTCGGGGTTTCCCGTTGCCCTTTTCCCGTCCCTTTTGGTCGCCGATCCTTTTCCATCTTCTGCCTGTCTTTTCCCCCGTATGGAGAGTAGAGCCCGACCGGCCATACACCTGCTTCCTCGAGGTTATCGTTAACGGGCCACCTTTTTTATTTTTGTCCGTCCCCGGTCCTCCCTCCCCTGGTACTTTCCACTCCCCGACTCCTTACTTCCTCTGGTCTTTTTCCTACACGCCGGGAGAAAATCTCTCTTTTTTTATCACGTGTGTTTTGGAGTTTTTTTTGTACTTCTGTCAAAATCCGTCCTTCTTCTTTCTGGTCAAGTTCCGCGGGTCCTCCCTCCTTTGCGCCTCTATCGACGCTGGTGCTGAAAATCGCGACGCTGGAGATTGTTAGTTTTCTTTCTAGTCCATCCTGGTAGACGTTTCTCTTTTCTTTCTTGTACCCCCCCCTTCCCTACCCGGGCCCTGTCGACCCGCCTGTCCGCTCGCGCGTAGAGTCTTCCTTAATGGAACCTTGGTGACTTCTCGTTTCTTCCTGTCCCCCTGACCACCCTCGCCCGCAACTTCGTCTTTCTTATCCCTCTGGATTCGAATTCTTCGTCCTCTCCGGTCAGCGACGTTGCCTGGACCAGACGGTTCGCCAAACAGGAACTCCGACCTGAATCGCTTCCCCTCTTCCCCCTCTCGGTGAACGACCTCCTGGCCCTGATCCTTCTGTTTTTTCCCGCGTAAAGACCTCGTCCGTCAGGACCCCCACCGTCTTTCCCGTCCCCTCATAGGAGAGTGTGGCGTGGTAGCTTTTTCACCCGACCCCACCCCCGCCAGGGTTACTGGCGTGGGCCCCCCCAGACCACCACCCCGCCTCCATGGGCCACACGTTTTGTGGGGCCCACCCTTTCCCCCCAACCCCTCTACAACCACACCCAACTGGTGTTGTTCCTCTTTTTGTTCCGGACACACGCCCCCCCCACACTTGACGTAACCACACCCCCCCCCCCCTGGAATCTTTCTCCCGGTTGGTCGTTTTAGACACTTTTCCCCTTGCAGCGGAAGCCTCCCCCCTTTTCCTTAACCTTAGACATTTTCAGGACACTTTTTCCTTTTCCGTCTCACCATGTATCGACGACCTAGAACTGACCCAACGCTTCCGCGGTACTAGATGGGCCGTGAACCCCCCCGGAGTCGGGTGCCCTTTTTAAGTCCTTCCTCCCGATACTGGCGCTTGTCTCGGGAACTTTTTTTCCCCTTTAGGCACTCACACAGGCCTTGAGCGTTGCTGCGCGTGCCCCCACCGGTGTCGGATTGGTGGTCCCCCCAAGTTCATACGTCCTTTCAGATACTTTATTTCTTCCTTCTTACTAGGTTCCCGTAAACCGTCCTATGTTCCTCCCGAACTCTCGAGAGCCGCTAAAAGCAGACAGAGACCTAGTTCATGATCCCTCCGATCGGTGTTCGGGCCTTCTCCCCCCTTTTCCTGTCTTGCAGGAGCACCTCCCCCCCCCCTCTCAAGCATCCCCTCCAGCCCGCCCCCTGGTCAGCCTCACCTCGTCTTCGAGGATGTGGAGAACCCTGGGCGACGAACGCCGTGTTTTGCCTGACCATGCTAGAAGCTTTCCCATGAAACCCCTCTTGAAGTCCCCCTCTTTTTCCCTCTCAGTCCTTTCTGAACCCCCCCGAAGAGAGACCCTCACCGGGAGGTCTCTTTTTTTTTGTACCCCCCCGAACGACAACCTATCCCTTTCTACCCCAGTCCCCCTCCCGCGTTGTCCCCCTACTGCTTCGTCCTGGGAAAAAACGGTAGCGGCAAGTCCCCTCGTTTCTCCCTCATGCTCTCTGTTGACTATTTTTTTCATCCTCCCCTCCCGTCACTCTGCCACTTTTCAAGCTATTCCCGTCTTCGAACCTTGAGACCAACTCCTACCTATTGCAATGCTCAGTTTTCCGTCCTACTGACCGCTCGCCATCCTCATACGTTAGTTGCTGGAGATCCCCTGTGATGGGACCCTTCTCTTCTGGGATAGCAGGAGCGCGCCGATTTTTTCATGGTTCCCCCTGCGTACTATTTCGCTTTCCCGCTTGCTGTATTTCCCCCGCGACGGGCCATTCGATGTAGCCTTTCACTCCTCCGGAAGTTTCCTGGGGGTTTATACCCAGGCTACCCCTATCCGCCTCCTAGAAGTCTGACTTAGCTTGGAATTCTCGCCCCCTTTTTCTTGTGTCCCTCCTTATGGATTTTTCTATCGACACCCTGTTTCCGCTCGGCCGTTCAAGATATGTCGACTTTCCCCCTTGACGAGACGATTCTTTTCCTCTCTTTTTTGCTTATTTGGCGTCCCAGAGACTCCCACTCCTTCTGACGCTTTTGGCATGGTTCACGAGAAGTCTGATCGTTCACCCCCACCTAGTAATTTTTTAGTGGTCTCCCCCCTTCCGGCCCTTTTTCTCCTTGCCTGAACAGGCGCTGTATTTTTTCGTAACGAATTAATAGTTGAGAGGTTTAATTTTTCTTTCAGATACGTTGCGACCCCATTTCCCCTGCCCCCGTCATTTCATTCGTTCTTCGTGAGCATTTCTACCACAGGACTTCCGCCCTAAGAGGGACCCTTTTCCCTCTCTAAGCAAGATTCCACTTCACCAGTTCTTCCCTCTTTTTGCACCCCCTCCTTTCCTCTTTCAGAGTTTCCTCTTCCTGTGCGCCCGAGCCTATAGGCGCCGGTTGTTGATTTCCGACCGTTCTCCTCGCAACACGTCGGTTCGTACTAGCTAGCCGGTTTCCTTTTTTACGGGCGTTTGATTTCGACTCCTCCCTCGACCTCTTTTTCTCCATGCGGTCCCCTTCATGTGGCACTGCTTACGAGAGCCGCTAGGTCGACCCCCCGTACCTCACCCGATTGGTCGTTTATTGCGCTCCCGAAGCAGTTACTCCTGTTCCCCCCCTCGTTCTCCCCCTGACCCCCCACCGTTCACGAGGACGTGCAGCAAGCGACGTGAAGTTGAACCTTTGATTAATGCGAAACCCTTACGTTTTTTTTCCGCCTCAGTTACCTCTTTCGTATTAGCCGTACCAGGTACCGAGTAAGTAGTCGTCAGACGTGCTTCAGTTTTCGCTAGCGGCCATGCTTCCTTTGGTTACGCGGTAATGAAGTTCCCCGAATAGAGTAGCCACTTGAGTTACCGTTTTACTTCTCCCCGCCGATAGTACCGCGCATGAACTCGTTTGACAAACCACGCGACCGCCTTGGTATCCCCCCTTTCTCCCTCCAACCCAAGCCTTCCCCAACCAGGTCTCACCCTTTTCTCTTCCCTTAGCACTTGACAGGCTACGATTATCCCTCAGGATCTCTCTCTCCTCCAATAAGTTGTTTGTGAGTCTCATCTCCCCCTTCGGCGAGAAATGCTGACTTTCTTTCCCCTGGGCTTCTGGATCTCCAGTTAGACGGTTGTTGAGTTGGGTGTCGTTGTAAAGATTTCATCCAAGCCCCAACCTTCCTTCCCTTTCAGTAACGCGCTTGCCGTTCGCCTGTAGAAGGTATAGCGATCAAAGTGGATTGCACGTGTTGAGCCTCCTTTTCCCCCTCCCTCGAGCTCCGACTCCCTCCTTGCGCACCCTCGTCCCAAGCATTGTTCGTCGAAGAACTGAACCGCATAGAGTAGACCATTCCAATCCTGGAACGGACGCTCTCATCACCGCTCCTTTTTTTTCCCCTTGACCCCCCCCTTGGGGCGGGTGTCCATGAGTTAAGAATGACCCCCTGATCACCTTATCTAGATTTTCCCCTCATTCTAGTTTCCCTCTAGTCCCGGCATCTTTCTCTATGACAGGAGTTCGACCCCGTTTCAGGGCATCTGAAGACTATCACGGGTTTCATTTTTTCCTTCTTTGTGTTCCCCCCTTTCCCTTTTGAGCGGATTTCCCCCCACGTGCCACATCCCGCCGTCTAGCGAGATAGGCCAGCAGATATCGGGCTTTTCTAGATGATATTCAACACTCCTTCCTCACTACAGTCGGTCCTCCCCCCCTAGTACGGAAACCCGACTTCGAGGAGAAGGTAGGTAATAACTGTTCCCCCATTTTCCCCTAGGATGAGAAAGGCTCTCCCCACCTTCCCCTTCTTTTATTCTCCCGACCTTCTTGCATAGTCGCACTTCGCTTTTTAGTCTCACTCGGGTTACGGACTCCCGAGATAGCGTGAACAACTTTAGACCGGGGGGTGATCGGCGTTTCCTGAAGGAGTGTAAGATAAAGTCCCATAAGATCCGGATGATTGGTCGTGGCCCTGGGCGGGGTTCCACTCCTACTGTCGGCTTCCCACGGACGTATTGCCAGTCCCTGCTCCGACTCCCGCTTCAGACCTCTTTTTCCCCCGTCCTAAGATCCTCTCCCCTTGTTTCGCCACGGCCCGGCCTTAGGTACGCTAAGTTTCCGTTCGACCTCTCCTTGCTGAGTCCCCTTCCCCCTTTTTTCCCTACCCCTTTCTCCCCCCCCCCCTGGATTTCTCCTGTCGCGGTGACACCGGACATTCATGTGTAGACTTTTTTCGCTCCTTTCCCCTGCACTCCCACTCTTTTTTTGACCCTTACGATGCTCCCATTTTGTCTAGGGTACCCTAGTCCTTTTCTTTCCCCTTTGCCGGTGCCACCCCCCTCAACTGGTCCTGACCTCCTTCCTCTCTTGCGACTGCGCCCTTTTCGTAGATTTGTTCAGAGAGTAGCGCTGGTGATGAGCAGTCCCCTTCCCCCTTCTTCTTTCCTTTTGACTCCTCCTTATCCCCTCCCCAGTACTGCTCAGCAGATTGCACGTTTGCCAAGTTACTAAAGTCTTATCTGCCCCTAGACCGCTCACCCGCCCTGTCGCAGATCGGGCCTTTGGCATGTTGGACGCAAAGTCAGTCCCCCCCGGTCGATCATTTTTTTTTTTTTCTTAGCCTGGGCTTTTTTTTTTTTTCTTCCCAGTTCGTCCTAAGATGCCCCAGTCTGTGCCGATTTCCGAGGAGATAGAACCTACAAGGCAGCATTATAAGGATGCTCTGGTTTAGAGCCTCCTCCTGAGGCTCCAGTAAAAGCCGTACTCCGATTCCTTATGGACGCCCCATAAAGAAATCCTGATCCGAGCTTTTAGCACTAATAATTGTTCGGGGCCGACCTAAAGATTTAGGAATCTCGAGTTAGTCTTCCGTGTTAATCTTCATTCCCCCCTATAGGAACAGTCCTCTCGTTTCACCTGAGTCAGGAGGAAAAGCTCCTCCTCTGTAGAATACACCCGTCTAGTGATAGATCCCGGATTGTTCCTTCTCCCGAGGACTTCTCGACCTTTTTTTCTCCTTTTCCCCTCTATTTTCTTTTCCCTTCCGGGGCTCGACGTCAGCAACACGCCTTTTTTTCCGAGTCCCTTTAGTGACGTTTCGTCGGCCGCTAGACGAGAGTTTTTTGTTCCTCCGCTTTTGTGCGTCGAAACAGGTGAGGAGCCTTTTCTCGCCTCCCCCCCGAGCAGCCCGCGACCGTCGTCTCTCCGCCCAACTTCCCTTGCCGTTGAGTGCGGGCCCCCCTCTACTCGAACACGCCGAGAGGTATTCCGCTGATGTTACTATACAGACTGACGTCCCCCCCCCCCTTTTCTGCTTTGTAGACTCCTCCCATTTTGGGTCTTCGTGATGTGTAGATGAAGGATTCCCATCTTCTTTTTTTCTCGTTCCCTTTCCAGATTCTCCACTCTCCCTATCGACCTGTTTTTTCTGCATTTTCCTCTGTGGCGTCCTCTCGCTTTGACCGTTTCAACGTTTTCCAAACGGCGCCCCCCACTCGTGACAAGCCCTACTCTCCTATTCCGTTTTCCCTGGTTCTGTCAAACGTTTTTGGCATGACGGTCAAGTCCGAGGACGAGGAACGACTTTTTGTACCCTCAGCTCTCGGTCTTTTCTTTTCAGGTTCACCAGAGTGGTCTTTTCCTCTCCTTACCCCATCTCCTCTCCGCGTTTTTAGTCGGACGGTGCTCTTTTCCTGTCGACCGATTTCGGTCCACGCTCGAATATCCTCTTCCTCTGCTTACGTGATCCTTTTTTTCTCTCTCTTGCCGAGGCGTGACGGAAGGAAAGCCCAATCGACGTCGCATTTCGCCCCCGATCCACGATCCTTCCTTTTCCCCTGTACCTCTTGCCCCTACATTAGCATTTTTATTTCCGACGGTGGTTACTCGCCGATCCCTAACGATTTAGAATGATGGAACCAGTAGATCTTGAGATTGCTATCGACCCACCGTTTGGATTTGACTTCCCTCCCTTTTCTTCGGTTCAAAGCATTTTCACCACCGTCACCGGCGACGCAGCTTCTGCGAGATACGGAGACCATCTATCTCTTTTTTCC
>Ga0179593_1529595_pt1 | contig 10493 bp, 17 predicted proteins | sample CZODoug2_1_08_16_FD_185931 | JGI IMG/M metagenome (GOLD analysis project Ga0179593, IMG submission 185931) | Vadose zone soil fungal communities from Angelo Coast Range Reserve, California, USA - CZODoug2_1_08_16fungal (PacBio error correction) | ecosystem: Environmental > Terrestrial > Soil >... | reverse complement strand
TTCTTTTTCCCGATCGCCGAACCGGTAGGGCCATGAGGCTCACTCTCTTTAGGTAGAGCATGCGGCCAGCTCGCCGCGACGCGCCGTGGCCGCTCCTCCCCCTTTTTCGTTCCTTATTTCCCTTTCTTTCCCCAAACTGAGAAGTGCGTTCCAGGAGCATGCTCTTCCGAATAACACCCCCCCCCCCCCCTTGCGCGGCTCGCGCGCGAAGAACCTATTTTTTTTTTCCCCTCCCTCTCCCCCCCCTTTGACGTTTGCCCCCCACCCCTCAGTGTGCCGAGGACAGGACTTCCCCTAGCGACATACTCGATGCGGTAGCCCGGCCCCCCTTTCTCCCTGAGATAGACTGAACGAAGAGGCGTGATTTCCTCGCTTTTCTTTTCTCTTTGATAGTTCATCCCTGAGAGGTCGGATACGACTCGCACGATATCGTTTCCCTTTTCCCCCATACCGCAAGAAAGTTTTCGCAGTTCAGGAGGGGCATCTTTTCTTCCTCCCTTTAGGTGTCTCTCCTTAATATGTGGGAAGAAGAGAATTCTTTTTCTTTTCCCTTTCCTAAGAGGACGATGGACGATACCTTCTCTTTTATCGAATAAAGGTACCCCCTTTTCCTCGTCTAGTCCTGGTACGTTAGCAGATAGTGAAGAGGACGGCCACTCTTTTTCCTCCTATCAAAGAAGCGTACTCGATGCTTTCTGTAGGCTTGCTGGTGCGCGTTTGGTGGGCGCTCGCGTTTGCCTTCCTGGGATGAGCTAGTGGTTCGGAGGCATGGGGGAGTGCAGGCGGTTGGGGAGGTCTTTGAGTCGGGCTGGGGGTTGGCACCAGTGAATCGTGTGATTGTTCTGATACTGGAGAGGGTTGAAGTGGATGTGGGACCTCGGGGATAGGCGAATGTTCTCGGTTGGTGCGTGGGGAGCCGTCAGGAGAGAGGTGTGGCCTCCGTGTTTGGGGCGCGCTGGGGGTCCAAGCCCGCGGGTGGGGGGTGGTTCGGGGTGGGCAGCCAGCCTCGTAGGACGTTGAGGGGCGTGCGGGCTCCTTTTACATCGGGTTGGTGTTGTTTTGTGGCATGGGAGGTGTGGTGTTTACCTGGTCGCATTCGCCCTGTGTGTTGGGTGCGGGAGGGGGATGGAGGTCGGGTGCGGGCATGGAGCCCGCGCCGACCGTCGTGTCGCGTTTTGGGGGCTCTATGGCCTTTCTATGCCCATGGGGGGCGCCCAGCGTGCCAGCCGATTTGTGGGTCGCTTTATGGGGGGTGGGGAGGGCTGCGGGCGGTTCTGTGGAACTTTCCCGCGCGTCGCTACCGATGGGGTTTGCGTGTGTTTCCTTCGGCGTTCACCACGCCCCCCGAACTGGCCGGGGGAATGTTGGCCTTTTATGTGGCAATAGCGGCCTTTCCGCCCTTATGAATCTTATTTTGGGCATGTAACCGACCATTTTTTGGTAAGGTAATCCAGCACTGTCACGCTGAGCCAAAAGGAGCCCCTTTCCCTCCTCTCTTTAAGGTTTTAATCCTCCTTATGCAATAGATTGTCAGAGCCCCCCCCCTTCCCCGAACCAAGACAGCGAATTCCTTTTTTTTTTTTTCACAGGGGTGATTTTTGGCCATCGGAGTCCCCTCCCTTTCCCGATTGCCTGCATCCGCAGGAATACGAACTTTCCCCCCTGTTAAGTCGGTTCGGGGCGCTTCCCTCCCCTTTCCTCCTTTTCATCACGAGAAGGAATTTTTTTTTCTCCTCTTTCCAGTGTTTTTCCCTTTTTCCTTCACCAAAACTGCTGGACACATCTAACTCGGTGTGAAAGCAGCCCAAGCCTCTTTTCGGAAGCGCCCGGATTGAATTCTTTTGCTTTTTTTACATTGGTTTCCTCTCAGCCAAGTACCGGGTAATGAGCTTCCTAGTTTGTCTTGGTGATATGCGCTCCTTTTTCCCGTAGTTTCAAGTCGCGTTCCTTCAACCGTGACAACAGGCAGTGCCTTTCCATGGGAGTTCAGATTCGTGACTTTTTTTCCGGCGGGGAGATGAATAGAGACAGCCCTTCTCCTTTTTTGTCCGGACTCCACCTTCTACTGGCCGACAAGACCACTTCCGCCGCGCCTTCCTTTTTTTCTCCCCCCAGCCGGGGCGGCTAGGGAAACTGGGCTCCCCCCTGTTTTGCGACGTGTGATGGCTCGTTCAGCCAGGAAATAGCGGTCAGCCTCTTTTCTTTTCTTCCGTCGGCCCCACTACCTCCCCGTCCGGCGGTGTACCACTCTTTTTTTTTCTGAAAATACGCGGAAAGGTCCGGCACGTTCTTTTTCCCCGGAAAACAAGCGCGGTGTTAAGTTAGCTTGGACTCCTCCCTTTTTTCCCTTCTTCCTCCACTACTTGTCTTTCCTCCTTTAAGATGGATAGAAGTACAGCCATGAAGTAGTCCCCCTTCCCCCCCCCGTAACACGGCTTGTTTTCGTGAAGCATCGATGGAAACCCTTTTTCCTTCCTTTCCCGTTTTTTTTTTTTGAAGACGGACGGGGAACTCGCTGCTTTTTTCTAAATCCCCCCGTTCCGCCATCCGAGGTATGACCCCGGAGGAGTAAGGGCCTTCCCCCCCCCCCTTCTCCCTCGTCTGGTCCTTCTTCTGGCAGTCCAAATCACGTAGAAAGTCTTTTTTCCCCCCCCGATGTCGGTCGCGGGGGAGATTATTCCTTTTTTTTTCCAGAATGTGCGTTGCGACTCAGCAGTGTTGTAGAGGCCCTTTTCTCCTTCTTTTCTTCCCGGATTTACGGACTTTCCCCCTGAAAAAGCCGAAAATGCAGAGTGATTTTCGAACATAGCATGATCACATTTACTTTTTTCCTTTTTCGAGGTTAATTGATCAAACCATCGGCTTTTTTCCCTCCCCTTTTTTTTTCTTCCCTAGATTTTCTTTTTGCCACTCTTTATTGAGACGCAATGAGATGTGTTTTTTTCCACTACAGAACAAAATGCAAGACGCGGGACACACGCCCCACTTGGAAATGGACGAGATAAGTTGAGTGGTCACCCCCAGTTCCCCCCCCCCCTTCCCGAATTAACCTTTTTTCCCGTCGTGTAAGGTGCGTCCGGGTTCTTTTTTCTAAAACAAATTGCGCTGACTACGATGGGCCCCCCCCCCCCCTTCGTGTGGATGGCATGGCCGGTCGTATGCTCTCTTTCTTTTTTTTTTTTGATTGACTTTCTTTCGACATCTTTCCAATTTCCCGCTGATGAAGTACATAGTAGGGACGGCTTTCCGCCGGTGGATGGTATTACTTGTTTTTTTTCCCCCCCCCCCTTCTTGTTACTCAATTTTTCCCCATGCCATTCATGCGACCCTTTTCCTCTGTATTGCACCAAGGCAAGTGAAAACTTTTTTCCATTCCGGCCAAGTTTCAGGTCTTGCCTTCACTCCCCTTTTTTCTACCTTCCAGGTAACACAGACAAGTCAAGACTCCTTCTTTTTCTCAACACTCATGAATACGTATATTCCCACGGAGAACCGCTGAATAAGTTGAGTGGAATGTCCCCCCCCGTTACCCCCCTTCGAAGTTACCGCCCTCTCCTGTCATCGCGACCCGCGCCCATCTTCTTTCTACCCCTCTTGATTGGTAAGTGAGTGCGGATCCCTTTTTTTCCCCTTACAAAATTCGCCGCAAAGACTGTTCCCTTTCCTCCCTCTCTCCAGACACCCTTGCCCCTTTTGTTAGGGCCGAATATTGGACGCAGTTTGGACCACTTCTCTTTTTCACGCGAGTTACGCCGGAGCGAGTGATTGCTTTTTTTCCAGTTGTAGGTAAGGGATAGAGGTTCTGCTGGTCTTTTTCCTTTTTTTCTCAGACGTCTCCAAAAAGTGAAGAGGAGGGCTACGTGCCCTTTTTTTATTTGCCCACAGCAATGCCGGTTTTCTCGGAACGAGGGAAGCACCCCCCCCCCTCTCCTCTTTCCTTGTGCGGTCCGGAATTTCTTCCCCCATCCTGGAACTTTACGATCTTACAAAGGAAGGCAACTTTTTCGCGGTGGATGTCTTGGCCCTTTCCCCCCCCCCCCTCCCTTTTTGTTGTGATCGCTTTTCCTGAAAAAAAACCGCGTCTTCTTCCTTCCGTTCCGGGTAGAAGCGGGTTTTAGGTAAAGGTCCAGGAGGGGCCTTTTTCTTTTTTGATGTCGGATTTCCTCTTGGTGGGGCTCCTTTTTTTTTCCCCGCGGTATAAGACACGGCCTTTTTTTCTGAATTGCGACTAAATGAAGTTTCTTCCCCTTCTTCTCGTTCTTACCGGCTCTCTTTCCCAAAAGAATGAACAGCAGGAAACCTTTTTTCCCGTCAGCGGCGGGGGTGAGGTTCTTCCCCCCCCATCGACGTATAGCCAATTGGAGAAACTCCTTTTTTCCTCCTTTTCCCTCGGCATTAGCGGTGGGGCAGGGCGGAGCATTTGCCTTCTCTTTCCTTTTGTCCGTTAACTTTTGCATCTACCGCGGCGGCTCTCAAGAAGCGGTGATTTTATCAGCGGACCCTTTTCTTTTTGGGGTTCGCAAGATGACAGTCAGCCCTCCTTTTTTTTGGCGAGTGGTGCCTTCTGCTTTCCACAGTACTTTTTTTTAAATAGACGTAGGCAGGGGATCTTTTTTCTGGGCTTGCCGGGTATGGTAACTGTCCGAAACTACAGAGAAGTTTTTTCCCTTTCCCTTTTGTGGCTGTTTTTTTTTTGAAGGTTGGAATACCAGGATTTTTTTTCCCCCTGCAATCCTGATGCCCAACTGAGGTTCTCTTACCGGCGACGGGGGAAGGGGGGATGATTCTCCTTTCCCCTTTTTTTTTTAAGGTCCCTGGGGGGGTCTGCCTGATCAACGGAGAACTTTTTTCATCAAGCAGGAAGAGACGTGTTTCTTTTTTTTTTTCCCCCTCATGCACTACTCATTCCCTCTGGGCCGACCCCCCTCTTCCCTCATCACAACGGTTGTGATGTTTGCCATCAGTTTGTCAAGTGTGTATTTTTGACTGGCGGCCCTTTCAACACGAAACTTCCACAGACGCCCCCCCCCCTTCCTTTTTTGGCGGCTTCGCAAGAAAGTTGTTCCTTTTTCAATTAATTTCAAGGACACATTGAGTCCCCTTTTTCCTTCCCCCACCGCTGACCCCCCCCTCCTGACCGCAGGGGGAAAGCGAGCCCACTCCCTTTTTTTTCCTGTCACGGGGGCGCTTGGGCTGTTAAAATTCCCCCCTTTCTCAAGAATGGAAGCCAATTATTAACCCCCTTTTTCTTTTACGCGCAGTTTTTTGGCTTTTTTTGTTTCGCCCTAGGCACCGCCTTCTTTTCCCCCTGTACCGTTAACAACAACAGTGAATATCGCCCCGTTCCTTTTTTTCTGGGCAATCAGGAGGACCCTTCTCCCTCCGAGTTGTCTTCTTCTACAGTGATTGGAATGGCCGACAAGACCTTTCTTTCCTCTGAGGTTGGTGTTTAGAAACAACGGTTCTTCTTCCTCCTCACTTTATCCTTTGTTCCCCTTTTGGTAACGGGGGTGATTTCGCTTTCTTCAGAGATTCCGTAAGGCTCACCCTTTTCCCTCCCCGCGGCTGATGGAGAACATAAACCGCCTTTCCCCTTCCCCCCCTCTTCCACTTCCCAAGCCTTTTTCCCAGGCGTAAATTCATGGGCTGTAACTTCTTTTTAGAGAGAGGATAAAGTACAGCCAGAATTTCCTCCTCTTCCTTAAGTCAGCTAACTTAAAAGCGGCTTGTCTTTTTCCCCAATTGCTTCTTTTCCTGGTTCGATTCGCGGCAGGACGAAGTTGTTTTTTTTTTCCTCCGCGAGTCAATGAACGTATTTTTTTTTCCCCGTTCCGCCATCGAGGTAGAAATGAACTGCTTCTTTTCCGCTCTTTTCCCCCCCTACCGAACCCAGCCTTTTCTCGTGCCGGCGCGGAGGAAGGTTGTCGGCATCCCCCCCCTCTCTTTTCTTTCCTGAAATAACCAACTTTGGAACCGATTGTTCTTTTTCTTTCTGGAAAGGGTCATCCTGAGCACAGCCAGTCCTTTCCCCCCCCCCCTTTTTTTTTAAACGTCCAGTATTTTTTCCGGTGCCAGGGCGACACCCTTTCAATCGCATATCACCAGACAAATGCGCTTTTTAATCCGGACTTGGTTTAAGTGGCTCCCCCCTTTCCCTTCCTCCCCAAGCGCCGCTGCCTCGAACGGCTTGGGCGGCCTTCACTTCTTGCGCAAATAGATGGGGTCCTTTTTTCCTTCTTTGGACAAAAACCACTTTTAATAAGTCTCCCTTTTCCTTTTTTCATTCACACCCGCCGCCCGAACCGACTTAACTTCTTTCCTTTTTTCTGCGTACAGGGTGAAGGGCCGCGTCCCCTTCCTCTTCCCCTGCTTGGACTAGATGGCCCCCCCCCCTGGAAGTTATTTTTCTCCTTTTCATGAACATTTTTTGTTTTTTTTTTTCTCCATAGATGTCGGCATAGTTCCACCTTTCCCCTTCTCTGTCATCATCGGCGGAGGTCCTCTTTTTTTTTCTTTTTTTTGGTCACCTTGAATGGCGGTTACATGCCATCCCTCCCCCCCTTTTCAATGCGAACCAGATTGGGCATGTCCCCTGACACTTGAAAAATCCTTTTCCGACTGGTGCCCGCGGTGGGTGGCTCAAGGACGATCCCCTTTTCACAGTTACCAGAACGTCCTTCTTGTGCAGATTCAAGCACAAACCCCTTCCATACCCTCCTCCTCCCATAAGTGTTGGAAGCCACGGCCCTTCAGGGCAAAGCACTCCTTTCCTTTGACCAGCCGCCATCTAGTCAGCATGAGACCCCCCCTTTTTTTTGTTTTTTTTCTTTTTTGGAAGATGCAAAAGGTGAACGGCCTCACGACTGGAAAGTCGAACTTTTCGCCTGCCACAGATGAAAACCCCTTTTCTTTCCTATTGGAGCTTTGGCCTTCTCACAATGGGAGGAACGAGAGGTTTCACGCGGAGCCCTTTTTTTCCCCTACGCTGCGGTTAGTAAAGTTGAGGTCAGCCTCTTTTTCTTTCGAGGGTGCAGAAGGAAGGTACGTTCCCCCCCTGGGAATTTTGATCCCCCTATGTTCCACCCCCAACGCCCCCAACCGACCATGACGGGGAGTAATACCTTTCTTTTCCTTCCCACACGTTTCCTCCGCGACAGAACGGCGGCACTTTCCCTTTACGATCCGAACGACGTCCCCCCTCCCCTTCCAAGAACCCGCGACGGAGAGCGTTCTCTTTTTTCCTCATACGTTTTTGGTTGCCCCCTGAGAAAATCATACCGCGTCGTTTCTTTTTTTTTCCCCCCTGGGTGGCGGCATTTTCTCAGGTCAGGATGGAGACGGGGGTGTAACTTTCCCCCCCTTTTTCTTCTTATGTTCGTTATTTGTCCCCCCATCGTTACGATTTGGCAAGGATTTTTCTCCCCCCTTCATGGGCTTTTGGCGACTCCATGAATCGGAGCCCTCTTTCCTTTTTCTCCCCTCGTCCGGAGGTTTTTCCCAAAGCGATGACAGCAGAAGGTCCCCCTTTTCCTCAAAGAGAGGGGGTGAAAGGGGCTCCTCTTTCGCCATTGCGAAACAAGGCGTTAATCCTTCCCCCCCCCCTCCTTCTACATACTTCCCCGGTTTCCTTTTTGGAGGCGGGAGCAATTTGATGGATTCTACTTTCTTTACTTTTTTGTCCGTTAACCTTTTGAATCTCTCGTTCTTCCCCTCAATCCACCTTACAAAAAAAATAAAGATTTCTTCGACTTTCTTCGAGGGTCTCGATGACATCTCCCCCCCTTTTCCTTTTCTTCCAGGACATGGAGGGGCTGCCTTTTTTTTTGCCGTTTCCCTAACTTTGAGAAGCGGTTTACGTGGAAGAGTGGTTGAAATCTCTTTTTCAACAAGGGAATGGGGCTTTCCCCCCTTTTTTCCCCTCCGAGAGGGGGATTTCTTCCCTTTTCTTTCCATGTTTTCTTCCTTTTTTGGGATTTTCACTTTTCTCTCCTTTCCAATAAATGCAAAAATGGGTTCGAATTCCTTTCTTTTCAGGGACGGGATGGATTTTTCTTTTCCTTCCGCTCCCACGCAACCGGCGGCATGGAGCCACACGCTCCCTTTCTTCTAAAGAAGCGTTCCTTCTTGGCTTGATTTTCTTTCAATTGTAAAGCCAACACAAAGAACCTTTCGAGCCAGCGCATAACGACGGTCTTTCCTTTCTTTTTTGGGCCATCAGGAGGCCAGGGCGTCCCTTTTTTTTCATCCGGTTTACTTATTTTCCCCCCCACGCCCAAGGGCGAGAGTTGCAGTGCTTGATTCGAAAGAAAGTTTGTTTCCCCCCTCCTTAATTTCCAGCATAGTAAAAGTTTTTTCCCCTAACCCACAACCTCCTTCCAACAATGCATACCGCAGGTGACCTTCCTCCTTTCCCAAGCGCCCGGATTTGGATTCCTTTTCTGGTTGTGATTCAAGAATGGATCCCTAACCCAGTTCTTTAGCATGCATGTGAAGAAGACAGCGCATTCCTTTTTTTCCGATTTAGGGCGTTTGCAGTGTTTTGTCCTTTTGCGGAAAGCCGCCGGTTCCTCCCAAAACAGTGCATATCGCCCACCTTTTTTTGGATGGGCAATAAGGATGGACTCCCCTTCCCGATAAGTTTTTTCCCTTTCCGCAATCAAACCCACAACCGTCCTTTTCCATACTCCGGCGAGCCGGACGATACCTTTTCTCCCTTTTTAAACCCACGGGGCGGATGGAACGGCCCTTCTTTCCCCCCCCCTTCCCCCTTCTAATTATATCGTTCCCTCTGCGGAGAACGTTTCTTTCACTGAAGTTTCATTGGACGGCAGAGATTCCCTTTTTTCCCCTCGAACGCCTTTCGTTGATTCCTCTGCAAGGGTTCCTTCACTGTGTTCCAGCGATGCTTCACTCCCTTCTCTTCTTTCAGGGTTTGACCTTCGTTACCTCCTTTTCCCCCCTTCCTCCGTTTGTTTTCTCTCTTCCCCCGACTAGGTACGACTTTTTTTTAGTGAAAGCATCGGCTGGAAACAAAGTACTTTTCCCTTTCCAGCCAGCATATTCGATTCGCGCGCTCTTTTTTTTTTCTCTGCGTCAAGACACGTCAGTTTGAAGCGCCTTTGTCTATTGTCGTGGACGCCCCCGCACCAGTCCAGCCGCCACGGGGGTTAAAGCCCCCTTTTTCTTTTTTCGGCCAGTTCCACAGTAGAGATGTCAGGTGGTTTCTTTTTTTCTTACCCGATTCACGGTTCGCGGGGGGAGATAGGGCATCGCCCTTCTTTTTTTCCCTTTTTCCTTTTTCAATCCCCTTAAGCTTTTTGTAACGGTTACAGATGCTCCCTTTTGGTGCCCGGGCGACCCCTGTTCCTCCCCCCGACAAAATGCGCGGTCGCTTTCCCCTCTCTTTTCCATTACTTTTCCAAAGGCACCGCGGGAAGTCAATCCTTTTTTTCGCTTTAAACCCATGCAGGTTCAGGATGGTTTTTTTCCACTGCAGTTTGGTTATAAACTAGCAATTCTCTCTTTCCCGAAACCCCACCTTGACCTTCCCCCTTTCACAAACTTTCTTTCCCTTTTTTTCCACCCGAATTAAATCGACTTGAGCGTTGTTTTTTTTTCCCGGGTGCGGGACGCTTCCTTTCCCTCTCCCCTTTCCTAATCCCCCTTTCGTGATGATGGCCGTCGTTATGCTCCTTTTCCTTGTGGTGGCTTGAACAATTATTTTCTCCCCAAGTGGACAAAACGTTGCCGCTGTATTCCTTTGGCTCCCTGTCGTGCCTTACAACAAATATGCGATGTCGGTACATTCCCCCCCCCCCCTCCTCCATCATGCGAACCAGTGGCAATGGATTGCCTCTTTTCTTTCAACCCATGGTATTCACTCCTTCCCCTTTTTCACTTTTGCTAACAAGTTTTTTTACAGTTAAAAGCCCTCATGGGTGCAGATTCAAAAAAATCCCTTCCCCCTTTTCCCCGCCCCACACGATCCTACTTTCCAAGGCACATCAACCACCTTCTCCTGCCACTCAGAAGTCATTCTGCATTGCCCCTTTTTTCCTCTTGTCCGCCTGAGAAAACTTCTTTTCTTTCCTTTTCCCTTTTTGCACTGTTCAAAAAGGTTTAACTGACCCCCCCCCCTCCTGGAAAGTCGAACCATGCAACATTTTTTGCTGAAAACAGAGGAGCTCCTTTTCCCCCCCTTTCTTTCCCATAGTCTCTTTTTCCTCCAATGGGCGAACGCGAGTCCGCCGGTCGCTTTTTTTCCTCTCTCGTTCGTCAAGTTGAGGTAAGCTTTTCTTTTTTTTTTGCGAACGGAGGTCTCCCCCCCTTTTGTACGTGCACTTTCCACCTATTTGCCCCACCGCCATGCCGGGTGTTTTTTCCAATCGAAACGATGGCCGCCCCAACCCTTTTTTTTTCGCAACGGCCGGCCCTTTCTTTTTCACTTCCTCGCGCCACCCGCCTTTACCAGGACCCTTCTTTCCGAAAGGGTG
>Ga0179593_1754672_pt1 | contig 10494 bp, 5 predicted proteins | sample CZODoug2_1_08_16_FD_185931 | JGI IMG/M metagenome (GOLD analysis project Ga0179593, IMG submission 185931) | Vadose zone soil fungal communities from Angelo Coast Range Reserve, California, USA - CZODoug2_1_08_16fungal (PacBio error correction) | ecosystem: Environmental > Terrestrial > Soil >... | reverse complement strand
TTCCTGCCAAGGTGCTTCCGGGCGACCCACCCCCCCCCCCCCCCCCCCCCTGGGCGGTTCGAGGTTCACCCGATCGTCTGTTCGCCGATCCCCATGAGCACCTTTCCAATTTCCTCCCTCATAACTTTTTTTTGCTGAGAGTTTGTTGAGTCACACCCCCTGTATCCCTTTTTTTTTGTGATCGGCTTTCGAACAGATTGGACCTCGAACCCGCCCCTCTCGTTCCGGTCCCCACCGTCGTTCTTGACGTGGATTCCCGTGCACGGCGACCATTTTGCACGCCCTCCTCTCCCTCGAGGAGCCAGGTCGTCTCTGTTCGTGTTCAGTCTTCCCACCTTTCCTTTTGCCCGAAGGATTTTCCCAATGCTGCCCAGTGGTCTGGATCGCCAAAGGTTTGCACAGCTGTGTCCCCTTTAATCTTTTTGTCCGGTTGGATTTCGTTTTCAAAAAATTATTCCTGGTCTGTGAGGTTTCGTCTTCCCTCTTGGTTAGAGCTTTTTTCCCGTCCCGGGCGGTTCCAGGATGGCTAGGGCCACAATGAGGCCTTGGGCAATGCCACTTTGTAGGACGTCGCTCCTTCACATCTGGACTTTTTTATTGAAAAGTTCTTCTTCCCTGGTCGTAATTGATCCTCCTTCCTCAGAATGTCTTGGATAGAAGAGGTTCCACACGTTTGAGGGTCATCAAGCTTTTTTCGGTGACCAAGTCCCTCACCCTGCTTGGGAGGCCGGGTGGGAACTTCGCCCCCCCCCGGACCACGTAGGATACCCTTCTTCAGGTAGGGCTCAACTTGTTGTTGGTGCGTCGCCCTTTTTCCGTTGGTTTTAGGTACTGCAAACTCTTTCTACTGAGCACCCACCCTTGGAAGAGTAGGAGTTTTTCGACCGCTTGAACTCCTGCGGGGTAGACCTTGGCACATTTTACTTCCCGTACCTTTCAGAGTCCCCCTTTTTTGTGTATTGCCCCCCCCCCCAGGAGACCCTCCGATGCTTTCAGTCACCCAGTGATCATTCTATCCACAAATGGTTGGATTCAACTTAACTCTCCAACTCCCTTTTGCAGCCATGTGACACCGACCCTTCGGAATTGTCGGCTCCCCGAGAATGACCTTCCCCCGCGTGGCTTCATTGACGCGGCCTGAATGGTTCACCCCAATTTTTTTCCCCTTCCAGTACCTTTTTTTAGAGATACATTCAGACAGACCTCACAAGTTAGCCGAGGTGACCCTTTTTCTTAGGTTGTATCCTTCGGGGTTCGTGAGTAAATACGAGACTTACGAGCGCCTCGGTCGCCGGACAGTTCCCCCGTCAAGTTGGACCACAGGCTTAATACTTTGAGACCCTCTCCCGCGGTGCCCCCCTCTCCACCCTCCCCGAATCTCGTGCTACCCGTGTTTTTGGACACCCCCATAACGATCCCCCAAAGCCCCCTCCCGGGGATCGCTCCGAAAGTGCGTCCTCAGCCCATTGTTCATCCTTGCCCCCTTCTCCGAAGATCCACCCCTTTAGAGACCCGCCAGCTCAGCCGGGCGTCGCTAGCGACTTTTCGATCCTCAGACGTCCCCTGGTTTTGACTCGATTCCACCCTTTGGGATTTTTAGCCCCCCTCCTGGGAACTCGGGGGTTTATACTATTCCTGGAACCCCCTTTTTCAGAGCCCGTAGGGACTCCGGGTTTACACCGTCCGGGCGACTCAGAAAAGTTACGTGTCATTAATTCTCTTTCAGGTTATTCTGGCCCCTTCTTAGAACCCTGGCGTAGGCGTCACGACGTGAGGAGGCGGCCGGGGTCAGACTTGGGCATTTTTTTGACAGGCTTGTTCGACCCGTTGTGTTTCCCGGAGTCTCCGTTTTCCGCAAGAGGACTTCCCCCCTACACCGTCGGCAGCCTTTCGTGAGAAGCTCGCTCCGTTGTTTTTTCAGGCTCTCCTGATTTGCTTCGAGACCTCCAGCTTTTTGGACTGAATTTTGACCCCTCATTCGCCCTTTTTTTCTCTGCTGGACGCGGTTGAGAATTCCCCAATCTCTAGTTATTTTAATAATTCAGTTGTTTTTTTTTAGCATATTGTCCCTCTGTACCCAGTATCCCTTGGTGGTATGTGCCGCGTGGAGAGCTCTTTAGTTGACCCAGAGGATCCCCTCTACTTACATCAGGATCCAAAGTCATTGGGTTTTCCACCTCAATGCGCCAGAACAGGTGGATCAGAGGAGCGGGCCTCTCCTACCCCCCGTCTTTCTTTGAACCGATGATGAACACGTTATTTCCCCCCCCCAGCGAAAAAGGCTTCCCAAGGCGGAGACCCCCCTTTTTTCAGACCCTAGCCGAATTAGTTTTTTTTCCCCGATTTCCAGGCAAGAACCTGTTCTAAGTCCTTGCGCAAGCACTCGAAGAAGGACAAAGACGTGAAAGGTCTCCTGGGTAGCCCTTTTAAGAGTTGGAGAGAAAAATCCCGCCTTTTTCTGTCGCTTTGTAGCTCCAGTGGTATTCCGCCCCCCCTGGAGTTACATTTTTCAGGGTTTCCCCGCCCCTGTTGCGTTTTCCTCGAAGAAGCCCCCCCCCCTCAATGTGATCCCGTTCGTGACTCGACCAGCGAGCGGTCCCCGCCGCGGAGCTTTACTTCTTTGTTCGAGCTTTTTCTTTTAGGCGTTCTTTTTCGCTCGGAGGTCTTCCGACCCCAGGGGGTGTTTTCCTTCAAGTGGTCTTTCTCGACCTGGGAATGCGATCGTGATGCGGGTTCCCTGTTTCCTCTCCGTACCTGTTCTTTCCCTCGGCGATGGTAAGCCCTTTTCCTGAACTACACTCCGGTGGTTACCAGAAGTCTCGTTCTGTCCCACACCTTTTCCGGACCCCCCGGCGCCCTATGGATCCAGACCCCCCCCCCCCTTTTTACCTGGGTTGAGACCACTCCCGCCCTTTCGGACCTGTGGTCGTGTTTCTTTATTCCAGTTTTTTTCTCCGGGTCCGTGTCATGCGCCAGCCGCCACTTAGTCAACTTGCACGTTCCCTTCTGGAGGTTCCTGTAACACTGCCCGACGTATGATGTCCCGGTCATGCAACAGGGATTTTAGACCCCTGGTAAGTTTGCCCCCTCTGAGGACCCCATGCGTTGAACAAGCACCTTTCCCCCCCCCCTGATGATCGAACCCCCCCCACCCCCCCCCACCCCCCCCCCCCCCCCCCCCCCGGTCCGCGAGCCCCTCTTAACCCCCCCCCACCCCACCAGTTTTTCATTTTCCCTCGCAGTCTCCGACCCCGGTTTACCCCAGGATCTCCCTGGCGGTAGACCCTCGCTACCCTCCGAGCATTTCGAGATCTTCCGCCATCGCCCCAAAGGCGCCGTGGCCCTTTCCGACGCGGCTTGGCTTTTTTCCCCGTTCCCCTAATTGTGGCCTTTCTCCCTTGCTTCACCCAACCGGCCCTCACCTCCTCGGCCTGTTTGCATGGACCCCCTCTGGACCGATCCCCAACCGTGTGAACCCACTTGTTCCGGTTCTCGCCTTTTCTCGCAAGGGTCCCAGGTCACGCATCCTTTCATTGCCGACCTGTTGGACGGTCTGGCGGCGTCGTTCACCGTCCCTCTAGTGGAATGACGCGCCTCTGTTGTTCCGAGCCCATCCTGCACCGCCCGGCGATTACCTGCTTCCGAGCCCACTGCTTCGAAATTCTGTGGTTCTCTTTTCCCTCAGAAGTTCCTAGGATACTTTTACCACTACATTGGAAGCGGAAGAAACTCTTTCTTCAGTTTGGTTCTCCTTTTTCGTTACCTCGGCCCTCGCGAAGAGGGTCTCAGGACCCTCGTGGGGGGTCCTCCACGTTTTTTACTTTTCCAATTAATACCTTTTTTTCCGAGTTTATTTCTTACCAAGAAAACTCTTCCCCGTGACGTCATCCCGTCTTCCACGTTTTTCCAGGGTCCTTCGCGCGTCTGTCCCCCCCCCCCAGGTGCCTTTTTGCAGTCTTCTTTTTTTTCTGGTCCCCTGGTCACCCGCCCACACTGGAGAAAGGTTTTCCCCAACATTCTCTCTTTTCCTTCGTGTTTGGTTTGCGATATGGTTGATCGCACACCCCGGTCTCCAGTGTGGGCTCTGTTTCTTCCCTTCTTTTCTCGACCTCCCCCGATTCCATAAACCCCCTTTTGAATACGGATTTTTTTTTTGCCCCCCTGACGTGAAGCCCCTGTGACTTCCTTTTTCCCGATGTTAGAAATCTCACTAAGAATCCATCCCCCCGGGAGTACGCTTTTGGTCGCCGTTTAGTAAATGACGACTGTGTCTGCCCCCAGCTGGCCTTAGACCTCGGGCGTGTCGAGGCCCTCTCGGCCGTTTTTTTGATTTTTTCTAAACATTTCATTTCTGGTTGCATCTTTACATTCGTTGGTATGAGCCTAGTCTGCCCTTTTGTCCGCATTGACAGGTCCCACAGGGGCGGGATGACGCTTTGAGGGTCTCTCCGCCGTGGGCTCGTCCAGGAACAGGAGTAGGATGGCTCGTCCCCCACCATTCCGGCGATGTTTTTTCAGGAAACGGCTCGTTCCGTAGTTTCCGACGCTGCCCATTTCACAGATGGAAACATGTCTCTCATGGCGGCTGAGGGACCGGTTTGGTTCGTCACATTCCTTCCGAGTTTTTTCCTTTCAAAACTTTTTCTTGCGCGGTCCATTTTATTTTCCTGAACACTTTTTTCTTGTTTCTGTGCAGGTTTTTTCCGCACTAGATCGGACCAATTCCGGCATCGCCTGCCCAGTTCTTTCCCTTTTTTTTAATCCCCCCCCTTTTTTTCCCTGCTTTCTGGATCTTTCTTTTTTTCGAGATGCGCCTTTTCCCCCCAGGATATTTGAGCGAGTTCCGCCTTTCGAAAATCTTGCCGGGGTAGAAATGTCTTTTTTACAGTCCTGAGGACCATGTCCTGTTTCCTTTTTTTTTTTTATTCCTTCTTCTGCGTCTTGTTTTTTTCCCTCTTTCGTCCCCAGTGATCCGTCGTCCCCTTTGTTGTTTGCGCCCCTTACCGGTAAGATCTCCCCCCATTCCCCCCCCCCCTTTTTAAAGGAGCCGCGGAAATCTCTTCAGTCATTGACCTCCCTTTTCCGAGTGTCCATTTCCCTCGGTTTCGTGACTTTCCCTCCCCAGATCCGCTTCGGCGTCCCTCTAGGTCTCGATGAAGCGACAGCCCCCCGAGCCACGCTTTCGCCTTTTTTTTTTTTTTGTCGACCTTCTTTTTGCTGTTTTTTTTTTCCCGATTTCACGTCGCGATTCTTTGGTTTTTCTGTTGTAGGTGCCAGATTTCTGTCACCTTTTTTGAACCTTGTGAAAGCATGGAGTTTCGCCACCCGTCAGTAGGTCCAGTCTTCTCCCGGGGTTACTCCATAACTCTTCACCTCCCTTCACCGGGGATACCTCTTCCTCCCCTTTCAGCCGCCAATTGTCGTCACTCCTCGAGCCGCCAGCCCGACGCCGCTTTTGCGTCGACCAGCCTTCCCCCGCGGGCTCTTCAGCCCCCCGAAATCTTTTTGGTGCCTCTTCTTCTACGACACCTCCCACGTGGCCCTAGCGTCAATTTGAAATCGGGGTCGGCGACGAGTTTAGCGTTCGTTTCCAGGCCCCGAGGCATGAGTGTGCTCGGCTCACCTTTTAAGGACCCCTTTTGAAAGGTACCCTTCCCTTCTTGTCAGGAGGGCTTCGGTTTCTCCGTCGGCCCGGGATGGCAGACCGAGTTCGGATTCGTGTCACTGAGCGTCGGTCTGGGCTGGTCTTTTTTGGGCAGGTTTGCTTTTACGTTTTCTACGGAACGTGAGCTTTTTCGCAAGCGCCACTCGGCGCCACCCGTCGGCGTGCGTGCGCCGCGCCCCCCGTTCTTTTGTTATGATTTTTTTTTTCCGTGGCCGGAGGCTCGCAATACCCCCTGCTACCAATGACCTCCCCGCGCCGAGCGAGTTCAAAACTCCCCCCGGCGACGTCAGTATCCACTTTAAAAAAGCGGCCACCTATTATTTTCACTAATACCCTTGTTGTTGTTTCTCTAGATATGTCCCGTTTTATAACTGTTTTCCGGGTGTTCTCTCTTAGTGTTCTCTTTATTGGCTCTTAGTGCTACATAGAACCTAGCATAATGCTCGGACTCCCTGGTTTCCCTGCGGTCTTTTCTTCACGCAAACGCGCCGACCCCCCCCGGTGGCGCCGTTTTCTTTCCTTTCTGCCCCCTGCTTCGTCCCTTCTGAACTCTTATTGAACCCGTCTCTTCACCGACAACTCTCCCAAGGGGAGCCCGGCCCCTCCAAGCCGCACGCTCCCCGCCGATCCTTTTTCGGCCCCAAGAAAGGGACGTTCTTCCCACGCCTAAATCCCCTCCCCCCTGGACAACCCAGGATACGTTCCCGGTTCGTCCTCTCCTTTTGGCGCCGAGGACTCTGCTCGGGGCCTGTTTCCCCCCTCCCAGAAGGCCGTATCGCCCCCCGGTTAACATTACGGGTGATACCCCCTAAAAGGTGGAGCGGTAGTCTCCTTGATTTCCGGTGACCCTTTTTTTGACTCCCCCGATATGAGAGAGCCCCGATGGAGGGTGGCCAGTATTTACGGGGCGTCGGGCTGGCGGGGCTATAGCTAGATTGGACGCCCCTTTTTTCTTTCATTCCTGAATATTTTGATAGTGGGATGGCGGTTCCAACCAGGGTAGAAGTTCTTTTCCCCTTCTCCCATTTCCAGATGTTCCCTTGTCGGCCCGTCCACTGACGGTTTGCCCCAGACTTTTTTTCACTGGCTCCCCCCGAAGGCTAGACGTCGTCGTCTGGACGGCACAAAACCGTCCAACCCCTGGACCCTCTCCACGCCCCTGTCGCCTTGGGAGTTTTTTATATTTTTTCTTTCTTCTGATACTACCTCTGAGGGCCTTCCAGGGTCGTTCCCATGTTTGCGCAAGGCCGCCCCCCCCTAGTCCCTTCCCTTTTAAACGTTGGAGCTTTCTTTCGCCACGGTTCTCCGGGCCGTCCTACGGGAGGCGCTCTTCACTTTTTAAGGTGCGCTCCCCCCCCTTGGAGCTTCAGTTATCTATGGAGGTTCGTTTCGACCTTTCCGACCGACCTCCTACCCCCCCAACACGTGAACGGGGAACGAGAAGGTAACAGCCTGTCTTCCCCTCCCCAAGGCTTTCCCCCGGTTCCTAATTCCCCCAATATCCTTTTTTTTGAGACCCCCCGCGACTGATCCTCCTCGATCCCACAAATTTTTTTTCTTCCTTTCACCCTGTTATCTTTTTTCGGCCTACGTCTTCCCGGTGGATCGATTTCGCCCCCCCCCTCACCCCGCAGGTGATCGGGCTTGCCACCATTTGAGAAACACGCTGCCCTATTTGAGACTTACTTTTGCATGTCTCCTTACGCGGTCCGTCACCTTCTTCTGCTCCTATTTAAGCTGTCCTTGTGGCAGGCGTTAGTCTAAGCCTTTTAATTGAATTTACGTGCCGATCCATCTTTTCCACCGCAAGGCGTCCTGGACCCCAATGCCTGTCCTTCCCTCAAAGCATAGCCAGTTTCTCCTTTCACTTTCCCTTCTTTTATCCTGCCCGTTCCCCCAAAAAGGGACTCTTCCCTCTGTCGAACGGTTGGCGATTTTTCCTCCCCCTGCCCTCTTCCTCCTTCGGGTGTTGTTTTCGCACCTCTGCTCACCGAAGGGATCGCCTTTGGCTGAGTGTGCGTGTTCGTGGATGGGTGACATCTTCGGCAACTGTTATGTCTCCGTAAGGGGGATCGCGACTGCCCATTTTTGTTTCCCTTACTTTTCTTTGCGAGGGTAAACCCCTTCTGTCGGTCCCCCCGAGAAGGTAGACCTGTTACTCCCATATCTAGGGTAATCCTTCAGTTTTCCTTGTTTTGGTCACACTGTATAAAGTTGTGGATTTTTGGAGAAATACATCTCCCGGGAAATCTCCACCACGGTCCCGAAACCAATGGCAGGACGGCCCCTTCAAACCTGATTGATCCCTGGGCACGTAGAATAGGGTCAAAGCCCCCCCCCGAATCTCTGCAGATAAGTCCAGGTCGGAGCTCCAGTCCGTTGAAGCGTGTCTTCCCCCAAACCCGATGGCGTGACCCCAGGCGTCTCTTTTAAAGGATGGGCACTTGGTCAACCCGGTTTGGTCTGCTATCCCCTTCTTTTTTTCATTGTTTAGCCGTTTGCCCCGTCTTCAGCATTTTGGGAACCCAAAAAGGGTGATTTTCCGGGACCCCTTCTCCTGGCGGTCGAGGCTCCCTTTTTTGCCGGAACAGGCTTCCGGGATTGTTGTTGCTCGCCACCCTTAGGCGGGGCCATGCCACGGATTCTGGCCCCTTGGGTACTCTTTCAGGTATTTAGATTCGGCGCTTCCCGGGGCTTTCCTTGATAGTCAATGCCGAAGAAAACTTTGTAGTCCCCTCGGTCCCCTCCCTTTTGATTTTTTTTTCCCTGTTTAACGTCCTTTTGTGGGCTTTTTTCTACGAGTCTCTACCTTGGCCCGCCGATTTTCTCGGATAAAACGGTGGGAGAATCCCCCTCCTCTCGTCTTGCGCCCGCGTTTCTTCCCTACGATATGCTTCTACAAGTATAGGTGTCGTCGAACAACACACCTACTTCAACCCTTCCTAGACCTTTTATTTAAATTTTTCCTGCGCGGTCCCGGAACTGGTGTTTTTATCCGCCTTTTTTTGCGGTTCGACAGGTTATCAACGAAATGAGTTGCTGCCCCAGTTTCCCCCTTTCCCTCTAATTAGTCAATTTTTCTCAGTCCCTAATAGAGAACCTTTCTTAAGTTGACCGATTCGTGAAGGCGTGTACCTTTCGAGTCCCCTCGATCTTGATTTTCACTTGGATCGGGACTGGGTCGCAAACTTTCGACGCAGTTGGCCTCCCCTTTCCGTCTTTGATTTTGAAAGCAAACTTGACCACAAGAGAACTGAGGGCTCCACACAATTTTTTTTTGGATGTAATGATGGGAGTCCCGCCTAAGATAGTCACGAGCTTCCCCTTCTGGTCGGGCCCTTTTGTAGGTCCCCTCCCTTTTTATGGTCCCTTATTTTGAGCTGGTGACACCCGGCGCGGCCCCCTCTTAAGTAGGTGCCGGGAGGACGGCAGGGGGGGTCCACGCCTCCTGACCCTTCTCCACCAGCACGTGTTTAAGGCCACGCAATTTCTCCCCTCCATCTCCGGTAGCCCGCCATGCCCGACGGCTGGTGCGTCGACAAAGCCTGTCCCAGATAAGCGGTCGGCTCTCTTCCTCCGACTTCTGTTCGATCACGCCCCGGACGTAAAGGTTTGGTCCGTCTTTCGACTACCCGCCAAAACGGTGTGGGGAGTGTGCACCCGTCAATGGGAACTCTTTTGCGGCGACGCAGGTCTCTTTTTTTCCGCGGACCGTGTCAAATAGAGGAGAGCGTGGCGGTTCGCCACGGTACCGGGGGCGTCCGACGACTTGTACCTTTCTCTTCACTTTTTTTTTTCGGATTATCCGGTATGCTCCGGATACCGGCTGGCTACAGAAGTTACAGGAGTTTCGTCCCCTTGCGTGCTTTTTAGGGTCCGGAAGTTTGGCCGGCTGGGCCCGCCCTAAGGGGAATCCTACCGGCAAGTTCCTCCGCGTGGCCGACTAGGCCTGACCCATCTTTTTCGAAACCTTCGGATTTGCTTCGCCAGGGGTCACCACGTTTTTTTTTCTTCCAGCTTCCCTGGCGATTTTTCACTCCCGATCGTCCTTCAACGCACGGCCTACATCTTGTGCTTCAATAAATTTTTTTTTTTTCGGTCAGTGATCCGCGGATATTCTCTTTCCCCGTTGTGTTGTGCGAAGATATGGCAGCGTTTTCACTGTTGCAGTGGTGAAGTGTAGTTGCTAGGGGGAGACTCCTTGCCGGAAGCTCAGAGCGTCGCATTAGAATCATGAGGTTCCTAGTCTCCACCAACTTTTTTAACGTCTCCTCAATGGCCCTGCGGTTTTTCCCGACGCGTGGAGCGTCTATTGCTGCTCGCGGCTTAAAGCGATGCACCGTCGTCGAACACTCAACCAGGCCCAAGTCCGGACAGACACGCAAGGTCCCCCAGCAAGATCTTTGTTCCCCGGACGGTACGGGACACCCTTCGACGGTTTTTTCTTTCCCCGTCCCCGGGTAAAACCCGCGCCCCCCCTGCAGGATTTCCCACTGGTAGTATTTGTCCGGGAACGGTTTTAAACGCCCATTTCCGCTGGACTTTTTTGTCGGCCTCTTAAAAGTTTGCCTTTCCCATGGGGGTGCTCACAGAACAAAAGTGGCGCGGTCGTCCCCACGCACACCCGAATTTCCTTACGGTCGTCGACCAGGTGCGCCGCCTGAAGCTGGCAGTCTTTTCTCGGCGGTGAGCGTAGGGTTGGTCCTTTCCGAGAGTTTTCTGACGATCTTCCACACTTTCCTTTGGTGTGCCCGTTTCGTGATGGCGGGGTGTCCCCTTCCGTTCTCCGGAGGGCACCTCCTTCTTTTTGTCACGCCGGGCTGTTTCAC
>Ga0179593_1712109_pt1 | contig 10494 bp, 12 predicted proteins | sample CZODoug2_1_08_16_FD_185931 | JGI IMG/M metagenome (GOLD analysis project Ga0179593, IMG submission 185931) | Vadose zone soil fungal communities from Angelo Coast Range Reserve, California, USA - CZODoug2_1_08_16fungal (PacBio error correction) | ecosystem: Environmental > Terrestrial > Soil >... | reverse complement strand
GGGTATTTCTTTCCGTTGGCAGAGTAACTAGCGTCTCCTTCTCTGTACCTCATGACGAATCGGAGCCTCTTTCTTTTATGAGATGTGCCGCCTCCCTTTCCTCTGCGCACGGGGTTCCAAGTCTTTTTGTCCATGCCTTTCCTATGTGGTCTTTAGCAAGTCCTGTCTTTTCTATTTTTTTTTTTTATTTTTTCGTGTTAAGGAGAATTTTCTTTTTCTGTCGTCGCAGCGATTCCTTCCCAGTGATGTTGATCTCTTTCTCCCTGCGTACACTGCCGTTCTTTTCCTGATTGCGTCTGAGTTTTTTTCTTGCGGTCTTTCCCCTCCCCTTTGCCGCGGCGCCAGGGATCTTTTTTCCCCTCTTTTCCGGCGACTCCGACTTTCTGTTCCGACTCTCTCCTTTCTAAGGTAGCCAACTTGCGCTTTTCCTTTTTTTGCGAGCGCAGCTTTTTCTTCTCTTAGTCAGTTTCTGAATTCAAGTCGCCCCCAACGGTGGAGACCTTCCTGTCCCCCCCCTTTTTCGCGATTCCCGTTCCCTTTTTTTCCCGACAATGAGTTCATTTTTTCTCTGTCCCGAGCCAATCCGATGTACCGCCTCTCTGAGGAGTCCTTCTTTGTTTTTCTCCTTCGCGCGAGACAAGGGTAAACTCTCTTTTTTTTTCTTTCTTTGGTCGACCCTGGTTTTGTGTTATTCAGTTCGAGAATTCTTTCTGTGATTTTTTTGAGGGTCGCCGTCGTAGGCGATATGTCGTGCCTTTTTTTTCTGCCAGCGATAGTGACGCATCGTCCCCTTCGGTACCGGCAACGGAAGCGCAAGTCTGGTCTTATCGACTCAGGTGCCGACTTCTTTTCTCGGCGAATGATCGACTTTTCTTTTTTTCTCCTGTGTGTTCTTGAGTTCGAGACTTCCTCACTTTTTTTTCTTGTGCCAAGGTCGCCATTGGGGAGGGTTCTCCCTTCTTTTCGACCTGGTTGGTCAGTAGGCCATCGAATTGACATCTGTCGCACCCCCCTTTTTTTCTGCCCCTTTTCGAAATGCGCAGTCCTCCGAGCTTGCTTTTTTCCGCGGGTAAAATCCTCTTCCTTTTTTTTCTTTTCTGTGTGTCAGAGCGGCTTTCACCCCTTTGATCTCTTTTTCCCTTTCACCATGGCACGTCGTCTTACTTTTTTCCGTCAGTTAATGGGCCATGACCTTCTTTTTCCTTGCTGAATGTCCTTAAACGTCGTCCTTTTTCTCTCTCCCCTCGTGCAACTCGCGCGCGACGCGGTGTCTTTCCCTTCTGGGCGAATCGCCCTCGTATTGACGTTTTTTTTTTTTCTTTTTTCCTTTCTTCTTTGGACGTCGACTTTTCCTTTCTTAGAGAGGTCGCCGTGGCCAACCGCGGTTTGGTTTTTTCCCTCTCTTCGCTTCGCCGCAGATACCTGCCATTTTTTTTTTTTTCCCGTTTCAGGTCGGTCCAGGTTAATGCGACGGCTTACGTTTTTCCCTAACGAGCGACGCGGGTAAACCTTTTTCCGCGTTGATACCCCATCCGTGTTTTTTGTGTATTCCTTCGCGAATTTGCCTTCCTGTGATTTCTTTCCCAGATCGCCGTTTCCGGTTTCCCCGGAGCGATATTTTTCTCCTCCTTTCCCGAATTGACGTTCTCTTTGCTTCGATACACCTTTCGCCCTTTTTTTCTCTGTGTACTTCCCCGTCCCTCTTAGCCGAGCGGGTAACTTACGATTTTCCCCTTAGCTGATCGCCCCTAGATCGAAAATTCGCCTCCTTTTGATGTTCTTGGACAGATTGCCGTTGGCTTTTTTTCCCTGCGCGATATTTTCCTTTTTTTTTTAGAGAGCTCGATATCGCGCAGGTTCACCGACCCCCCGTTCTCCCCGACATCACCAGGTCGACTGTCCCCTTCTGCTGAATCCCCCCCCTGTCGATCAGCTTCCTTTCCCTTCCTCCGGAAGCCCGGGAGATTTTTCCCCGGCAAACCGTAATTTCTTTTCTTTTTCCGAGTCGAAGGTGTATCGGGCACGTGTCCCTCCTTCCGTGCGTCAAATCGATGGCGTTAAAAGGACCGCGCCTTTTCTTTTTCCCCTCCAAGGTCACCACCCTTCCCCTCTAGGGAAAGAAACCGTCCGAGTAAAAGGAGAACTCTTCTTCCCCGCAACAACACCCTTTTATGTTGGAATCCCTCCTTATCCGTTACCAGACGTGCTAGTGACCCCCTTCACCGAATGGACAGCCGCTTTCCCCCTTCCCCGTCTCGCAGGGAACATGAAAGACCTTAGGGTACATTCCCCCCTGGAAGGTTAATCTGCGTCCTCCTTCCTCCATTCACGACCGCGGTGCCAACGGCGCCCTCTTCCCCCTACCGTGACGTACAAGGCTCCCTCTTCTCCCACCGTCAATAAGATGGCTTTCCGCCGTTCGCCTGACGGACGCGCGAGCCGGCCTCCTGAAACGAGGTTTTTCCCGGCCGACGGTAGGTCTCCCTCCCGGAACCTGGAATTGCCTTCAATTGAATGGCATTCTCCGGGTTTAGGTGCTTACCCGGTTACGACCCCCTTTTTTTCCCTTTCCAAGAAAATCTCCCTCAAAGGTGAAACCTCGAGTTTCCTAACACTCAACAAGATGGTCGATTCGTCCGTCGCCGCGAGAAGTCCCGCGTGCCCCAAGTTTCCCTTTTTCTTCGGAGGGCCATTTTTTCGACTTTTGGGTAGGAACCTGGAAGGATTTGATCCCCTTTTTCTTCCGTAATCTGTACTTTTTCACAGCGAACGATGTTACGAGGGCCGTCTCCCCCTCTTTCTCCCAAGAAATCACGTCGTTTTTCCTTCGAAATTCCCTAATAAAGAACACGTCCCTTTCCCCTCCGTCGATCATTCGCAGCACCCCTTTTTCCGGTCGAGCGCGAAGTTCCCTTCTTCCTTTCGGAGGAAAAGGCCAGCCTTCGGAGTGGTCTTTGTGCAAGGTACCTGTCCCCCCCCCTTCTCTTCTTTCTGCGTCAATTCGCTTCTACCGGCCGCACCTTTCGCCGAAGTTACAAAGCTTCTGGCAACCGTTCGACCTCTCTAAAAAAACTCCCCCGTCGGACACCCCCCCTTCTGAACTTCTACGAACTGGTAAGCCCTTTCCCTGACCAGATCAGCTCGTTCGCCTCTTCTCTCCCCTCAGGCATCCTCGGCTTCCCTCTTTTCTCCCTGAGTATCGGGCCCTAAAGAATGACGGACAGCTTTTTTTTCCTTTCTAACCAGCCAGGTTCGCGTCCTCGCCCTTTCCTTTCCACCGGCGACTTGCCTTTCCCTCGAAGGCGAAATCGCTGCGATCGCACCCCCCCTCATGATCGACCGTTTTTTTTTGCCCGGTGTGACCTTCTTTCTTCTTCGAAGGGAACCCTTTTCCAAAAGTCCCTGGTTCCCGAGGGCCGGTCAGGGGCTGATCTTTTTCCTCTCCCACCTGAACTCAAGTCCGCGCACTCTCTTTCTTACGCAGGGAGATTTCTCCCCCTTTTCCTCTCCGGGGAAGTCGCGGCTCTCAAGATACGCCCCCCCCTTCTCCGCCGAGAGAGACCACACCCCTTCCTTTCTTTTCAAGAACAACCTCGCAAAGTTCCTTCTTCCCCCCTCCTTGAACACCGTCGGCGGCGATTTTCTGTCCCCCTTTTATTTCCTCGAGTCTTTTACGTGCTCGATTCGTCAGAAAGAGATCGGCTTCAGTTGATGTTACCGCGCCAACGGCCTTTTTTAGTACCTCGCCTCGGAGAAAGGGTCTTTTTCAAAAAAGAAAAATCTCCCTCTTTCTTTACATCAGGGTGGTTTCTCCTTAGGGACCTTGGACCCTGGCACTCTTCCGGTCGTCTTCGAAGCCCCCCTTCCTTCCGTGGAAGGATTCAAACTCCCCCTCCCTCGATAAGCTCACCGAGCCCCCTTTCTTCTCGTAAATACATCGAAGCAACATGTGCTCCGTCGCAAGTCTCTCGCACACGAGTTTTCTGAGCTGCAGCATCCCCTTTTCAAAGAGCACCTATCCTCCACTAGGTCTCCACACCAGAGAAGGCACGCCAGGCACTTTTTTTCCCGGGAAGACAGCTATCTATCCCGTTTTTGTGAAGAGATAGCTCTCGGCCTCCTTTCTGCTCGACCTCCTGGTTTTTCTCCTTCTTTTTAGAGAGTAGTTGTCTTTAGCGCTTGTTGGTCCTTTCCAGATCCATAAGATTCTGCACCCCTTCCCTTCTTATGCGACAGTAAAGTCTTTTTTTTTGCTGAGATGGTTTGATGACGATTTCCCTCTCTCTTAGAGGAATGCGTCGTGAGTGTAGTTTTGATATACTTCCTTCTTCCTCCCTCAAGCCTATGACCCCCTTCCGACGACTTGTAAGGATTTATTTCGGTCAGGTTTCGACAAGGCGTTCTTTTGTCACTCCTGTGAAAGGTTGGGCACAGCTCTTTCTTTGAGACGAAAAGCACAGGTAGCCTCCTTTCTCTCTTTTAGGCTGTTTCCGTTTTTCCTCCGCTTCAGCCTGGGAACATCTCTTTCGCTCCTTTCTTTACTAGTTCAAGAGTTGATGAGATCTCCCTCAACTCTTACCTCTCCTACTTCCGCCTTTCCTAAGCATGCGGCTGCTCTTGAACTTGCGAGGTGGTCTTAGCCCCTTTCTCTTTATTTTGTGGTACGGCGGTTCTTTTTTTCGTATCTGTGAGAGCCGCTGCCCCCTTTTCAACCGTGATTTCTCGGCAGCGAGTTTCTTTGAGTAACTGCCTTTCGCGATTGCGAGGCTCGTGGTCATGTGTATTTTTTCAGCCCCTTCCAGGTTCCCGGGACTTTTGCCTTGCCTCCTCTCCTCCGAAATTCTTCGCGAGGACCGTTTTAGGAGAAGGTCGCCCCCCTTTATTTTTTCCTAGCGCATCTCTTTTCCCTTCGCCTGAACGGTCAGTTCTGCTCACGTCTCCTTTTTCAGTGACAACTTTCCGATTTTTTTTTGGTTAGATTGCCCGCCATGTACTTTTTTCTCTTTTCCCGAGGATCCGCGCATTCCGTCTTTCCTCTTCCTGCCTTCTGTCGAATCTTCGAGGCGCCCTCAATTCCCCTCTGCTGAGATGGTCGACATGTGTGATTTTTCTTTTGCCGTCGACGGTGATTTTTTCTTTCCTTGGTAAGTCGGCGATATTTCGCACCTGACGCCCCTTTTCCTGGTCCATTTTGACGTATACGTAAGGTCCTTCAGTCCCCTTCTTCCTGCCTGTCCGCCGAGACGTCTTCTTTTCTTTCGGGTTGACCTTTTTTCTTTCCTTTGTATCGACATTGGTTGACCTTGTCTTTGAGTTCGAGTGAATCTTTTCTTTCTGAACAAAGTCGCCCATTGGCGCTTCTCCCTGCTTGTTGCGGACTGGGAGGTCAGCTTTTATTTTTTTTCTTTTCGGTAAAAATATTCCCGGTTTAAACGCCTTCGACTTTCGCCGTTTCCTCCTACGATTCCCTCGGAGAATTCGCAGCGCAAACCTTTTCCACCCGCGGCGAAAGAATGAGAGGATCGCCCCTTCGTGATTTAACCTTTTTTTTTGTCCAAGGTCCAAATTGGCGGACGTTGTGTAAAATGTGCTATGCCCTTCCTTCTTTCTGGCAATGAAATTGACGCTGTCCGTCCTTCTTTTCCGTCCTTAACTCGGCCCTCTCCCCCCGGTGGCAGACTTCTCGCGCGACGCTTTTCCTTCTTAGCGGACGATGAGATGATAGACCATCCTTCCTCCCATATTTCGCACCTTCCTTGATTCGACGGTTTCTAGAGGTAGCCGTTTTGCCTGCGCGATATTTCGGCACCTTTCGTCTCCTCGTTGACGATGTCCGTAAGCGTATTTCCTTTTCCACTTTCGGCATGTACGACGAGCTGTCCTTTTTTGATTCATTGTGTTCAGGGTGTACTCTGACTCCCTTCTCCACCATAGTGTTTTCTTTTCCCCTTTGACATACGACGGTGATTTTTCTTTCTTTTTCACCGCTTTTTTTGACCTGGCGCGATATTTCTCACATGCTTTGTCCATCGAATTGACGCTACTCCTTTTTTTTTTTCCACGTGCCCGAATCACACTTCCTCCGAGCTGACCTTTCGGTTTTTCCGACTGCGCGACGCGGGTAACTTCCGATTTTTTTTTTCCCCTCGTGTTGCTGGTGTTCTCAGCTCGAGACTTTTTTTTTTTCGCTTCGTTTGGCGACGGCGGGTCCTAGCCTTTTTTTTTTGTTGTTGAGAGAGATCGAATATCGCGCAGTTTCCGCCGTCGTCCACGGCTTTTCCCGAAAATCACCGCTGTAAACGGCGGTTCCCCCCCCGATGGTAGATACGCTCAGTTCGTTTTTCCTCAGTCGAACCGAAGGGCCAGATCGGCGGCATTTCCCTTTTTGACGGGAAGGACCTCACAGATAGCGTCCACTCCCGGTCACTCTTTTTCTCTTCGCAGGTCACCACCGCGGTTCAACTTCTCCTCCGTCGATGTCAAAGGCGCTCCTCCACCATCAAAACATGGTGGATTCCCCCTCGGTTCGTTCTGCAGTTACCCGCGTCCGCTGTGAACTTCCCCTCCCTTTTTTTCCCGGCCGACGTCAGGAGCGTCCCTTTTCCCCCTCGTCAACTTACGATGGCAGGTAATTTCCCTTTCCGAAATATCGCGCAAGTCACGCCCTCTTTTTTTTCCCCAACGGCTCCCTCGAGAAATTACCGTTTTTTTTCTTTGCAGCTGAAGAAACACCGGTCACTCTTTTCTCCTCTCCTCGGAAGTACGCGCGTCGCCTTTTTCTCTTTCGGCGGACAGCGAGTTAAGGACCTTCGGAACTTGAAGGAACTACGTGCCCCCCGTAACCTTCCTTCGCCACAGGTACTCCCCTCCTGTTCCAAGAAGACAACCCCCCTTCTAGACAATGTGAATAATCGAGCTTCCCCCCCCCCCCCCGATGGGTAGATCCGCTCCCCCTTTTTCCCCGAGTTGCGCGCTGGTCTTCTCTGCGCAAGCTCGGGAGTCCCTCTTGCGAAGGGTTGCGTATGGAAGGATTTGACCGTGTTTTTTTTCTTACCTCCAGTCCGCAACATAGCGATTCTTTCTTTGTCCAAGAAATCACCGTCTCCCTCTCTCGAAACTCCACGCCCTTTTTCAAACAACACTTGATCAGCTTCCTTTTTTTTTCACCCGCGTCGCGCGCGCCCCTCGGCGGAACAGGCAGACGTGCGCGTCTTTTTTCTCCCCTTACGGATTAGCGTCAATTTCTTCCCCCTTCAACAGCCTTAATGGCGAACATTCCCAACGGCGGTTGTTTTTCGAAAAAACTTCGAAACTGAAGAACCCCCCCCCCACCCTGGACGACCAGCTCCAGCCTCTCTTTTTTTGCGCGAAGTCGGCACCGCCTCCTTGCAAGTGCGCGGAGTCTCGGGACACTTTCCCTTCTTGAACTTCAGGGCGGGCAATCTACCCCGCGTATTTTGAAAGTTGTCACTGCGGTCTCCCTCCCTACCGTCGAAGCGAAGGTCCCCTTTCGGCCCAACCCCATTCCTCCCTTTGGCGACCTTCGCCGACGTTGACAAGGTCGCGCGCTCTTCGAAGGAAAATGTTACATGGCGCGCTTTCTTCTGACCGAGAACTGCAATCAGCTCGCTCCTTGACCACAAGCGAGCATCGCGTCCTTTTTTTTCGCCGCAGTACGCAGGGAGACCCTTTTTTCCACGGTGGAAGAGCAGGGTGACAGTCTTTTTCCCACGAAATGATCCGTCACTCCCTCTACCACACCCCCCCAAAAACACAGAGCAGGCTTCCTCCCTCCAAGTTCAGACGCATGTCAGGGACCACTTCCCTTCTGATTCTGTCCGAGTTGTTTTTTAATCACGGGTCTTTACGGCTCTCTTTCCTAGTCCAGGCTGAAGTTTTTCCCGCTGCCAACGGAAACAGCGCTTCCCTCGGACCCGGCGAAGGGCTTTAGTCCCCTTTTCCCAAACAGAAAAGCTCGCTTGCCCTTTACAGTCGGACATCAGGGCTTTTTTTCCCCCCTGCCCATAACTTTTCGGTCTTCGAAGAACTCTGTCCTCTTTCTCTTGAAGGATTCAACGACAATCCCCCCTCCACCCCCCCCCCCCACACCCCCCCCCCCCCCCCCCCCCCCCACCCCACCACTATCAGCTCCCGATGTTTCCAATACCATCAGAAGCCAACCTTTTTTTCTTTCAGCTCTCGCACACGCTTTTTTATGAGGCCCCCTCCCTTACAACTAACGATCAAGGAAACCTTCCCCCCTCCCCAACGAAGAGGTCGAATCCCCCTCTTTTTCCTTTTTTTTTTTTTTGTGTTGGTGGTTTTTTTTTTTTTTTTTTTCTCTTTTATTTTTTTTTGCCAAAAACCAAGGAGGTCGATCGGCACGCCGTCTGTAGGAAAAGGCCGACCCTCTTCTTTGTGTTGGTTGAGAGAGATAGCGGTTCGTCCCTTTTTGCCTGCCTCGACCCTTCCACATCTTCGTTTTGATGGGCGAGTATTTTTCCCCCCTTCTGATTTGGTATGCTGCAAGTCCTTTCGTGTGCGAGAGAAGAGGACTTGACCAGTAAGTCCTCGTGTTCTCCTTCTTCCGATACCGATACTCTCGGGGATCTCTCGTCTTCTGCGTGGTTGCGTGTTCTTTCCCTTTTAGCTCCAGCACGCCTTCTTCTTCCCCTCCTACCGGCAGGATCCGTCCCTCCCCTGCCCGAAATACCTGAGTTTCCTTTGTCACGGTGGCAAGCGAGGATTTTCTTTTTTCCCTCCTTCGCAGAGGTAGATGGGTCGCAGTTATCCTCTGCGCTGTTTAGTTGGCATCTTCCTCCTTCTCCCCTTTCTTTCGACGAATAGAGCACTCCCCTCTCGGTTGACGACCGTCCGCCTTTCACGAATCATGGCCACCGGTTGTTCCAAGTTTTTTCTTTTTCCTTCTTTCTCTTGATCGTTTTCTTTTGGTGGTACTCTCCCCTTTGTCGTTATTCTTGAGAGCCCTTCCTTTCACCTGCGATTCACAAGTGATTTCTGCGAGTGAGATTTTTTTCCCCTTCCGCGATTGCGCTTCCTCTTTTTGCGGCGAGCTGAATGAAGTTCTTTTCAGACCTAGTGCAGGATGCGCCATTGTTTTCTCGTTTTCCTTCGACTCCGGACTCGGTAACCGGATCTGCGTCCTTTTCTTGATTGTGATGGTGTTGGCTCGCGCACCGGGGAGGCCCCTCTGTCAGTTCTGCTTTTGGCGACCGCCCCTATGCCGCGAACCTTTTTCGATTGCCCCTGAAGGTTTCACGCTGTCGCGTTAGCCCCCTCTCCTCCCGCGCACTTCGCCTGGGCCCTTTTTTTTTCGACTTCGCGCGCGAAAGATGCGAACGAGTGAGGTTTTTTCGACCCTTTTGATGGTTCTTCATTTCGGCTTTGACGTCGATCTTTCTTTTGTTTGCCACCGACTTTGTAATTTTCTTCGACGTCAGGGTACCTTCTTCCTTGACGCTTTTTCGCAGGTCCTTACAATTCCCCGGTCAACGGCCTGCGAACGTCTTCCTCTTCATTCGGTGCCGACTTCGCGCGCTCCCTCTTTTCCGATGATCGAAGGCGATTTCCCCCCATTGGCCGGGGTTCTTGAGTTCGAGCCCTTCCCTTTTATTCTTGGACAAGTCGCCATTGGGACCTTCTGAGATTGTTGCGGCTCTCTTCCTCGATTAAGGCCATTCGAATGGACGCTCGTACTGTCAAATCCTCCAGGTGCCCCCCTTCTTTGTGCACTCAGTGTGCGCAACGCGGGTAACTCGCTTCTTTTTGATCGACCCTCCTTTTTCTGGTTCTCGCTCGAGGATTTCTCCTTCGACGGTGATTTTCTCGTCTTCCGACGGCCTCTTTAAGAACCTGAACCGTCAGTTATGTCCATGATGCGATTGTACGTAAGGTCCTTTTCCGTCATTAACGTCGGGCCTTTCCCTCCGGTGCCGAATTCTCGCGCGCCTTGTGACTTACGGGCGACCCGTCTGAGCCCCTCCATCGTATTGAAGGCCCTTCTTTGCATTGGACGGTCGACTTTCAATTTTCTTCGAGATTTTTCTCCTTTCCTTTGGACTTGCGCGATATTTGCCTTCCTCTTCCCCTGCCCTTTCGGCTGTCAGTAAGGTCTTCTCCTACGTCGGCCTGTCCGCCTTCACGAGCGACGCGTTCCTGCCCCGATGATCCACCCCCTTTTTAGGGTTCTTTCTCCCGTAGATTTCGCATTTTCCATTTTCGCCGTTGGCAACCGCTTTCTTCCTCATATTTTGCACCTGCGCGGTCAGTTTTTACCTCTTTTCGGTCATTCCACGTGCCGATACACTCTTCTTGGGCCGGCCTTTCGGATGACTTCGAGTTCGACTCCTTTCCCGGTAGTTTCAGAGCGAACGAACTTCTTCTTGTTTTTTTTTTGTCGACCCTCTTTTTCCTCCGCCGGGAATTTGCATTTTACATTCCTTTTTCTTTTCTTGGAAATCTGTTGCGAGGAGG
>Ga0179593_1680460_pt1 | contig 10494 bp, 16 predicted proteins | sample CZODoug2_1_08_16_FD_185931 | JGI IMG/M metagenome (GOLD analysis project Ga0179593, IMG submission 185931) | Vadose zone soil fungal communities from Angelo Coast Range Reserve, California, USA - CZODoug2_1_08_16fungal (PacBio error correction) | ecosystem: Environmental > Terrestrial > Soil >... | reverse complement strand
GAAGGCTTTTCTCTTCCCCTTCCCCTTTCACGCAGGTCGAGTTTCTCATTTCACCCCCCCCCTTTTTGATAACAGGAGGTCACGCTCGGCCGGCTCCCCTTTAAGCTCAGGAGGCTTCCCGCCTTTTTCTCGTCTGGATTTTTGAGGACCTTTTTTTTCCCCCCTTTTTTGCATCGGTCGGCAAGCAAGTCTTCCCCCTTTGCACTCTGGGGCTGGTTGTTAATGTGAGACGACCTGCCCCCCCTCCTTTCTCTTTTTTCCCCCTAGTTTTTAGGATTGCACATGTGCGCTTGCCTTCCCCTTGTTCGTGACTTTTTCCCCGCAAGAAGGGGGAGTCTTTCCTTTGGTGAGAAGAAAAGCCCCCTTTTTTTTGGAGCGGAACCCCTCCTTCCTTCTGCGGAAATCGCGGCACTCCAGGCTCTTCGTGACCCCCTCTTTTTTTTTTCTTACCTATTGGCCGGGTGAATAAAAAGACCGTCCCCCTTTTTTTCCGGCCAAAACACTCTCAGCGAGGGTTTTTTTGGCATATCCTTTGCCCTCAAACTTGTAAGTATTGAAGGTCCCCCCCCTCCCCTTCCTTTTTTTCAGGGGAGATCGTACAGGGACGCCGGGTCTTTCACTTGATTCTTCCTCTAGGAGAGCAAGTAGGAGGCAGATGCGCCCCCTCAGCTTTTTTCCCCCCCCCCACCCGGCCAGGCTCTCTCCCCTCCCCCTTTCGCCCCCCAACAGGCCACGATCCCCCCCTTTTTTTTTTTTGTAGTTGTAATTGTATTGTTCGACGGCCCTTTCCTTTTCGGCCGCTCCCCCAGCATAAAAGATACGTCCCCCCTCTTTTTTCTTCCGTATCCGAAGCGCAACGGCCTTTACCTCCTCCCCGTCGCCGCAATCCACCTCCCCCTTCCTCCCCCTTTTTTTTTTCTCTCGGGGACGGATTTGTGATATCTCCCTTTTTCTTCCCTTCCCTCTCCCTTCAAAGAGTGATGCACGCTCTTTTTCGATTTCGCCCGCCAGTTGCGGTTCCTCTTCTCAAGCAGCCGGCATTTTCCTTTTTCTCCCCCTCGCTGCCGAAGGTGTTAAGCGGTCTTCTCTTTTTTCATTCTCTTCTGCCCGAGGATGAAGAGCCAAAGTCCAACTTTTTTGAGAAGACATACTCTAAGTATTTCACAGTGTAGGGCGCGCCTTTTTCTTTCCCTGAGCCTCCCATCCCCCTCAATTCCGAGAGGAACCCCCTTCCTCCGGGCGGAAAGCTTGAAGTAGAGCTCTCCCCCTCCTGGGGCCTGTCTCCCCCATGCTGCTTACTGGGACTACAAAGACTTACCCAGGACCGAAGCGTCAAAGCGCACTCTTTTCTTTCCTTCCGGGTTTCCCTCCGCTCCACACCATAGAATGGAGACGAGGGACCCTTTTTTTCTGTAACGGAATGCAATCTTTTTTTTCCTTCCCAAGTGACTCCCCGATGGCTTATGCGTCTCTTTTTTAGAGACAAAGGTTTTCGTGCCCGCCCCCTTTTTTTTTTCCTCGCCCCCCCCAGTGAGAACACTTCCGGCCTGGCCCCCTTTTTTTTTCCCGTACGAAATGCGCCAATAGCGTCAAAAGGGAAGATCCCGTCCTTTTCTTCTTTAGTAACATCGTACCCCCCATTGCCCCTTTTTCTCGAAGCCGTAGACTTTAGGCGCGGGACTATCTCCGTAGTCTTTTTTTTTTCCCGCGCACTCCATGGCAGAAAACGTTTGACTAGAGCCCGCTTCTTCTTCGAAGGGCGGCAAATCGCGTTGGCAGTCGACCTTCCTTTTTTTTTCTTCCTTTTTTCCCCCCTCCGACAAAAGAAAGCGAGCCCGACGACGTCCTTTTTTTCGTTCGAGCCTTAGATTCGATCTACTATAACGATATCCCTCCGCCCTTTTTTGGTTTAGCAAGGCGCAAATAGACGCATGTTTAGCCCCCCCTTTTCATTCCATGCCAATCTAAGGCGAGTTGGGAAGTTGTGCTTTCCTTTTTTTTTCTTCCGCTCCCCTCAAGTAAAGGTGAGGATTCCCCCCCCCCTCTTTTTCCCTTTCTCTTTCCCCCTTCTAGGGAGTACCGGAAGACATGCTTCCATCGGTACTTCTTTTTTTGGTTTTTACTGATCCTATCTTTTTCTTCCTCCTCCTTTCGCCTCTCCGCGTCGCGTACCTAATGGAGCAGTGGTTCTTTCCGGTACTTCCTTTCTCTTTTTTCTTACCGTGTCTTCCCCCTGTTCTCTCCCGTCCGCAATGGGATACATGAGAAGTCACATCCCCCCCCTCCTCCCCCTCCTTTTTTCCTTCGTGCTGCCTACTTTTCTAAAACATGAGTATATTGCGCCTTGCCCCCCCCTCCTTTATAGGGATCCTTTTCCCTTCCTTTCCTCCGCCGGCATGGAAGGAGCGATCCGTCGTCTGGCCTCTTCTTTTCTTCTTTTTTTCCCTTTTCTTTCCCCGAAGTTGGAATATTAGACTGAGCCACCCCCTCTTCTTTTTAAGTTTCTGGGCCCCCCCCCCCCCATCAAAAAAACTACCTACGAGTTCTAGAGGTGCACCGTTTTTCCCTGTCCCCTTTTTCTCCGGCCTACGGAGATAGTAGCGCGCCTAAGGTAGACGGCTTTCCTTCTTTTCCTTCGCGGATTTTCCCTTTTCCGGCTAGGGAGCATTTCGTAAATGACTTAAATTTTCTTTCTTTTCCTTTTCTATTGGCGAGACAAGCGCGGGCCCTTTTCTTTTCCTTCCCTGCCCTATCCCCCCTGTAGCCATAGAGTGCAAATGGGTCTTCTCACCACTTTTTTTTCCCCTTCGGTACCAACATCCGGAAGGCGACACTGGTCTCGTCCTCTTTTTTTTTTGTGAACTCCATCTTTCCTCTTTTGACGGAGTTAGGTATTTCCTTTTCTTTCTCTGAAGCGCCATTGATCAGTGACGAGTAACTCTCCTTTTTTCTTTTTTTTTGCAGTCTTTTCTCCCCTTCCGTGTGGACGTAGGAAGCCCCAGGTGGTTTGCTCCCTTTCCTTTTCCCCCTCACGCATCCCTACCGCGCGCCTACACTGGGAAAATACTAGAGTTATTTTTTTTCCCTTCTTTCCTTTTCCCCTTCCTCGTTCCCTTTCCTTTCTCCGCTTTCGCTTAAAGCCCGGCTCGGAGCGCCTTAACCACTTCCCTTCCTCTTCTTTTCTTTCTTCTGAATGCCGGGGACGCCGCAACTGGCGCGGAAATCTTTCCTTTTCCTTTTTTTCCGCTTTTTCTTTCTCGTCCAGTTCAAGTGGAACTACCCCTTTCTTTTTCCACACGCGGGAGATATCGTCTTCTTTCTCGCGGGATTCCCCTTTTTTCCGTTCCCTTATCTTCTTCGCCTTCTCAATAACAGTGGCGATTCGGACTTTTTCTTTTTTTCCGTATCTTATGGCCTTTGCGTTCTGACGTGGTGTATGATTCAACTTCCTTTTCCCCCCAACTAAAAAATGCTGGAAAACCTTTTCCTTGGCCTTTTGGGCTCCCTTTTCGTGCTCCTCCCTTCTTTTTTTTTTGTGTATTGGCCAAACTATTCGGCGCTCTGCCGCCTACTTCTCTCTTTCCCTCCGGACCCCCCCTTTCTACGATCTTCCCATGCTTTCCCCCCCCCTTTCTTTTCCTTTTCTATCAATATCGGACAGTTGATGCTCTTTTCCCTTGACTCCACCCTCTCTTTTTAGAGTTTTTTTTTTTTTTTTTTTTTTTTTTGCCATGGCGCGGTGAGTTCAAGTACCTTCCCCCTTGGTCCTCTCTCTCACGATGAGAGATTTCGCCTCCTTTGTAAGCTCGCCTGACAATTTTCTTCGCCCCCCCCCCCCTTTTTCCTCTCAGGCCCTTCTTTCCCCTTTCGACAATCGCTCGTCTCCTTTTTAAATGTTGCAATCCGAAAATCCTTTTTCTTTCCTCGCCCCCGACATTAACAACCAGCTTCGCGTCCTCTTTTGCCGACGATGCAACGTTACAGAAACAGCTTTTTTTCTTCATCGACTTCCTTCCTCCGCCGAACAAAAACTTTGGTGGGCACTCTTCCTTCTCTTCTTTTTTCTGGATATCAAAAAGGTGGTGAAAAATGCGGTGCCGTCTCTTTTCCTTTTTCTCAACGCCTCAGAGCTAACGGTGATTATATAGAGATTGGAAGATAAGAAGGTGGTGTTGTGAGAGTCTTTCCTTTCTTCCTTAGAGCTTCCCCTAAGTGGTAAAAACAGTGTTGATATCCTTCTTTTTCCGCTCTTTCCGAAAAGATAAGGAGATTGACACACCCCCCTTTTTTCTTTCTATTAGACTATTTTTGCGGAAGTGGCTCTTTTCTGGAAAGGTTTTTTTCAACGCTTCTTTCCCTCGTAGCGGTGTTAATTTAGTTGTCTCCTCTCCCTTCTTCCCCCCAGAGGAACGAGGTTTTTAGGATTTTCCCCCCCCCCTCGGGTCCTCCACATTCTCGCCGCTTCCCTTCGCGGCCTTATAGGCAAGGTGGGTGCGACTCCCCCTCCCCGACTCCTCTTCCCCCAGTTGCCATGAGGCGGAACTTCTCTCCTTCCGTGACCAAAGCGGAGGTATAGATCGCGACTTCTTTCCCTTTCCTCCTTTTCCCTGCAAAAGCGGAGAAGGCCCCCCTTTTTTTCTCTCTCCGCATCGGAGTCAGTGGAATTTCCATCCTTTTTCCCTTATTTCTCTCCTGACTCCGGCCAAGGCGAACCACAGGCACTTGGTCCCTCCTCTCCGGTTTTGTAGAGCTTCCTTTCCACTTTTTTTCTTCGTAAGCGAGAGAGCAAAGTAGGTTCCGTCTTCTCCTCCCCCTGTGGCATACACACCCGCCAGGCTCTCTCCCCCCCATACCCCCCCCCTCCCGATCACCAGTTTCTTCCCCTTTTCGTTGTAATTGTATGAGAACGGAAGGTGAACTCCCCCCCTTTTTCCGATACTTCCCCCCCCTTCTTCACAAGAGCACCAAATCAGATAATCCGCAGCGCCCCTTTTTTCTTTCAACGCCAGAGCGCCATCATCGGAATCCCTTTCCTCCCTTCCCCTTCCCGTTTATTCGTTTTCTTCTTTGTCCTCCTAGACTTAATAGTAGGGCCACTGTAACCTTTCTCTCTTTCCCCTTTCGCTCAGGAGATCAGCATCCCTCCCCCCTTTCCTTCCCCGGGCCATACTCCCTTCTGCATTGGCCAGGGAGTGGGCCACGATTCCCCGCAGGAGCTTTTCCCTAGCCCGTGGCTTTAGCGCCGCGGACACCAGCTCTCTTTTCTCCCTTTTTTCCCTCACTGGTCTCTTTCCTTCCTTTTGAGGAAGACATATTAAGTATTTCCAGTGTCGTTTTCTTTCCCTTCATCATTAGGAGCCTAAGATAAACGTTTTTGCACCCCCCCCTGTTGCGGAAGGACCTTCCCCCCTCCGCTTTGGGTTAGAGAGATCGATCCCCCTCCCCCCCTTTTACCGGCCCCGACCCCATTTGCTCTTTCCACTGGGCCTACAAAGAAATCGGACTCCTTTTTTTTTTCAACAAAGCGCATCTTCGGTTCACCATAGCTGCGTTTTCCTTTTTTCTGAGAGGACCAAGGTTGGCGCCTTCCGTCCCCTGGATGCAACGAGATTTGTGGGATCGACCTTTTCTTTTTTTTCCCTTTCCTCTTTTCCCGTTGGGTAGAGATGACAAAGGCCCCCCTTTTTCCCAATAGAAAAATACGTTCTCTTTCCTTTCCCCCTTACGAAATGATCCATATCTTCTCCCGCCCGTTTCTTGGCCAGAAACGGTATTCCCCCTCCGTAGCCTTTTCTTTTCTTACTATCTAAGTAGGAAGGAGAGTGCTGAATGGCCCCTCCCCTCCCTCCTCGAGAACGCGGAGGTAGTGTAATGGTTGGCCGGACTCCTTTTTCTTTTTCTTGCATCTCCCTACTCCCTTCGGGGGAGATCTTGACAAAGGCATGTTTCCCCCCCCCTCTCCCTTTTTCCCCTCTCCCTTCCATGCGCGTTTAGAAGGCATAGCTTAGATCCCCCCTTCCCCCTAACTATCCTTTCCCCCCCCCAGTGGTAGCAAGCGAAATTAGACGCCTTTATGCCTGCACGGAAGGACATCTAGAGGATCCACTTCCCCCCCCCCTTTTTTTTCAGGTGAAGTCTCATGATTACCATGATTTTCCCTTTCGTCACGGTGAGATGTACGATCGAACTTTCTCTCCCCTTCTTGTACGGATTCCCTCCTTCCATTCAGGTAGCGCAGCTGAGCTTCGCGTTCTTACCGCCCCCTTTTTTTGTCTCGAGATCGCTACTACCCGCGAAGCTAAGCGGCGCGGACCCCTTTTTCTTTCATGGCTTCCTTACCCTTTCTCCTTTCCTATCAAGTTCGATCGCATCTCACCGTTTCTTTCTTTCGCTCCCCCTTTTTCCCCTGCCCACACTCGCTTAGATGCATTGGATGACCGAGATGCCCCCCCCCCTTTTTTCCCCTTCCTATTTTCTGTCCCCCCCCCCTTTTTCTGCTTCCTTCTCTTCGTTCTAGTGATTCTAATACTAAGGCTCGAACGCGCATGGCCGTTCTCTTCCTTGCTCGCTTTTCCTGTCGTGGGGTTGGAAGAAAACCCCTTCCTTTTCTTGTGTGGCCTATTTCGACTGAGCAACTCGCTTTCCCTTTCCCCCCCCTCCAACTCCTTTCTTCCCCGTTTGTCGCCATGTCGTTCTGCCATTCAGCCACTCTCCTCCCCTTTTCTCCCCTTCTACGGCTTCGATTACCGGTTTCATTTGCCTTTTTTTTTTTGATGTTACCTTTTTTTTTCCGCTATGGGAGCATTTCGTTACTGAATTCCCTTCTTTTTTCTGTCTAGGACAAGCGCGGGCACGCGTTTTTTTTTCCCCACGAAACTCGTCCCTCGCCATCGAGTGCAAATGGTCTGCGCACACTTTTTCCTCCTCATTCCGGTCCAACATCCGGACCTTTCCCCCTTCTTTTGTCTTTTTTCCCCCCCCCCTCTCTATGGTGACCTAGAGGCGCTTTGAGGCTTTCGGTCTTTCTTATTTCTTTGTAGGACCCAGTGAAGCGACATTTCTCTTTTTTTTGCTGATCCTTTCCCGCAAGATTCCGACCGTCTTTCTTCTTTTTGCCTCTGTCCTTCGTTTACTTTAGGCTCATAAGGATTTCTCCTCCCCCCTCCCATAATTCTCTTACTTCCCCCTCCCAGACTCTCCTGAGATGATTGGGACTTGGCTATTAATCCTCGTTTTCCTCCTTTTCCCTCTTCGGAAGCCGCTTAACACCTTCGGAAATATCGTGAAGTGCCTTCTTTTTTTTTCCTTCTTCTTCCGGGCCCGTCCTTTCTTCGGAATATGTTCTGGGATGCTGATCGCCATTGAGCTTCCCCTTTGCCAGCTACAGTGGAAAGAAGAGGATTCTCCCCTTCCAAAAAGGGGAGATATCGTCTTCTTTTTTTTTTTTCTCTGGCTTTTTCCTTTCGTCGCGGGAGAAATCCAGTTGCGCTTCGGCTCTCTTGATTTTTTTTTTTTTTCCTGTATTCTTTATGACTTGCCGGTTATGAAGTGGTGATCATGCTTTCCCCCCTCCTTTTCCCAACCTCTTCCCCCCCCCCCATTCAGAAAAGGTGATCGTGGCCGGTATGGGGCTCCCTTTGGCTTTCTTTCTTGTATGCCAAAGATTAGGCGCCTCCCCTCCTCTTTTTTCAACAGCCTTCCTACAACGGCAGCCTGTACGATCTTCCCCTTCCTTTTTTTCCCTTCTCCTTGCCTATCAATAGCGGGAAAAGTTGGATGCCCCCTTTCCCCCTAACTTCTTCTTCTCGTTTTTTGGCAGGGGGGGGGGCTCCTCTTTTTTTTTTCCCCTTCCCATCTCGCGATATATAAATACGTTTGTTCCCTTTTTTTTTTTTCCCCCCGAGATTCATCCTTTTATGGCAAATGTGATCGCTTCTTTTCCCTCTCTACACCACCTGGCCGATAGGAACGATAAACGTTCCTTTTTTCCCAACCTTCCGCCTCGAGAATTTTCCTCCTTTCTTTTTTGGTTACCATAAGAAACCCTCTTTCCCCCCTCGGCGCGGCGCACGAAATAACACCCCCTCCCTCTTTCCCCTTTCTTTGCCTACGATGCAACCGTTCAGAAAAAGCGAGCGCAACTTCCCTTTTCCCCCCCCCTTGCGCCTTCCCCCCTTTTTTTCCCAATATAATGAGCTTAGAGCGCCAGTTCCGCTGGGTACCCTCATGGATATCAAATTTTCCCCCGCTCCTCTCGACATAGTTGCCTGTTAATCTATCTTAAGATATCTTTCTTCTTTTCCCCTCCTTCCTTTTTTTTCTTCAGCTTATCTCCTCTTGCGGAAGTGCCGGAACGGAATTTCTCTCCCTCTCACCGGCATTGTTCACAAACGTGTGCTCCCTTTTTTTTTTCCCTCTCGGCCGAAACTTTCTCGCCCCCCCTCCTTCTGATTGCCACACCAAAGTTTTTGTGCGGCTTCTTTTCTGGCCGTGCTCCGTGCTCTTTTTTTGGCAAGCACATCGGAAAAAACCGCGGCTTTTCCTTTTTTTCCCCTCATTTCCTTTTCCCCAAGGAGAAACGAGTTTTTCTTATTTCCCCTTCAAATTCTCGAGCGATTTTTCCCTTCCCCGGGCTTCCCTCTCTTCCAGGTGGGTGAGCAAGAAACACCTTTTTACCCCCCCTCGTGATCAAGTTGCCATGAGGCAGGAAATAGCCGCCCCCCCCCCCTTTTCCCCCTCGTTTAGCCTCTCCTCCCCTAAGAGGAAGGGGACATCACCCCTCCCCCCCAAGCGCGACGGCAAACACTCTCCTCTCTTTTTCTTCCGCATCGTTCCCTCGGCACTTTTCCCTCAGTCGGCATCCACTTGTCAGATATTGATATGCCACTTCCTCTTCCTTTTTTCTCCAGGGCCTCTCTTCCAGGCTGCGGTGTAGTACCGCTGTTTCTGTCCTCTAGGAGCGCAATAGGCGGCAGATTCTTCCTCCTTGAGGTGGCATCCCCCCCCCCTCTCCTCGCCGCATCCAGCACAAAGGTTTTCCCCTCTTTTTTCACATTTCTGTTGGCCAGAAGGTGTTAGTGTACTTTTTCTTTTTTAATCATATCCCCCCCCCCCCCCCCCCCTGTTCCCCCCGCCACCCCCCCCCAGAGAAATAAAGATACGTTCCACCTCTTTTTTCCCTTCTGACCTCTTCCCCTTTGATTTCTCCGCGCAGAATATTCCCCTGTCCTTTTCAATTAATCTTCCCCTTTCGCCCTATTCTTTTTTCTATCTTGGTACGCGATTTGTGAATATAGACTTACTTGAGGTCCCTTTCCCCCCCAATCGTGGCAAGATACATGGAGATCAGCCTCTCCCCCTTTGTCCTTTTCCCGTACCGGGCAGTCAGAAGCATTCTTCCTTTTCGGCCACTGCCAGATTGCCGAAGTGTTACTTTTTCTTTTTCTTCCGTTCCCCCCCTTCGAGTAGATGACGAGGAGAGAGTCCCCCGTTTTCCCCCCCTCCCCCTTTTGAGGGAGGGAGAAGATATCCCCCGCTTTCCCCCTTTTCTTCTCGCAGGTAGGGATTTTCTTCTCCTGAAAGATAACGAATTCTTCCCCCCGTTTTTCTTCCAGGACGTCCACACGCCGGTCTTCACGCTAGCTCGATCCAGACACTCCACTGCAATTTTTTTTTTTTCCCCCTTGGCGCCTCCTTTCCCCCTACAAAGAAATTCGACCCCGAAAGCCGTAAAAGCGCCCCCTCCCCCTCTTCTGTTACTTTTAAGCACGCTCCACATCGTTAGCCCTCCCCAGGTTTTCGCCTTACGGATGTTTTTTTCACAGTTCCTGAAAAGAATTTTTTTGACCTCCGCACTCGATGGCTACTGGGATATTTAGGTTTTTCCCTTCATTTCCCCCCCCTCCGCTTGTCTCGACAATTAGAACACTCCTTCCTCCCTAATTTCATTCAGTTACGAACCTTTTCGTCCCCGGTCATCATCCCACTTTTTTCCCCTTTAACAAATGAAAAAGGTATTTTCCTCTTTTCAACTTCCCTTCTTCCCCCCGGCGGCGTGATTGAATGGCCCCCCTCTTTCACGACCTTGGGCGACAAACGTTCTCTTTTTCGTTTTTACTTTTCCGGTTACGTCAGAAGGCGGGCAACTCTCTTTTTTCTGGGAGATCTTGACAAAGGAATGTTTTTCCCCCCCTTTTTTTTCAGCTTTCTTTCCCTCCGCCGGATTCGATACTTCCATGCTTTTTTCGATCTACTTAACGATATCCAAATAAATGCTACTCCCTCCCCCTTTTTCCCTAGACGGTCTCCCCCTTTCTCAGACGGAAGGCATATCGGCATCCCAATGAATTTTCCCTTTCTTGTGACTGTTTCATGGTATCCCATGCTGTCCTTGGCGCTCCCTCCCTTCCCTCTGAGATGCCCTTTTTTTTTCCCCGCTGCTATTATAGTATCTTGCCTTTCTCTGTCCCATGGCTCCATTAGGTAAAGCAGAAG
>Ga0179593_1482577_pt1 | contig 10494 bp, 13 predicted proteins | sample CZODoug2_1_08_16_FD_185931 | JGI IMG/M metagenome (GOLD analysis project Ga0179593, IMG submission 185931) | Vadose zone soil fungal communities from Angelo Coast Range Reserve, California, USA - CZODoug2_1_08_16fungal (PacBio error correction) | ecosystem: Environmental > Terrestrial > Soil >... | reverse complement strand
GGGGAGCTTCCATCGTAGAGTTCGTTCACTGCCTGAAATCATTCTCGTCCACGATCCCCCCAAAATTGACGCGATTTCTTGTGTCCCCCCAGAATTTCAAATTAATGCCCGTTTACCTTGATCACCTTTCCCCCCGTTCGCTCGACCTTCGACCGTGACTCACTGAGCAGCGAGTTTCGCATTTCCCCGGTTGAAGCTTACTTTCTCGTCCGTGTCGCGAAACTCCGATTACCTCCCCCAGCCCACAATCTCGCAGTGGATGCCCGCTGGAGAGAAACTAGCGCACCCAACCACAGCTAACTATTTCGTTTGATTTCCAAGCAGCCTTTGCTTTTATTGAGCCACTGTCTACCTGCCAGTAAGATGTCCCGTCGTTCATTGCGATGTTTCATGATCCTTTTCGCTTCCCCGTCCCTGACACCCACATTTTTTTTTTTTTTTTTGACCAGTGGTCTTGCTGGCACCAAATCTTGCAGTCTTGAGAGAAGGCCGCCTCTTCGCACCCGCAATCTAGTGCCCACCCCCCCCCCCCCCCCCCCCTGCAGCCTTATCTCTCTTTCCGCGGGCGATTCTGACATGAACCTGAGCGTATCGCGTTTGCAGCGCTCCATATCTGGCGCGCTTTTCCCCACCGTGACCACACCCCAAGTCTTTCGTCACTATTTTTGCCGCTGATAATAGCCTTTAGACGTTAACGCATGTGAAGCTCTTTCCTAGCCCTCTGCACCCGAAAAGTGGCCCATCTTTCCTCTTTCTTTCGGTAGCTATTGTTCTTAAGTTCTTTAAGCGGCCCATACCATTCCGGCGCGCTTTGGAGCGGCTGTCAAGATATGATGGCACCCTTCTTCTTTCGTCGTCCACCAATATCCTCCTCTCCCCATTGCGATCACTCCTCCAATCTGTGTCTAAGCTCTCCGGAACCCGCGGCGGCTTTTTTTAATTCTTGTGTGAAGCTGCCGCTTAATACCTTTCCTTTTACTAACCCCCCTTTTGGATTTTAATGGCGCCACTTGGGTTTGTTTCCCCCTTCCTAGATCAGCGGTCCTCCGATCCGAGGACCCACCGGTCCCGTCGATTCCCCCACACACTGACTTACCACAGTCTCGTCCCTCGCCTCCTACAGTTTTTTTGAATCCCAGAGAGCTTCACATACACTGGCAGAAACAGACATTCGAGCACACAGTGTTGCCACGTCTCTTGTGGATGAGATGTGATTGTCTCCCCGTTATTCACACCTTACCCCTCGTATCGTCTTTTTCGTGTTTTCTGTCGTCCAAAATTTTTTTTTTCCTTTTTTTTTGTATCCTTTCCTCCCGTGAAGTGTGATCTTTCAACGTTGTTAGTATTCTCCTCTCCCTTCTGGGGTCTTCCTTAACACTACTCGAGTGTGTTAATGGAGATAACCCTTTTCGTTTGTCGAAACAATTTCCGTTTCCAGAATTTTTCCCCCCGTCCTGTATTTTTCGACACCACCTCGTTGTCTTTTTACTTCTGCATGCGAGACTAAGATGTTGATGATGTGCGGAAGATTTAGATCTCAGACTTAACTGGTCACCTCTCAGTACATGAGAAGACCTAGCCCATTCCCCTGCTGCTCTCTAGTCGCCAGGCCTTTTCCTTTTTGTTGACCGGTTTCATTGTAAATAACCCACCGAACTTCCCCCCCCCGCGCGGAGTTTATTCGCGCGTCCCGTAAATACCTAGTTTAGGACACGGACCCCTCTCGCCCGGTTTTCTTTCAAACCCACGCTGCGCGGGCGCCCCCTCTCTCCTCCCCCATGATTAGACTTCATCTTGGCCCCCCGTTTTTATTTTTCGTTTTTAGAGATACAATTCCCCAAGAGCCTCTGATATTTGTATGGATCTGTGAATACCCTATGTTTTCTAAAGATCGAGTTAAACCCCCCGCTCCCCGCTAATCTTTCTCTCCCTATCCGTGACAGGTTTTTTTTTGCCATGATTCATCCGAGTCGAGTTTCATCGGGTTAATTGCAGTATCGTTTCGTTCTTACGACTCAACCCCATCCTCGTTCGGTAACTTCGCATTCTGGAGATCTTTCCGCTTTCAACCTACCGGCTTACGAACCCCTTTTGTCTATTCGTAAACTCCAGAATCTTTTTCTTGCGATAACTCCCTTGACGCTTTAGATCCTCACAGTCCTCCCAGGAAATTCCGCCCTTCGCGGCCAACTTCGTTACGGACCTAGCTTTTCTTCTTTGTGGTGCAGTCTTTCCCCTAGGCATCCTCACTGGACTTTCTCAGAGAATGGCCATCCCCCGTAGTAAAAAAAGACTTTTTCTTTGTGAGCGTTGTATTCCTTTCGTGCTCTCGTCGTGTTGGCCGTATGCCTCCCACTATCTCTTTTTTTCTTCCACTTTCCTTTCCCCATACTCTGTCGCCACTGTCCGACTTCCCCCTGTGCCACCATATTCTGCTTTCGTATTGCTTTCTCTTTCGCGATTACGCTTTCCGCTGTTTGCCGTCGTCTTTTGCGAGACGTTTCCTTTTCTGGTAATTGCTTCCCCTCTTGCCCTGTTGCTCCCCCATTCACGCCTTTTCCTTGTCACACCCTCTTTTCCCCACGATTGTTGGCCTTCCCTTTTTCTTATATAGCCGGTTGTTATCGAGTTATTTTTCAGCACTCAGTACCCACCGAACATTTCACTCCCCCTCTTCTTTAGTCGCGCCGTCTCTGCAGCTTGGTTTATTGGCCCCACCTTTTTCTCTCGCTTTTTGCACTGTCTTGCACACTTACATGTTGTTTTACCTTCATCTATTTCTTCCCTCCTGTTGCTTATTCTTTCTGACGAGACCTCGTCCATTTATCCCTCTGTCATCCCCCTTTTCTACTTTACACGTACCATTCTGTGGCTTTTTTTTTCCAAATAGTCCACGCGTGCTGTGTTCTGTTTCATATTGCTTTTCTTTTGTGCCACTCACACCCTATTTCTATCTCCTTCTCTTTTTGTGGTTAATGCGATTTCCGTAACAAGACTTTGTGTACCTGTGACTCCGATCTCCCATCCTCGCGCCCTCCCCCCTTGTATTCTAAGTGCTTTGCTTCCCTTCTTTTCTACCGGTTATAGTCCCCCCGGAACTAGACCTACGCGCCCTTCGTTACCGGGTTCCTTTTTTTCTTCCTACCCCCTCCGCTATGCCTTCTTCGGTATTTTCGTCGTCCGTCCCGATCAGCTCCTTTCTCCACCCCCCCTCGTTCTACCCCCTCTATGGTGTGTCCCTCCCTCTCTTTTCATCGCTTACTTCTGTTGTTTTCTTTGTGTTATTATTTATTTTTTTTTTTCTCGCGTTTGTTCTCGGTTTTTATTCTACTTCTTTCGAGCGACTCTTTCATTTTAGAGGCCCGCATCAGCGAGTCCGGGTTGTGACTTCTTCTCTTTTTTCTTAGGCGCACGATGTACCCCCCATTTGTTGCTCCTCCCCGTATTTATCCCGTTCCCGTGCTGGCCCCTTTCTGTTTTTTTAGTATTCCGATCGCTTGAATACGTCGCCTCCTTAGGCGCCCTTCCATTTGAACCCCTCTCTTCATGTGCCCCCCCCGTCCGTTACCGAACCATCACTATCAACGTCCCTTCCCCTCCCTTTTCACTGGTCTGACTGTCCCCATACCCTTTTTTTTCGGTTGTCCGTTCCGTCCTTGTCTCGGACCATCCGTCCATTGTATCGTCTTTTGACCCCCGGTTTTGTTTTTGTTCTTGTACTTATCCCCATGATCCTATGTGATCCCTCTTTTTTGGTCCCCTACACTTTCCCTTCGCCCATTTTGATCCTTTTTCTCTTTTTTTTCCGCCGTACCACTTTCATTTTTTTTCCTCCCTGACACGAATTCTTCTTCCCCCTTTTTCTGTTGTATTTCTCCTTCCCCTATTTGCCCATCGCTTCCGATATTCTCCCTCTAGTCACCTTTTCTCACCACCGCATATGGTGTCCCGCTTCTGTTTTTCTTTAACAATACGTTCCCCCCCTTCCTCTTTTGTCCATACCCCGTTTGTGCTGTCCTTTCGTCATCATAGACGATCTCATGCCTTACCCCTAGTTAGGATGTTCAGACTTTTTTTTCTTTTTCGAACTCCTGGATCGACTCGTCTTCTTTCCATTTCTTCCCCCTCCCCATGTCATTATAGCCACTACTCGTTCCCTTCCTTTTTTTTCATTCCCAGTTTATTCATTTTTCCGTTGTTGTCGTCATATGGCTTGGTCCTTCACTTGTCGCTTGTCTAGCCCATATGTTGGTCCGTGTCCGAGTGACATACGTTGAATCTTCTTGAAATCTCGCCCCTTCCCGCTTTTTTTTTTTCGTTCCTTTTCTGACTTCCCTTACGATTGCTCCAATCTTTTTTCTTGCTCCGCCCACTTTTAGGTAGCATATTGCGCCTCTTGCTTTTTCACTGGTGATGTACTATATTACTTGTGGCTGCCCCTCTACTGTAGTTTTGTCCACCACTCCCGGCCCCACGGTCACGCTGCTTGTCTTTTCCTCCGGACAGTTTTTTTTGGTCCCCCCGTCTTCCCCGCACCGCGTCTGTGTTTAAGACGCGCTTTTTCACTTTGTCCTTTTTTTTTATAAGCTTGTTTTCTTTTTCTGTGCCCCGCGTCCTTGGCTCACCGCCGCATTTGTCCTTGTGTACACGTATTTACGGCCAATCGGCCTGTTAAGTCACGCTCCCAGCTGACGTTTGCGTGCAAGTTTTTGACTGTGTGTCAGATATTTGCAATCTTTCTACCTGACTCACTCCACGTTTACTAACAACAATTTTTCTTGTGAGTTGTATGTGTCTTTCTTTACTTTCCCGAGTGGCGCGCTCCCCACCCGTTTGTGTAACCCCTAGCGTCGAGTCCTTTTGCACTTTTTTCCGCTGCACAGGTGTGTTCAGCTAGTGTGCGCTCTTTGCTTTCCCCCGCCCTCCGCCCCTGATCCTTTTTCCCCTCCCCTGCTCCTTTCTATTCGCCATTTTGTCGTTTCTGATTTCCTTTCTACCCTTCTTTCCTTGCTCATCGCTTCCTCTTTCTTCCCTCAGCTCTTGCATTACCTGTTCCACTTACCCGATGGTTTTTTCTTTCTTCCCTCCTCCCTATTCTTTTTTTATTCATATCCCAACCCTATGTTCAGTGACTTATTCGACCTTGCCTCTTTTTTGGCGTGCGATGCGCACCTTCCCTTCACCCGGATCCTCTTGTGTTTTTTCACTTGTCAAAAGCTGTTTTCCTTGTGAAACACTTCTTCATTCCTTTTTCCTTTATGACACGTCCAGAAGACCTTTCGACGTTTCTGGTTCTGTGACCATACGTACGTTAGCCCTTTTTTTAACCTCCCAACCTATCTCCCACCGTCCCTACTTCCTATTTCTTCCCTTTTTTTTGACACGCTCTCCTATTTCTCAGTTTTTATGTAATTTGTCCTGAACCTATTTGGAGAACTCATTTGCCTCTTTTTTCCGTTTCTAAGACATTATCTTCTTCCTAGTACCCGCCAGACCCCCTTGATGTGTCTCTTTGTCTTCCCCCCTCATTCCTCTTTCTCCTTTTACCTTTTTCCCTTTTCTCCCCTTTCTCCCCACCCTTCCCCTCTTTATCCGTTAAGGCAACTTTGTGCCTACTCGCCCACCTCTTCTTCCCTCTTACCTTTTCCTTTCCCAACAGCACCGTGTTCTGTATGTCCCTCCCCCCCCCTCGCCCTTTGGCTTAATCCTTGGTGGTTTCCCCCCCTTTAAGTTCCTTCTGTGTTCACCTCTTCATTATGCATTGTTCCCACCTTTTTCCCCATGTGCTATACACGTGGCGATACCGGCACGAATTGTATAGATCTCATGTTTTTACCCCTGACAAACACACGTCCCCTCTACCCGAAGTTTTTCTCTCTTCACCTCAGTCTAGCTCCCCGTTTCATCTATTTCTCCCCGACGGACTCTTCATCTTCTCTCATCTCTTATTCGTGTATTTTTGATACGACTTATTTTATTGCCCCTTTATACAGCAGGTCTCTCTGTCAGTACTTGTTCCTTTTTTCCCCCTTTCTCCTCTCCTTTTCCTGCTTTCTTCCTTCATCCTCCATGCCCACATTTTCTTTTTCTCCTTTTATTTGCTCCCCTTCATACCGCCCCACATTCTTCCCCTTTCCCTTCCCTTTTTATTTCTCTTGACCTGTTGATTTTTTTCCTCCCTCCCCGCCCATTAGCCTTTATCCCAGCCACGTATTGCTTCTGTCTCCCCACTTCTGATCTCGAATTTTTTCACATTTGCTGACCAGTCACAGTCATTAAGCAAGCACGTTCGCTCCCATGCTTATTCGCCAATTTTATAGTCGCCTTCTTACAACTTCTCGCCTCAACCCCTTCCCCTTTTTGAATATGCAACACTCCAGCCATAGTACGTTTTACCCCCACCCCAATTGCTTTACCCACTCCTTTTTGGACTATTTGCTGCCTGTAGGTTACATCCTCGATAGTCATGTATAATCTTCATTTACCTTCTCCCCCTACTAGTGTCCTCCTCTTTTGCACCTTCTCTGAGCTCCAATCCTGTCGGTCATATATTATTTTATCTCTCCTACTCCACTTTTGTTCCTGTTGCCCACATTTAATTATGCGTTTCTTTCTCTTTTTTTCCCCGCTGTTTGACCTTGTGTGGTGTCTTTTGACCCATCTCCCCTTTTGTTTTCCTCGGTCCGTAGCCGTGTTCCCCCCCTCTTCTTTGGGTTCCCACTGGACCGTCCCTCTCTATCTGACTTGTGTGGATTTTTCTCAGTTCGATTTCCCCTGTTTTATTACCTTCGTCCGACGACTCGACTTCCACCTGCGTGAACTCGATGTCCCTCAATGGTCTTCCTCCGTGAGCACGGCAGTTGCTTTGTCGCTTTTTTTCGCCCCCCCTCCCTGGAACTCGTTTTTTGTTCTTCGCCCCGCCTGAGTGCCTCCCCGTCGTTCCATCGCGTCATCATGTTGATGGGTAGCCCATCTTCTTCTCTAGCCATTCCCTCATCACGTTTAACCATTTCCCAGCTAGCACTGACCCTTTTATTTTTTGGTCAAGTCATTTTGCCCCCTTCGCGTAGACTTTTCTTCTTTCCCCCTTTTTTCTGAAATTTCCCGCTGGATTCAGCGAGGGGGAGATCATTGTTGTTAGCGACCCACTGTGAATCACCGGCGGAGGTCTTTTCACTTTCGATGGTCTTTTTTACCCGAGTTGGAGGCGCTGCGTGTAGTAGTCCCCGATTGTGTTTGTGGTTCGGCCGCGAAAGTTCGGCTCCGGAGCGCTGCCAAAGTCCTTTCTCGGAACTGTGGCGGTTTTTTTTTTTTTCTCCTTCCTGATCTTGTTCGTGATCGAGAGGCGCTGCGATCGCGTCCAGTGGCATTCTTTTATAACCCCCAGTGCAGAATTACATGTAGCCTTTTTTTTTATCGTGGAAGCGCCCCGCGATGATTTTTAATTTCCCCCCCCGGCCCCCCCACTCTAGAGACGCAACCCATCCCATCCAGGTCAAGTCTCTTCGTGAGCTCTCACACGCGCCTCCCACGTTTGCCCCCGTTTGTTCGGCCGATTCCTAGCTTCCTAAGGATTGGCCTCTTTTCCCTCCGACCTGACTCATCCTCCGTTGTTGCTACTCTCCCTTCAAAGACATCACTGGTCGGTCACTCTACCTCAACCTCGGGCCCCCCTAGAGTGATAGTTTTTCGCGACAAGAATCTCTGCTTGGACAAGAAGTGTTTTGTCTTTCTTTCGTCGCTTTCGTGGCCGCATGCAAATCCATTTTGCTTCCTCTCCCCCCCGGACACCAATTCCTCGTACCGCGCTCAATCTCACCACCCAACCCTCCTAGAAGAATGCGGACCGACTCCCTGAGAAGACAGAGACCTCCGTGAAAGACACGAGCGGCCTTGACCCGTTTACTGACATCTTCGCAACGAAAAGCCCCCCACCGGAGCTTTTATTTTCTAGACCCTGTGAGAGACGACCTGCGTCCCCCGACACCCCATCTCCTCCTCATTGAGATTGTTCCCGCGGCCGCATTCTCGCTAACACCCCCCTACCTACAATCGTTCCGAGCGCGCAGGTCATTTTGTAACGTTTTTTTTTTGGAATTGCGAATGCATATCTTGCCAAACTCCATGAACCCCCCAGTCCAATCCTTGGGACTGCCTCCTTTCAAGCTAACCCTATCCGCAGTTATCCCAGCTCTCCCAATTGGTGTTCGTACCAGGTTCCTAGCCTTCCCAAAGAATTTTAGACTTTCCCTCGATTACTGCGAATGCGACTCACTCGTGCGTCCACCACCTCACCCTTTTCTTCCCGCCCCTCCGCATCCCGTACTATTTTCACGTGAGTCACTACGAATTGTGCCAACGTGTTTCGAAGAAATCCTATCAGTTCTTTCTCCTCCTTTCCAAACCAAATTCCCCCCCCACCTTCTGCCTTTCCCTCTGATTTGCCGCATCCTCCCAAGCTCCGGCGGTCAACACCCCCGATGTCGCATTCCTCTTCCTCGAGACCCCCATCCACTCCAGCATGACCAGATTCGAGTTGTCCCGCCTCCTTACTCATGTATTCCTTTTTTCCGAAGACGTACAAGCGCGCATCCCCCCGATTGTATTCTGATTGAGCTTGCTTTTTGTACAGCTTCGCTTTACCCCTTTTCCACGTGGTCGGCGACCCTCACCCTCCCTGCCCAACCATAACTGCGCTCCAGCTTTCAGAAAACTGCCTTAAGACTACCCTGAATCCGTCCAAAAGGCTTGATACCTCGAGACCGAGTCGTGGCTCCTCTTCCCCCTAGATACCAATTTGACCTCTCCCCATCACCACCATTTAATCTCCTCCTTAAAGCCCCCTGGGTGATTAACTCCAACTTCCTCGCGCAAGCGGTCACGCCCCTTACTGTGTTCTTCCAATTTTCCTATGGCTGCAACAAATCTTTATAAGTACACACAACTTTCCTTCCCGTTTTGATTGCGCTCGGTAAGACCGTCTGAGAACTAAGTCAGAAGAGATGATGACTAAACTTCCCAACCTTCCATTAAATTAGTCACGTGAGCGTCCTTCCCCCCTTCTTCTCTTCCTAAGTGAGGGCTGGATCCAACGTGCTCGTCATTCAATACCGGATGCTTCATTACAGGGACTGACCTGTCTGCTGGAATCCATTTAAATTTTTTCTACAACCTAGTCATGTAGCTTCCCCCATCCCAGCCCTCCCCCTTCCTGAACTCTGTTATTGACTCGCTATTCAGTAGATTGCGGGCTTCTCGCCGGAGAATTAGTATCTCCTGAGATTATACATTGGAGCCAGAAGTCGCCCGTAAAGGGCGCGCTCCGGATCTATTCCCCTCTGACGTTCGTCAGCAAACGTAAATGGTTTTTCCCGGATAGCAGATCGTACCCCTCGACGTGAAATAACCTTCTCTTTTCTTCGCGCATTTGAGTTCAGAATCGTTTTCGTGGTCAACGGTCCCCTCACAAGAGAGCTGTACAATTTCTGCGTCCGTTTCTCTTCTCCCGCGCGACTAATTACTTTCAGTGAGACGCAGTGGCTTTTTTCTCATCGCACCTTTTTTCCCCAATTAGACCTTCCCCCTTTTCCAATGGCGTTTGCTCATGCCTTGAAACCTACTTACCTGTTTATGTTTCTCAAAGACGAATAGCCACCCCAAACCCGCGTTCTGTATCTCTGGTCTTAAACTCTTCCGCCCTTTTCCCCCCCCGGGTTTGCTCTCGAGATTTCGCGGGAACGATCGGGAACTCCCCGACCCGTCCCGTATACTTTTTCCTTTTGAAGCGACACACTTCCGTCGAGTATTTCGTAAAACCGTAAGCGTTCCCTGCTCATTCGGGCTCAGTACAACACCCTGCGATCCTCCCAAACATTCTCGAGTTCGTACTCAAACCAAAAAGGCAAAGACCTTATCTTTAGCTACCCCCCCCTTTTTTGACCTGAGTTTCGAGTCTGCTGCGCAGGCGCGTTACTCCACGGGCGTAGTACTGCAGTCTTAATATGGTTGCCGAATCTTTTGAGGACAAGCTAGTGGCGTTTGCCTGTCTTTATTAGCGGTACGTTCAAATGTCCTGCGGTTTTCGGAGGGTGGCACTTTTTTAGGGCTCTTTGCCCTGTCAGTCTCCCCCACCCCAGATTTTCGTTTTTCGTAGTAATCACTCTTTCTCTTCGCTTTCTTATTACGCCGCCCTTTGGCTTGACCCTTCTGCGGAACCTCATTTCCGTGTCCGTCCAATTCCCTAGTGATGTGATGATCCTCGACGACGTCGAACGTTTGGACGCTCCCCGAGCGGAACGTAGGGGGTTTCGGTTTTTTCTTCTCAGGAATGCGGGATCACCTAAGACCTTAATAGACGTCCAGTTGTTCCCGTTTTTCTAAAGATGTTAGAGATCTGCCCCCCTTCCCCCCCCCTTTCATTAAGTAGCTCTAAGCGCTTCCCGTAGGACTTCCGTCAACACTTCCTCTCTTTGGGGGATTTGAGATTAATTTTTA
>Ga0179593_1475845_pt1 | contig 10494 bp, 7 predicted proteins | sample CZODoug2_1_08_16_FD_185931 | JGI IMG/M metagenome (GOLD analysis project Ga0179593, IMG submission 185931) | Vadose zone soil fungal communities from Angelo Coast Range Reserve, California, USA - CZODoug2_1_08_16fungal (PacBio error correction) | ecosystem: Environmental > Terrestrial > Soil >... | reverse complement strand
TCCGGCGGTTTGGGGTGCCCATTTTTCAATCTTGTCCCGGTACAATACCGCTTCTCGCAACGATCGCCTCGTTCCCGGTGACCTTTCTTTGGATTTCCTCGGCATTTAGCGTGCCCCTTTTTCCTACCTAGCTAAGGAACCCCAATCCCCTTTTCTTGAATTTTAGGGATCAATTTCTTCAGCGCGGTTGAAATCTTGAGGCGCTCTTATACGTAAATGTCCTTCCCCCATCCCGATACTGCCCCATATCACGGCCCTTCTTGAGAAGACTCCTAGGTGTGTTTTCCCCCACCAAACAGCGATCCTTGTGTGTGGATTGTAGCCTGTCTTTGTTCTATATAACCCGCCCCCTCGTCCTATTTTTCCGTTTCGCCCAGGACTTCACCTTAGGCGTCGATTGTTAAGTTAATAGAACGGTCCGTTTCGGTCCCTTGATGCTAGGCCCTTGGTCGCCTCATTCGCCTCATTTTCCGCTTCCCGGTTTCAAACGGTCTACGCTTGAAAATTCTGTTGCCTGCCGTGCCACTCCCCGTTCGTCTGTCTTGATTGATTTAATCATGTTAACGCCACAACTCGACCCGAGACTCCCTTTCTTTTAAGGCTGTCGACATCTTTAAGCCGATGTTCTCTTCAACCTCATTCTTTACGAGCCTCGGTTCGTAGCCCTAGAGACCTGTTGGTTGCACCGTTCTCCTCAAGAGGGTGACTTAAATTGGGTAGCGAGTCAGCTGGCGAGTTCCAGAGAAGCTTACTGTTCCAGCAGACAAGTGAAATCCCTGACCCGTGTCCCGGTCAAGTTGTGAGCAGGAGAGCCCCCACACCCCCAAAACGGCTTCTCTTTAATACAACCTTGCCTCGTAGATGCCTGTTCTTGGCTTGGCTTCCAGCATCCCCCGGCTTTCGCCGTTTTGTTCTTTCGTCTTTCTTCAAATGAACTAGTTTCCCGGCTCCCTCCTTTTTACCCCCCGTCGAAGAGCTTTGCAAGGTCTTTTGAACCTTCTTTACCCCTGAGCAGCTAGATTAGAACCCAGACTCCCCATAGCTTGTTCGCAAGGACACCGGAATGAAGAATACAGTTTTTTGCCAGGGGCGGTGACAGAAGGTTCTGGAAATGCGGAGAGCGTACTTCGGGCGAGGTAGATTCTTCAGTATGTCTCAGACGTGTCTTTTGCCTTCGAGTGTTTGGACAATGTCAGCTAGACGCTCTAACGGTTCCTCCTGCAGACCCAGATCCCAGATCCTCTACCCCCCGGTCAGAGAGACGCCGACTCCCCAGCATATCCCGATCGAAGATAACACACAAGATCCGTCGAGCCGAGGGCCCCTCATCCTCTAAAGCCCCCACGGGCCCCAGCAGGACCCTCGGAAAGCCACCGCGTCGACTCGACGTGACTTAGCGGGAGAGCATATAGCCCGCCACCAGTATGCGTTTATGCCCCCTACCCCTATTCTCCCCCCCACCACTCCCCTACCACCAGCCCCAAGCACGTCATTTCTCTCTCTCCCCTTCACTTTTGCCAACTTGCCGCCACCCTTCCCCCCCCCATCCCCTTCTCCCATCCCAACGTCCCCCCCTCCCCCCCCTCACTCCCCTCAACCCCCTCCCCCTCTTCCACTCCTCCCCTCTTGCCCCATCCCCCCTCCTTCTCCCCCCACCCTTTATTCTAACAACTCCCACCCTATTCCTCTCCATCCCTCTCTCCCCCTCACTTACCCTTTTCCCCCCTCCCCCCCGGCTCCATCCATGCCTACTACCCCCCCCCCTCTTCCCACACCTCATCTTCCCCCCCTTCTCCTCTCTCCTCAGCTCCCCACTTAGCCACCATCCCTGTCTCTTCTCTCCCCCTCTCTACTTGACCCACTTTCTACCTCCCGGCCTTAGACCCTATTCCCACACCTCCCTCCTTACTTTGCCCTACTACCCATGTCATTATCTTCCCCACCCGTTTAGCCTCTTTAACCACCCCACTTTTCCCGTGCCACTCATTCCATTTGCCCTACCGACCCCTTCATTCCCCCCCCCCCCCCTCCCCCCCCACCCCCGCCCTTCCTCCTCCCTCCTCCCTCACTTTACACCACCCCTCCCCCTAACTCCCCACCACCCGGCACCCACACCACATACCCCCCCCCCCCTCCCTTTCCCCATTTCCCCGTCCCTACCCCCCTTCTCCTCTGCTCTTACAACATCCCCCCCGCTCCCCCCCTGCCTTCCACCCTCCCCTCCCCACTGCTCTCCCCCCGACACACCCCGACCCCCTCCCCTCCCCTATCCCACCCCTATACCTCCCCTCCCTTGCACCTTCCCCCGTCCCCCCACCTTACTCCGCACCTCCCCCCCCACACTCCCTTCCCTCCTCACCGTCCCCCCGCCCTCCTCATACCCCCCGACCCCTCCCATCCTCGCCCTCCCTCTCTTCCTCCCCCCCCTCTCCACCCTCCTCCCTCTCTCTCATGGTCCAGTCAAAGTCCCCGTTTTTTTGTTTTTGCTTCTAATGAAGTACACACTTCGCTCCCATTCGTTTTTTTTGCCGAAGCGCCTCATTCTTTATCGAGATTTTAGAAACTTCTTGACGATGACCAGACTTGTCGTGGCCCCCCAGGAAGAAAACTATTTATCAGGTCCACTCTTTCCGTAGGAGTAAAATAAACATTCTTAAAGTCAAGATGCCCATTTTTTTTGTTGCGTAGCTAACGGAATTTTCTTGCTAGAGGACCAGCAGACCAGTTAGGTTCCCAGATAAGCGTAGTTCCGGCGGTTGACGTGAGGTATCCTTCAGCCTAGGGAAGAAGAGACGAGAACTCTAGCCAGAGGAGTTAACCTTTTGCCGCAATATAAAAAGAGCGAGAGCCATTTCCGTCAGCCGTTGGCGCTTGCTGCACTCTTCTTATCCAGTTTACCCCCCTCTCGGTTTTCCATCGATCGGCAGGTGGGCGGTCTGTGATGTCCTCAGTGCCTTTCTCGCGCGTGATCTGTACCCATTGACCTCCGCTGTGGGAGCAGACGAGTTTGCGCAAGGAAGCTCCCTCGCGGGATTTCCCTAGTTGGGTTTGTATTGACTTGCAATCCTCTTTGCTTCCGTTTAGAGGGCTCTGAGAGCGTAAGACCGAAGACTTTCAAGTGAAATGACCCGAAAACCAGTGAGATTACGAAGATCGAGTCTCGTGTCCCAGTGGCTTGTCCACTCATTACCGTGACCAGTAGCCCCCGTTGCCTGTGTGTCTCGCTGTTCTTTTTAGTATTTTCGCGTCGTCATCTGTCCAATCCTGTATCTGTCGGAGCAGAGCAGGCATTGCCTAGCAGTTTTGCCGGTCCCCCTTGAGTATGTCCAGTCGGGTATGGTGAGCCATGCGCTCTTTCCTTTCGTGTACTTGTACATTGTGCGATTTCGGCCCCCTTCGGTTCCCCTCGCGCTGCAACAATGCGGGGCTGGCCTCATTTTTAGTCAGCGCACGGGAGGTTTTTTCGTTTTCATGGTAGGCATTCCCGGTCCGAGATAGGTGAGGCTGCATTTGTTGAAGACTTGTTAAATTGGATCTGATCTTCGGTAAGCGCCATTAACGCTCATCTCCGAAGGTACGCGAGAGACTTGCCGGTCCTAGCCATGGACCATAGGCCTCGCTTCAATGATCTCAGAGTAAGGCGTCGGTTCTTTTTTTCTGGGCTGCTTTTTTTTCCCAGAAACAGGTAATGCCTCAGTCCTGCGCGTCTATAGAAGGGCAGGCAACAGTCTTCCCCGTCTGTTCCGGGAAAGCTTTTACTACCTTTCCCGTATCAGTTTCTTGCATTCCAGTGGAATGCCCTCCCCATTATTTTGCCTGCAGGCAGTGTAATTATTCGGGTAGTGCCCCATCCTCCTTTTTTTCACCCTACGTTAGAGAGATAGGGCCCATCCTGCCTCCATTACATTTCTTACTTCACCAAACCTTTAGGATAGGCCCCCCCCCTTCCCCATCGCCTCCAATTGCCAACTGATAAGAGGTCCGTTCAAGTGCGCCTTCGCATGTTCATTCCCGGGGCGTCCGCGTCCCCCCCTCTAACCCTGCCTCCCTAATATCTGCCTGATCCTACCGATGGCCCCTACCTCCCAGACGTTCCACCCAGCCCCATGTTGAGAGAGCGTGCCCGGCTGCTCGGTTGCCCCTTTGTCAGGGAAGCCGGATCCTCTCCCCCCATTCTTTCTAGTCAGTATCTCCGCTCCCTCTCAGAGCGTCCGCCCTGTTTCGGATTTTTCCAAATCCCCAGCGCCTAACGCGCGTCTGTCCCTGCAGTTTCCTTGTATTACCTCCACATCCGTCCTGCTCCCTGTCTGAGGCCCTGATTCGTTATCTCCACCCCCCCGTTGCCAGACGCTTTTCCCGATCTACGGGCACGTTCCGCACTAGAGTGGATGAACTGCTGTCCCCCTCCGACTTGCAAATCGAGCTTTCCCCCTCGGGCGAAACCTTCCGATATGGTTCCGCTCGCGCCCAAATTTTGGCAGTGTCTGCCGTCGTAGAAAGCTAATCCTCCCTTCCCGCCCGATTCGTTAGACTCAACCCCCGGAAACAGTGATTAATTAGTCGACATCGGACAAACTACAAGGGGAAACCCAGGAACAGTGAGAGTCCACGTCGTCTTTCCTCGGAAGGAGTTCTGATTCCCTCCCCGATTTCCCCGCGGTTTCTATTAGAGATTTTCTCCTCGACATTTGACTGCATAGGATTTGTAACCTCCCCCCAAACTCTGCCTCGGATGATTGCTGAAGGGGCTCCACACAGAGGGTCTCGCTCTCTCCCGATTATTCAGGGGCACAGATCCCCGAGAACGGAAGATCTTAATAGATTTAGAAACAAGTACTTTATTTTGCCACAGCGAGGAGATTAGAAGACGGTACAGATCAACACCGGAGCTCTTCCTTTCCCTTTATCTTTTCTTTTCGTCTCTGATGTGCGTCGAATGACGCTTTTGGTCTGCGAGCGGCCTAATTTTCCCTCGACGCAACCTCCACCGCGACTCATCGTTTTTTGACGACAATAACTTTATTCTTGCTGAGAATCTCGTCCCATGTTTGTTCGGTATACCACCCAAGGCTGCGTATCCCCATGGCAGTCCCCAGATTACCTCAGCCTCTCTGTCCCTGATCATTGGTGCGACATACCCCCGACCCGTATTCTACATCGACCATGTGCGAACTCGTACTAACAACAGATGTGTCTACCCAACCTCTTCCTTTACGTGTTCCTTCCGTTTTTCCCCCCCGCCCGACACGCTGCCTGGGATGAGAGCCGACCAATGCCAGGGTCCGCCGTCCCAACGGGAGGAAGGAAATTATCTTCCGAGACTGACAACGCCCTGGTACAGTAGACGCGAGTTTGTGCCTCACTGTATGCTTGACGACGGTTCTTCGCGAAGCTGATGGGGTCCAAAATACACACGGTTTCCAGTCTTTTCCGGTATACAGGAGCCTTCCACGAGTGCGCCTCATCTGTCCACACTGCGGAAACTGGCTCTCTTCCCGTCTTCCAGTCCTTTCGACCAAGCTAGTTTCTTTCTGGGCTAAGAAAGTTGACAAGAGATTCTCTCCAGTCAAGACTAGCGAACGTTCTTCACACGGCACTTCAGTCCTGGCCCCTCTTTTTGCATCCAGCCCGACATAAGGCTATAGACGACTGACATGCCTAAGTGATTGTCTCGACCCGGTGGCTTTTTAATGAAATTCATCATACGGCCAAAATTCAAACAGACGCGGATTTTGTCTTAGTCGACGGACCCCATTCAGGAGTCCGTCGAGAGAGACGCCAAAGTAATACTCTGAACGTCCTTAACAAAAAGGCTCTCTTCCCCTGCAGCCAGGAACTACATTGTCGTTTTTCTCGTCCCTCCACCCTAATCATTTTAACCCAGAGCCTGCACGTCACGGATGGTTTATAGTTAGTTTGGTAATACATCCACTGACTCCCGAAAATCCATACGGAAGAGGTGACTTCCATTCTGATAACGACCCTCCCCAAGAGCGTAGTAGTTACAGATTCATTTTTAGCTCTTTCGAATTACTCCGATTATCACTCCGGAATTGCGCAGACTTGACGACGGCGATTCGATTTCTAATTTTTTTCTTTACCGCCCCGTTAATTGTCCGTGGCGCCAAATGATCTCATCGGCAGTGGGTGATACCGCGACACCTCCATGAGACCCGACACCACGATTCTTTCCCCCCTTTCCTCGTTGGACCCCTCAGTTTGTTTCGTGTTCCGTCTTTGAGGCTCTCGCCTCGCTTCCCCGACCTTAGGTGCGAGCGCCTTTTTTTTCCTCCGCGCCGATTACCGACGAGATTAAGGAAATTCCAAATGTTTTGTACTTGCTATAAGGATAAGGTCCTCCCTGCTTTCCCGCCTCCGCCCGGTCACCCACAATCCCCGGTCACCTTCTGAAGTTCGATAGTCCCAATTATTTTTTCTTCTTACTTGTGAAAATTTGACGTGGCCCCCGGAGCAGATCTCTCCTCTGTACCCCAGAAGAAGATCTTTCCTGTTGTTGAGATCGTCGTCTCGAGACGTACGGCTGGTTACCAGTCCAAGAGGATGAAACCGGACTACCGAACCGTCGATCCCACTAAATTTGGACCCCCGTTTGGTTTGGTCTTGCCCTTACTGAATTCTTTAGCGATACTACCATGACCCACCAACTTGACAAGTGCTTCAGCTTCAGAGGCGTCTGAGTTTGTCTCTCAGTGGCGCTTACTCTCCCTAGAACACTAAGGTAGTACAAATAAGTGCGCCTTCCGATCCTCCAGCCGAAAAAGTCAGGAGCCCCAAGTTAAGCGTGATTTTGTTGAGGGACTGTATGTTGTGTACAAACCACGCGCCGGTTCAGGGTGTATTCCCCCCTGACTATACCCTCCCCCTTTTATTTCTCTCCCGCACAGCACATATTGCCAACCCGCCTCATGGAGTTCCGCCCTTGCAATTCCGGGCTCTTCCCCAGATGAACTCTCTTACCGAATAGAACGATCTTCTCCCTTTTCAGATCCCCATGGCCTAAAGGAGCCTTCATCCAGCCAGTCCATGAGCAAACTTCCGTCTGCTTTATTACCTGACGGCCCGTCCGATTGAGGAAACTGCTGGCTCATCACGCCTTCAGGGGAAGTCAGGGCCCGTTTCTGTCTCGGTGACGCTTTCCGTCTGGATCCCGGAAGGGTGCCGAACCAAAGCGACTATGAAAATTTCACGGCGTTGCCGGGATCTGAACTGCGTTTGCCCGCTTCTCGGCCTGACTTCTGCTCCCGGTTTTTTTCCTCCTGACATGTGCCAGAGGCTTACCGTGTTTGTCGTTCCCTTCGCTGTGAGTGACAGAGCAGATGATCTAATGTTTTTCCACTGGCCCAGACTTCCGTGTCCTACAGTTAAGGAAGGAGATTACCAAAACACTCTTCGGAATCCACCCAAACGTTCCATCTGCTGTATTGAGGTTAGCGTTCGTTGCCTTTTGCGTTTGGTAGTATTTTGATCCCCCTTTTTCTTTTCGATGACAACCCCTGGGCTCTCCTCCTTCGGTTAAGGGAAGAACCAGGTCAGACAGTTTTTCATCTAGGGCCCATCTTTGTCCACCGGATCACTTGTGAGCTCGCAAGCCACGTGAACCCTAGACGATTCCGACAGCCAGGGCGGACGGCCGTCAGCCAGTCGGGGAGAAGAGGCCCGGCACATCTGAGTTTGCGCTCCTTTCCCTCTGTTAGCCTGAGGACTAGTTTCTTGTGGCCATAGCCGGCCCCCCCCTTGTGTCTCGTCCTTTGCCGGAGCTTTTCCTCCCCGAAGTCCCGTCCTGCCCGAAACAGAACAACCCCGACACCATTAAATGCTCGCGCGGAGAGACATTCCATATCTAAACGTTCTGGCTTGGAGGACTCGTCGTCTCCTCACAAGTCCAGATTGAGAGGTTACTCACGGAACGTTTTCGCTCAGGAGGGGGCTTTTAATCAGGCTCTCTAAGGATGCGTGGAGCCAGGGTGTGACCCCAAGTTCCCAATTCCTTTTTTTACTCTCTTGTTCTACTCGAAGAACGGAGGTGGTATAGGTATTTTTAAGCCCCCTGACGTAGTTCATTATTCTTGCGGATTTAGCCCAATATAGAGCACTGCACTCCTTGCTTCTTCTTAGTTTTAAAATACTCCCATGTGGATCATATCTTTTTGTCGGGACTTGCTGACGACCAGGCTCCGACCTGAGGAAAAAGCTGGGGTGTGTTACAGCGCAATCCGAGCATTGCCGGTTTTGCGCTTTTCTGCGTTAAGAATAGAGGCACCAGCCGACGATCCAACTACTCTCATCCTGTATACCAGAATAGAAGCTATCTATAACCTTCCGGTCATCTAATGGACCGCTTTAATGATCAATTATCCCCCGAATTCCAAAATTCCCCCCCCTGTTTTGGTATGAGACCCCTGAAGTTGCTAGTAGCAGAAGTGAGCAGTCGGCGGCCCCTCGTGAGACATTACAAATTCAGATTGATTAAGGGGTAAGTCTACGATCAAGCTGTTTGGAGCTCATTCGACACAGAAGTCTTCGAGCCAAGGATGTTTGTTTCGGCCCACCCACTCACTTAAGGCTTTCCTATAGGAGAGAGACGGGACCTCCGTCGCTTCCCCCCTTCCCTTTTGCCACGTCCAGAGAATCGGGGTAGATTCTCTCTAGGCTTTAAATGGCTTTTCACATACATCTTGATCTATTAGACAAGTGCGGCTTGATCTTTTCTCTTTTTACCCCCGCTCAGTGTTGAGCGTTTAGCTTCCCAAGCATCAATAGCAATTCCTTTTCGGAGTCTCGAGGTTCTCGATTGAGGCTCTTTGGACGTCTTTCCCATTGGGGCCAGGATCCTTTTGATTTTTTTCGGGACTACTTTTCTTGTCCCGGCTCTAATTGATTCCTTTACGTTTTAACGATAGGCTTAGTTGCCTTGCTCTTTTTGGCACTTGGCTGGTCTCGTTCTTTTTTCTTTTTCCCCCGCAGAGCACCCTTTCTGAGGAGTTCTCTTGGGAGGCTTTTGAAAGGTTTCATTTTCCCTTTCCGCCTCTATTTCTTCCCTCATCTTCCTATGCTTCGGGCGGCGAATTGCTTTTTCTCTCCTTCCCAGAGACTAGCCGAAGAAGACTGTCTTTTGCCTTCTTCCCTCATTGACCCACGCGTCCCTGCTTTCCTGCAAAAGTGCTCCTCACGTGCTTAGAGCGGTCGCGCTGTGCTTTCTGCCCCCGCAATAGCTGCCTCGCGAGCGATTTCCTATGGTGATCCTGTTTTGTTCTTTTTTATCACAATGGCTCGTCTGTGAAGACCCCGGGAATCGCTTCCTATTATCCGTTTCTTCAATTTCCCCTTTTAGGGCAGCTGCATGTTCTAAAAGTTTGGTGGCATGCGTCACGGGTGTTTTCCCCTTTCGGTCTTATCTCTTCTCCTTCTACTACGTTGGTGTTTTTTCCTACCTCCCCCGCTCTGGAGATCTTAAAAATTTCATTGACCCTTCCCACACGTCGCTCCGCACCCCCTGGCAAGCCTGATATCGGTCTTCCAGGCGAATTTAGAATGTCTTCATGACTTTTTCCGCTGTCCCCATACCACCCCTTTCCCTCCGCCGGCGTTACCAACGCTATTCTTTCGGCCCTCCAGCCAGCCTCCTGAACGGCCGCTTCCCCCTGCTCGCGCCAGTCTTTTTTGAGAAGCTGCTTGGTGTCTTTTTGACTTCTGCCACGCTCCGCCCCCTATTCTTCCGATTAACTAGGATCGATTTTCCTCCCCTCCCCCTGATGTTCCATGATTAGAAGGTCCGTAAAAGAACTTCCGCCCCCCCCCCAGCGTCCCCCTTTCAAAGCAACTGGTCGCCTACCCCCCCTCCTTCACCCCTTCAAGTGGAGGAGGCCCCCTTTTTCTTCTTTTTTCTTGTCCGACAGTCACCACGCTGACGAATGCCCTCTCCCCCTACAGCCCTGCCTCCCCCATTTATCTCGGATTCGACAATGAAGATAAACCGCAGACTGTACCACCCCTTCGTCAGCCGTGGACCCCTTTTCTTCGCGCTGCTAGAGAACGCAGGATGGTTCCTCTCGCCTGGCGGACATTTGCCCCACCCCGCTCTCGCGTTATCCCACCCCTATGAGATAGAGAAGACGTGCTTCCCGTAACGCCTGACCCCCAAGTCAACCTTCGTAGGTACGTGAGTCCGTCTGCCGGCTGAACTCTTTCTTTCGCCCCCCCCCCCCCGATCTCCCCTCCGGCCCCCGAGGGCCTGTAAAGCCTTACCCCCCAATCGTTTATCGCCTGTCCTAGTTCGAACACTAGTGTTCTAGAGATCTCAAACGCGCGTATTTCATGGGACCGTCTTTTCCCTGCCGTTTCACCTTATGCGCCGTTCCCTTTTGCTCACCGTCTCGATGGACCCCCGGATTTTCTCTTCGCCAGAAGTGGCCGGACAAACCTCCAGCCCACCAACTTTCCAGCCCTTCTACACCGAGTCTCGTCATTCGGCAG
>Ga0179593_1399094_pt1 | contig 10494 bp, 11 predicted proteins | sample CZODoug2_1_08_16_FD_185931 | JGI IMG/M metagenome (GOLD analysis project Ga0179593, IMG submission 185931) | Vadose zone soil fungal communities from Angelo Coast Range Reserve, California, USA - CZODoug2_1_08_16fungal (PacBio error correction) | ecosystem: Environmental > Terrestrial > Soil >... | reverse complement strand
TTATTGGACGCTAGGGACGTTTCGGGCCCCTAGTTTTTGATTTTTCGTTCTACCTTCCTGACTTGGTTCTTCCAAGAGTCCCCCTTCCCCCACTCTTATCCCGCAATTTTTGCCTCGGGAAATGTTTGGTCAACCCACAAGACAGCCTTCCCCGCCCGTGTGAGCGAGTTTCTTTTGAGTGGCTAGATCCCTCGACCCTTTACTTAGTCTTTCGCGTTTGCGAATTTCTCGTTCCCCGCCTACGTAATTGGTTTTAGGGTATGACTTTTCCTTCTTCGTGCTTTCTGCTCGCCGCCTGGCCCGCCTTTCGTTCGTGCAGGGTCCCCGTGACTTTCCCGGCCCTCGCAACCTTGGGAGCCCTCTTTCCTTGCACCCCAGCCAATTTCCTGTCCCCAGACTTCCCCTGGGTACTTCCTCTGTCAAGCCATCATACTAGAAAGCGTCCACGCGATCCCGACTTGACACCCCCCTTTGTTCAGGGCCTTCTTCCGCCGAACCGCTTTATCAACGCCTAGAGACAATGCGAAAGTTACTTTGCTTCCCATCCCACAGAACCCCAGGTTTTAAGAACCTTGCCCACGCACTAGTCCTCTTTCTGCCATTGTTTTTTTTTGATAACCAGTCCCTCCCCCTTTTTCTATTAGAAAATGAACCCCGCCAGTCTGCAGGAGCAATCGGAGCCTCACCCCCCCAACGCTCGTTGGTGGAAGGTTAGCTTGATCTCCTTCCCGCCCTTTCCCCCACCAGCCTGATAGGCTGTAAATTAGTGCTCTTCCCCCCCTCCCCTGAAAGAAAAACGCCTCCAATTTCTTTTCCCTCCCATCCCGGGTTCAAGATTTCGTCCTCCCCTCTAATTTACAGCGCATTTCCAAGAATTTATTGAGGGGTCGGATCTCCCCCCTCCCGCTCTTGCTGCTCTCGATTTCCCCGTCTCCTCTCGCTGCGCACCTGTGCCTATTTTTTTGCCCTCCTCCCACAAACCCATTCTATCCGCTTGTTTTTCCAGCGTTCACTTTTGGGTTTCCCGCGCCCCGCGGATCCTTGTGAATTTTCCGCCTCTCTTCAAATTCTCCTTTTGCTGGTTGAGGGCTTTCTCCCTCCTCCCGTATTACTTTTGCTTTTGTTTTTTTCTTTTGTTCCGGTTTTTCTTGCTTCTATCTTGAGAAGCCTCCCTATTCCAACCCCTTTTTCTCAAGCTATCCTCGCCGTTTTTTTCGGGCCCTGGCCTTCCCTACTGGTAGAGACTGGGACAGGTGTCCGCTTTTCCGCCGTCCCATTGCCATTGTTGACCATTTGTTTAATGTCTGGCGCTTGCGCTTTTCGTTTTTCTGCGCCTCTTTGCTTCGTCGAGGCCCCCCACCATGATGGCTTTTCTGCGGGAAGCTCACTTTTTTTCCTTTGCAGTTAGCGTCCACCTTGTGAGTTGGATGGCCTTGTTCCTGGACGGCATCGCCCCCAGCCTCCTCGACTTTTTAGGTGCGGCTCCTTTGTTTCTTCACCGGGATGTATCTCTTGGTTCTTTTTTTCGTTTCTTTTTTGCTTTTTTTTTTCCTTTGGTCTTTTTCGCTTTTTCCCAACTTTTGAGTCTTTTTCCCTTTGAACGACTTCCCTTCAGCTCAGCTCAAATAGGTTTGTGCAGTTTTTTCGTGCCACTTTACTTTTTGTCCGTTTTTGTTTTCGTCGTCTGGTGGTTCATTCTTGCGCGATGTGTTCCTGTTTTTTTTTTCTCTGAACCCCCTCGCTTTTGCAAGCAACCGTGTCTACATTTGATGGACTTTTCCGGTTTACTTTGTCTCGGTCTCTCCCTTTGTATCCGGGTGTTTTTAGGCTACGCCGTTTGCTGGTACGGCAGTTCGCTGTTGTCTATATTTTTCTCTTCCTCTGTTGGTGCTTTTTCTTACTCATTGTTTTCCCTCCCCCCTTGCACCTGGTTATTCCCTTTTTGCCGGCGGAGGAGTATGCCTCGTCAACGGCAGCATTTACCCCTTTTGTGCCACGGTTTTGTGCTTTGCCTTAGGTGGTTGATACCACCAGCCAGATTTTTTTTCGCCCTCTTTTTGATTTCGAAGCTTCCCCCGTCTTTTGACTCTTCCCCCTCTCTCCCGGATTTTGAGCTTTCTGAAGATTTTTTTCGCGGTCCCCCCCCGTTCTTTTGCCGACCACGTCGCCTAGTTTATTCAGTTCCCAACCACAGAACCGACGCAGTCTTACGGCAGACCTTTTCCTTCCCTTCTTCGCTCCGGCTCTCGTCGAGGGGCTGGCGATTTTTTTTTGTTGGTCGAGCTGTTTTTGCTTTCCCCTTCCGCTCACCCGGTTTTACCCCCTCTTCTGCAGTCCCGAGTGATCCCTGGTCTGCTTGATTTGGCCATCGCGAGGAGGCATTCTTTTTTTGCTGCGGTGGTCTTTGTAGCCTTCGCCGCGTTGAAAAGCACCCGAGACGATTCTTTTCGTCTCCCTCCCTGATGTCGATCATTCCGTAGAACGTTTCCGGCTGTTTTAGTTTTTTTTGCGTAGGATGATACCCCCCCTTAGGGAGAACTGCAGCTCTGTTTTAGTTTTTCAGAAGGCACCCCCAGACTAAGCAACAGCGGTAGAAGGGGGATTTGTAAGTTAGACACTTTCATACTTTTCCCCCCCCACCCCACCCCCCCCCCCCCCCCCCCCCCCCCCCCCCCCCCCCCCCCCCCCCCCCCTTCCGGATTTTCTGTTAATAAGCCACCTCGGTACTTTTTTTAGGGAACGAAGATTATACCCCCCTTGCCTCTCCTCAGCGTGGGTGTTAGTCTGATGAATGATCTACCTACTTGTTCTCCCGGAGCTTCTTGCAGCCAACCACGGGGGAGTTTGTGTTTTTTTTTGGCAGTATAGTTTTATATTCTTTTTTTTATTTCCCCCTCCCCCCGGTTCGGCGGAAGAGTTGTTGTTCCCCCTTGACTCTAGCATGGTCTGGTTTTTTTTGTGCGCCTTTCTTGTGTCAGTTTTCAAGATTCTTCTTTTTTTAGGTGCGCCGTAGCCCCGACCATGTTTTCGCCTTCCCTTAGGGAAGCGGTTTCACGGCTTCTCTTTCTCGTCACCCGTTTTTTTTGGTTTTCTTTTTTTGGTGTGGCCGGATTCCGTTGTTTTTTTTTTTCAAGGGGCTGCGATGGGTCACCAGGGTTTGGGGCCTCCGTTCGGCCCGGCTTTTGCTTACCAAATCCTCGTTCTTTTTGGTGCCTGGCACCTGTTGTGTTCTTTGTTCTTTCAGCCCTTTCTTTCGTCGCTTTTTCGGACTTTGGCTTCGCGGTTTTTAGCTTTCTGCTTGTTTCTCGTTTTTTTCTTTTTAGTCCTTTTCCGCTGTTGCTTTCGAAGTATTCTGCTGCTTGCTTCGTTGCCCTCCCTCTTTCGGGTTCTCCTGGCTGGGGTTCTTTTAGGTGCCATCGGTCTTGGTCCTTGTTTCCCCGTTCCCTGCCGCGCGCTTGTTGTCTTCTGGCAGCCACCCCAACATTGCCGTAATCTTTTGACCCGCAACCCACTGTCCATGCCCCCATTGACGGCTCTCTCCCCCTCTTCCCACAAGCGAGCGCCCTCTTATTAGCTCCATTTTGCCCCTTTCCAACCCCTTTCCGTTTTTGGACTTTCTGCTTCTCTGTGTTGCCTTCCCCCCGCCCGCGCCCTGGGTCTGAAGTAGGTAAGGGGCTTGTATCGGTAGCCGGCTTTTTGATACGAGTAGCCCTTTTCGGCTGCTCCCCGGACAGGCTCTTCCCCTTAGTTCCTTTATCCGCCTACCCCCCACTCGCAGCGCGCATTTTTTTTCTGCTTATTGGCCTCCACCTTCTCGGGGGCGTTTGGACTCTGCCGCCCTCGTTCTGTCGGTCACCCGACGCCTTTTTCTATTATGCCCTCATGTCCACGGGCTTCTCTTATCAATATCCGTCATAGTTGCCTTCGTTTGGACCCCTTTTTTTAGTTCCAGTTCCTCGAGCCTAACGGCTTCTGCTGCCACACGGATAAGCGTATCGCTGTCATTGTACCAAGTTAGTTTTAGCCGACCCCCGTTTTTGCCAGAGGTAAACCTGGATCACAGTGTCGACTTCACTTATTAATTGCTATCTGGCGGATTCCCACAGTTGGTTGTTCTACCAACTCTCCTTTAACCCTTTCCGGCCACCACAATCTCTTCCCCCCTCGGTTCACGAACATTCCCCTTCCGCACCCTTCCGAGGCCTCGGTTTTGATTTTTCTCCCTATCTCCCCTCGTTCCTGGTATTTGTTTTTACCCTTTGGTGCCGTTTTTTTTAGACGACCCATCGACTCCACAGTCTTCACCCCGAGGCTCGTTGTTCCTAATCCTTGAATTTGTCGCTTTCCCAGAAGAAGTGTTACCCTGCATGTATGTGCTATTTTCTTCCTCAGTTTATACTTCTCGATCCCGACCATGACTTTACAAGGACCCCTCTGAGCCTTGTTCCCCTTCCTTCCTTCCCCCCCAGCAAGCTGAACTCGTCGAATTACGCTTTTTTTCTTCTTGTCATTTGTCGTTTTCCTTCTGCCTCTACTGCCTTTCCTGCGACTGTTCTGTGTTACTCTCCCCCGGTAAGTTGCGTATTTGTAACACTTTGTTCCTCCTTATATACGGGCGGTTGGACCCCGGTTTCGCCGTTGATTTCCGTTTTGCTTTTCCCGGATCCTGGCTTTTGTTTTGCTCACCAACCTTCTCGGACTCGCCCCCACCAGCACGGTGCCGACTTGGACTAGGAACCGGGCTCCGTCCAAACCCGCCTTACCTTCGAGATGCCTCCTCATCCGTGTTTGTTGGTTTCTCGATTTTTCGCTCTTGTGCCTTCTCTACGTTTTTCCTTCCATAACTTTATTGGGGGACTTTCGGTTTATGGTTTTTACCTTTGTTGGTTTTTTGGCAGACCCGCCGCCTCCAGCCACAGGGCGCACCATGCCGTTTCCCTTTTTTCCATGCGTCCCGCCCTTAGTCCGAACTTTGCGAAGATCTTTTTAATCCGAGGACTTTATCTCAGTTTCTGCAAGGTCTGAGACGCCAGCAGGCGTCCTTCCTGGCGATTCGTTTCTCTCCACGCAAATGTACCGTGATGGCACATATCTATTACCTTCTTCTTTTTTTTTTTCTCTTTGAGCACCTTCCGCCCTTCAGTACCCGTGACGGGGATCGGATTTCGTTTTCAGGCTCCTGCGAGCATGAGGAAAGTCGCGAGTTCCCCTTGTCCCCTCCGCTTTTTTCCCTATTGGATGAAGCCTTCTCCTTTTTGGATTCCCCTTGGCGTGGATTTTTGAGGACGCCTTCGCGTTGCCAATCTCATTCATTACCGATTGGTTTGCTCCTTTGTAGCGTCTTTTCTTTGCCCTCCTGAAGGGCGCTTTCCCTTTTTTCTCTTCCTGCCGGTGTTACGAGATGTTTTGGTCGTCAAAATTTGGCTGCCGGGCGCGTTTGACGATGTTCCTGATTTTTTGCCCGTCTGATCCAGAATTCACTTTTCAGTGTTGCTCCCTGGATCCCCCTGGTCTGTCCTGTGAGTTCCCTATCCCTTTTTAAGATGAAATTCCTCTTGAGGATTCCCTGGACTTTTAGGCCTTTTTCAGTTCATGAATATGTGGCTTCCCCTAGCAGGTCGGCCTCCGGCTTGGCTCCTGCAATATATGTGTAGACTCCGGACGCTATTTTAATTTTGACTCTTTATCTGGTGAACCTGATGGTTGCGAGTAATCTTTCGCGTCGTTTTTCCTTTTACTCGACCCCGTTGTTTTTTCCTAGAGACCCAGCGGCGACAGGTGGCGGACCCATTTTTAATCTTGCATTCCGCGGCTGTCTCTCGGTGGTTGCGGTCCTTCCTTTTTTTGGGACGCGCCTGGACGGGCGCCTGCCGGCTGGGGGCTTACCCCTTTATTTGGGGCCTGGCTTCCTTTTAAAGTCCAAGCCCTCCCTTCCTTCGAAGTCTGGGCTGAGTATTGAGGTTTTGTCAAACCCACCAACTGAATCCCTTTCGTTCTCGCAGGGAGAGGGTTGGTCGAGGTTTCGTGCTACTAGCATGTCTTATTGTTTCCTCTTTTTTGCTGAACGCTTTCTCTCGGCGAATTCTTCGGGGGTCACAGGGCTGCTTTTCCTCTTCTACCTTTGTTCTGTTTCGCCCCCGGCTTTTTTTTTTTCTCCTTTTTTTCGTGCGCGGACGTGAACGAAGTTTGACCCTCGTACCCTTTTGGCGCGCACTTTACGTATCCCCTGCCCCCCTGCCCCGACGTGTCTGGCACGGAGTCATGTAAAGCCGCCCCCATAATACCGTAGACCGCATTTCCCGCCGACGCATGACAGGACACCAGATTCGGCCCTTCGTCGCTGCAGAACTGATCGAAGTCCCAGGCAGCAAGTGTCCAGGCGAAGAAGTCTTACTTCCACGCCCCCCGGTTATCCTCCCCCCCTTCCCCCTCACTTTTTTTGGTTACGCTCCCTGGTTTGCTTCCCCTTAAGCCGTTTTTTCCTCTCGTTCCCCTGAACCCCCCCTCCCCGATCGTCAATCTGTTTTTCATCTGCGCCTCCCCCCCCTCGCACTTTTTGGTTTTTTTCTTGATTTGGTCGGTCTGACCCAGAGTGAAAATCATTCCGACTTTATTGCTCCTCTATTCGGTCTCCGTCCCGCATCGAAACCGGCCCCCCCTCGCTTCTTTCCCACCAGCTGGTATCACCCTGTCTGAGGCCCCTCCCCCCATCTAATGAAGTACAACTGTTTTAATTTTCAGTCCTTGTGCGTCTTTCCCCCCGACCCAACCTACGAGTGTGGATCTAATTTACCTTACCCTCTATTGCGGAAAATTCTTTCTGCTTGCATCTCCACCCAACCCCCCCTTCGCGGATTTGTTCTCCCTTGAGGTGGGCCGCAGTTCCCCCGCGTGTACGTTTTGTAACGGTCCCCGTTCCACTGCCTCCGCTTTCAATCCCTCCATCGGCTGAGGCGATCCTCGGACACTTTCTTTTTCCTACCCCCCCCTTCTTATTTGTTTGTAGATCGTTTGAGGTCTCCAGGCTTTATGTCGTAATTCCCTCTCGCGATCCCCCCAACCCACGGCCCTCCAAACAGTCTGCCTTCCCCCCCGTTGATGGACTGGCCTCGAATGTCACTCCTTTCCCTCGTGACCTCGGCTCTCGCGCGAGTGAAATTGTTGTTCTTTCCGCGGGCCCCTCTTTAGTCTCCCTCCCCAGCCTTCTTCGGCTTTCTGCTATGTCAACCTTTTTGCGGCCGGAAAGGTCTCCCCTTTGGCCGGCAGTTTCTCTCTTCCCTCTGTTTCCGGGTGATGCTCCCATCTGCTCGACGCTCGCCAGCCCTACCCCCCGCTAGCGGATGCTTTCATTGACGGGATGTTCTTCTTTTTGTGTCACTTTTTTTTTTTGCTGTTGCTGCTTTCGTGCGGTCGGGCTCCGTGGTCTGCACCATGAGCTTGGCACCGTCGTTCCTCCCTATTCGGCAGCTTTTCAACTTTATTTTGCCTAAGGTTAGGTTTTTTTTTTACTTTCTTTTTTCCTGTTCCGGCGCGTTTTTTTTTTTTTATCGACCCCTCGTCCTGGCCCCTCCAACAAAACCTTTTCCCAAGATGGAGGGAAGGGAATGGCTGGCCGGTACGCGGCTCTTTTCCCCCCCGTCTCTCTTCCCCTTCCTTACTCTACGCCCGGTGCCGTGTATTACGTGACTTCGATGGAATCTCCTCTCTACCCCCCCCATTTGAGAGGACAAAACAGCGCTTTCACCCTTCCCCTTCTTATCCAAGCGCAGAGCCGCGGCGCGAGAGCCGCTGTCCCCGGAGCCATCACCAGCTCTTGTTTTCTCAACCTTTTTTTCCCGGCGGTGCTTGAAACCACGACCCTCTCCTTAAGTCCTAACATGATGTGAACCGCCGGCCCTCGTGCAGCTCGCTCTTGTTTTAGCTGTCCGACCGAGCGTATTCAGTGTCGACGGTGCAACGATACTTTGCGACCCCCCTTCTCAGACAGCTTCCCTGACCTTCAGCAAACCGACCCCCCTGACCCGTACTCTGCAGTTATGCTCAGCCTTTTTTCATATAGATCCAGATACTTTTTTTCTCTTTGTGATTGTCTGATCCTGCTGAGATCCCGGCTCGAAAGGTTTGCCAGAGTCCCTTCCCCGTCAAGAGCGCTTTGCGCGACTCTGGTTTGTCCATCGCTGCGATGCGCCTCGTCCTCAGCTGAGGGTTTCCGTTTTTTTTTTAGCTCCCAGCCGCTGAAATCATCCCCAAGTTCACTTCCTCTCTAGTCTCCCTCTCGCCCCGGTCCCCCCCATCCTCCCAAGTTAGATAAGTGTCAGTCCCGGCGGATTAGTTTGCAGCTGGTTTGTTGGCGTTAGGGCGGCTTCACCTGGTCTTGAGAAAGTCCTTTCCCCACCCCGCGTACCTCCCCCGTAAAAGATCCTCAAGGGACCCAAGCTCCACGGTTCTCCTTTCCCCCCCTGGAGTCTCGATCGCCTAATCGCGGGCCTTTCGATTCCCCTTTGCCGTTCACCGTACCGGCCCTGCGCCCCCAGTCTGTTCGACCATCGCTCGAATCGATGGGTGTCGCTCTTGCCTTTCCAGACCCCTTGCGCGCGTTTAGGTGCGCGGGGACCCCGGCGCCGCCATCGTTTTGGTATCTTCGCCTCCCTCCGACTTTCTTCAAGTGACAGAGATTCGGCTTGATAGCCTCGGTGCCATTGTGCAGTGCTTCCTCCATTTTCTGTTCGGTTAATGTTTTTTGTGCGAAGAGGTCCTGCTCCCTTCCCTTCCTTGCAGTTCTATCCCGCCGTCTCCTGCCAACCCCGTTGAGGGCTGGGTTGGCTGAGGCCTTCTGCGTCCGGCAGGAGTTCCAAGAGTTCGAGATAACATGTCCTTGGCGCCGGAGCTTCCACCTGTCGGCGAGTGCACCCAGTAGGATTTGCCTTGGCCGTTTTTTGGCCGTTTAGACGGATTCGTCCTGATTTCGATCTGATGTCCCAGTCTCTGCGCTCTCAGCCTCCCCATTTGTCTGGCTAGTGGTTTCAGGTCTCCCTCTTCGCTTTTTTTCGAAGTATGATTTCTGTTTTTTTTCACCGTCGGCAGTGCCCCCGTCCGCTTCTGGAGAGATTGGTTTTCTCCCCTCTTCGCCGAAAAGACCCCGGTTCGTCTGGAGGAACCTTGTTCCACCTGAGAATCGTCCCCCCTTCGCCGCCGTCTTCTCGCCGAACATGAACGGTCAGGCCTTCACGGTCCCAGAATATTTTGACGTGACCCCTACTGACGGATCACGCGTCTCCCTTCGCCCACGTCGAGCGCACCTAAGTTTACAGTTCTAGTCACTCGCTCCATCTCCCCCCCACCACCCACGAAGATGTGCAGAGGTTTAGTTGGTCCCTCCTTCCAACTCTAAAGCTGCTTTCTAAGCGGGTAGGTTGCTTGCCTTGCCTTGGAAAGCCGGCCCCTGAACCCTCCTCTGTTTCTCCTGACCCGAAGTCTTCGCACCGGCCTATCCCCCGGCGCATGACACTCCCCCCTCCTGCCCCTGCAGGGAATGCAGATCGGCTTTTTTTCAGCCACACTTGTGAAGATTGTCTCGGATCTCAGACTCCGGGTCTGTAAAAAGTCCTCCTGCCCTCCCGGCCGGCCATTGTTTTTTTTCCCCCTGGGTTTCCTTGCGTTTCTCCCCCAAAAGTAACTCTTCCGGCTTCTAATTTGATGCGCTCTAAGATCCCGCAACGGGATTAAACCTTGCTTGCATAAGTAGACCTCCTTTTTCCCCCCTTTCGGGTTTAGCTCGGCGCTGCCTTTCTCCCAAATTTGATACGTGGTACCCTTTCCTTTCTTCCTCTTTGACCCGACCCAGGCCGTGCGCTTCGTTCCAGAACGCGCAGGACCGACCTTTCGTCCCCCCCCCCCCCAAAACAATATCCTTCCACTGCTGTGAAAATGCCCCCCCAGCCTGAAAATAGCTAATGGTGGGCGCGTAGCCAAGGCCCGTCTGTCTGTAGTCCCAATCGGTATGCCGTTCCTTGGCCTTGGGGTGCCGTCAGTCGGATCGCCTAAAAGCCACTCCCCGTTCTCGACACTGAGTTATCCCGTCTTCTCCAGGGAATGCTGTAGCCCGGCCAGAGAGTTCCCCCCCCCCTTTCCTCCTGCTAGAGTGGCCTCGGTCTCAGATCGTCCTGCAGTACCTCGTAATTTATTAAAGGAACTTCATATGTCCGACCCTTGCCTTCCGCCTCCGCCGCTTTACTCCTTCGTTGGCCTTCTTAGGTTTCCTTTCGGGGCTCTGAGACCCTCATTATTCTATAATGATTCTCAGACTTGCACGCTCCCCGTGTTCCTAGGTCTTCACCCAGAGCTTACTCCCCGTTAGACTCCCTGGCGGCCATGTAGCTTTCCAGTTTCTAAGGCTTGTCCCTTAGTTAGGACTTGACCGTCGCCCCCCCCGGATCGCGCCTCGACCACTCAAGTCCACCACTTTTTATGATGCAACAGCGTTTTTTTTCCCCC
>Ga0179593_1391327_pt1 | contig 10494 bp, 9 predicted proteins | sample CZODoug2_1_08_16_FD_185931 | JGI IMG/M metagenome (GOLD analysis project Ga0179593, IMG submission 185931) | Vadose zone soil fungal communities from Angelo Coast Range Reserve, California, USA - CZODoug2_1_08_16fungal (PacBio error correction) | ecosystem: Environmental > Terrestrial > Soil >... | reverse complement strand
CCCCTTGTCAACGGTACGTGCTTTCAGATTGGGGACTCGGTTTGTTCAGGAGACTTTTGTGCAAGACACTTGCCCCCTGAAGCACCCCCCTCTCTTTTTTTCACAGATTACGATCCTAGCTCCCGGAGATTTCGTATCAACTCTAACGGTTTCTTTCCCCTTATTGTTACAGAAACCCTGCGTTTTCGCGGGTTTTTTAGGCTTTTCTTTCCTGGAAGCCCCTTCTGGCCTTTAACGTGCTTGTTGCCCCACCCCCATTGGAGGTTTTTCGGAGATTTTTCCCCCCCCCCCCCAATCCCTGATCATTTAGGTCGCGTGCGGTACGGGGTGACTGCCGAAGGGCTCAGTAGTAAGTTTTGACCTTCAGGTCGTTTTTCCTGAACTGCCCTGCCGTCTGCCCGCCTCCCGGCTCTCCTTCGCCACACTTCTTTACCAAGAACGACGCCTCGTAGGTACGATGAGTTTCCAATCTTCCGCTCGGTCCGCCCAGCGCGTCTCTTTTTTTTCGTCGGACTTTGAAGACCCGCGAGAGAGCGGAATAAACTGGTTAGTTAACTTAAACCGCTTTCTTTCGTTCCGCGCCAGGAATGAGACCTCCGACTCGATCCGTTCCTTCCTTTCCTACGAATACCTCCCCCCGTTAATTCGCAGCCCCCCTCTTCCTCGAGTTTGAGCCAAGGCGTCCAGCATAATTACTGGCTTTGTCTGACTCTTACCGCAGTTGCGGTGGGGTGATCTCTGCCCCGCTCCCGAAACCAGTTTTTCATGGATCCTTTCGGCATTCCCGTCTTTTTCCCTTTCCAAGGCTCTCCGAAGGAATGTGTCGTCCGCCTGCTCGCCCTCTATCCTCGTCCCGCGATTTTCCTTTTTCACTCTCTCCCTTCCCCATGCCGCCCGCCAAGAGACGAATAAGATGCCAAACCTCGACGCCCGTCCCCCCCTCCTCCGGTGAACCTGCCACGAACGCATCCGTCGCCCTCCTTCCGGACCAAGTATGCTGCCTCTTTTCCGTCCCCCCCCCACTGATTCGACCTTTCCCGACTTTTTCCGCTTGATTTTTTCCCCCGTCTGCCTTCGTCTGGATAATTCCTTTCAGGTGCAATCTCCCTTTTACTTCTACTTTCAGGTTTCTCCCTTCCCCTTTTTAAGTCTACCAAACGAAATGTCAGCCAAGCTAGAATTCCCCCATTTTCCCCCGGCTCGACCGACAGTTTGTTTTCTCAGGACCTCCCCCGCCCGCAGGTACAGCAGTGACCTGAAACTCGGCCGTTAGGCAGTCCCCAGTTCCCCCTGTCTATTTCCGCTCGTCTCAAGACGTTGTCGGACCGCCAAGACCTTGCGAGAGTACGATTCTCCGGCCTCCCCTATGACTAAATTTCGCTCGTGCCTGGCCTTTTGTTTTTTCTTCGCCTCCATCCCCTTCCCTTCTCACGCACGATCTCCCCAACAACATGTTTTTACTGAACTAAAAGTGTCTTCGCCTTTTTGGCCAGTGACATCCCCGGCACTCTTTGCTTCGGATGGGGTTTTGGTCCCATGGCCCCCAACTCTTTTACGTCACTTGTTCTTCCCCTCTGTCTTCAAACATTCTTGTTGACCCCCCTCTCAAGTGGTTGCTGAAATACCACCTGGCCAATCCCTAATGTTCTCGAATTGTGCACCCGCCAGCCGCTTCTGATCCTTTCAAATGCGACCCCTAAGTTTTCGCCCTTCCTGGACCCTGTCCGCATGAGGTCTTCCTTTCCTCTTGTAGGAAGAGAGTCTGGGACGCCGACCTTTTTACTCCCCAGAGTAGTCAGGTCGGGCGTGCTTTTTCCATTGGTAAAGTTTTTTTGTCCTCCTGACCCCGTGACCTTTCCTCCCTCCCTTCCCGTGCTTTTCTGTACGCCACAGCTAATCGTTTAGGTTTATTTCCCTTCCCCTTTTCCTGGAAAAAAAATTCTTTTTTGTTTCCTTGCCCGTCCCAATATCCCCGTCAACCCGAGCCACTCGCATGTTCTTGTGCAAGAAGGCTGGTCCGTTTGTGATCTTTGGAGTTTACAGTCCCCCCCCCCCCAACCACCGAAAACCAGTTGACCTTGTTCGTACCGTCCTTCCACCTCAAGAGCCGTTCTTGCCAACCCCCCGCAGGAGTTGATTTTTTTCTCTCCCACATCGTCCAATCCGCCGCAAAAAGCTACCCCCCCTTTCTCCCTTTCTTCCCCTTTTACCCCACCACCCCCTTCTTTTTTTAGATTCGAGAAGTTTACCTGTTATCGTTACACAGCCCCCCCGGATCGATTGTGGGGATCCTGCCACATTTATGTGGCGAAGGTTGACCTCCCTTCCGAAACCCCCTCTCAACCTGCTAACCTTCACATTCTTGAGGGTTCCCCCCCGTAGATGCCACTTAGTCCCAGGTAGCCCAATCCGACAGGTTTGCGAGCTCACAAGAGCTTCCCGGAGGTACCCTTTTCTTCCTTATGTTCCTAGATCATTCCTTAACCGCCACCCTTAGAACCTTTTTATCAAGGTTACTTTTTATCCCTCTATTTCCTTAATCCCCTGTGTTTTTTTTTTTTTTTTTTTTTTTTGTGTTTGCTTTTGATGGATCCATCAGTCCCCGTTCCATGGTTTTCGTGAAGTTGGGAGGGTGAGTAATGAGCTCTCTTCCCAGTTCCTGGCTCTTTGTACGCGGGGTGTCTTTTAATCGTTTCCCTGACCGGTTCACAATTCCCCCCGGTGACGCGTGCGTCCTCTAAGTAGGAACCCTCAGAGAACCAACTTGTGCATTAGTGTTCCAGGAGATGGGATTTTTTTTCCTCTTCTCCTGCTCCCACAACTTTGGATCCCCACCCCCCCTCGTCTCTGCTACGCAGCGGTTACGCTCGTACGTCGTTAAAGTATGAGAAACTCCCACGTTTTGTTATGGAACCTTTAGGCGGGGACGACTGGTTAGCTAGTCTCCCTTTTCTGGTTTTTTTGAGTGATACAAAGAAGATCACCACTTACTGCGTTCCCTGTTGTACGCTTTTTAGTTTCACAGGTTCCCACGGGACGTTTTCCTTTTTCTCCCATTCCTTGAGCTCCTTCTGTTTGGTCTGGTAAAGCCCATCACACCTGGTACTTCACCTAACTCCTTCTTTGTTCTTTGAGTCATGTCGGTTTTCCTTTTCCTTCGCGGCCCCCCCATCTTTTCCTTGTTTTTCCCACGTCAAACTTCAGGAGCTGGGTCTTCCGAAGTGATATTGGTCTTACCCCCTGTCATCCCTAGGAGTTTTAGGTTCACTTTCCTTCTCCCCCACCCCCCCCCACCGCCCCCCCTGTGACATGTTCAACTCCGCCCATGCATGGAATAGGTGGAGTGTTTTCTCTGCGTCACGACCTCGTGAAGCGGACTATTGGCACCTCCTTTGACTTCGGCCCCATCTTAAGGCGGTGCGGATGTTTGGCGACTCTTTCCTTGGTCTTTTTGATTTTTGCCCCCAGTGACCGCCTCACAGCGGAAAGATTTTTTTTTTTTTGCCACCAACTTGTTAGAGCCCTTGTTTCAAACGCTATCCCCTTTTTTCCAGTGCCTCTCCCCGCTCGCCACGGTGTTGGTTTCCCCCCTTACCCCAGCCGCCAAACTTCCTTTTCCCCGATTAACGTCCCAAAATGAGTGTTCTTCTTCCTCCCGCGATGAGATTTAAACTTCTATCCCCCCAGGGGCGCCATCAATCTTTATATTACCTCTCCCGCCTGGCCCTCCTGCACGAAATCGAATGAGGTCATAGGAGCTTCACCTCTTCTAGCCCCTTTTTGCGAGTCGCGCCCCCCCGTCTCACCGTTTTGAGGAAGCTTTTTGATGTGACTTTTCCCACGTTAGTTTTCTTTCCTTCTGCGTCCTGGCGGGCATTGGCTTATTTCCACACCGTTGTCTCTTTTTAGCGACGATCGGTACAACGAGCTTTTCCCAGGTCGTTGTTCTTCCCAAATGTCGCTCTCGCCTCTCACGCCCATCTTTTTTTTACAAGGTGAGATTGTCCCCTTCCCCCCTGGATGACGAGGCCAATTTCTGTGCCCTCCCCCCTCCGTACTGACTTTTTAAGGTAGGACCCCCCCCTTTTCGGTTGACTGTGATCTTTCCATGTTATTTGCTCCGGAAGGTGCGGTTTTTGAGTTGCTTTTCTGTTCCCAGTTTTTCTGAGGCGGCGTCTTTTGGCAGCTTTAGTTCGTCTTTCCTTGTTTTGCGGGAGTTTTTCTTCTTTTTCCCTGCAAGGGCTTCTCTAACTTCGTCCGCTGTTCCATTGGAGAGCGCGGGGATTTATTTCCCGACTTGGTTGGAACCTTCGGTTTGTTTTTGCCTCCCGGCTTTCCCCCCGGTGTGTTCTTAAGACCTTTAACTTTTTTTTTCTCATGGAGTCTCCCCCACAGCCTTCCCGAGGGCCCGAAATGGTCTCCACAGTCTCTTCATCGGTTCGGGGAGAGAAAGTTTTTTTGTCTGTCGTCGTGTCTTTCACCCCCCCTCTTTTGAACATAGTCCGCGTCGATTGTCCTCCCCGATCTGATCGTAACTTCACCCCAGCCACGCGTGACCCTAGCCCCAATTTTCTTAGCGCGTCCCTCTGAAGTCGCAACACTTCAGTTCGCACGCGTGTTCGCCTCTCTGCTCCCATAACGATCCTTACGATCTTGGATGGTGGACCAGCTAGTTGGCTAAGTCTTTTGTTTGTTTCTCCACTGATCCCCTTTCTTCCCTACCTGCTTGCCTTGAGTTTCTACTGCAGCCCTCTTCAGTCTCCCTCACCTCGCCTTCGATTATTAGAACGTTCTTTGGTTTTTTTATCGCCACTTTTTGGTCCTGCAGCAAGATTTAAACCAATATGGCCATTCCAATGCTTCCTTGCCTTCTTTCGTTCCCCCCCCCCCCCTGTCTTGTGAGGTTTTATTGGGTAACAGAAATCTAGTGTCGACCAAGAGTCTCCTGATCGTTTTCTTTCTCCTCCTTCGTCGTCCTCTTTAAACACTTCTCTTGTGTTCGGTGGCCAAGTTCTTCCCCCAAGTATGAATGTCCCCTCCCGAGACCGGCTCTTCCTCACGTAATTTCCTGGATCGTTTTTCACATCTCTATCTTTTCTAAATTGTTTGCTTCTTGAGAAAACCCGCTCCAGTGTTCACCCGGTTAACTGCCCTTCGTCAGCGTTGGAAACTCCCCTTTCGGAAATTGTGATTGCTTCCCCCTTCTCCCCCCGAGCATTGTGTCATTATGGATCCCCTTCGGTCTAACGGCCTTCTCCCCCCTTCTCGCCCTTCGCTTTCTTCCAGGAAACCCTCTCTTTTCCAGGGTGTTTGAGCGCAGAGTCTTCTTCCGCGACAATTGCTGGCTTCTTTCCACCTCTTTTGCGCAAAAAACCAAGTTTTCGATCGCCTTCCCCCCACGAACATTTTTTTCATATAGCAGTCTCGTGTCAGGTAGGTTCCTGCCTCAAGGGCTTGAGTTCTGCACTGCCCAAGCGAGCCGGTCGTTGTTCCCTTTGATTTCACGCTGGCGCTCCATTTTTTTTTTGCTTTTTCCTTCGCCAACATTCCTATGGAAACAAAGTCCCCCGGAATTTTGGATTGATTTTTCTTCAACACTTCCTCCCTTCCCTAGTGATTTGACTCTTTTGTTCTGACTTGGCCCTATCGCGCTTTAATCCAGGTTTCTGCCGACGCACCGAGTTTGCGGTTTTCCTCTTTAATTTAGCAGGATGGGTTCCCATTTACTCGGCGTTTTCCCTCTCGCTTGTTAATAACGAAATGCCTCAACTTTCCTTCGAAATTTTCCTCGCCTTTTTCGTCCCAGTTCGTTTTCTCCATGTGAAGCTTTTTTTCTTTAGTGAAGAACGTTGTGCAAGTTCCTCGATCTCACCAGTTCCTTGATGTCGTCCCTCCCCTCCTTTCCTACTTGGATGGACGACCGGACGCCCCCTCTGCTAGTCTGGAGCAATCCCCTCGAAACAGTTTTCTTTAAGCCGCTTTCCCGCCTCGCCCTACCGACCTCTCAAGACGTACTCATTATTAAAGCTTCCCCCCCCCAAAAGCGACGACGCTTAAACCTTTGCACGGAAATTAAACGGCAACTTCATCCCTCCCTCCCGCCCCGGCCGGGAAAGTCACAGGCTCGAGCGTCCGTCCATTTGGCTTACCCTGCCTCCAGACTTCTTCCGTCTTTCACAGTTCCCTGAACTTGTTTTTCCGTTTCCTGAGGGCATCTCCCCCTTGGCGAGGATGTCTTGGGGATGTCTCCCCTCTTTTTTACGAACACTTTTTTTTTCGCAAAGCCGAAGGCCATGTCCTTCTCGTCTCTATCTTTTTCCCTCCCCCGGACGCCAAGCCACGCACATTATCATAAGGAAGCCGTCACCTGGCCAGTTCGAGTCCCCCTTCCCCCCAATGCTTTTCTCAGAAGAAAGTCTTTTCGCGACCCCGCCATCGACGGGATCAGCGACGGCGACGTTTCCGCCGATGTGCATAACCAATGCGCCGATCGTTCCATTCCAGCGTTTCTAATTTTTCCCGCTTCTTGTGCAACTTTATCGCACCCCCACCCCCCTTCCTTTTCCATCTCCGCCAGCGTAGTCGCACAACCCGCATTTTTGCTCTTTCCTCGAACCTTTTCTCGGCTGGGTGTATGGCCCACGCATTTTGTCGTCGCTGTAGGTGCCCCCCTCTTTATTTTTCCCCCATTCTGTTTTTCTAAAAATTGGTGTTTGGAACGCCCCGCCCCCCTTTCAACGTTCTTCGAACCGTTGTGCCACCAGTGCACGACCCCACGTGAGCTTTTCTCACTCTCCCCAACCCCATATCGGACTTTTCCGTACCCGCGGAGTCACAGCGGTCTTCTCACTATCATGTACAGCGCATTCGTAGTGACGCAGACCACCTCCCCTCCTTCTTTGCGGTTTCTTTCCCCACTGGGACATTTTTGTTCAGAATACTGACTACGTACGCCTGCCCTTCCTTGTCCTTTTACGCCTTTTCACGTCCTTGAAACATGTCTTCCTTCTTTTCGTTGCCAAAAACACGACCCGGATTTCGAAGTATCACCCCGCCGCTCTTTCCCCAAGGCCACTACGCAGTTTTCTGCTTTCCCCGACGGCGGCCCCTTTTGTTATCGGTGGCCCTTATACATTTTTCCCCCCCAAAACACCTCCTGCCCCAGGTGCCTTTTCTTTTCAACCTTCCTTCCCTTTTCGTTCAAAGCGACCCCTTCGGTTACCCCCCTCTCAGGAGTCTCTTCTTTATACTTCCGGTCCCAGCTTCCATACCTATAAAGGAGCATCTCGTCACAATGGAGGACTTTTTGTCCCAGCCAGTGCTTCCATCACACCAAACTTTCTTTCTACAGTCCTTTCAACTCGTTAAGAATCGTACCGTCGCTTCTCTTTCTGAGCCAGTTATGGTGGTTTCCAACCTTTTGTGGGCCTTTACATCGCCCGCGAAAAAAGTTTCCATTCCCGGACCCCGGCTACTTACCCCCTTTTGTATGACTTGTCCTAACGTAGCCTTCCAGTTGGCTTCCGCTTCCCTCAGTGAAATTACCTGTCTTGAGACTCACCCAGTTGCTTCCAGTCGCCGCGCCCCCCTTTGATACAAGTTTTAGTAGGGCGTACCATCTGCTCATTCCTCCCCTCCCAACAAGATCTGTGGATCAGGGGCTCTTTTAGTAAGATATAGATGTGGAATCAGCCTTCCCGTGTTTGGGTTTTGAGTTCTGTTTTTTCGGCGGAGGAGTGTTGCTGTCTGTCCGGGTTCGATACTGGGTTCGCGGGAGTTTTCGCGGGGAGGTGTCCCTACCTGGGTCATTTCGGATTCGTTTGGGTTTGTGGACGGGTCCATCCGGGAGTTGCGCGTGGTTTGTTCTGCGGGGCTTGTGTGTGGTTTCGTGGGGGGTCCCAGCGCCCGCCCCACGCTTCCCCCACCCCCCCGTTCCCCCCACAGGAGCGGGTTGAGGTCTTGATTTTCTCAGTCCCTGAAGCCAAAGCTGTCTCCGCCTGTTGTGGGCGGGTGAGTAATGGCAGTCCTTTTCGACAGAGAGCATGGTAAGAGCCTTTGAGTTTTTTTTTTTTTTTCTCATCTTTCCCGTCCCTGTCTGATGACCTGCGAAGCTTGACGCCTTTATTCCGTTAGCACCATCAGAGACAAATTTTTCCGGTTCGCCTTCCATGTCATTTTGCGCGTGTTTGTCTGAGGTTTTCGCCCTGCTCCAACAAACTCCTTCGCCACCTCGCTTGGCCCTTGTCCTCTCCGCTCTCCGTTTCCTTATATACGTGTTGAAATCTAGTACAGAAGTTTGCTGGTAAGAAGGGGGAGAGATCGTCCTTCATTGTTTCGCTTTGGCGGCCGGACGATGGCGGTTTCCTTTAAAGAAGATTCCACTCTGGGCGGTTGTCACCGATTAACAGGCCTCACCGGGACGTTGCTATAAAGGACTGTTGAAGATCAGTTGGGTCTGGCCTCAACTCACCCCAGATCCCCCATTTTCTCCCCCACCCCCCCCCCCCCCCCCCCAACACCCGGAGAAACTCAGTGGCCTGTTCCAGCTTTTTTTCTTTTCCTTCCGCGGCCCCACCTTGGGTTTGTTTTCCAAGTCCAAGCTTTGAATATCCTTCGAAGTTCTTGATCGCCTTCAAGGCCTACTCGGTCTCCGTCGTGGAACGGTCGGGGACCCCATTTTTTTTTTCCAATTCCAAGTTTCCCAGCACGCTTGCCGATACTGTTCTTTGTCTGCGTCAGACTCCGCGGGACGGGAAGTCTCTGAGTTTTTTTTTTTTGAATCTTTTCCCCCTGGTCAGTACGTCTTCGTGTTTGTTTTCCTTTTTGAGCTAATTCCTTTTCGGGCTTTGCCCAAGTTCTCTCCAGCGTAATCTGCTTCTAAGTCTCGGCCGCCCCCATTGTAGCCGGGTTCAACCCCGAATTTGTTTTTCGTTTTACTCCCGACGCCACCTACGTCGGTTTTCCCATCTCCATCCACCAGCGTGACAGAGTTCGGTTTGGCAACGGTTTGGTATTCGAATACGAGGCTTCTCTTTGCCACCTTTCTTCGCCCCTTTCAAGAAGCGTTCGCTCTTTCTGGATACCGCTTTCATTCCACTAAGCGCATTGGTACGGTCCTCCCTCCTGTCACGTCGCCGTGCCGTACGCCTGCTTATTTCTGCTTCGTCGCACCACGTCTTCAACGGGCCATTATGCTTCTGAGCGTTTTTTTCCCTTTGACTTTCCCCCTTCCCCTAGTTTCGTTCCTGCTGATCTCGTGCTTTGCTTCCCTCCCCAACCGGTATATTTTTCCCGACGACCTGCTGCCCAATTGCATTCTCGCTTGGATCCCGTTGTCTAACCCCCACTTGAGTTCATGACCACGGGAAATCCTTAGGACCACGTGTTGCCCTTCACTGCCCGGAACAATGATGACGTTCAGGCCACTCGATTCGTGTTTTTCCTAGTGACGACTTCTTTCAGGTCCCATAATTGAGGGTCCTGAGATCTTATGCTGTCATTGTTGCTCAGGAATTGGGGCTTGCTGATGTCGTGCGTTTATGTCTTTACTCGGTCAAGGGTTCACGGCGCCGTGATTTTTCACTGATTTTCGTGCCTTTAGGGCTGCGCTGTTCTTTTGTGTCTTCCGTCAATCCCTTCTATGAAAACTTTCGTTTTCCAAGTAGCTTTTTAGGCAGGAGGGGTGATTAGTGTCTCCTCGCCTTTTATTTTTTGGGAAACTTCTGTTTTTTCTTGTTCTCCCCCCGGCTCATTTCACCCCGGTGTTGTCGAGAGATGTGATCCTGCAAGAGACCCTTTCTTAACTTTATACAGACACAGACCTCAATGAGGCCAGACCTTTGTACTTGCGATGCCTCTTTTCTTCGCCCTTCCAGTTGGATTTGGCGTCGTTGATTAATGACTGCCTGCTCGGTCAACAGGCTCCCCTCGTCCGATTGGTCGAAGGTCGTTTAACCCTTTTTTTAGCAATGTTGCCGTCGGAATTAACATGGTATGAGCGTTCTCTTTGGACAGTCGCCTCCACACGCGTCTCACTCTTCCTTTTTTTTTTAGGGGCTTTTACGCCATCGATCCCCACTAGATTAGGTTTTGTGGCAGTGAATTGTTGTTCCGTCCCGAGCCCAGAGGGCTCTGTTGCTCGCCATCTGCTCCCCTTCGGAACGACCCCTTCTTTCTTTGTCCTGCCGCCCTTCCCGTCCCATTCACCTGCACTCTCTTAGATCACGTGTGCACGGTTTTCTGGGTCCGGCTATCGCCCCTGGTTTCGAGCTTTTACAACTGGCAAGGCATTTCTTCCCTTTCCCCCCTTGCTCGTAGCTTCTTTTTTTTTTCTTGTGTCCCAGAATAGTGCATCAACTTCGACAGTGATCGGTCTTTAGTCCTGGATTTTTTTTTTTTTTAACAGGTAGAGTGGTCTGTGGTCAGTTGAACCGTCCCTCAACGACCGGTCCCCTCTGCTCCTCCCCCTCCCCCCCCTGAATTATCTGTTCTCAC
>Ga0179593_1283202_pt1 | contig 10494 bp, 17 predicted proteins | sample CZODoug2_1_08_16_FD_185931 | JGI IMG/M metagenome (GOLD analysis project Ga0179593, IMG submission 185931) | Vadose zone soil fungal communities from Angelo Coast Range Reserve, California, USA - CZODoug2_1_08_16fungal (PacBio error correction) | ecosystem: Environmental > Terrestrial > Soil >... | reverse complement strand
AGCCAGCAGTGTTCCCAGGCGTTCTTTCCGCCTCTGTCTCCTCGCCCCGTCACTCTGATCTTATCCTTTTCTCCGACCTCCTTCTTTTTGCACGTTTTTGCGTACGGATTGACATATATTAATGTACACCCCCCTTCAGGTTGAACCCCGGACAGGTGCAATTGCGCATTTTTTCTTCCAAACGCGGATGTGAGGTTCCTGTCCCCCAATTTTTACCTGCTCACACCGTTCCCTCCTTTTTAAGGACAGCTAACTGAAAAAGGCGGACCCGCTTTTTTCCCCCTCTTTGCTCCTTCTTTGGTCGAATTAATGGAAGTAACTGATGAAAAAGTTGTCGACCCGCTTTTCTTCCCCTGTTCCCTTTGAACACCGTTTCTCCCCCATAGCCTATACTTATCTTCTCCTCTTCCTTCGTACCTTGAGATACAAGAAACATTATCCTCGCTTCCCCTTCTCCTTATGCCGTTGGTAGAGGTAATGCTTTCTCCTGCCACACTTCAAGGTCTCTTTCGAGTTTACTCATGCGGTGAGCCCTCCCTTCATGCGACTTCTTCTGTCTTTTGTCAGAAGACAAATCCCGGCGCCCTTTTTTCTACAGTTTCCATTTCTATGTTCTCCTATTTTCATTTCAACGTGTGAAGTATCGGGTTCGCGTCTGTTGTGACATTCGCCTCGATGAAGGAATTTTGTTTACGATTTTTTTTTTTTTCACCCCACCAGTTCTTAATCCCTTCAGTCCTGATTCAGTCCATGTCCCCCATTTTCCCGATGTCGCTCAGGTCGTCGACCTCCTTCGTCACCTTTTTTTTTTCCTTCCGCCTGATACCTTCATTTTTACCCCGCACCCCCCCCCTCCTTTCACCGCCCCCCCTTTTTTGAAAGTTCGTAAAGGTGTAATACGAGCAGCTGTTCTTTTTCTCCCCCTCTTGGTTTTGCTGCCTTTAAAAACACCGTGACTTTTTTCGTTTTGCCCCTTGCCATATCGTAGGTTCTCTTTCACTTGCTTCCTGACGCTCCCTCTAGTGCTCTCCCCCCTTCTCCGTCGTCGTGCGAGGAGATTTTTCTTTATTTCCCAGGCTTTGCCGCTTTGTCTTTTTTAGTACCCTTCATTCCAGATCGATTGTTTCCCCTTTTTTACATCACCCCTCTCCATTTTCTGGCGTCGGCCGGGTTAAACCTTAAGCCATGTTTGCTTAGGACAGCTCGATTTGACCCCTTGTTTGTCCCCTCTCCGCGGCCAGCTTCTCGATCCGCCGTTTATCGATCTTTTTTTTTTCCCAGTTTAACCGGTCGCCATAGGCCCTTTCATGCGCCCTCGTGGCCTTTTTTCTTCAGCGGTTTAGAAACAGAGGTCGTGCATCAGTTTCTCCCTCCTCGTTCCACCACGTCGTCGCTTCCGGTTTCCCCACATCCTTTTCCTTACACCCCTCTGGCCCGCCGTCTTCCCGGACTGTCCTCTTTTTTTTCTTTTTTTGTATCGTTTTTGTTCGGCAGGAACTATTCTTTCTACTCGGTTTTACTAAATTTTTTTAGGTCGCATTGCTCCTTAGCGTGAGGGCCTGATTATCGAAGCTGATTTAGCTAGACGCATCTTTGACATGACGGTTCGCGACCAGGGCCGCCGAAAGCTGGGTAGATCCCCGTATTTATCTGGTTCCGCAACGCCCCCTTTTTGCGTTTTTGATCTCTTCTAAGCAGGTTGGAAACTCCTCCTTCTGTCGCGTCGACCCCTTCTTTGGTCCGTCGTCTTTGATTGGACGCCCGACCCCTTTTCTTTGTTTTCTTCCGAAGCCCGCAGCTGGGTTCCCCCCCGAGACTCCGGGCTCGTCGCTCTTTTTTCCCTTCCACGTTGTTACTCACTCAACCGCCTGCCTTCCCTCTTTTGGTCATTCCTATCTCTCGATTTCCCGTGAGACCCCTGCCGTTGGCGCCATATAGATTTCCTTTTGTCCGCAGGATAAGTATTTCGCCATCGTCTTTCAGGTTAAGTGCCACTCCTACTTCCCTTCGGCACTGCGGGCGCTCTCCCCCCCGTCGCCCCCTCTTTTTTCAGTCTAATCCCTCCTGCAAAAACCCCCTACTCTCCCGGACGAATTAATCTGTTCTGCCTGTTCCGTATCGGTGGGGTGTTTGTTTGCGGATAGACTACTTTTTCCCCCTCCGTCGCCGCTTATAGCGACCCAATTGGACTGTCCCCCCTTTCCCTTGGAAACTCTGGGGTTCGCCCCCTCATCAGCATGACCTCGTCTCTTTTTTTTCAATTCGTAGAAAGTAGACCCGACCTTTTTATTGATGTCCAAGTTGGACCTCAAAATCGTTTTTCCCTTGCGCGGTCTGAAGAATTAGCACTCATATATTTATGCGCCCGCCTCAAGTACTGGCCTTTTTTTCCCCGGTTCCCTGCCAAATAGGAGGAACACTTTTCTCGATTTCGGGACTTTTTAGTCGGACACAGCGCCAAGTAAAGTTGCAATCTTCACTTTCTTTTTCTCTCCACTGGGTGGGGGGGGGGGGGGGGTTTTGGTTTTGTGTGGTGTGTGGGGTGCTTATGGGGGGGTTTTTTTTTTTTGGGGGGGGGGGGTTTTGGTGTGGGGGTTTTGGTGGGGGTTTGGGGGGGGGGGGTTGGTTGGGGGGGGTTGGGGGGTGGGGGTTTTTTGTTTTTGTTGGGGGGGGGGGTGGGGGGGTTTGGGGGTGTTGTTTTTGGGGGGGGGGTTTTTGGGGAGGTGGGGGGGGGGGTTGGTTGGGGGGGGGGGGGGTGGGGTGGTGGTTCCCTTGCTGCCTGCCCGCGTTATCTTTCTCTTTCAATCATGTTTTGTCACGATTTTTGTTTTTCTTCCTCTTCTAGGAGCGCTCTTGCCGACTCCCGCCTTTGCCGTGTCTACAATTGTTTGCTTTTTCTGAAGCCACCCTGGAAACGCAGGTCCTTCTCGCTCTTTCAGCCGGTGCTCCCCGATTTTGGTCTCAAGGGCTCTGCTACTTTTCAATCCCCCCGGCGGCGACACTAAAATCGGTTTTCTTCTGGTGTCATTTTTTTTCAAGCGGCTTTGTCCAATGGCCTTCCCCCTTTCTCCACACTTATCAGAACCCAAGCAGCTTTCCCTGGTTTTTATGGCGTATTTTTTTTTTTCCTTCCACCGACTCTAGCTTTCCGGCTCATGCTGAGATGGTCTTAACCCCCGCTTTTTTTTTTTCGACCTTTTAGAGATAAGTCTCTGGCCCTGTTTGGCTCTTCTCCCTGATCCCACCCCCCCGGAGCTATGCACGTGCCTCCGATAGACATATTTCCCTTCGGTCGCGCTTTTGCTGGTTCCTGCCCTATACGCTGATCGAGAAACTCTCAGATTTTTCTAGCGAAAACGTTTTGCTTTTTTTCTTTCCCTGATGGAGTCTGCCCGTGGCCGTTTCGCCGAATCTTCTTTCTCTTGTTTTATTTATGCCGCCCTTTCTTGCGCTTCTCTTGTTGACCCCCCGCGTCTCTTCTCTTTGCCGTGTGAAACTCCCACGGATACGTCTTGCATGCCTGGTGGGGAATCTTTTTCCACTGCCTTGCTCGTATTTCTCGCGTTTCGCAAAGCGGCGTCCCGCTGCCCCCCCCCCTTTTTGCCAAACCCCGGTTCTGTCTTGGTTCCCCTTTTTTCGACCGCAGCCAGCGTTGTTTTGCGCCAGTCCGGAGAGCCATAACCTTCCCCCTTTAATCTTCGTCACCTTTTTCAAGGGGTGAGGCGTCTCCCGGTCCCGAGTCCCAGCTCTTCCCCCTAATGGCCGCGAATTTCGGCCGGCCCTTTCTTGGTGGTCATCCTCCGATTTTCTCACCGACTCCCTGGACGTTTATTCTCCTTTCTCTGATGCATATGACCTCTCCCCTTCTCTGACCCCCCTGCTTGCGTTCCATCACCACCCTCTTTGCCTCGCTTCTCATCTAGGAGTGGGCTTTCCGAATGATGGCCTTGGAAGTGCTTTCCTGCTTCTTTTTGAACAGGTCGCCGACCCCCTTTTTCCACTGGTGGTGAGTATTTTTCCAAATGGCCGGTCCGTGTCCCCCTCCCTCGTTACCTCTTTCTTGCGGTCGGCTTTGGCTTTCGGATATTTCTGATGTTCAGTTCTTTGCCCGTTTTGCATTGCGACCCCCGTCATCCACTCCTGGGCCACGCCTCTTCTCCTTTGGTTTGTCTCCTTCTGCGGAAACCACTCCCAACCTGGCCCGCCATTCCTCATGTCAAACCTACGCCGCCGATCCTCCTACCCTTGTCTAGATTTTTCTTTTGATCCCTCAATTGGATGCCCCAAACTGCTTTCCTCTCCAAATGTATTTCACCCTCTTGCTGACTCCCAAGGAAGCGCCCAGCTCAGTTATCCCGTCGACGTTTTACTTCCGGTGGTTTTCTCCCTCCATCTTCCTTGGAATCCTCGTCTCCTCCCTTCCGAGATGAGTTTTCGTTTCCGCCGACTTGGGGGTCTAACCTGTTCCCGTGCCCCCCCGAATGTCCCCCGTTTTCTTTCGTGTTCTCCCCCTCACCCTGCCTCTGTCCTATTGAAAACCTGCGCCGTGGACCTTCTGTTTTTTCTTTTTTTGGCCTTTAAATGAAAGCGCTTGAGGAATGCCTAGCATTTCCGATTCCTGTCGACGTCGGTGACTTTCCGTTAGTCACTTTTCATTCCCTCGTTTCAAACCTTGGCTGTGCATCTTCCGCTGTTCTTATGAGTGATGTCCTTCTCTGATGGTTTTTTTTTGTCATTCATCTCACAAACTCTCAAATTTTCCCTCTATCTACCTCACTTGGGGGTTCTAACGACACTTTTCCCCCTCCTAACTCTCTTCCCCTTGATAGTGTCAAATTCTTTAGGAACGTGAGCGTTAATGATGGGCTTTTCCCTTCTCCCTTCTCCTTTCTTGGATTAGAAAGAAGATCGCTCCCGGTAATCTTTTTTACTTGCACTGGCCCGATGACTTTCCCTCCTCCCCTATCACTATTTTGATCCCCTTCCGCCCAGGACCGTCGCTTAACCCCCTTGGGACATCATCGTAACTTTGAAGATGCCTCAGGTTTTGGACTCGCTTATGCTGAACCTCCCTACCCTCCCCTGTCCACCCAACCTCTTTACCTCTCTCTCTTGGTTTTTTAACCCTATAAATGTCCTTTTCCCTTGCTCTCGGCTCTACAAGTATATACTTTTTCAACTCTCTTCCCTCTGTTTCCTTCAAATAGTTTTGAACTGAAAAGCTTTTTTCCTCCTTTGCCTTTCTGCTGTTGTCCAACCCCCCTGCCCCCCGTTCGGTTACATTATTCCTTCTCTTTGTTGAAAACCCCTTTTTCAGGCCTTTCCCGCATGACTAATTCGTGCTAATTCCCTCTGGCTTCCTTTTGTTCTGTCGGCCCTTCGTGGGCTGTGAATATCTGTCCCCCTTTAATCGCTTCCGGTTCTAGGTCTTGCCTGCCCCTGAGACGCGTTCTGATTAGTCTTTTGCGATCTCTGAAGCTGCGTCCTTATTTCTCTTAAAGTCCCCACTGTTAATCTTCCTCTTCTTTCCGTTGTGTTTTTCGATCTCTTTCCCGCATTTTCTTGGACCCAGCGTGGCATTTCTATCTTCTTTCTCGTTTTTTTGCACCTGATTCCTTTGCGCTTTTTTCTTCCTTGCCCGTCCCACCCTCAGGGATGCTCCTTCTCTTTCCTTTTATGTTATTCAATTCGACCCCCCAAGAACAGGGTTCAGGACCCCCCGGCATTGATTCTGCTCCTAGTTTTTCTTGTATTCTTTTTTCCCGGTTCAACCTCTCCTCCCTTTCTTCATTCCGCAGGGTTTCTCCCGCCCGAGCACAAATTCTCCCCCCGCCTCTTGCGAGTCGCCATGCTCTTTCGGTGTCGAGGTTAGAAATTGACCGTTCCCTGATCACCGTTTCTCCTTCCGGGCTGCCTTCCAGTTCAGTTAGTACCGTGATACCTTTTGAATTCCCCCACGCTTAGTGTAATAGTTGGGGTAGCCGGGTTTTCGAGGTTTAGTCTACGGTCACGACCCGTTGCTCTCCCTCCGTTTCCGTCTGGTTTTTTGCCGGTCGCCCTTTCAAAATTCTTTCGCTTCTCTCTCCAAAATTGCTTTAACCGGTATCGGCGCTTTTCCCGTCTTTTTCTTTGCCCCACCACCAAACTCCCTCCTTTCCGACGGTAGTTCTGGGCTGTTTCCCTCCTCCCCAAGCGGAGCCGGTTTTTTTCAGTGCGTTCATAGTACCTTTGAGTCCTTCCAGTGCCTTCAGTCTTAGCTATCCTTAAGGCGGGTTTGGTTTTTTTCTGTCCTTTCCCCCCAATGTCATTCTCTAGTCGCACGGAACAATTTAGCTTGTGAGATGAATGCCAAGCCCCCCCCCCCCCAGCATTCTCCTTCCCTTGTTAAGACATGCATCCATTCGTTTTTTCCCTGTTCTTCTGAACAGGCTACTCAGGAGTTCCCCGTTTTCTCAACTCACCGCTTTCGCACACTTTTAATGGTTTTCATTCAGTGGCTGCCTGATAGTTACCAGCCTTTATTTTTTTCCCCCTCACAGCATTACGCCAGAGTCTAGAGAAGGGTTTTTCACCCCCCGAGCCCGAGCCCCTTTCTTGTTACCCCTTTTGCGACCTCCCCTTTCAGTTTAGGGACAGGTTTTGTCCCCCCTCCCCCGTTCTGTTTTTTTTTCCGACTGGATAATATTGTCGGTATCTTGGTTTTCTGCTTTAAAAGGAGATCCTTTTTGGAGATGACTCGGGACTGCCTCCCTCCAGAGTCCTGATTTATGCTCGTCTTTTTATTCAATGAGCGGTGCCCAGCCTCTGTTCCTTTGGCGTTTCTTTTTTGGTTGTTTTTGTATTTTCTTTTTTCAGGGCGTGCCCGGGTCATATCCCCCCTTCCCAAGGGGAGGGAGATATAGGAGCCGCTGTTCCATCTTTCCACTATAATTTCCCTGCCGATTTTGTCCGATGTGTCCTCGATTTAGGGGACACGCGGCCTCACTCGGACACCTAATCTGATTGCCGCCTTCCTTTTCCATTAACTTTGATCCCTGCCAAGGATAAGTCCCACCGGTCGAAATAAGGCAACGTAGTCTCATCCGCACCTTCCAGCGTCTATTTTCTCGCCTGACCTCCAGCCTTTTTTTTTGTGGAAATTTTTTGAATCCTGCCCGGCCAGTTTTTTTTTCTCACCTCTTCTTTTCGTCGTTCTGACGGTCCCCCACATCTGCGTTGACCCCTTCCCCCTATTTCCCCCCCTATGCTTGCCCTTGAATCTGCCACCCCTCGGGATGACCTCGGGCTTTATTTTCCTCAACTTTCTTGCTGTCTAGCACCTGTGATACGAAAGCTGGTTTCCGGCGGATTTTATTTTATTCGTTATTCGATCGTTGACCTTTTTTGGCGGATTACTTACCCTCATGCGCTCTGTTTCCCCTATAGACGTCGAAGGCTGGCCCATTAATGGAGCACCCCATCTATCCAGGCCGCGAAGTAGGGACCCTTTTCTTTTCTTAATCTCCCCGGTGATTAGGTTGGCCTCGCCGGCCAGCCCTCGCGTTCTTTCTAATCAGCATTCCTTTTCTATGTGCTAACAAACACTCTCCCATGAATTCGGCGTCCTCACTTGGCGGCGTTCCGGTGTATGAAGCTTGCCCCCTGAACCTTGTTGCACCCTCGGTTGTCTTTGAGAGCAAGAACAGCTTTTTTTTTAAAACATCTGCTTGCCTGGCTCGTTCGCTCCGCCGGTCATCCCCCGTTGGAGAACTTACCATCCAAACGCAGTTCACCGCCTCTACCACGAAACCAGAGCCTTGCTACTTTCTTTTTTCTATGCGTACCCCTAAGAGTCGACAATTCCCAGAGCTTTTCGTGAGAACGCTAGCCCTCTTTTTACTCTTCCCACGTCTATCAGTATTTGTCTCCTCCAAATCGAATAACCGTTCCCCCCTTCTGGAGGGGCCGGCGGGCTTGACACACTGTGCACCATAAACCTTCTTCCCTGCGCAAATCCGGCCACCGCTTCATTTAGGCCACCCCTCACCGTGTTCTGCCTAGATCCCCCTCTGCTTCACAGCTTTTTTATCGAAAATCTTTGCTTCCTCCAGTCAAGTAAACCCTTTTTTCGGTCATCCTCTGTGTATCCATTCGGCGGAATGGAGTCTTTTCGCTTATCGAAGACGACCAGTCTCCTCTTCCTCATGCCTTAGCCTTATAGCGAAAATCTTTCCAGTCCCCTTCTTTTGACGTTTCTTCAACTATGGGGTTCTCCCGCCATTTTCCTTTTCAGTTTTGTCCGTCCTCCCTCTTCGCATTCTGGTACTTCAATGCTCTAAAGTCGCTAACACCCTCTAGAAACTCTGAGGGATCTCTCGTTGTTGATCCCGAAATAGGGCTGCGTGCTCCTGTTCTTGTAAATAATCTCCCCCCCAACACCCCCTCCCCCCCAACCCCCCCAAATCACAAGAAGAACGACTCTTCTGCGAAGAGTTTCCTTAAAAGCGTTTCCCGGTCCTCTGATTGCGCCCTTGTTCCTCCCCCCCCCTTGTCCTGCTGGCGTCCGATATCTTCTGGTAGTACACCATTTGTCTTCTCCAAAAGCTCCCTTCAGTTTTGCCTAATCTGGCCAGCGGCAGGCTTTCGGGTATATTAGTGCATATAGAGAAGCGCGCGATCGCCTATCTTTACCCCTCCTCCGTTTGTTTCTTTTCCTTTCCTGCGCGGCTATTTCCCGACTGAACGAATCCTCCCCAGAACCGCCCCTCGCTTGTTCCTCTGAAAAAATTGACGGTCTCTCTTTGCTCCACCTGGTTAACAGACTCCTCTCCAGGATCCTGATCCCTCGTCGACTATGTGGACGGATCAAGGGCGCCTAGGCTGCAGTTACGCTGGTTGCCTCGTTTCTTATAAAATCGGTTTATTTTTGTACGGGAATTGCTGTTTCTAAAGCGCACTGATAAGCAGAACACTATTATCTTCCACACTGTGATCCCGATCCCCTCAGTTCATAATTTTTCTATTTGTTCGTGAAGACCTTTCTTGATCCCCTGCTTCCCCGTAAATCGGCGGGAGACCTCCTTTTCTTTCGCGAACCCACCATCGGGAAAACATGCATTTTTTCACACCCATCATCAACACCTCCTAATTCGTCCTTCCTGACTCAGAATGCGGCTGCGCTCCCGTTTTCGTTGGGACGGAAAGTTTTTCAGGCGTCCCCATGCGCACCCGCTCCGGCAGGTCCGGCCGCCCTTGATCACATCTTTACTCTTTCCTGTTCGCTCCCTTTTTTTTTTCTTCTGGTGCGCCTCTAAGCTGTTTCTATTTTAACCACGTTCTACTGCTTGGTCGGCCACCTACGCCGTCTTTTCAAGACTTTTTTGCTTCGGCGGTTGGTTTCTTTGATTAAGCGCCTATTTTGCTCCTGCTGGAATTTTTGCCCACTTCATTGGCGCGCCGGTGGTGGCGCACACGCCTTCTTCTGTTTCTTCTTCCTATTTAGAACTGTCCACCCCATGTGCCTCCCCCTTCCCTTCGGTTTGGCTGGTGGCCAGTGCCCATCTTACCGGCTCTCTTGACGAGCAGTTGTTGCCGTGTTTACCAAAGAGTCTTTCGCGCCACCCCATGTGCACAACCTTTTCGGGCCTTGGATCCTCCCCCTGACGAGACCACAGGGGTTTGTTCTTTGTCGCGAAGGACGTCATGGTCGCGCTTCCATTCCCCTTTCCGCTCTATTTCAAACGACCGCGACGGCGTTCTTTCCCCCCCCGCTGATTTCACCTTGCCTTAATGTCTCTTCACCCTTGTCCGAGAATTTCGGCCGTGGTCGTTTCCAGTCATTGTCATTGCTTTCTCCGTCTATTTCAACGTTAAACCCTCCTTATGGGACGTAAGCTTTTCCCATCCTGCGCCGCTGGACGACTGCTACCTAACCTCCTCACCATTTTGTATTTCCCATTTTCTCCCAAGCCGGTTTTCGTGCCTCCCCCTTTTTCTCATCCTTCGGGTAGTTTAGTTTTCTTGAATGGTGGTCCATGTGGAAGTTCAAGGTTCTGTGGATGTTTGGCTTCTCGCCTGATTTGCCACTGGTTTTTTTTTGTTTCCAACTGGCGTGCCTGACCGACGATGTTCTTCATTTTTGCGGGCCGGCCTTACCTTAGGCTGGTCCTTATCTGTTTTGGTTCTTTTTGGCTCAGGTTCTGACTGTCACCGGCGGTCCCCCCGAAAACCTTTCCCCACGAAGGTTTCATCGATATTGGTCCGCTGGCGGCTGACGTCTCGGGCCCACACACTCGGTCAATTTAGATTCTTGTTCCGCCTCTTCGAATTTGACCAACCACTGGCCGCCGACTCTCGCCCCCGCCCCCCGTTCCGGACTTTTCGTTCCCCCCCCCGGCCCCCACTCCCATCATTCTGGATGCCACAATGCGCGACAAGTATCGCTTTGTCCCGCGTGTTTTTTTAATCCCCATGACCGCTTTAGCTCTCATCTGCTGGCCGTGCATTCGCCCTATT
>Ga0179593_1759103_pt1 | contig 10495 bp, 13 predicted proteins | sample CZODoug2_1_08_16_FD_185931 | JGI IMG/M metagenome (GOLD analysis project Ga0179593, IMG submission 185931) | Vadose zone soil fungal communities from Angelo Coast Range Reserve, California, USA - CZODoug2_1_08_16fungal (PacBio error correction) | ecosystem: Environmental > Terrestrial > Soil >... | reverse complement strand
CCTCTCCTTTTTTTTCTCCTCCGCGAAGGACCGTTCGGCATCGCAAGAGAAGCTCGCCGACCCTTCCCTCCTTCTCTTCTTCGGGATGAGAAGAAGCCGGTGACAGAACAAGCAAGCCTCTTTTAACGTCCCGCCTTCCCTGTCCCCTCTATAGGAAACGAGTTTTCTCCTCAAAGATCGGCCCGACCTCCTCTCCTCCCGAGGTTCTCCTTTTCCCCTTTTTTTCTTTTTAAATGAACAGACGTACAAGAGGAGGTGAGGCTATTCCACTCCTCTTCTCCTTCTCCCCCTTTTCCCCGCTAGGGAATTTTTTCTCCTTCGTCGACGACGAAAGATCGGAAGTTTCCCTTTTTTTTTATCAGACTCGGACAGCGGCCTGGCGCGCGCTCCTTCTTTTTTTCCCTCCCTCCCTCCCCCCTCCCGATGAAAGTGGAGAGAGCGGGTTGCGCACCCCGCCGAGGGCCTCGAGAGCGACGAGGTCGATTTTCCGTCACCGCCGACGCGAATCCCCTTTTTTCCTTTTTTTCTTTTCGTCGGCGTCGGGGGCGAATCGGGTTGTTCAACGACGGTTTTTTTTTTCCGCGCCTGAGGCGACGGCCAAACGTTCTTTTTCCGATTATTCGAGCTCGGACGCGAAAGGTTTTCCCTTCCCTCCCTTTTTTCTCCCCCTCGTAAAAGAGCGTTGCTAGGCTCGCTCCTTCCGTCTATCGCCGGGAGTAAGAGAACGGCGTTTCTTTTTTTGGTTTTGGGGGGTTTTTTTTTTTTTTTGGGGGGTTTTTGGAGTTTTTCCCCTTTCTCAGGCGTCGCTTTTCTACTTTCTTTTTCTTCTCCTCCTCTTGGAGAAGAGAGATCTTTTCCCCCCGGCGGAGGAGTATCCTCGAGGACCCTTCTTGAGTTCCTGAGATGATCTTTCCTTTTCTTTTCCTAGCGAGGCAGGGAAAGGACCCCTCCGCGAGCACGAGCTCGGTTTCCTCTACCTTGTGACGCCGAACAAGAGAGCGAATCCCTTTCCTACTTCGGAAGAGGCGATTTTCCCCTTTGAAGCCCGTCTCGTTGCCTTTTCCTTTTTTTTTTTCCCCATGCCCGTTAAGCGCAGCCGAAGGTGAGCGGCGCATCCGTTTTCCCCCCCCTTTTTCCCTTTCTTCCCTTTTCCCTTTACCGTCACCGTAGTATTACCGCGAAATATCACACTCTCTTCTACGCGGGGCACGAGCTCTTCCTTTCACCTCCCTTGCCGTCTGATCCTTACCTCTTTCCCCTTCCTTCCTTCGGACTGCGCACGAGAATGCCCTTTTTCTGGTCAGCGTGAGGTCGGTGTTTCCCCTTCTTCGTACTCGCGGGGTTTTTTTTTTTTTTTTTTTTTTTTTCGGTTTTTTTTTTTTTTCTTTTGGAACGGCATCGCGTCCCCCCTCCCTCTCTTTCTCGAGAGTCCTGTCGCGCATCGCGTTCGCGACGCACGTGCCTCCCCTTTTTTTCTTTTTTTCTTCTTTCCCTTCCTTCCCTACCGTGACGTAGGGAGAGAACGAAACCTCCTCTCCTGTCGACGAGCGGCCAGCACGATCGCGACGCCGGCAGCAGACCCTTCTTTTTTCTCTTACCTTGGGCGCCGTCACAAGGATGAACTTCCCTCCTTTTTTTTTTTTTTTTTTCCCCTCCGGGGTAGCGAGTCTTTCTCCCTCGCCGAAGCCGAGGCGCCCTTCTTTTTCTTTCCGTCGTTTGATTTCATCTAGTCGCTTTTCTTCCTCCTCTTCCTCTCTTTTCCCTCGAATCTATCTAGTGCCTCCTCCCCTTTCCCGGTTCGCGGCGCGATCGTAGTTCGTATCATCCCTTCTTTCCGAGATAAGCCACGACGACGGCACGCGAAAAGGGCCCTTCCTTTTCCCTTTTTTTTTCCTTCTTTCTGGGGCCTAGTCGGGACTCGCGTACCGAGCGTTTCCTTCCACCGTCGGAGGTCTGTTCAGCGGTGCCGGCTCCTTTTTCCTTTTTCCCGCGCTGGTTCCCCCCGCTGCCGGCCCCTTTTTTCCCTTCTCTTTTCGCGAAGGATGAGTGAGGAGGGTGAGGTCCGCCCGGCACGGTCGACGACGTTGCGCACTCCCTTTGCCCCGACAGAGAAAGCCGGAAAGTGCTCCCTTTTTTTCGCGGCGCACGCAGCGAGGCGGATTCGTTTTTTTCCCCCTCCTTGCTAGTACGATGTCGGTGACCCAACCACCCTTCCTTCCCTTTCGCCCCCGGCAAAGGGAGGCTAGTGCGCAGTGCTTTTTTTCCCTGATCGACGATCACCACTCCTTTTTTTTTTCCCTCTGTTTACATCGTAGCCGGCGCGCGGTCGAGTGGGAGTGGAGCCTTTCCTCCTCCTTTTTCCTTCCAAGGAGGTAGAGGCCAGATTTCTCCTTTTTCCCCTGGATGGCGCCGCGCCCCGTGAGCTGCCCTTCGGCCGTTTTTCCCCTCTTTCGCACGTCCGGACGGGATTCAACGGAACCGGAGACGATCTCCTCCCTCTTCCCGCCTTTCCTTTCCTTTCAGAGAATCGGGTTAGCGGCAGTCAAGCGTTGCTTCCTTTGTTGGTCGCCAGATCACGTTCTTTCTTCTTTTGTAACGTCCAGCTCGACTCGATCGTTTCCTCCTCTCCCCCTTTTTATTCCTCCAGACAGCCGGGTCGACCGCGGAGCCCCCCCCCCCCCGCCTCAGCAGTTCGTGAATTTTCCCCCTTGGACGTCCTCCATCGGACGCCGAGAGCGACCTCTTTCCCTTCCTAGACGGGATAGTATCCTTTCCCTTCTCCTCTGATGGCCGAGCATCGCGACGCCTTTTTTTTTTCCCTCGTCCTTACTCCGGACTCAAACTCTCCCCCCCCCTCTCTTTCTTTTTTCTCTTCGAGATAGAGATGGTACCAGACGTTGCCGTCGCCGTTCTTCTTCCCCCAGTAGTGTCCTCATCATTTATTCCCCTTTTTTCTTTTTTTTTCCCTTTTTTTCTCTGCGCGTTAAAGAGGTCTTCGCGTAGGCGGTTTTTTCTCTCCTGCTCTCTGCCCTGTCGGTGTGCGCCTCGCACACCCAGCGCGCGCCTACTGTCCCCCTTTTTTCTTATGCGAGCGCAACGAATTAGAGAGCGCCAGCCCCTCTTTCTTTTTGTTTTTTTTTTTTTTCCGACCTGCGAGAGCGTGACGCGAGATTCTATTCCCTGACCGCGTTTTCGATTTAGACGAGTTTATTTTACCTTTTTTCTCAACTCTTGGTACGGCGGGGCATGGAACTTTTCTCCTTCCTTTTTCCTCGTAGTAGTGAAGATCTTTTTTTTTAGGAGCCGGCGGCCTCTTTCCGGGGCGAGCTTACGTTCGAAGGATCCCCCCTTCTTTTTTTTCTTTCCCCCTCGCTGCGGAGTAGACGATACTAGAGGCCCTTTCTTTTTTTCTTCTCGCGCGCCGATGCCGATCTACTTCTTCGTAGGTCGACCTGCGCGGACTATCTATTTTCCCCCCTTTTTTTTTTTTTTTTTTTTTTTTTTCCCTCTTCGAAGCGAGGAACTCGTCTTTTCTCTCGGCCAGAGAAGCTCGCCGATTCCCCTTGCCGGATTAGATTGGATCGAGACGCCCTCTTCTTCTTGCTTTGATCGCAGAACGCAAGGATTTTTCGAGCCCTCGAGCACCGAGACGCCGGGGCCTCTCCAACTTTCGTCACGAAGATGGTCCCCTTTTTGCTCGTTTCCATCCCTGCCTACCAGAGCTAGGTGAGCGATCGTCCTCTCTTCATCGACCCTCGGGTCACTGAAACAGACTCTCCCCCTTCCTTCTCACGATCGCGAAGGTTTTTCCCAGCTTCGGAAGCGGACTGGAGCGCGGTTCCTTTTCTCCTCGAAGAACACAGCCAACGCCGATGAAAGTAGGCTCTTTTTTTTTTTTCTCTTCTTCCCTTTTTTTTTTTTCCCGCCTCGAGAAGAAGAGGGTGAAAGTCAACACGCCGGACAGCTAAGACCCTCTTTTCCCCTTTTTCGCGTCTTTCTCATCGGTGTCCACGGACGGTGTCCTCAAGGAGGAGGTCTTTTTCTCCTTTCTCCTCTTTTTCTTTTTTACCTAGGACGAGGACAAGCTCTTTATTTTTTTCCCCTTTCCCGCTTCGGATCGTGGGAGTCAGGAGTTCAACGACGCGTTTGCTCGTTTTTATGCTAGGCCTTCAGGGTCGGAAAAAGTCTCTCCTCCCTATTCCTCTCCTTTTTCCGAGGAAGAGGACGTCGTTTCTCTCCCCCGATGGTCGAAGTCCCCCCGCGTTCTTACGAACGCGTGGAGACGACGAGACGTTTTTTTTTTTTTTTTTTTTCTCGTTTTCATTTTTTTTTTTGGTTTTTTTTTTTTTTTTTCTTTTTTTTTTTTTTTTTTTTTTTTTGGGTTTTGTTTCTTTTGCTTTTTTTCTTTTTGGGACAAAGGGGCGTAGGAGTCGTTTCCTTTCTCGCGATCTTGATAGAGTCGAGCGGCATGGCCTTTACTCCCCCCTTTTTTTTTTTTTTTTTTTCCCCTGCAAGACGTGATCCTCTCACGAGCTCGTGATCGATCACCTACGGCCCTAGAACACGGAGCGCGAAGTCCCTCTCTCCTTTTTTTCCTCTTCTCTCCTCCCGTATAGGGTGAAGTCTACGTATTTATGACACTTTCCCTTCCTCCTCTCTCCCTTCTCGGAGGAGAATAAGGGGGCTCCTTCGGCTGATAGGCATTCCTTTCCCTCCTTTGACTTCACGTCGTATTAGAGCCCTCACCCCCCTTTCTCCCTTTCTTCGCGATGGGGAAAGAGATATTAGAGTTCCCACTTCGTGGTCTTTTCGGATCAGTGAACGAGCGGACCCTTTCTTTTAGAGAATGCAAATTGGCCCCCTTTTCCTTCGGAGGTCGGTGGTCCCCTTCCCCTTCGATCCCCCAGTGCCATCGCGAACGTCTTTTTTTTTCTCCCGTAGCAAGAGAGAATCGAGTTGTGCTTCTTTCGCCAAAGAGATGCGGCCCTTCCCCCCCCCCGGGATATTGGCGAGACAAAGAAACTCCCCCTCTCCCCCCCCTCCAGAGAAGAAAAGTAGATTCTCTTTTTTTTTTGTCCGCTCTCGCTCCGGCAGAGACCATCCTCTTTATTTTCTCCCAGGCGCGACGTCAAATTCCCTTGCCCCCCTACGGTGGATTCTGCGTAGAGGGCGGCACTCTTTGGAATCGGTCAGACTCTTCCCCCCCCTCTCTACAGGGAAGAAGAGTCTTTCTTCCTGCGTTCCGTAGTAAGTGCTTGACCCGTAGAGTCGGTGATAGAAGACCGATCTCCTCTTCCCCTCCCTTTCTTTTAATAATAATAAGTTGTTGTATGTTGGAGGCCTTAGCGCCTTCTTTTTGATCAAGACGCAGGCCGAAGAGATCACTCCCTCTCCCCCTTGCCAGGGAAGGAAGGGAGAATAGGCCCCTTTTCTTCGTGGGAATCGCTTGTCCTCCCTTTACCTTCGTGGAAGAAACGCCTCTTCTAAACCTCATCCGGTGGTTGAAGGAGAATCCTTCGTTCTTTCCTTTCGATGGTTAGATTGACGGTCTCCCTGCAGAGAGTAGAAGGACCCGGATAGGGGGAGGTCAGAGAGTACTTTTTTTTTCACTCCCTTTCCCTTAACCGGTAGAAACGTGAGCATCGCTGTTGTCCCTAATGCTTACCCGCCGGAAACGTGAGTATCTACCTCTTCGTCGCGAGGAGAAAGAGAGAGGATGGACGCCGTTTCGCGAGTACGATGCCGTCCCCCCCCCGGTGAACCACCGAACCCTCCTCCCTCCCCCCCGTTCAGAAGAAAAGGGCTTCGCATGTCCGAAGGCCGACTTGTTCCGCCCCCTTTCTTCTCCGACTCACCACGAATTTTTCTTGTCTTCCCTTTCGCCGGACGAGAGGATCGAGAGTGGTCCCTTTCTCGGAAGCGCGGTGACCCCTCCCTTAGGTCGATCTCTTCCCCCGTGGGGGGCCCAAGGATTGCGCCTCCGGTCTTTCTCGCTTCAGGCAGTGCAGTTCCCAAAACGTCGACGTCACCTGCTCCTTTCCCCGGAAACAAGGCGACGTATTTTCCGCCTTTCTCCTCTGCGAGCGGCCTTCGCGCTCGTTCTGGCCCGTCAAGGCGTTGCTCCTCTCCTCTTTCTTTTGTGGTAGAAGATCGTTTTTTTCTTCACAGGCGCTCGACTCGATCACTCCTTCTCCCTCCTGTCTTCTTTAGAGGGACGACGCAGCTCCTTTTTCGCCCTCCTCTTGCGTCTCCAAGCCTTTTTTGGGCCGTCGCCATCGACGCCGATCCCCCTCCCTCTTTTCTCCCCGACGTCCTCTTTCTCCTTTCTTTCCTCTAGACGGTGAAGACTCGATGGCCGATCCTTTTTTTTTCTTTTCCGTCCTGTCCTCCCACGAGAACGACGTCGACGTGACCGGCTTCCCTGTACGAGCTGAGTGGGTCTCGCCGAGTCGTCCCTACTTTTTCCTTTTTTTCCCTCTCCCTTCTTGAGGACAACGTAGGGGAAACAACCGTAGTCTCCCTTCGTCCCGCTGTCTGAGCGTATGTCCTGTGTCCTAGCACCTAGTCGCTTCCCTTTTTTTTTTCCACCCAGGCGCGCCGACGGAATCTTTTTGACTGGCTTTCGTCGAGCGCAAAAGATTTCTTTTTTCCCCTCCCTGTGTACTACTTTCTTTCCTGCTCCTCTCGTGCGCGCGACGGACTGAGCCGGATTCCTTCGCGGGCAGTGAACCGACCTTTTTTTCTCCTTCTTTTTTTTTTTTTCTTTTTCCCTGCTCTGGTAAGGAGGGGCATTCTTTTTCCTCTCCCCTACTTCGGAAAGCGTCGTCGTGACTTCGGGATCCGGCGCCGGCAGGAAGATGTCTTCTCGTTTCCTCTCCTTGTTTCGTCACAGAAAACCAAAGAGAGGAGGTTTTCCTCTTCCGAGCCGGAGGGATGGAAGATCTGCGAGCTGCCTTTCCCCTCTGCGATCCGCCTTTCCTTCCCTCGAGAGGATATCTATCTTTAATAAGCCTCTTTCTTTTTTTTTTGGGTTTTTGTAGCTCCGCGCGAGGTCGAGCCGAAGAGCCTACCTCTTCTCCTTTTCCTTTTTATCGTAAAGAAAGCAGCTCGTACCATTTTTTCCTTTTTTTCTTTTTACTCAAGAAGAAGCAGGATTCACGTCGACCGGTATCCTCTTCCCTCCCCGAGCACAGCCCGAGGGCCGGATCAAGATAGTCCCTACTACCTCTTCTCTTTTCCCCTCTAGGACGTTCATGAAAAGCAGTACCCTTTTTTTTTCTCCCCTCGATGCTAATAGAAAAACCTGGTCCCCCTTCGATCTTTCTCAGTCCGTCGCGCGAAAGTCGAGAAGGTACGGCGCTTCTGCCTTCTTTTCCTTTTTCCTCGCGAGAAATTAGTGAGATAGACTTCCCCCCCCCCCCGAAGATGAACGTTCTTCCTCCCCCCTTGGGTGTTCTCGAGTTGCACAAAGACGAGGTTCTTTTTCCTCGTGAAATAAAAGAAGACTCCCCCCTTCTCCTCCTTCTAGAGTGGGGCGACCTGTTTTTTTCTTTTCCTTCAATGCGGAGGGACGTTCGACTGGTACGAGGAATTCCTGCGCTTCCCTCTTTTAACTCGGAGCGCGAAGAGAAACGGGCGTTTTTTCTCCCCCCCCCCCCTTTTCCCGGAAGAGTGCTAGGAGTCGCGATGCTTTTTCCCCTCCCTGAGGTAGGCTTTTGTTATCGCAGGAGTACGACCCGGACTCTTCTGACGTTTTTTTTTCTTATTTCGAAGTACACGGAGGGACCACTTCACTTTTTTGCCGCGGTCGACCCGGCGTCGTGTTTCTCCTAGACCCAATTTCCGCGGCGCGTCGAGCTGATAGAGTCGCTCCCCTTTCCTTTTTTTTCCCCCTGACGTGATCTGCGCCCACGCGAGCACTCTTTTTCTTTCCCTCCTCCCCCTCGCGCGAAGCCGATGAGCAGAGTCGACGGCGGCCTTTTTCTCTCTCGTTCTTTTTTACGTGAAGCCCGTCTCGGGGAAGTCGGCCTTCCGTTTTCCCCTCTTTTTTTCTTTTCGAAGGTGCGAGGAGTTTCCCCCCCCCTTTTTCGTCGATGCGGCGATTTCCCGAAATCCTTGACCGTCACCGTCGTCTTCGCTCCCCTCCCTTCCCCCCCTTATCCGAGCGCCGGGAGAAGATGGGGCCCCTTTTTTTTCCCTTCCTTTGCTTCGTCGGATCAGTGAACGCTTCCACGTCTCGGAGGGAATGCGCCCTATCCTGTCCCCCTTTTTTTTTCCTTTCTTTTTAAGGAGGAGTTTTTCCCTCCCTGCATAGAATAAGAAGGCATCGCTCCCTCCTCCAGCGAATGCGTGCGCTACGCACTTTCTCGCATCGAGTTAGAGACGGTCCTTTTCCCCCTTTTCTTTCGCAAACAGAGATGAGCCTTCTTCGACCTGACGTCGGGCGCCGAACCCGCCCCCCCTCTTTTTCCCTAAAAGAAGAGAACGCCTTTTTTCTGCCCTCACGATAGGAGAAGCAGGCCTCCTAAATTTCGCGGTCGAGTCTTTCCTTCTCCCTTTCCCCCTTTTCTCTTCGGCGAGAGGTTTCAACTGAGGTCGCGAGTACGAACGAGGCCCACCCTCCCTCTTCCTCCTGAGGAGAAATTTTTCCCCTCTCTTTCCCTTCGTCGTGCTTGATCTCTCTTCCTTAGGCTTCACGACGATCGAGCGGGCGACCGTCTTCCGTTGTTGTGTTGAGAGAGATTCTCCCTCCTTCGTCGGAGCAGAAGACGGCCTCCGAGAACTTTTTTCTAAGAAAGAAGAAGGCCCTCTTTCCCCTTCTGGGGAAGAATAGGATTAGGTCTTTCCTGGTCATCGTCGGACTAGAGTAACTCGCGTTTCCTCCCTCCCCCTTCTTCCCCCTTTTCTTTTTGGAAGCCGGTGACGGCGTCTCGCCGGGGAGCTCAGACACCCCTCGACGATTTTCTCCTCTTTCCTTTTCTAGTGAGGAAGATAGTAGAAGGCTGTTCTTTTTTTTTCCGACGCGAGGTGCTGGCCCGGCCGACGGCACGGTCAGCCCCCCTCCGTTTCTTTTTTTCTGCCAGAAGAGACCTCCTCCCCTTTTTTTTTTTTTTTTTCCCTCCTATGGCTCGGAGACGTTCGAGCTCTCATCTCTTCTGGATCTTGAGATGCCGTTCGCGAGTACTACTTTTCCAAGGACTTCCCCCCTTCCCCCCCCTTGTCGCCGAAAAGCGGATTTCTTTTCTCAGCAGCCGAGGACGTGTCGCGCGTTCACTGATCCGACTACTTTTTCCCGAAAGAGCTCGGGCCCATCTTCTCTTTTTCTCCTTTTCTTGGGAGATGTCGGCTCGACTCAGCGTGACGGTCAAGGAGGTCTCTTTCCGCATAGGCTAAAAGGGTGGGGACCACTGGATGCGCTTTTCCCGAACCGTCCGAGCTGCGCTCCGGATTCCGTAGAAGTAAAAGAGAAGGTTTTCCCCTTTTCCCCTCTCTTTATAGACGAGGAGATCTTCACTCGGCGAGCGGAATTACGCTCGTTTTCGCTTTTTTTTGATAGTGAATCGAGGTGGTAGAAAGATTTCCCCCCCCCCCTTTCTCCTTTCTGTTCGTCACAGGAAGATAGACTAGATTCTCCTCCTCGCACTTATTCGTCTCGAGACGGACGCCCGTACTCTTTCCACGGAGAGACCTTTCTCCCCCCTCATTCGTGAAGGGCCCGAGGGGAAGTCGACACTCCCCTCTGCAGATTTCTCTCCCCAGAACGTCCTCGGACTCGCCTGGCTTTTAATAGTATTTCCCCCCTCCTTTTCTTCTCCCCTTTTTCCTTAGAATCGCGAAGCGAGACAACGCTTCCCTTTTCCGGGAAGCCCCGGACCGCCGTCGGAGAGTACCCGCCGTTTCCTTTTCCTCTTTTCTTCCTCCTTTTTCTCCGTACTTGCGAGTAACAGTAGAAGTCATACTCCTGTTCCACCGTTCGTGACCCAGAGTGCCCAAGACGCGCGCCGCGCGTTCAACGCTTTTTTTGGTGGACGGTCAACCTCGTTTCTTAGAGCCTTCTTGTGCGACTCGTCCCCACCCGCCTCTTATGGCTGTCGTCGAGAGCAACTCTTTTTCTTTTCTTTTTTTTCCCCTTTCCTTGCTCGGCGAAGCGCCGTACAGAGCGAGCGTTGCTCCCTTGACGACTGCGCCGTCTCAGCTTGGTCGTTCCTCGTTTTCGATTAGAATCGAGTGAGGACGCTAGCCTTCACCTCTCTTTTTTTCCTCTGAACGAGAAAAGAAGGCGGAAGGTCGTTTCCTTTTTCCCTCTTTCCGGCGCAGCGGACGAGGTGCTAGCGGGGGCTCGTCCCCTTTCTCCGGATCCTTCCCTGGTTGGCTTCCCCCGTTCCCCCCCTTCGGGTAGCGATATCGCTTCCCCCCCTCTCTTTCCTTTTTTTCTTCCCTTTCCTCTGCCGATCGACGAGGTAATGCCGGTCTGAATCGTCCAACTCTCCTTCTT
>Ga0179593_1708528_pt1 | contig 10495 bp, 21 predicted proteins | sample CZODoug2_1_08_16_FD_185931 | JGI IMG/M metagenome (GOLD analysis project Ga0179593, IMG submission 185931) | Vadose zone soil fungal communities from Angelo Coast Range Reserve, California, USA - CZODoug2_1_08_16fungal (PacBio error correction) | ecosystem: Environmental > Terrestrial > Soil >... | reverse complement strand
CTTTGGACAATCGTTATCTTTTTTTTTCCCCAAAAATATGATGAAGGGAAATTCTTTTGGTCCCTTTTTTTCATTTTCCACGATCTTCCTTTTTTTTTTCCTGAAGCGTTTGTCGGCACTTGGTCCCCGTGCATTTTGGCCTGGTTTCCATTATACGGCAGGCCCTTTTTTTTGTTGGATCATGTAGCTGTGCCGTGACCCTGTTTTTTTTCCTCGATTGTGCTTTTTTTCTTCTTTTTTCCTGCTTTAGGGATTCTTCTTTAGCCTTTCTTGCAGCAGGAGTTTGAATGATTACTGCCTTTTTCCCAACGTGGCGCAGTCCTCCCTCCCCCCCCCCCCGCAATGAGCTCCGGCTGGCAACGTCGCCCATTGAATGAGGAAGGCTCCGCAGTTTTTTCCGCTTTGTGAGAAAAACTACTTTTTTTTTCCCCTTTTCATGCTTTTCTCTTCTGGGATTAGCCAACCCCCCCCTTCCCCCTTCGTCGTTCGACAGGCCCATTCCTCGTTTGTTGTTCGAATTATTTAGGTTCCATCCTCCTCTACGCCGTTCCTAATTTTTTCTTCCTCTTCTCCTCCTTTTGCGGGAGTGATTTTTTTTCCCCCCTTGGTAGAAAGGAGGTTACCCCCCCTCTCTTTTGTAGGAGATGGTCTTTTGGATAGTCTGATCCTGTCGGGCGAGTGTTCTTTTTTTCCCCCCCCCATGGGAGTGTTACCCTTCCTGCCACAATACTTTTCCCCCCCCCCCCCTTTCGGGATGGCTGATTTGTTGTTCTTTTTTTCTTATATTTGATTTTTCCGGCGACGTTCATCCCCGCCTAGGCCTTTTGTGGGGGCGGTTTTTTGATGGCGTTTTTTTTCCTGCTCGGGCCAGCTTTTGACAAAAGGTGGTTTTCTCCCTGGAACTTTCATTCTGGTCGTGTCTTGCAGGATTCACTTTATTTCGTTTTTTTTTCCATTCCGCCCACACGCTGTTTTCCTTGGCCCAACAGATTGCTTTGCTTTCCTCCCCCTTTAGTCTAACTTTCCAGCTTTCCCCAGACTTTTTTCATTTCGCAATCACTCTTCCCATTTATCTGGTAATCAGTCGGTTTTTTTTCTCCCACCGCCTACCTTTTTTTTTTCTCCAGGCGGAAAGTTTTCCCCTTTTGTCTCAGACTTCTCTTGTTCTTGTTAGGTTCCAAACTTTTGAGCTTCCCTTTCTTGTGCTTCCCTCTCTGATTATCGGTTCCTTTTCTTGATTACAGCGCATCCCCCCCCCCCCCCCCCTTAGCAGAGCCTTTGCGGCTTTCTCCGCGAATCGAAGAGGGAGCATATGAGTTTTTTTTTTTTTTTTTTTTTTCCCATCCATTCTCATGTTTTCTTTTCCCCCTTCGGCCTGCCTTTTTTCCCTTGGGGCGCACATCTGTCAGAAAATCTCTCCCTGCCGTTGTTCGTTGTGTTTTTTCTTGAGAGATTCTTGTTCGGTGCGTCCAGCCTCCCCGCCCTTTCTTTTTCCTTGCCTGTACCTTTTTTTCTCCACTCATGGAGATGGGATTTCCTCCCCTTTCCAGAAGCTGGTTCGACCGCTGGTCTCATTCGGCCGACTCTTCTTTTGCTGCGCTGTAATCCCACCCCCTCGGACCTGAACCCTTCTCCTCCGACAGCAAATTTTTTTTCAAACACACCGGCCGTCTCAAAGTTCCTTCAAGGAGGCGTCCCCCCCGCCAAGATACCCCCTCCCATACGCGTAAGTGGTCACCTTTTTTTTTGATCACAGTGTACTGGACAAAGTGCCAGTGGTTAGCGGTGGTATCCACCCTACCCAGGGATAATGAATGCTCTTTCCCCCCTTTCTGATTGCTTTTCTATGAAAAACTTTCGGCACTTTTCTTTCCCCCTTCCAAGTTAACCTCTGGCGTCCGCCCCCCAAAGGCATCTTTTTTTTTTCAGCAGAAATGGAGATCCCCCTTGTTTTCGTTCTTTTTTTCTTTCCTGACGAACACCCCCCTTCTTTCACACCTGAGAGTCATGAAACATTCCTGATGTAGCCCCCTTTTTCCAAGGGAGTTGTTCCCTCTGAACCTTTCTTTCAAAAGACCTTTCCCCAGATTCAAGAATCCTCCCACAGGCACAACCAGGCCCCCTCCCCTCTTTCTTTGGTAACTTTTCCTTTGTGGATTACCCCTTTATCCCCCCCCTCTCATAAAAATATCACCCGCACCCCTAGTCCCCCCCCCCTCAGCGCCGCCATTTTTGATATATTGTTCTGGAAATTGTTCCCTTCCCCCTCCCCCCTGCAGCAGACCCTCCCCTCCTTTACGCGACCCCAGCTTCCCCTCTTTTGTCCGCGCCTTTTTTCTTACAACTCGTTGGGAGTATCGCTAACCTCCCCCCTTCGTTGAAATACCCTTTTCCCTCCTCTTTTTCCCAAAAACGGCGGGGCAATGCTTCTGGGGCACTCCTTGATTGCCGACTCCCCCCCGCGGGGTCTACTCTTTTCTCCCCCCCGCGGATTGGGAGGGATTCGGTTTTCCTTTTCCTCCATTGAAGCTCTAACCCTTACCCTCTTCACGAGGAGAGCAAACGTTAGTCCCCCCGGAGTTTCAAGACAACCTTTCTTCTTTCACTCCTCATTCCCCCTTCAGTTGAAAAAGGCGCTCTTGTTTATTGAGTGCGGCGCTGCTGCGCCAACCCCTTCTCTTTTCCCCCCCCCCCCCTTCCTGTCCAGCAGTCCCTCCCCTTTGAAGAAAGATGGCCCTTTTTCCTCCCGACCCCCTACTGCAGATGTCTCCTTTTTTTTTCGATTTTTCCCCATAAAAATTGATCAAAACTTTTGGGCCCCCAACGGACCGACTTGATCAAAGCAAGGGGCCCTTCTCCTTCCTCCTCTCCAATGCTCCGACCAAGCTTGCGCACCACCACCGCATCCAAGAAGGTCTTTTCTTTTACGATGTCCCTTTTTTTTCATTTCGGCATCAAATAGTTTTTTTTTTTGTTTGGCCTTCTTTGTTCCCTTCCCTCTCCCCCCCCCCTGATAACGAATTTTTTCCCCCCCTCTTTTCCTCCTACTACGTTTGTTTTTTTTTCTCTTTTTTGGGACAATCGTTCTTTTCCTTCGTTTTTTTCGGTTGCCCCTTCGCGAAAACCTTTTTTGGGGTTATCGTCACCCCTCTTTTCCTTTCCCTCTCCTGGCGCGGTTGCGTTCCCCCTGCACGCATTTTGTTTTCAAAATCCCCGGACTGGCTGGGATTCCCCTTTTTGGCGGCAGTTATTTTTTTGCTGCGGTATTCTTCCAAGAGAAGGAGCTTCCTCCTTCTCTGTTCACTTCCTTGACGTAAGAGCACTTGACTGCTTTAAAGTGGCGAAAGCCAGCTGTCCTCCCCCCCACCGTCCCCTTTCCTTTCCCCCCTGCTGGCAAACGACGGCCCCCTCTCTTCCCCCTGTGCTACCGCCGCTTGTGCCTCTTTCCCTTAGCGTTGGCGAAATCGTGAATTGAGAGAGTGTCCCTCTCTTTCTCCCCCCCCAAAAACCCCTCCTCCTTCGTTCGCAGCCCTTTATCTTTTTCTCTCGGCACCTGGTCGATTTTTCTCCATCCGCCGTTTCCCCTTGATTCCTCCTGGCGGAGTGATTATCTCCTCTTTTTCTTTTTTCGTTCGCCCCTTTCCCTTTCTTTTTTTTGGGAGGAGCTTGGCGTTCCTTTTCTGATGCGTGATGGCCGGGCTGTTCCAAATTCAGACACAATATCCCCCCTTGCTGATTGTGGCGCCTTCCTCTTTATATTGTTTTCCTTTTTTTTTTTCCCGGGAATAAAGACTAGTTCCCCTTTCTTCTTGGTATGTATGAGTTTTTTTTTTTTTTCGGGAAAGGAATTATGTCTTTCCCCTTCCCCCCCCGGTGGTTCCCCTCCCTTTCCCCCCCTCGGAATTTTTTCGTGCCATCATTTTTTTGTCGTAAGTCTCCCCTTTATTACGCTCCCTTTTCCCGCTTGCATATCAAGTGCTGGTCTCCTCTGCTTTTCTTCCTTTTTTTCTTCTTTACTTGCCGGTATTCCCTTTCTCCTGTTTTCAATCCGCAATCCGATGTGGTCCTCCTCTCCCCCCACATTTATCTGGCCCCTTTTTTTTCCTTTTTGGATACACCGCCACTTTTTCTTTTTTTTCTTTTTTTCCCCCCTGTGATCCCCTCCTAGTTGACCACTTCCCCTTCCCCCTGATTGTAGTCTTCTTTTTTCTTAGGCCTCCCCCCTTTCGGCCGGGGTAAAACTTGTTTTTTAATTGAGGGCGGCCCCCTTTTCTCTCTGTTGGTTCAGTCGCTCTTTTTCTTTCCCAGCAACTAAAAAGTCTTTTCTCTGCGCCCCCTCCTTCTTGACCCCAGCTTTCCCCCTTCCGGCAGGAAAAACTCCCCCCCCCATCATTTTTTCCTTCAGGTCGACAGCTTCGCCCCCTTCTTTGCAAGAGCAGCACCCCTCCCCCCTTTTTTGTGGTTGCTCGGCTCCTTGCTGTATTGGTTCTTCGGGGGCAGGCTAATTTGACTTCCGACCTCCGAAGATGGATTTCTTTCGCTCAATAAGCTTGGTTCGCTCCTCCCCTTCTCCTTTTTCTCCTCTGGTTTTTTTTTTTCTTTTTCTTTAATTCACAATCGCGCTTTCCTGCCCGCCTAACCACGGTGACGCTCAAAAGTTTCCCTTTTCCCTAAACAAGAAAGCTACTTCTTTTTCCCCTTTACGCGTACTTTTCCTCGGCTGGGATCACCTTTCCCCCAAAGCCGGAGGTCCTTTAGGTTATCCAACCACCTCCTCTTTGATTATAATGGAATGACGGTGCTCCCCCCCCCCCCCTCACAGGATGATTTTCTTCTTTCCCCCTTTTCAAGGCTCGCCAGTAGAATTTCCCCCCGTTCTCCGTCCGGTGCCCCAATTTTAATCCGGTTGTTGCGGGCCTGGCAGGCGTTTTTCTCCTCCCAGTGATTCTTTTTTTTCTCCAGAACAAAAGGAGTCCTTTTCAATGCCCATTCCGATCGGGTTTTTTTCCGTGTGAAGGGAATGACTCCTTTCAGGCTTCTTTTCAGAAGCTGTCCTTCCTCCCTCCGCCCCTTTTTGCACCCCCCCCCGCCCAACCCCCCTCCCCCCCCGTTTTTATTATTGGTAGTGGGCCTCAGTTTTTTCTTCCCCTTTCCTGCCCCTTTTTAACAATATAAATCTTTCCCCCCCCCATCAAGCGCCCCCCCATCTTTTTTTCCCTCTTATATTTTTCTTGAAAACACGCTTTCCCCCTCCAAGCAGCCCTCCCCCCTTTCTTTTTTTATAAGCGATACGCACCCCCCCTTCCCCGATTTGTAACCGCCTGACCACGCGGGAATCGCTGCCCCCCTCCCCCCCCAGGAGTTCCTCTCCCCAGTAGGAACGGCGTTCTTTTATAAATGGCTTCTCGGAGTTTTAGTCTAAGTCGAACCCCGATTAAAGGGCTCCCCCCCCCCCCAAAACGTCCTTTTTTTTTTCGGATTCGGATGTTGTCTCCCCTTAAAAGTTAATGTTTCCAATCTCGCATCACGACTTTCTTTTTCCTTTTTGATCGCAAAAGCCCTCCCCCTTTTCCCCTCCAAACTCTTCCTTTTATTCCCCAAAACCGGTTTGAGTGTTTGCCCAGAGCGATTTTTCTCTCTTTTCCTTTTCCTGCGGGAGCTGTCTTTTCTCCTCCCCACGGCAGGAAGCAGTCCCTTTTCCTCCCAAGTTCCACCACGAAGTGCAGATGAAGTCCCCCCCCCTTCTCCAGCAGTTCTTTTTCCACGGCTCCCCACCACGCACCTCCATGAATCCAGGTTTTTTTTTTTTTAATTTTCCCGCCCCCCCCTGGCCTTTGCCTTTTTGCCGACCTCGGGCCCTTTTGATGAAAGGAAATCGGTTTTTTGAAACCGCCCGGATCCTTTCCTCCCCCTTTCCCTCTGGATTTGGGCACCGACGATTTTTTCGATAAAAGATGTCCAAAGAGCTCCCCTCCTCCTCCCGTTTTTTTTTTTTCGATATTCTTTGGACAAAGCCGTTATTATTTCCCCCTTTCCGAGTAACCTTCTGCCGGGCCAGTCCTTTTCCCGTCCCGGTTTTCATTTTTCTTCTTCCGGCAGAGTTTGTTTTCTTCCCCCTTTCCCCCCTGTGTTCATTTTTGCTATCTTCCCTTCTACGGAAGGCTGGATCCTTTGCGGGCCGTGATTGTGATGCTGTATCGAATTTCCAGCGAAGAGAGTGACTCTTTTTCATCTTTTCTTCATCTTGACTGATTCCTTTTTTCCAGTGGGCGCAGTTTCGCGACCTCCCCCCCCCGCAAATGAGCTGTTCCCCCCCCCCCTTCATGGTCCCCCTCCCCTTTTCCCCTTTTGTAATGTTCTCCCCCTCTAAGAAGATTTTGGAGTGAACGTTTTTAAAATACTTTTTCTGCCCGTTAATTCCCCCTCGATGTAATTGCGTCCCTTTCTCCCAATCAAGAATAAGTAATTAGCTTTTTCCTTTTTCTTAGTTTGGGTTTTCTTATTATAGGCATTAAGATTAGCCCCCCCCCTGCAGTTCATAATGGTTTGATGGAGATTCTGGCTGGAGTGTTTTTCTTCTTTTCCGGAGTAGGTTCGGCAAGTTTTCCCCCACTCGAGCTGTCTCTCTTTTTTCTAGCGGATCGTAGGGCCTGCTTTTTTTTCCCTGGAAATGGCGTTTCCAATTTAAGAACCCCCCCTTCACCAAGGATTGGGCGTGGTCTTTTCTGTTTTTGGACTATTTCTCTTGTTTCTCGGTTGGGGCGACGGTGTTGGCAATTACCTATGTTTTTTTGTTGGGAGGTTTTTTTTCCCTTATTGATAGGGACAAGCTTTTCCCCCACGGTTTACACTACATCCCTTCGGAACTTGCCTCATTTTGCTGTTAAGCAGTATCACTTTATTCGTTCCCCTCTTCCCCGCTTTGCCTATCCATTCTTTTCAAAACAAGTCTTTTGTTTTCTCCTCCTTTTAATTGCGGCCTCTCTTTGCGAAGTTCCCAATCTTTCGCGATGGTGTCCCTACTTCCTCTTCTCCTCATCGGGAGATGTGGTTGGCTACCCCTTTTTTCTTTTTGAGTAACTTGTGCTCCCGCGTCCCCCCCACTACGCGGATGTGAATTTTCTTTTTCCTTACATTCGCCTGGGCTTTTCCTCTTTTTCCGTGTTTTCTTGCCTTTTTCGATGATTATCGGTTTTTTCTTCCAGCGCAGCACCTCCCAAGGCAGAGCTTTTTCGCGCAGCTATTAGCCCCCTGGTGATGATTTCCTCTTTCAATACATATAATGCCTTTTTTCTTCTGACCGAAAAGCTTCGGCCTTTGCCCCCCTTTCTGATCGCGAACAGAAGGCTTCCCTCATCCGTTTGTTTTTTGCAGTCTTCCTTTCCTTTTCTGCTTTTTTTCCTTTAGAAGAAGTGAGTCTTTTCCCCTGATCTCCTGACCCCTCTATGGGAATTTAAGGCAGCTCCCCTTTCTAGTTGCCTTTCGTGCTGCTCTAAATCTCCGTCTTTTTTTTATGGAGTGTAGGTTGCTTTTTTCCTCAAAATCTCCCACCGATAAATTTGGCACTCCCTTCCCCGGCTCCCCATGTTTCAACCTTTCCCTTAAGGCGAGAAAACACCCCCCCTTTTTCCCCCTTTTCCCCCAATTCGGATGCCACGCGTAAGTTGCAAACTTTGTCCCAACGTGCTTTCAAAAGCCTTTTTTCTGGGGCGGTTTGCTTTTTTCCCCCCCCTCCCTTTAAAAGATAACTCGCGAGGGGACAACCCTTTTATTTTTTGAACCAAATTTCCTCCCGTGGCTATTTCCCCCCCCCCTAACCGGCAAGTAAAAAAAACTCTTCAACAAGCATCTGTTGGGCTTTTTCAGAATAACGTGCCGTTCCTATGGAGAGGCATCTTTTTGGCTCGAATAAACTTTGGGAGAACCATCAACTCTCCTTCCCATTAAACTTTCCCCTCATTCGGTTTCAAGGTTTTTGGTAAACCGGTTTGCCCCCTTCCGCAAGAAGGAGGTTTGCTTCCCCAGGAAGTCCGATTCCTCCCTCCCAAAACAACCCTCCCCCCCCCCCCCCTTTTTCCCCTCCAGATATGGGGTTCTCTGAGTGATTCCCGTCCCCCAACCCGTCCTTTTTTGTCCAATACCACTCTCCCGGCACCCCCTTCCTCCCAAATCCGCGCCTCCCCCCTTGTGTCGATATATGTTCTGCCCTCCCCTTGCCAGAAAGCCGCAGCCCCCCCCCGACGATCAGGCGATACTTTCTTCCGCTTTCTCTTTTGCGCTGCTCCCCACTTTGATCGCGCCCCTCCTTGAGGAGTACCATCGGCATTTCCAGCCAGTAGGAAACGTCCTTTCCCCCATGGCCTCCTTTGCTTCTTTTGCCTGACTCTCCTTTTTTCACCCACCAAACGATTTAGGCGTCCTTTCGATGAGGGATTTTTTTGGCGCTTCCCTTCCCCCTCCCCACTCCCCCCCCTTCTCGGGCAATTAAAGAGGCAGTTTTTGAAAACGTATGTTTCAACCAACAAACCGTTCCCTCAAAAAATTATCCATGAAGCCCCCCCCCCCGCCGTCGTGACCCCCCTCTAGGTTTAGACGGGCATTTTTTTTTGTGCCGGGTTTTTAGTCCCCCCCTCCATTCGGTTTTTTTTCCCTTTTCCCTGCTGTCCTCCCCCCCCTCCCTAGCGATCCTTTCCTTGAAGGCACCCTCGATGATTCCCCCCTTCTCCCCGGTCTCCCCCCGAAAGAACCATGGACCGTTATTCCCTTCCTGAACCCCCCACCCAAAACACCCCTGCCGATACCAATCGGACACCGCTTCCGGACCCCCCCCCCCAACTGCGGATTTGACGCTGAAAAACCGCAAGTTCTTTTTCGAGATTGAACCCTCCTCCCCTCACCGTCTAAACGATTTTTTCCCCCCCCCTTCCTATATATATCTTTTGTAATACTCACCTCCTTTTTCGAGAAGAAGTTCTTTGGACCCCCCCTTTTTCTTCGGTCTCGTTCGTTCGGTCAAATCCTTTTGAACCTTCTTTCCTTGTTTATTTTTCCTCCTTTCATCAGCAGGTGCTTTTTTTTTTTTGGGAATCTGGCAGGCGTTACCTTTTCTCGCAGGTTCCCCCGGTTTGGTGCTGTTGCCCTGCTTTTCCCCCTTCTGGATTGTTCCATGGCGAGTAGGGGCATCTCTGTTCCTCTTGGCTTCTTTTTCTTTCCTTGGCTTTTCTAAAGTTTTTCCTCCCTCCCCCTCCGCACTCCATCCGAGAAAACATTCTTTTTTCCCCTCCGCCACGTTTTTTTTCCTTCCCGCTTTTGGGCGTTGGAGGCTTTTTTTTTTCCTACTTGTGATCGTGCCTTTCCTTTTCCATTGTCATTGCTCATGGCCTGCCCTCCCCCCCCCCTCATAATCTCTTCTCGTTTGGTTCCTTATTTCACTTCCTTTTTTTCCCTCCCCTTTGAGAGCATTTCCCTTCTGGAATGACGATCTCTTTCTTCTTTCTGTTAGCGTCTTTTTTTTCTCCCTTTTTAAACCTTTTTGAGCTGGGCGCGTTCTCCTCTTTTCGGAGCGTTGTTCAAATGGCGTTCTCCTTTTTTTTCCCCCGAACATACCCCCCCCTTCTTTTCGGTCGCTTCATTTGTTTGCCGATTTCTTTTTGATTCTCGTTTCCTCACAGACATAGGCACCCCCCCCATCTGGCTTTTTTTGCTTTTTTTGATTTTTTTCTTGCCTCGGGGCCCTCTCTCCTTCAAACTGCAAAGCGATCCTCCTTTCATTCCTTTTTTTTTTTTCCAAGTTGGTCTCCGCGCACAGCGCCCCCCCTTCCCCTCTACATTTTCCCCTGGGGAGCCCCCCCTCTTTTTGGCATTTGCGGTTTTCCCTTTTTTCCTCTCAATTGGCTCTTTGAACGTTTCCTTTTAAATATCGCTTTTTCCTTTCGGCGTCCCTTCGGCGCCGTGGTCCGATAAATTCGGTCTGGTTTTACTTCTGTGATCCCTTCAATTAGAGTATCCTCCCTTTCTGTCGATGCTTTTTCTTCTTTTGTTGATTTTTTGTTTTTAATTTCGCGCGCTGTGCCCCTTCGAGATTGTGATTACCTTTTCTTTTCCCCCCAAACCTCCCCTTTTAGAATTTTTTTTTTTTTTAGCTTGGACCTCTGATGTTTCTCTATTGAGAACTTCCTATAATGAGTAGGGACTTTTTTTTTTTCCCCTTTTCGGAATGAATCCTTTAGAACCAATATATTATTTTACTCCTTTTCTTTGTGTGTTTTTTTTGAGAGATTCCTCTCTTGTGCGATTCCCGCTTTCCGCTGTCTTCCATGATCTTTTTTCCCCGATATGCCGCGAAATTTTTTTTTCGATCGTGCTTTCTTTTTGGCGATGCTTTGTTTTTTTTTTGTAACAACAATCGCGACTGTTCCCCCAATTTCCCCTTCAATTAAAAACACGGCTTCCCCGTTTTTCCCCCGGCTCCCTTTTTGCCTAACAAGACCCAGTG
>Ga0179593_1588661_pt1 | contig 10495 bp, 21 predicted proteins | sample CZODoug2_1_08_16_FD_185931 | JGI IMG/M metagenome (GOLD analysis project Ga0179593, IMG submission 185931) | Vadose zone soil fungal communities from Angelo Coast Range Reserve, California, USA - CZODoug2_1_08_16fungal (PacBio error correction) | ecosystem: Environmental > Terrestrial > Soil >... | reverse complement strand
GCGCTTTCTTTATCACGAAAGTCTCTTTCCTTTTTCGCGCCCACTCCTTCAACTGACACCCTTTTCTACTGGTTCCAAGCATACGTTTCTGCAGCAAATCGGCTCCCCTTCTCGTTTGGTCTCTCCCCCCTTCCCTTTGCGTTCCCCTACAAAATCCCCCCCCTTTTAAAAAGTCCTTGGTGAGAGTTTCCCCTCCGATGGGAGCCCCAAACCGCCTCTACCCTTGGTCATTTTATCCTTCTTGCGATCTCCCTCTTAAACTTCGGTCCTGGTACTGGGCCGTTTCGTTTCCTACCGCCCTTCATCTCTGTTCTGTCATCTTCCTCAATCACTTTTTCCTCCAAGATCTTCACGGTTTCCCCTGTTCCCCCCATGCGATGCATATTTTTTTTGTGCCAAATCTGGTAGCTTTTTTTTCATGTCCATCGTTTCTGTGTTTTCTTTAGAACTTTCAAAACTCCATCTTTTAGCTCCTCTTTCTCATGAATTCTTTTTTTACAATCCTTCCCCCCCTCCTCTTGGCACCCCCATTTTTCCGTGAACCTCTCACAAATATTCCGCTGACCCCCCCCTTCTTTTTGGCAAGTCCTTTTTTTCGCTCTTTCCTCAATTTCGATTTTTAGTAATCGGACAACGAAGTCCTATTCCCTTCCCCCGATTCTTTTTTGAAAATGTTTCTCCCCTATCCATTTCGCATATCTTCTTCCCGAATTACTTTCGAAGTTATCGTAGTTACACCGCGCAATCCTTCCTGTGGACCCCTTCCTTCTTTTCCCTTTTTCCTCTTTTTTAGAGACGACGCATTTCGATCCCATATCCCCTTACCCTGGCGCGTTTCTTGTTCAGTCTGTAATGCTTTTCCTTCTGGAAATTTGAGACCCCCCTCCCCCCGACTGATGTAGCGTTCCTTCTGCTTTCTTTTTAATGCTTTTCGGGCTTTTAAAATCGCTTTACCCATCCGCTCGAATTCAGACTAATCTTTCTCCCCATCCCTTTTTTCTCCTTCTACGCGACGCTCTTTGAAAGAGTTTTTCGGCTTTTCCCCTCCCGAAGAACAGAGATTTTCCCCCCGTCCCCCACCTTCGTCCTTCCCTTGGGTCTCGTTGCTCCTGAAGAAAATTCATTCAATCTACTCCTCCTTTTCTTTCTCTTTTTTTTCTCCGCACCCTGTGTCCCCCAATCCCCCCCCCTCTCCCCTCCCTTGAAATAAACTTCCTTCACTCTTCCCCTAATCATGAGATTCTCCATTCCTTTCCCAGGTCATGTGGGGATTCTTTCCAAGGATTTTCCTTAGAACTTCTCAGAGTTTCCCCGGCATGATACCGGGTCAGCGCCGGCACCCCCAGTACGGTAGATAGTTCCCCCCCCAGACCCACCATTTCACCCAGATCGTTCGAGGCACTTAACCCCTTCTCTTGGTGCTACATCGGATGTCTTTCTCCCCAGTTTCCGTTTTTCTGGTATTTTCACTTTTATTTTTACTCCGGACCTTAGGTTCCCACACTCGTCATTTGGTGCGAATCACCGTTTTAATTTTTTCTTTCTCGACGATTTGAGGCCTTGTGGGCAAGTCACGGCTTTTCTAAAGACATGAATGAGGACCCCCCTGTATTTGTTTTTTTTGGCAAACACGCAATTGCTTTTCAGTCCGATCGGACAGCTACCCTCCCAATAACTACTCCTTTTTCCTTTTCCGGTGCCCCCCTTTTGCTTATGCTCGGACTTTCCCGTTTCTTCACTTTAAGCCCCGCTGCAGCTCGCGTTTCACCGGATTAGTTCCCCTTCTGCACCTGCTTCCCCCTCTTTCTCGGACTTTTCGCGTTTTTCATTTTTTCCAAAAACAGGGCTCCACTGCTGAAATTGATGCCACTCTGCCATGGCTCTGCCATTCCCCCTCTCCATGAAGTCTTCTTCCTTTTCCTCCCTGAGTTCTTGTTCAATCGGCTCGTAATTTTCGTCAAACACTGCTCCCATTCTCTTCCCACGATGGGGGTTCTTTTTTCCCTCCTTCCGAGTTCCGGAAATGCCCTAAACCTAAATCTACCACCCTTCCATCAGGAGCTCTTAATCACCCCCCCCTGCCCCTCGAAACTCTTCCTTTTTTTTCTGATTTTTCCCTGTTTCATTTCCCTCTGCCGGCTTAGATAGGCCTTTCTTCTTCATTCTGGGTCTTCCCCCACAAAATGCTTCCCTTCCTTTTCTATCAACCGATAAACGTTTTCTAGTCTGCTTCCCCTTACAGATCCACTGCACCCATCCATTATGACATACCGATATCGCTTTTCTTGATTGGTTTTTCCTACAATACCCTTCTTTTTTCCCCCAGACCTCTCGTCCTGATCACGGGTAGGCGGGCCTTCCCCATGTTGCTTTTTAGGAACAATTGGTCCTTTTTGGACAAATCCCCAAGGTATAGTTCTCTTCTGCCAAGCACCTCTGATCTCTTCCCGGTATTCATCCAAGGTGGGCCGAGGTCCCCCGTGGTATTCCCACTCCCGCTTGCTTTTCCTTATCTTCCCCCGCTTGATCCGTCCCCCCCTTCTGACTTGTCATGAACCTTTCGCCTTCTTCCAAGACCCTCAATGGACTCGGTGGTTCCCCCCCCCGCGCTTTTTTTCCCCTGGGGTCCTTTCCCCCCCCCATAAGCTTCTTGAATCTTGAGTTTTTTTTTGCCCGCCCCTATTGTGCACTGGACTGTTGATTGGCTGTGATCCTGGCCTAGACAGGTTTTCTTTTCTGTAGCTTTTTTTTTTTAGGAAATTACGAAATTTTTGGTCTCTCCTTCATTGGCCATGAGTCTTCTCAGTCAAAGGACTTTCCGGTGATCACCCCGGAGCCTCTTGTCGACTTCTCACCCCCCCCTATGTTTGTCAACCTGTCCTGGGTTCCAAACCCCCCCACCCCTGCATTCTAATTTCAGGAGTCGCCTCTTCCCCTCAAAAGACTCCTTTTAAATTTATTGCCCCCCAGCCGGCGATACGCTTTCCTGTATCGACACAGAGGCTGCCTTTTTTTCGATCTTCCCCTTCCCCCACGTCCTTTTTCCCAAAGCCTGGTCCTCTCTCCCGGCATTTGTGCACAGTGGCTCAGGGACGTCCTCCTTGGCCTCCAAGTGGCTTTTTTCCTTCCCAGGGTGACTGTCTCCTGTTTCTTGGTTTTCATAGGTCCCCCTGACAATATATTTTTTTCCACTATCCAGAGCTCTTTGGTTGATCCAACATCCTTCCAAAATTCGCACCTCACGGATTTTGGCCTATCTCCCCTCCACCGGTTGGGTTTTTTTTTGAGTCCCCAACACGGGTTGGCCATACTTCCCGGAAGTTATATGCCCGTTTTCGCGCTAAAGTCTCTTCCCTGTCTTGATATTTTTCTCCCTCTCGAACCCTGCTTTTACCCCTTTCCTTAGCGTTGATTTCCCTTGCTTTCTGCCTCTTTTTTTGTCGGGAGCCCCAGCCAGTTGATGCCAATGCCGGGTTTTTTTCGCCATTCTTTCCCCCTTTCCTGGTTCCCCGTTGGTGCCATGTTCCAGCAAGCCTTGTTCGATAATCGGTCTCTCGACGGCCCTTCGTATCTCCCCCAATTTGTATCTTGTCGGAACCCCCCTTCCGCTCTTTTTCTTTTAATGGCAGCAGGTTGTTGGTTTCCTTTACCACCTGGGTGACACCCCTTTCCCCCCCCCCTCTTTGACATCAGAAGATTTTCTTTATAATCTCCTGAGTTTTTTTTCTTGCTTTCAATGACTCTGCAACTGGAGCAAACCCAAGTGCATCTGTGCTGATTCCCTTCTTTAGGCCAGACCAAACTTGAAAGATTATTCTCATGAAGCTACACCACTCCATTCCATTTCCCCCCCTTCCCCCCCAGCAGATCTCTCCCCAAGGACCTCGGTGTCTGGCGATTATTGCCCAAAAGTTTTTTTTCTCGCAACTTTTTCCGGTACATTTTGTTCTGTGGCGCTTTCATTTCTGGATTTCTCATGCCCCCCTGGTTAGCTTTTGTTACGGAATAGTACTTCCCAAACGTGTAATACTTTCTTTTTTTTCCCCCCCATCCTGGTAGCACTAGACTTGTTCCGTGCGCCCTTGCGAGAAGATCGATTTTTTCTGATTTTCCTTCTCCATCTTCTAACTCCCCCTGAAGGCAGAAGGGTTTCTTTCTTATAGTCTTTGTTCGAAATTCCCTTGGGGATGTCCTCCTCGTTGAGTTCCCACCCCCCACCCTTTATGCAGCCCTGCTGAATGCCCGAGTGGATCTTTTTCCCTGGAATTCTCCCTAATTCCTTTTGCCCCGCGCGCTATTTTAAACCCCAGACTTTTTCCTAGCGTTCCCGCCTCCCAACGGGGTGTTCCCACCATCAGTCTTGATTTCGCCTGGTTTTTTCTCCCGTTCTTTTCTTGGGTTTTTAGCCGTTTTTCCTTTGAACTCCCGCGGCCCTTCTCCGTCAGTTCTCTTCTCGCATATTTGCCAGTGTTTGACGACGCGCTCCCGTATGGACCGCATGTACGCCCCCTAGAACTTCTTTGACTAGCCCCTCTCTAGTCCTTTTCACTTGAATTCCGATGCCCCCTTAAAGTTTCTATTTCTTTCCTCCAGGTTTGGACCTTCATGCCGTTTTGGCCCGCAGGGTTTTTCTATTCCAGATCCGAAGCTTATTTGAAGACTGCCTCGAAGACCTTTTTTTTTTGCCGCGCTCCTCCTGACCCCCCTTTGCTTCGAGGATTTTCTGAGCAGCCCCATCGACTTATCGCTGTCCCGTTAGAATGTTCTTTAGGTTTTTTTTCTTTTCCGGCTTCTCCTTTTTCCCTTCCTCGGCGGTTTTTGACGTGGCTTTTTCCCGATTTGGAGAAGAAGTGAATTTCCGCGGGATCTGTACTTCCTAAGCCAGGGTCCCAACATAGTCTCTCATTTTTGTAACTCCGGCTTTTCTGAGCACCCCCGGCGCTGCCCGGAAGGCTTTTTCTTAAAGACAAGTTCCCCAACAACTCTTCTCACAATGAAAAAGCTTTTTCCTCTCCAGACCCCCCCCCCCCCCCCCCCAATTTGTTCTTAGGGTCTCTGGCGAGTCTTTAAACCTTTGACATTGTTCTCCCCGGTGTTTTCTTTTTTCCCGCCAAATAGTCCTTCTGTTATTTTCGCAAATCAGTTGATTAAAGTTTTCCCCTCCTTGAATCCCCCCATCTTTTTCGGAACCCCCTCTAGATCCCTTTTCCAGTTTGGAGCCTGAGAAAAAGCGAAACTCACCCCCGTTTTTGGTTTTTCTTGTTTTTTTTGTGTTTCTTTTTTTATAATGCAGAGATTAAAACTTTCGTCGCTACCGCCCCCTTTCCCCCCTGATTTCGGCCATACTTTCCCAAAAGAAGGTTCGGCCTAACGATTTTTTTTAGATCGTGTTGAGTCCTGTATTTGGTACTCCCCCCCCCTGAATTCTCAAAATCCCGAAGCATGACATTCGCTCCGTTTAAACCTGCTGGAAAATTTGTCCCCTTTCCTTCTACCCTTCGATAGCACTAATGCTCCCCCATTTGCGCCCGTAGAACCCCCCCCATTGCTTTTCGGAGTCCTTCCAGATTTTTAATCATCCTGGTTTTTTGATTGAGAGATTTGGTACACCTGACTTCTTTGCGATTTAAGTCACCTCTTAAGTTTTAGTCTTGGTATTTCAGTTTGATGTTCTTGTACATCTTACGTAGACTTCGGGTTCTCCCCCTTTCAAGCTTTAACTCTTACAGTCTGTTTTTAGTCCCCCTAGAGGAGTGACCCTTAAGCTGCCTTCGCCCCCTACTACCAGCTCTTCGCTTTTTGGATCAGCTTCAAGAGTGTTTTAGTTCCGTTGTACCTCAGAAAAGTTGGCCCCTTCTTCCAAATAAACTCCGGGACCACGTGGCGTTCGTCTGAATTGAGCAAAATTCACTATTTCAAGATTCTTTTTTTCTTGATTTTTACATCCCCCCTGTGTGATGATCAAGACACTCGGAGTTTGTGCCCTCAATTAGTCCCTGGCCTTGAATTAGGCCTCCCCGGGAATTTCCTTAGGAGGGATTTTTTTTCTTTTGATTTTTTCCGAGGGAATTCCATCAAGCGACTCGTGGAGGCCTTTCCCTCGAGAACCGCCAGGCTCTTTTCCTATCGATCAATTTAAAGCCAAACCTTTTCCCCCTCGTAGGATCTTTGGGGGCTTTCCTCTACCTCTTGTGATCTTCTTTACGCGACCCCCTTATTCCGGTTCCTCCCCAAAATTTGGATTTTTCGTTGGCGATTTCTGTTAAACTGCGGTCAGGTTGATTTGAGTCCTGTCCTACGAGTAATTTTTTTTCTGATCTTGTGGGCCTAGGCTCCCCCTCTTGAGGATCCCCCGCCGTTCCTGTTCCGCGCATAATGCACCCTCTCTTAGCGAACTTCCCCAAAAAATTCTTTCGGCTCTAATTTCGTCCCAGCACCTTTTTTTGACCTTTTTCCCTCGAATGCAGCTCTCCGCCATTCCTCCACCGGATTTCCCTCAATAATGACCTTTTTACGACAGGCCTCATCCCTTTTGCGACCCCAAAACGCCCCGTGCACCCCCCCCATTGACTAGGAACTTTTTCTGTACCGAACTCTGGCATGGTGGAACTTCCACGATATTTTCCTTCTCATGCGGCGGATCTCGAGTCCCGGATTTTTACATATTTCCCTTGCGTCGTCAAACGGCCGTCCCCCACTATGATAGAATATCATTGCTCGACGGCTGGTTCCTCCCTCTCTTAGAAAATCTTTTCTTTTCCCCTCAACATCCCATCAACAGATGTCATCACCAAGCTCTATTCTTCGTGTCTGAAATCTCTTTCTGGTACATGACCGCCTGCTTGAGGCTTTTCTTTTCCAACGTTTTTACCCAAAAATGGGCAGTTGTTTTTTTCTTTTCACTTTATTTCTATTTCTTTAGCGGATTTCCTTTGAGCCTCCTTCCCTAATAAACTCGTCCCCCTTTATTGACCTCGACGTTGTTTGTAATCCCTTTAACCACCCTTTGATCACCGATTTTCCTATTTAATTCCCCCTTCGAGGTCGTTTTCCTCTGGGCGTTTCCCTTTCGTGGAAATTCTCGAGCCGTACTAAGGCACCCTCGTCTCTGCGCGCTTCCGGTATTACTGCTCCTTTTCTCCAGAGACCACTAACTTTCTACGATGAACAGTTCGTTTTGTACGTTTTTTTTCATGAACCCCCATTTTTGTTCATGAGAGCCCGAGACCCCCAGAACCCCCCTGGATATGTGTTCAACACCTTTCCCCTTTTTGACAACTTTTCCTCGCCAACCCCCTCGTGGCTTCATTTCTTCGATTGTTTTCGAAACAGGTGCCTGATCTTGATGGGCGTCTTTCCTCCCCTGGCCTCTTCATTGTTTTTCTTTTTTTCCCCGGATCAGTTTCACGGTTTTTTTCCCTTTGAAGTGAACTTGGACCGAGTTTCCTTAGGAAGAAGCTCTTGGGAGGATGAGAACATACATCGGACTTCTGGTAACGTTCTCTGGTGTACAGTTGTACCCCAACAAACTACCCATCCTCATATCTCTGAGTCTTTCGGTGTCTGATCCCCAGTGTCCTTATCTCTGAGAGCAACCTTCCCTCAAAGCCAATCCGCTATACATTTCCAACCCCCCCCCCCCCGGGAGAGTTCGTCCTGGTGAGGAGTCTTTCCGAATTGGGAATTTTTCCGACGCAGCTCCTTGACTGCCTGACAGTCCCAAGGGTCTTCCAGAGGATTTGAAGCCAGGTCTCTCCACCGGGGGGACTCCCCCCCCTTATTGTCCCTATGTTCCCCCCATTCTTTTTTACAGCCAGTCCACTCGGCATTCCCTACCCCCCAGATTTTCTACTGATTTCCCCCTCGCTCCATCCCGTTGTTGTTGTTGTCTTTTTTTTCGAGACCCCAGGTTCCCCTAGTTACTCCCCTCTGTTTGAAGGCTTGCACCCCCCTGTGTGTCTCTCCCGGTTCTAAATTTTCAAGCGGTTCGTAACACCGGGATCTCTGTTTTTTTTACACACCTCAACCCTCTCCTTTTGCCGTATTATAATTCCCTTATTCGTAATTTAGTTCCTTCATCTTTGATGCCCTTTTCCTCCTTCTCAGATCTTTATTTTGATGTCCCCCTCGGTGGACAGGATCAGACGAATTCTTATTTGAACCCTACTTCTTTCTTTTCTCCTTCCGGGTGCCCGTTTCTGATGGCTCCCCGTGTTCTTGAACCCCCCAACTTTCTGCCTTTAGCAGAGGATCGTGTTTTTTCTTTCTTCTCCAGGTTTACAAGGGGATTTTACACTTTTTCTCAATTCTTTCCCTTGGCCTAGAGCCGACCTCTGGGTTGCTCACCGCAGTCCTTTTACAGTCTTTCTGTTCCCAATGTCCCTTCCCAATGAAATGCCCTTTTTTTCGTGCCCTGAGAGCTGGCGGACAAATTCCTTTCAGAGACTTCTTTTTCTCATGCTTTTCCCCCAGCATCCAATCCAAACCCTTAGGCGGTGGACCCCCCCCCCCAAGCTTTCCTGAACCTTTCGTTGGTTCGGCCCAAAGTGTACTTTGCGGAACTTCAGGCTCTAAACTATGTCTGTCAATGGATCTCTCCTGACCCCCCCAAGGGTCCTTGTTATTCCGATGTTTTCTCGGAACTGTCGTCCTCCAGAAAAGGCGTTTCTTTTCCCTATCACCGGGCTTTTGCATCCTCTACAGGTCCTCTCGGGCTTTTTTGAGGGTGATTCTTTCTTCACCTCCCCTACCCCGAGCCAACCCTCATGGACCAAGGATTCCCCCCCCTTCCCTCAGGATATTCGCGGATTCTCTTTTTTTTTTTTTTTTTTTTTTTTTTTTTTTTTTTTTTTCGGAAGACCTTTATGGATGCCTTCTTGTTAGTGCCCGCTATCGGTTAGGCTGACCCCTTTTTATGGAGAATGTTGTGGATCCTCTTATGCTCTTCTTCTCAGAGCTTTTTCCCCCCCATTTAGGTTTCCACCTTCCTCCTCTGTGGACTCTCTCGTGAAGAATAGCGACCGCAGGCGTTTTTTTGAAGAATGTACCGCCAGGAAACCTTTTCAGCCCCCCAGCACCTTCGCTTGTTCCTTTATTTTTGTTTCGAGGCCACGTTTTTGTAGGCCAACCTCTTTAATGTGATCGCAGTCGAGCTCTTTTCCCCCCCTCGTGGATTTTTTCTCACCTCTGTTTCCTAAGCCCCGTCTGACTATTGTACCCTCCCCCTTTTAATCCTTCCCTCCCTGGTCGGGACCCCCCCACCGAATTCCTATTGATACTCCCCCTGAAGTCCCCCAAGTTCCTATCACTTTTTTTTGCTAGCCCGTTTGGACTTGCCTTGCGTGTTTGGACTTCCTCCGCTGCAAAGGTTTTCCCATACCCCTGGGACCCCTTTGTCATTTTTCTTCCGTCGAATCCGGTGATATTCCCTTACTCGTATTTTTTTTTGCCTTAAGGGGTCCTCTTCCGGCAGCGGTCCTCCCACCCCTCAAGTAGTTCCGAAGTCGACTCCAATTGAAAAGTCTTCCGTTGATACGTCTTTACCCTGGCTCCTACCACCCTTGGGTTTTTTGTGGGTAAGACGAACAGATTTTTGAGAATTTTCCTTTTTTTCAACGCTTCTCTGACCCCCCTGAGTTCTTCTTAAACCTCCCCCCCCGGAGCTCCTGGTGGCTTTTCATTAGACATATCGCGAGTGGGCAAATGCCTCCATGGCGATTTTCTCCCCCTAACCTTCTTGTCATCATTTTCTAGTTCCGCGATCACCAATGTCCCCAAAGTAAACTGGTTTTCGTCCCTCTCTTCCCGATCATCTGACCGCCTCTGTCATGGATCTTCCCGCGCTGAGATTTTCCCAAGTTTGCCAGGTTTCCCGGTCCTCCCATTTTTCCACGCAATTTATAGGCTTCCCCCAGCTTTTCTTCCCGTCCATCCCCTGAAATCCAGTCTGAACCCGGATTTTTCTTGCATCCCCTTTGAATTAATTTTACGGTTATTCCGTTCTGCGCTTGGTTGCCTAGACCTCAGTAACTGAAGTTTATTCCCGAGTCCCAACTCATAATTTTCCCCTCCCGTCTTAAATCAGCTCTTCCTTCCGGAACCTGAAAACAACTATTCTTCTTTTCTTTTCCAAACCTTCCCGCCGAAGAGCTTTCGTGACCCCATTTAGATTCCAGCTAAGTGAATAGATGATTTTTCCCCCAGAATTCCCTCTTTGAAGCCTTCTTTTTCCCCTGAAGACCGTCTTTCTTTTTTGCTACAGCTCCCCTTCTATTCGCCACGAGTTCTCTTTTTTTCTTCTCCCACGCTCTTTTCTTATTTTGTTTTTTTGCAGACAGTCCCCCCTAGAACTTTTTTTGTTACAAAGATACTATATCCCTTGTGTTGTCTCCCACCTTTCTTTCTCTGTCGATTTCCCCTATTCGCGAGGGTTTTCAGTAATGTCTTTTACTTCTCAGTTCGATTCTTAGTTCTGTGGGAGCACAAGGGCAAGAAT
>Ga0179593_1474696_pt1 | contig 10495 bp, 9 predicted proteins | sample CZODoug2_1_08_16_FD_185931 | JGI IMG/M metagenome (GOLD analysis project Ga0179593, IMG submission 185931) | Vadose zone soil fungal communities from Angelo Coast Range Reserve, California, USA - CZODoug2_1_08_16fungal (PacBio error correction) | ecosystem: Environmental > Terrestrial > Soil >... | reverse complement strand
GCCTTTCCCCTCCACAATGCGAGGCGGTTTTCCTTCCCGATGTTTTGCGTTCAGCGTGATAGGTCGAACCCCCCATTTCCTTTCGGCTCAAGTCTCACGAAATCCTTCGGTCTTTCTGTTTAGAGTATCGGTAGTTTCGTCGCAACGGAACACTCTCTTTTTGTTCGTCTGACCTGTGCGCGTTCTTCCCTCTCTGATAGCCTCTGAAACCCGCCTGCCTTGCCCTTTTTCACAACCATCCCCGAAAAAGGAAGTTGCTCTTTTTTCCCCTCAGTATCGTGAATTACCCGTCCTCAGGTCGGGATATTTCGGTTCCGCCTCACTTGAAAACTTTTTGACTTCCTTCATCTGTACAACTTCCACCCTTTTTTTCTTTACACGAGTTGCGCGAGTCCCTTGCGATCTTTCTTTATGGGGTCCAGCTAGTCCTTTGATTTTCCAAACCTTTCTAACCTCTTATCTTGCATTTCTTTTTCTCATCCTGCTGACGAACAATTCGCATCGACTAAGAACTCGACTCCTTCCCCCCGACCACCTCCGATGATAGAATCCCTTGGAGGACGTATGGCGATTGGGTTGTTCACTCTAGATGAGCGACCGAGTCCCGACGATAACCCTTAACTTGATTGCCGAGTTTCTTTCTGACCAGCGCTAATCGATGCCCTAGATATCTTGACACATGTGCGCTCTTGGTCTTTAACCCCAGGTTTGCTCCTAGATCTTTCTCCTGAAGCTTCCTACGACTCCGGGTTTCTTGATTTCCTTTTTCGAGATTTGCCCGTCGGGCCATTTTTCATGGTGTCCAATCATATTTGATCTGGGTTCCTCCCTCTCTTCCTTCACATGGGACTCGAACAGAAAAGTTTCACTTCAATCTGATTTCTACGGCTGCTCGATCTGAAATGTAATTATTTATTTTCGAAGTTTCTTGCTCGTATACAGTACCAAACACCCTGAGATAGTGCCTCAGCGTTTTCTGCGTGTCTCCTCTGATTCCTGACGCAATTTGATTGAATCCATAAAACCTTGCTTAAGCCCTGCCCGGCCTACTCGACACATTCCTAGTCCCGAATGCTAAAAATAGTGCCTCTTCCTATCCAAGCGTCGCCCTGAGACCCTGAAGGACACCCACTTTCGCTCGGGAACTATTTCCCTTATTACACCTGTAATCCAATCGTAGTCGTACTATCTGGATTTTCTTCGGGTGCCTGTTACTTTTTCACTTCCTCATAGACTAACGCTTCCGGGTTCCCAGCCCCCCGATTCTTTTCATTCACATTTTTGGCAGTCACGCCGACCCTTCCGTCAGAACAGTTTTATTGCCTCTTTTTCTCTGCAGTCACACTTTTTCTTGCCGGATCACCCGAAAAATGTAAAATCGTCTTGCCTGCTCCTGAGTTGCATCGAGCCTCATTCTCTTTGGATAAGCAACTTGAGGTTCCTGCTTCCTTTAGATTTCAATCGTCACCACGCTTCTGTACGTTAGTAAACGATTACTGAAGATACCTCTATAACCCCGAGCAAGATTGTCACTGTTCTCCCTTCAGTGCAACTTAGCGCGAATAAAAAACCCTTCTTTTGTTCCCCGATTAGGTAGATTCGGTTTTATCGTAGAAATTAAGAAGACCCTGGGCACCCGCCTTGTTCGGTATCTAGTCGCGTGAGGTTCGGAAAGGGAGTCGTACCCTACAGTTCGGTCAAAAGAAGGTTTTTTTTGAAAAGATGGCTCCGGCTCTCGGTTCATCGATTCCGATCCTCACCCCGTGCCCTAGAGATTTTCCAAGCTAATCTCTCGCTGACTGATAACCAGATTGGCTTTTCAGTGTTTACCCGAGTCTTGGAAACTGCGGATCGATAATACCCTCACTTATGCTGGTCTGATGTGACTTCTCTCCGTGAGTTCAGCCTGTTTACTTCCCTGACATCTTAAATGCATTAGACCATGACCTCTTTTACTCTTCGCGCCCCTTCGCTCATCTCTACCTATGATCGGCCACAACTCTCCATCTTTCTGTGGGACTCCCTTTCTAAATTATTCGTAATCACCCGGCTCCTTTCATTATCAGTCTCTCCCCTCTTCGGTTCAGCATCCTTTTCTCTTTCTCCTTTCTGCAAGAATGCGTCCCCTACTCGCTCACTGCTAGAGTAATAGTTCTATCGCTCTTCCTCGAGCCCTTTCTCCTTCGAGTTCATTGAACCACCCTTTCCTCTTCGGCACACGTTCCTCTCGATTGAAGTGCCTTAAGTCTTGATTCCGCCGACGTATTTTTCGACTTATAAGAATCTTTTACTCACCTCTATTCCCTTAGCGATTATACTCTCGATTCTTCCTAGTTACGATGGCGTAACCTATTTCGAACTACGAACCCCTCTCCTCTTTCCTTTTTTTTTCCCTCCGATTTTTCTTTTTTGCTCCTTGTCGTAAGGTCATGGCGGAAACTTACTGGGTCTCCTCCAACCACCCTTACGCTTGGCCTCCTTAGCAGGCTTTTGTTTTTAGTATCTTTTCTTCTCTCACCACGCGCCAGGAAGCTGTCCTTTCTCGATATAGATTCTTTTTCTTTTTCTTCTTCGTTTCTCGCAATCGCGCTCGGGCGTTCACGCTCAGGGAACTTCCGGCCTGCAAATGGTTAACAAGGTGAGGAGAAGTCATGCTGACGCGATCTTCTTAACAGTCTTATGATACTTTACCTCTTGGTAATTGAAATGCGTTTCGACACATTACTTACGCACGATTCCGACCCCTGGTTATAAGCTTCGTCCGCCGCCTTCGAAGCCAACCCATTTCCCTTTGAAGCAAGCCTCAACTAATTACCTATAACTCTTCTTCTCCCTTGACCTCGGAATGCGCGTAGCCGACTTTTGTTCGCCTACCTATACCGGTTTTTCCCCAGATCAGACACATCGGGCAGCGTCGCTTCCATCCAGAAGACGACTTCGTCACGCTCGCGCGCGAACGATTAGAGGTTCGCTCACCGCCTTTCTATTCGACCTTACCAACTGACGACGCTTTCCTAACAGCTCTGGCATATCATTTTTCCCCTCTTGAAGGAAGGATATACTTTCCTCCTTTTGTTTTTTATTCCCTCCTTCGCGAGGACCTCCTTCATTTTGAGCCTCTTTCTTCTTCCCCCGAGTTCTCTTACTATTAGTTGGCGGGGGATCCCTCCCGCTAACCTCTCTTTGGAGAGAGTATCACTTCAGCGGGGGGAGGGTTCTTTTGATCGTTGCTGTAGCTTTTTCTGATCTCCCTAAGGTTTATTTGCCTGCCCGCCAGTTAGGGCTACGGCGTCGATGTTTTAGAGAAGTCATCTTTTCTTCTGATGTTTGACCTGTTCGTTTGTAGGCGTAAACTTGGTCCCCTCGTGTTCTTAACGCGGCGTCGCTTAGTCCTTCCCCCCTGTTCTTCATCGTGATTCTCTCGTTTGGGGCGAACGCTTTCAAGTACCCTGAAGCTGTATCTGACTAAGATGGGCTTTCTTTTTTTTTTACTTTTCCTCTACTGAACCTCGCTTTCTTCTCAGATTAGAGAAGCCTCTCGCGCGATGTCCTTCTCTCAACTTCCAATACGGCCTCGCGCGAATCGTGAGAGACTAGTTCTCTCGTGCATTTTTCTTCTTCCTCTTAGAAACCAGATGCTTCTATCGCAAAGATAGGATAAAGGCGAGGACGCTACGACGCTTGAGTTCTTTCCCAGTTATGATCTTCTGTGCCTGCAATCACCCGCTGCAGTCGCACCAGAGATCTCTTGGACAAAGTCACTTATTCTTTCAATTAGTCCTTTCCTCTATCCTGCGTCTCGCCTACCGCCCAAAGTTCTACCCTCAAGTTTCTCACTCTGTCCTTCACCATCAGTTTTTGCGGTACCCTCTTTCCCCCAAGTCCTTCTTCTTCGAGATACCTGTCGAGCAGGATTTCTCGAACTGAAGCTCTTCTCCCAAATTCTCGATAGTCTAGTGATATTCGCATCCCTCCCCCTTTTCTTACACGTAACTTACAACCTTTTCTATGAGCGAGTTGGAAATCCGATTAATGGAACCTGAGTCGAAAGAACTCTTGTCGCGGTCCTTCGAAGTAGAAGATCCTGATTCCGCTTCATCAAGTTCCCTATTCCCTTTTTCTTAGTACATTTTTCGACTTCCCCCCGTTAACGAATTGATGGTAACTCCTTTATCTTTCCTCCTGCGGTACTGGTCATTGTGAATCTTTTCAAGAATTGCGTGTTTCAGATTGACGGTTTTCTTTTCCCCCCACGACTTTCATACGTTGCACTTCTTTTCTCCGTACATCCTCCTGGTCTTTATTTTTCGGTGCAATAGTAGAAGTTTAAAAACGTTCTTCCTCCCCAATTATTAGTATTCGCGCCGCGCTATTTGATCCCGGAGAATGATAATTTCGCGTCGGTGGCTTCCGCGATTCTTACGACTCTCCTCTTCTCCCGATCCTATATGCCACCAGAATTTTGTCAAAATAATTCACTGTCTGTTCTTAGCCGATGTATTTCTATGCACTTCACTCCTCCCCCTGACTACGTAACGTCCCTCCACGTCACAAGTCGTTTGGAAAATCTCTAGATTAAGCTTAAATCTCCCTACCTAACAATTCGTTGTTTTCATTCGCTGCGGTCCTTTTGTTCCTTAATTAATTCTGGATAGCTTTCTGGGTCAAGACCCCTTATCCTTCTAGGCATTTGAGACTGATCCGTCTTATCTTCGTTATTGCTCATGGCTCAATGAATACGTGACCTGAGGCCTGCTCCTAAAGGTAATTAAGATTATTGTCTCGTCTCGTTTTATTTTCTGTTATTCGCGCGCGTTTTCAGCGTACAGTTGATACCGACGCTCTCACTTTTCTCCCTTAGAAGTTTTATTCTTGAACCTGATTCCTCCCCCTCCTTATTGGCTTCGTCTTTGTCTTTTTCCATCTCTGGAACGCTCCCCCCCATTGTGTCCCCCCAGAGCATCCCTACCGACTATTCATTGAAGTGGCTCAATCAGTCCCCGGTGGCCCAGCGCCCTTCTTTTATTAATTCACAGGTGAATCGATTTCCCCCGAGCTTATTGATGCATTGGTTAGGGCCGCTACTAAGATGTAGATTTTTAGAGTTGACGGCTAAGAAGTTATGAAAAGGCTGTCTCTTCTTGACCTTAGCCTGATGGATCTCCTCAAATCCCCCAGGTTCCGGAAGACGTACGGTTTCTTTTTCCCATTAGTTTGGCTAGATCAAACGTCTTCTCCGCTCAGTTTTCGATCGATTGGCCAAGATGAAGGAAACCTTCCCTTGCTCACATAGTTGTCACTGAGCGCTCCGTGACCCGATATGTCTCGTAACACTGGCTCATCATTGGAAAGATGTTACTCTCCTCGGACCCAGCCTCAAATACAACGTATTTCGCTCAGAGTTTTCTCCTCTTTTTTGAGCATCCTCTTCGCCCACCTTTTACTCTAGGTTGCACCTTTTGCCTTGTTGACCCCTTTGCCCACTGGCTCAGCGCCTTTTCCATAACTACTTTTTAGATTCCCAGTTGATGTGCCTGAGTGATCCTGTTCGCGCTTTTTGCAACCGACGCCCAAACTTGTCGCCCTCACAGTACGTGTAAATTCTTGATTTTGATTCAAGCGCTGTGGTAGGATCTTATTGCTCTATAAACTTGGAGAGATCTTAGTTTCGACTGAGGGAAATCAGGCCCAGACCGACATCACTTTTCCCCCCCATCAAAAGAGAACCCCACTTGCCCCCACGTCAAGCATCCTCCATCCAAGCCTCCCTCCCTTGGCTATTTGGGTGAACACCGAACCAAATTACCAACTCTAGCAAACGCTTCGGACTAAGGCACGAAGTAAACCCGCATATGACTCTAATCCCTTTGCATCGATCCACGCGTCCCCTCCTCACCCCCCAAATTGTGCCTACCACTCCATACCCTCCTCCTTGTGCCGACCGATCCTCCACGTGAGCCCCTACCCGCAGTTTCTCACCACTAGACGCGGTCCACTATCCTCCCAGACTCCCCTTCTCACCGGTCGCCCTCCACCTCCCTATATCCACATTCAGTCTCCACTGATTCGGTTCCGTCTCCACCTTGCTGGTCTTAACCCCCCGCTTATCACGCCATCCTTCCCCTCTCCTTAACCCCGGCTCGCTTCGTACTTTCAGCGATCATGCCAATCTAGCTCGAGACCCAACACGGACTGGTGGCAGTGCAATTTGAATTGATCTTACGATGGGTACATGAAACTATTTGTGAAAGATTTGGGTAAGTTTCTGGTGGTGATTTCATGTCTGATTGGTACCTGGGTAACTCTGACGATGTATTTTAGAGTCGACCCGATCTCCCTCAGCTGTACCTCCAAACACTTCCGTATTGTTCAGTTTACTTTTTCCTTCTACCGATCTCCCCTTCTCACCACTTTCCGTTTCGTTCTGATGCTTAGACGCGCCCCAATCTGGGTCCTAAGAGCATCGAAGGCTCAACGTCGATCTTCGCCTCAGGGGTTCGGGCTCAACCCTTTTGGAATCTTCGGCTCTTTTATCCTTGTCGCAACGCTTCGAGTCCGCGTCTGCCCTACTCTTCCGCGTAATCTTCTTTTATATTGCGCAGATCGTCCTCTCTCCCCTCACCTTTCGGTATTTCCTACCCAACCCGATGACATCGTCTGGTATTGGGCATTAAATTTGCAATCCTACACCCCATATACGTGACTCTCTAACGCGCTTTTAAGAGTTCACACTTGATGATAAGTCCCTTTCTCCTAACCGTAGTGATAAGTTCTATTTATCTTTCCCCTCATCTAAGTTGTTTCTTCTTCGCGATGCCACCCTTCGATACGCAACATCTCTTTCGATGGGATAACTTGGACCTCCAGCCGCTCATCCCTCTAAAGAGACGCTAGATACTGTGATTTTTGGGTGGGTGCTTCCCCAAATCACGTGAAAAAAGAACAGTGGACTTAATCTTTGTCTCAATAGTCTGGTTTTTGCACTCAATTCATTTGTCCTGATTGCCGTTAAACGGCCGCTCTGAGCGATCAGGTAGCAAGGCTATAGACAATAAGCCCGGGCGCCTATTCGGAACAGCAACGTCGTTTAGAGCGCGAGTCTTCCTATGCACATCCAGTAGTTACCCACAGCCCAAAACCCCATGAGTCCACCCCCATGAGAGTAGGTTCGGACTTCTGAACGTTGGACTGTCTTGTGTCGGTTCGAACACACGTGTTACGGCTCACACGACTCAGCTTTCCTTTGGTTTGAGAGCGTAAGCCTCGAAAAGCTGTGCGATCCTCTAGTAGGAGGTTAGCGGACACAAAACCCACTGGCACCAAGGACACTTCTTTTTCGGGTGCTCCGATCAGCCGTACCTGCCTTGGTTTCTGTGTGGCCATACTCCAAAAGAGATCCTACATCATTACCCCCACCAGATTTAAAGAACCCCCCGGGAAACGGACCCTGCCTTCGGTGTTCCCCCCCGTGTATTTTCCTTTGAAACTGCAAGGTCCCGGAAATTCCCCTTGTCCTCGAACGGGTCATTTTTTTTCCAGTCGCTCTACTTTAATTTTCACTGGAACCACTTTTTTAAGGTCCACGCTTGGACCGATTCACCGGCCCGCAGACGATAAGGAGCCTTCTCCCCAACGTGATTCGAAAAGAATCCTCCCTTTGGCGTGAGTCCTCCATTTTCCATTTTATTCGTGGGGTGAGCCGATCTCCCATCTTCTTTACATGGAGTGTTCCACCTTTACCAACCACCACGGCCGCACCCTTGTTGTCTCTCTTCACCCCGCTTTTACCTCGGCTTTGTACGTCCTAACCCCCTTCGTCGCACAAACCCTCTCCGTCCGGCCGTTTGGAGATCACACAATAGGTTATCACCGACCTAACGCTTACCATGCGAGTTCTAAGCCCAAACGAGCATTAAGGACCGACGTAGAACTTCAAGAGGTCCTGGACAGTGTGATGGATGCTGTAGGTTTTATATTTCATGAATCTAAGAAGAATCTCTGAACGAGCCCATAACTCTTCAAGTACTAGGTAGTCCCATTCTATTTTTTTTGAGTACTTTTTCTCGATGCAGATTCACCCTCACCTGTGGGATCACGCGGTTGTGTAACCGGGTGGTCTCGAAGGATCCCTTCAACTCCCCCACTCGCCCACTCTCCGGTCACCAGTTCCCCCTATCCCCCTCGATTCTCGTAGGTCCCCTTTATGCACCAATTTTGGTGTAAAGTAGCTGCATGGCTTAGCGCTTTCACCTTTGATTTCACTTCGAATTTTTCCCTTACTTCAGATCTCCTTACCTTTCGCGATCGACAACTGAGCCTTCTGACTCCTCTCGTCTTTCTTCCCCCTGTTGTCCCACCTTTATCTCCCACCGCGTTTGACATTTAGGTGTCCCATCAAGATGCCGCCCTTCTAGAGCAACTCCTACAAGTTTGTGTTCAGAAGTTCTCTGCCCGCTTAGGAGGCACCCTCCCACGCCACCTTAAAATGAGATCCAGTTCTCAAGTCTGTTGTATTACCGACGATTTCCCCCTTTAAGTAATAAAAAAGAAGTGACTTCTTCACACGACATTGCCTTTCGCCCAGTTCCACCAACGCGTTTCGTGCGATTTGTATCTGCAATCAATGGTTACTTTTTTTTTCATCAATCGCCTATCTCTTCATACATTCTTCGGAACAAATGTAACGGGTGCCTCCTGTGCATTCACGCAGACTTCGCCCAAACTTTGTCGCCGCTTTTCTCTAATTTACTTCTGGCAGGAATAATGTCCGGACAAATTTACCCACGTCTTACTCCCTATCGCTCGGAATTAAATGATCTTTTGCTCCTCACCGTCTGAGGGTAAGTATTCTTAGCATGTTAAATTTTCATAATATCGGACGTTTTCCCCAACTATTCCGATTCTTTTTCAATTGTTTCTTTCCCGAGACCCTCTCTTTTCTCTCCCCTGGACCTCGACCCATGCTCGCGACTAGAAACCTTCTTATTGGCTGTCTCTGTAGAGGGAGATTATTAGAGAAATTTCTCCACCTCCCCTTTCAGTTATTTCTTCTTCTTGATCGAAATTGCGTAGTTCGCCTTCCTCTTCTCTAAACGTGTGAATTCTTTTCGAACTAGGAAGGTGATTCTTTCTTTCGAGAATAGACAGATCGCCCATCGCAGTTACTTTTCTTCTCCCTCCATCCCCCTATCCATCTTGCTTTTTATTCACGGTCGTTGGTAGGCTTCTCTCTCCTGAAACCCAGAGTTCGTTGTCGGTTTCGAGTTTACTGCCCGTACTTAATTTTTCATCACTTACCTACACATTATCTCCGCACAACAGACGAATTTCGTTGTTTCCTCTTTCTCCCTCGAATAGCGCAGGCCTCATATCCCCCTTTCCATAAAGTCGTTAATAGACCGTTTCCCGGTACCTTTTTCTTCCGACTCGCGAACTCAAATATCCTGCATGAAGATGGATCATATTTCTCTCTTTCAGCCGAGCATTCCGACTCCCTAACTTCTCTTGTCCCTGTTGCGTTCTCGTTCCCCTCGTTCAAAAATAGTCATCCGCCTTTGTTTCTTTAATGTAAACCAAAACCGTTTGCTCATACTTTGGCGTCAATCACGTCATGCCTAGCCTGATGCCTGAGTTTCTCGCTAGATTCCCTCAGAAATGACTTTGTACTTTAAGAAAGTTGATCTAACTTTGTACAGCTCCCGATTAAGTGTCGTTCCCTCGATTCACTTTGCCGACCTTTACTATTAGTGCCACGATTTCCTGATCTCGACGTATCCTGAATCTCATTCTTTGGACTTTTCCGATCTTATTCGAATATGTCCGGGATTTCCCCTTATTCATTCTAGTCCCAGCTTACTGGGTCGACTGCAAACTTCCTCGCCTTCTCCGGGAGCAGGTCTTTGCGCAAGAGATGATCTTGGATTTGGCTCCATGAACGCAGCCCCTAAAAGCTGGCCTCGATCTGCTATTTCGTTTCGACGTCGGATTTTAGTTTTCTGAGCATATCCGCGTTTCTTTTCGTGATTGGCCCAGGAAAAGGAAGATCCACCTCTCCCCACATTAGAGGAGCCGACATGCGGACGAGCCTCCCATATGTAATATTCGGTTATCTTGCTCTCCCGCTGTTTTCCTTTGAAAGGATTTTTCCATCAGTCCGACAGTAGAGAGATTCCTCCAGGTTAATACAAGCTGCCGTTTTTCTTCTCCGCCGAACCCTGTCCTTTATTGACCACTTCGTCCGCCCCCCTCACGAATTCCTCAAGAAACCGTGCAGTCGCGGCTCCCATCGAGTCTAGCCGTCCCTCTTTGTCTTACACTCTAAAACCTTTTTCTTCAGTCCCCGACCCCCCTTTTAGGGAATTGATCTCTTTCCTCACCGACGACGATTGTCTCTTTCGCCGGCGATCGATTCGAGGTTTTCGTGATTTCCCTCAATCCTCCGTTATTTCCGCGCGCCTTGATTAGAAAGTAGTTCACTGCTTCTTCCTCGTGAAGG
>Ga0179593_1401552_pt1 | contig 10495 bp, 9 predicted proteins | sample CZODoug2_1_08_16_FD_185931 | JGI IMG/M metagenome (GOLD analysis project Ga0179593, IMG submission 185931) | Vadose zone soil fungal communities from Angelo Coast Range Reserve, California, USA - CZODoug2_1_08_16fungal (PacBio error correction) | ecosystem: Environmental > Terrestrial > Soil >... | reverse complement strand
TCGAGCGATATGTGGACTCCTTTCCCAGTGTCACGATTACTTTGTGGGCTCGGTGTGACACCATGCTACCTTTTTTTTCCACCCACTCTGACCACTCTGTAGAGGTCTCGGCGCTGATTCCCCGTGTACCATGGTAAATCCCCTTGCTTGCCAGTTTTGTGTAGATGACTGATCAGTGGCAAATGCATAGTTTCTCTTTTTTATAATTTTTCTCCTTTGTGGGGTTGTTCTGATTTCTTTTGTCAGGAATATCTATATTTGCTTTTTAGCGCCTGAGTCCCAGCCCTCTTCGAAGGACTGCCACGTCCTTCTTCTCTACATCTCATCCTGGTACCGACTTGCGAACTTCTCGTCCTACGGAGTTGATCTTTTTCTCCAAGAGAGGGTCACCCCCAATAGGATTACTTTCGTCCTACCACTTATTATATCTATTCTTGGCCGGTACTGATTGACCTCTGTGCCACCAAAGTCCTCTAAGGATAATTATTCTCAGGACTTAGATTTGACCCCAAGCATGATTAGTTTTTTTCAAAAGTGTCGTAGTGGATTTCATGTATGTTCAATGTAGCCTCTCCCCTTGACTTTTCCATTATAGTCCCCGACAGATTCACCTTAGATGACTCCTGGATCGCTCCCCGTTCCTGCGCCTTTTTAACATTTCCTTGCAGCCTTCATCTGCTACACAGATGCTGAGGACTGCTCCGCCCTTACCGATGTCACGGATAGGACGGCAATTTCCCCCCATTTTACCGCCGCCGTGCTTCTATGTGAACATATGGATGTGACAGTTCCGTCAGTTTTAATCTATCCCCTCCCCCTGGCCCTTCCAATCGTTCAAGATAGCCGGTCTGAGCGAGGCAATTTCACGGCATTCATCCCCCCCCCCTCCCTTTCCCCCGTTGTCGGACACTTTGTATAAGCAACGGTCTTAGGACGATGTCAGTCCCCTCCCCGCGTATTCTTGCATCCACTTTACCAAGACCCCCCTCCTTACCCCCATTGTTGTCATCGCCTCACCGACGAGGACTCATGGTGGACGAGTCTCCAAGCGGGTCGGCCCCTCTCCCCAGAAGTCCTTTCCGTCGTTTTTAAGATTATTGTAGTCTTCTTCTTCCTCTTTCAGCCGAATCTCAAGCGATTGTCATTTTCTCTTTTTTCGTAGATCTTTTCCAAACGCCCTCACTTACCCTTTTTTTATATGGTGCTTTAAGCCCTACTAAATGAATTGGACGAGTATTGGGGCCCGGAGCCCCTCTTCTTGAAACCGGCCTTGGAGGGTGCTTTTATGGCCTCCAATTCGGCTATGAATTTCCAGTCGGAGTGCCTTTATTCCTGCCAAATGTATTTCTGTGTTTGTTTGACACCCTACGTCTCGAGTTTCTCCTCTCTGCGCCGCACGATCTTTCATTAACCAAGCGTGTGGATCTCGGTCACCGACTTTTCACCTCACCACGGAGAGACAGTCGACTGAGGATGGACCCTCTCCCCCAAAGAGACAACGACGTGACCCGACGTACCCTCGCTTAAGGCCGATGTTCTCTTCCATCCAACCCCCTCCCCCCTTTTTTCGACTATTTTTATAAGAGGCGCATTACCCTTGCAGTACGTCCCCGCTGACTGATTCCAATCTTCCCTCGTTCCCTGGCTGTCCCTAGGTCCTCGTACATCTCCATCGGTCTTACCCGGTTTGCCTAACGCGTCGTGCGCGATGTCTCCCAACTCTCCTAGTGCCACCTCCTTCCCCTTTCCGCCCCGCGCCGTTGTTAGCCGACCAATGGCCCTTTACATTCTTCTCTTTTGAGCCCACGTATCTCCGTCGCGCTTTTGTACCCGCGTCAGCCCCCCCCCCGATCGCCTCTTTTCATGGTCGGGGAACCACTTTTTTTACGGAATCTTCCTTTTGTCTCGGCACGTTTTGTTTCCTTTTTCTGCCCTGTGCCCAACCCCCCCCCCCCACCTCGCCACAGCCGTACTTTTCCACAGGCTGCGACATCCTGCTTTTCCGATCTTTAATGTAATTCTACTAGATAGTGTCAACTCATTTCTACTCCCCTCTTTATCTACTTGACCGGGATCAGTAGAGTTCAGAGTGCCTTTGATCTTTACCCCTCCAACGATTTTCGTAGACTGTTCATTCTGTCCCCTATTGTTTTTGCCGTTTATTTTCCGTGCACCTCGCGATTAGTCTAGCCAGTGGACACTCTTCATCTGGGCAGGGTTCGTCCACTTCTACCCCCTTTTCCTTTTTTTCTTTCCCCCGGAAGGTAAAGTCACCGAGACTTCTTCTCACCTCTGACACGAGGTGGCAGCAAGTCCGGCCTCGCTTTTCCTTGTTTTTCCCAAAAGGTCGATTTTTATTGTGTGAGGATTTTTTCTTTCTTTTTCACTAGACCCCACGCACTCCGTCACACGTCGTGTTAATAGGTCTACTTCTCCCGATCGTCTTTTTCACAGAAAGTTCTTTCCCAAAAGATGTATCTTCCCCCGATCCTGTTTAGAAAAGGGTCTATCGTACCGCCTTCAGCCGTTTGACTTCGGATATAGGTTGTTACTTGCTCGTGCAACCCCAACGAAGTCGCCTTGTCACAGTTAGTCTGCACGTCGTCCTCTCCGCCCGCTTTTCCGTAGGACCTTCTTCTATGAACGACAAGCCCTCTTTCTCGATACTCCCCCCGTATCAGTGGTGGAAGGAGTTTTCATACGGTTTCGTAAATTCCAGTCGTCTTCCTTCCCCCTCACATTCAATTTTTTCTGTCTCGAGTCCGTTTTTCTCCCTTTTCCTTCTATTTGGACGTTCCTCCGTTAGTAGCTCGTCAAACGAAGGGCTATTTATCGATTCGTCCCACCCTTGGCTGACCTCCCCTTCTTCTTCCAGGACCACGCCCTCGTCCTCATTCCTTGGCAGAGAGCTAGAAGTCCATGCTGTCACTTTTGCTCGGAATCAGTCCTTTTCTCCTCTACTGGCATATTGTTGCCCCGATCTCTACTTTCCCCGTTTTTGTTGTCTCTCTGATAGGTTTACCAGTCTTTCAAGGCTCTTCTCTGACCCTTTCCTGGAGTAACCCGTTTCCTCCTCCCTCTACCGAAAAAACTCCCTTAGTTAAGTCTTTCAGCAATTTAGCACTCCCTGGCCTGTTGTGTTAAGGAGACTCCTCCGTCGCCTTCATGTTGAGGTCCTTTTTTTCACGTACACTTCAAGTCGCTTCCTTTACCCTTCGCGTCCAAAAGGTGGCCGAAGGAGTTCAGGGAATAGCGCCCGTCCGTCCTATGAACGAACCGATCTTCGGCCACGGAAATTTTTTGAATTGTGACCTTCTCAGATAAACACGGTTCTTTGTTTTTTTTTTCTTTCGATTTTGTCGGGTGTGTCCGTGCCTGTTTCCTTAGACCCCCCCGTCTAATACCTGTTCCGGCTCCTCTTTGTGTGTTCGATTACCAGAATAGGTGCCGCCTTTCCTCAAGGTTTGTAAGCCGTTTCCCTCGGGCTACGCACTTGTTTAGGCTACCCCTTTTTTATTTCGGTTCCCCCCAAGAGAGATGTCCGCCGGACTTCTCATATTAAACTGAATGGTTCTTCGGCTGGGCGCTGAGTGAAAGTGCCTTAACCTCATCACCTTCGCCTCGCAGTTTCCCTGTCCCTCTCTGCTGTCTTAACGTGTGACGTTCATCGTCGCGTGTCCTTAAGCAGGCCGAACAGCTTCTGTCATTCCCCTTCTAGAAAGGATAACATCCAGGGCTCAATTGCTGTACTTCCTTTCTTGTTTCAGATACTCGTCTTCCCCTAGTACGGACTTTTTTGGTACCCCTCATCGAGAGGGAACAAGGCCCCCCTTCTTTTCCTCCCTAGGGTGTACTCGGATCCGTACCAATTTCCGATGAGTCTAGTCGGGCTTCCCCCATACACTGGATCGACTATTCCTGTGTCGCACTCTTCTTCTTGCTTCAGTAGCGCCAGATATCGTTTTCGACCCTTTTTCGTTGAGCGCTTTTGTCCTTTTGTCTAGTGGAGTTAACATGGTTGTCCGTTCCCTTTTCTCAACCAGTCGGTGTCCTCCCTCCTCAAAAGCCCTTGTCCCATTTTAACTACAAATGACGTGTTTGATCGGTGTTCTTGTGGATCGAAAGATGGTTTTTTTTTTTTTTTTTTTTTTTTTTTTTTTTTGGTCCTTCTATGTCGTTTTTAGTGCCCCCCCTGAAGTTTTTTGCCACCCCCTGGCACGGATCGTCATGGACGCCTCGCGAGTGGCGACCTTCTCACGACAGGGTCGGGGTTTTTTCATATTTAGCCTCGGGATGCGCGGTCACTCTTCCTCTTTGCTTGCCGCGGTCTCCTATTTCCGACGGGTACCCGGCCCTCTTGTGACGTACGGTGAAATGGTATGAGCCCTTCCATTTATAAGGGTTTACTTTGTGTTGTTCTGGCGTATATAGCCCCCCCCCCTGTACGTATCGGTCTCGCTTGTACTTGTTGCGAGGTGGCGGGATAATCTCTTCAGTAGCAAGTGTCTCTAGTCCTTTTTTCTTCAGTGAGTCATCTTCTTTCCCCCTCTTCGTTGACTTTCGTGAGGCTATCCCATCTTTACTCGCACCGCGACCCTTATTGCGTCACTTGTCTGGGAAGAATTCAGCAACGAGTCCCTTTTGTCCCCCCCCTGTTTCCACTCCTGAATTTCTTGAAATCACCGAAAAAGCCGTCATCTTCCTCCTCCTATTCTTTTTGACACACCAGAATCCAATGCTGAGTTAGTGGAGTAGTCACAGAGACAAGCTACCAAATGTTTATCGAGTGGCACGGTTTGAGATTTTTCTCCTTTTTCCCTCCCTCCGTAGATGAACTTTTTCCTTTCTTTTCCCAATACTTATGGCAATAATAGGACACCCTGAACCGGAAGGCGGGGATCCGCCGGGTCCGTCCACCAATTAGTGTTTCGGTGAGGATCAACCTTCATGAGGTTCTTGACGGTTATGTCGCCCCCTCTTCGCTCGGAATAGTTCTTTTTCCAGAGACACCCTCATGCCTTCCCTGCAGTCAGAAATTTTAGTCAACCGGGAAACGGACTTTTGTGCCACGTTTTACCTGGATGTCCCGACTGAGATTTCCACTCTTGTGAATTGTGTTTATCTTTCCCTGAATTTCCCTTTTCCCCACAATAGTGGCAACTCTTCTCGCTTGGCGGTTAGGTGCCAGTGCCTACGTCCGGGGAGTGGAGGATTCGCGTCCTACTTCTCTTTCTATTAAGCTCTTTTCAGAGACCCTCATTCACCCAGCATTAACTTTTTCTCCCCTGAATGCAACAAGGTGTCTCTTTTCAATTCCAGGGGCGCCAGGTGCTAGTATGCTTCTACCCACTACTCCCCCCTGTTCCCTTCCGAAGGTAGTTGGTGTTTTTCTTCTTCTCCCTCACTTCGAATTAGGCAATACTTTTCTCGGCTAAGTCCCCGACACATGATTTGCGAAGCAGACGAAAGTTATCGGACAAGTAGCCTGTTTTTTAAAGTCTTATGTTCTGTCTCAGTCTCTTTTTTTCGCTCATGCAGTTTAGCACTTTTTTTCAGTTAGTCGTCTTCTCCGGCAAACCTCCCTGGGCCTCCTTCTCTCTGATTCACCTCGACGCTAACGGCAATCTCGCGAGGCTGGTACACGATTTTCCTCCACCCGGAACTTTTCTTCCTCCCCCCTCCTGAAACTCGATAATTTCTATTAACAACAACTTGCCTCTCCTTCTTTGTTATGCAAGTGCCGCTGCCCACCACTTGACGACGAGTGTTTTCGTTTAACCCCTTCATTGTTTTCAACATTTCTTGGTCCTAGGTAGGGAGTCACGTATTTCTTTTTAATAATCCTCAGTGTTTTTTTTTCTCTTCACTCTGTCCTCAGAAATCTTCCCAAGAGTACCCCACTAGAGGCTTTTCCCCCCCATGTTCGTTTAGTATCTCCAACTCTGAAGTGTTCCTGTCAGACTTTCCCAAGTCATACAACAGTATGTCTCTCTAAGTTTGTCTCTCGCAACCGCTCCCCTTTCCCTCTTCCTGAGGTTGGCTGCCGTTTTTGGGGGGTGATCTTGTCCATTGACCGGGATATTGCGTTCTGATGTATTACCTCATCGCGCCTTTATTCCCCTTTAATTTTGTGTCCTTATTCTCCTTTTTAAAGAAGTATGAACTTCTTCTCCGGACCCTTGATATTCGTAAGAACAGAATTTGAAACCAAACAGTATTTACTTTGTCTGCGAACTTTTCCTTTTTTTCCGGATTTTTTCGGGATGCTTTCCTGTCTCACCAAGGGTATTTTTTTCCCGGATGTTTTTTCGAGGAGAAAAACAAGCCTGATTCTTTTCAACCCCGTGGTTGTTCGTCTTTTTTGTGGTTATCCTGGAATACGATCACCTTGTTGCGCAACCTGAGTACCTTGTTACCCTCTTCACCTTTTTGATTCTTTTCGAGAACTTTCCTGTGGTGGCCCTTTTCCATGGAGCTTTAGCGGAATTTTGACCTGTCCATTAGGAGAGACGTAGCCCTCACCTCATTAAAGGAATCGGCACCTACAAGAGACTCGCTTTGCCCCGAATTTGCACTAGTTTTTTACCTTTGTCTTTTTTTCCTGAATTTTCATGTAAGATCCCCCTTACCACCTGCAGCAAAATCGTTTCACGTATTCACGGCAGTTCCAGCCCCTTTTCACTAACTGGAATCCTTTTCAGTTCAAAGGGGTCGGTCCCCCCTGTTGGATTTGAAGAAGGCATGGAGGGACGACAACTATTCTATCGCAATCAGGTTTCCGCAATAATAAACCATGCTTTTTTCCCTCCAACCCAAAGAAGCCCCACGCATGGGGGTGACGAGCAAGTCGGGATGACCCAGCTGCTCCTTTGAGTCGTTTTTCTTACTCTCGTTAGCTTCTCGTTCCTGTCCTCCCTGAGTGAACTCCGATCGTCAACTGCCACTCAAGTTAATTTGTTAGGCTGTGCTTTTTATCGAACCTACTCACCATCTGCTCTGTCTTTCTCAGGCGTCGCTTCGTTCAACCTCTTCATCGTTCGTCTTTTCCCCCCTTGTGGCATGGCCTCCTCCCTCTCCTGTTTGTACAGCTAGGCAGGCTTAAGGCTGTGAGTGTTTGACAGACTCTGAGCTTGCCTCCTCTCCGTCCGCAGTTAACATAGGGATGGGATCATCTTTACCCCTTCCTCCAAAAAGGATGAGCAGATTGACTATTGGAGGGAACATTTCACCTCCCACCATCCGCCACGAGTACCTCGACCTTTCTACGGCAATCGGTTCGGCCCAGTACGTACCGTCCCCCAACCCTAGAAACTAACAGGCGAACTTTTTTTTTTGTCTCCCCAGACATTTTTTCCCCCTTACGGATACCCCGAAGGTTTCCTAGTCCTCAGAAATCCTGGTAGCCGGATGTGATCCTTTTACGGATCAAAGCAGCCCCTCTGATAACTCTAGTAACCGAGAAGGGAGTGTTGCTCCTTGTCAACTAGAGAGGCGCGTACAAGCGATCCTTTTTTGTCTCCTGTTGACGTCAAACCGTAATGTGACCTTGGTTATCCAATTTTCCCGCCTTAAGACTTTCTTGTGAGAATAAACGAAACCACTCGATCAGGTCTGTCCCATGTTCCGAACTCCCCGTGCGTAGTGAGAGGACACGCCTCCTGGTTACCCGGTTACGTAACTGGGCCACCCAACTATTCTTGCCTCCCGTAAGTACAACTTCATTTTTGCCATCATTGCCAGTCCCTTTCTACGTTGAGAGATGTTCTGACCTCTTTGTTCTCACCCTAAGGGGCATCCCATCCCTATCTCCTGTTACTCTCCCCCGTTCTCTTACTTCGAGGCGAAGTAACGCCCCTGATTATTATATATGGTTCCGTTTTTCTTCTCTTACCGAGGAGGGACATCGCTGCGCGAGATCGAGAACCCTCTTCTAGTCGGCTTGAGCCATTCCCCGTGCCAGTCGTTCCTGACCTTGCGCCCTCTGGCAGAGGTTTTTCTCCTCCCTTTCCGCCTCGATCTTTGGCTTTTTTTTCAACGAGCTGTTTTTCCGGGTATGATTTTTCTGAGGTGGATTTTACGAATAACGTCTTGTTTCCTCGCATTGTAGCAGCTCAGGTGGCCTAAGCACCAAGCTAAAAAAGATGTCTTCGTCTCTTTGTTTTTCGACGACCATGCCGTCCTAAGTCCGCAAGTGATTTGAAATAGGCTAGATTTCTTAATATTGCCCAAACGACAGTCTCTTACTTTAGTATGAAGTCGCCCTGGAGGCCACTCTCCCCCTCTGGTCCAGAAATCCCCCCCGAACCTTTTGATGTTCAACCAGCGACGTGTCTGTTGAATATAGTTTCTTTTTCTACCGGAGTTCCTCCCCTCCCCCCTATCTTAGAAGTTAACTTTCCCCCCCAATTTCCCTCCTCTTTGATTTAAAGGCCGTATGTCTTTGCCTCCCCCGCCGGGCGTCGATATATTCCCCCACGAGCATGCATCACTTCGACTCTCAAAGTCCTTCAAAAGAAGTGCATGTGTTTGATAGAGGACAATGAGACTGGTTTGCTCCTCCCTTCTTCTCCTCTCTCCTTGCCGATTTGGTTCCCTACCTATTTCTTACTTCCCCATCCTTTTGTTGTGTTTCTCATCTTTTTCACAATCTGCAAAGGATACCTCTTCGCCACGGTGACTGGCTTCCCAAAGTCCTCATTTTTCCTCGCTTCCCCACACGTCACAGTACGGTGACCGGTTCAGAAGCGACGATGTATGTTTCACCGGCGTTTTGGTAGGTGAGCTCCCGTTTTTGTTTCTTGGCGCTACTTACTGTCTTCAAAATTCTACGAGAACTTCACTCGCCAACAGGCTCCGACCGAAGGATTTCTTGCCCTTTTAGACAGACCTGATGCCTTCACCCGGATATCCTTCCCCAGGACATGGCCTTTGACGTATCGTTCCCAAGGTTCTTCGTTCTTGAGAGGTTCTTTGCGGGGAAGAGCGATTCGTGTACTGCGTCCTCAATGTTAGGAGCACTTCGTTTTTGTTTGTAGATTGGAGTCTCCTTCCTTCCGTAAGGTGCAATCCATTCGTTCAGGGTAAGCAGTTCGTAACGGCCTCGGGATCATCCCGAGTGGTCAACTTGTCTTTCCAAAAGTTTTTTCTTTTTTCTTAGATGTCCTTATATACACTCTTTCTTCTGCGGGGTCGGATCCACATCACCATCACAGGAGACTTCTTCAGTTGGACCCTTTCCGATCGAGGAGTACTGCTCTCCACCTAGTAGATTGAAGAGACCTTCAGGATGTCCGGTCACTTCGTTGGACCCACAGGAATGGAAGTGGACTGCACGGAACTCCCTCTAGATGTCCACGAGATCTTCACGTCTGCCCCAGCAGTCTGTTCCTGAAGCCGGTGAACACCTGACTTATCTCCCTTTCCGTGTCTTTCCTCGGCTCGAACGCGCCGCTCTGAGCTCGAGGGAGAATTTTTTGTTAGCACGATCTAGGTTCTCAGTACTAGTATATCGCCTTCTCTTCGGTCGCACGTTCGTCCATGGCGATAGGTGGGCCTTTTCCCCTTACAGTAACCACAGTCCTTTTAGTTCCTCTCCTGCAACGAAGATGCCTTTTTTTACCATTTTAAGACAATGATAGTAGTTGGTTCTTGTCTTCCTTAACCCTCCGCGCGCCTGCCGATGGCGTAGTTCTCCACCCCCTGCAATTTCTAGTTTTCTTCACACTGAGCTGGTATATTTTTGATCTTCCGAGGATGATTTTTTCGCCTCGCCAGAACGGCGCTGTGTACTCGTAGCGATCTTTCTGTTAATAGTACCTTTCTGATCCATTTCTCCGATGCCGAGGGTTGTTCTTTTCCTCGAGTTTTGGTGGAAGTCTCATGCCCTTTCTCCGAGAGTATCCGGCGTGCAGGTTCTTTTCCCGACCCTAGATGTACCCTTTCCTAGGTCGATTCTTTACTAGGGATATTTTTTCCTTTTCCTGTCAGACCTCGGTACAAGGCTCGTTTGGTCTTGTGAAGTGTCTGAGCACAAAAACGATGTTTCCCTTCGGTCCCCCGGAAGTCCATATCTCTACCGCGCAGTATTTCCACCGGTAGACTCCTTCCTCCCCCGCTCGACCCCCCACGGCATTGACGCATTCGGACCTCCCCCTAACCTCAAAGTTCCTTTTTTTTTCGACTGTACTAGAGTTCCCTCCTGAGCCAATTGGGGAGTAGGTCGTCCCCCTCCCCGTTGTCCCACCTTCTCTGAGTGGCAGTGGGCCTTCCTTTAAACCCTTCGGCTATGAAAGATCTCCCCCTCCGCCTCATTCGTCCCACCCTAGACAAAGTTCACGGGCGAGGGTCACGTGGTGTTTTTTCTTTTTTCTTTTTAACATTTTTTGTGTGTCTTTGCTTTCGTTTTAGTTTGTTTTTCATGTTTTTGTTTCCCCTTTTGCGTGCCAGTGGACTACGGTCTTCTCTTCTGGTGAGAACCAGCGTCGTGTAATGCCGG
>Ga0179593_1358883_pt1 | contig 10495 bp, 9 predicted proteins | sample CZODoug2_1_08_16_FD_185931 | JGI IMG/M metagenome (GOLD analysis project Ga0179593, IMG submission 185931) | Vadose zone soil fungal communities from Angelo Coast Range Reserve, California, USA - CZODoug2_1_08_16fungal (PacBio error correction) | ecosystem: Environmental > Terrestrial > Soil >... | reverse complement strand
CTCCCGCCACTCCGTTCACCCTTCGGCTTTATGATCAAGTACCCCCAGCTCGGAGTGCGTCCCCTCCGCGGCGCTTGTTCCCTTGGCGTTGAGATGAACAAGGATTCGGGGTCCCTACCCTCCCGACTTATCCTCAGACTCCTTTCTTCTCGTGAACAACGACTTTCCTATCACTATCTTCTATCTAGACAGGGGGTTAGTACCCACTTTCAACCCTTTTTTGCAGATCTTTTATTCCAAGAGCGTGACGCTGGTCGTTCTCACCCAGCGATCGGTCGACGCACCCCCCACCCACCTCTTCCCCCTAACGAAGTTTTTTGTGTTCTTCCCCTGCTCCCCGACGCGGGGCTGACCCCAGCCCCAAGTTAGATATAAGCGACTACCGCCCCGAACTCCCCTCCCTCGACAAGCCCGTTCCCCCTCGCTGGGTTGCGATACAAACTTGCCCTATCCTTGCGTCCCCGCTGCCTTCTACATAGTTTCAGCTTGCTTTGAAATCTCCCCGTCTATCAAAAGGAGACTCGCATGGTAGATGAGGCCCCCCACTCGACTTTTTAACCCATTCTCCGAAGACCCAACCCCCCCTAGCACGAAGGCCTGCGTCTGTTCGAGCTCTGGCTCATTTCTTAATCTTCCAAGGACAAGGACTGTCCGTACCTCGTGCGTCCCGGAAGTGATTTCTTTCCCTGTTCCTAGCACTTTCTTTAAACCCCAAACCCAAACCCACCCCCATGTACCCCCCCCCAACACCTCCCAATTCATTTTACCCCACTTTCTCTGGATGGAAAGCTCGGTCAGTTTTTTGTAGGGAAAGTACGGAGAGCTGAGGCTTTTCTCTTTTTACGTTAGTCCGGGCAGACTTCGATTGATTCACAAGGCTAGGTTACCCAGTCAGTCCTACGGTTTACTCACCTTTTCTCCCTCCGCCTTCCTCTACTCTCTTAGGCCGATTTTCCAGCCTCTCCGGAAGTTCAAGGCCCCTGGGAGAGGAGTACCCCTGAACGCTACTACAATTTTATAAGGCCACCCACACTCCTCTCCGAGTAGGAACATTCTTTCGAAGTGAACATTATCAGACGCTGTTCCTTTCTGATTTCTTCATCTTTTTTTGCTTTTTTTATTATTGCGTCCGTTATCTCAGCTTCGGCTCCCCGCCCTTCTTATTTGTCCAGATCCTCCCTTCTTGATTGCTATCCCGTTATTACGCGATCATGCCGAGGATTACCCAATTTTTTCTCACCCGGATCAGGCCTCCGATAACCATTTCCACACTCGCTTAACCTGACCCACACTCTGTAGCGTTAGGGGCCCTTAGTTATGGGCCGAGTTTGGGCCCTTCCGTGTCTCCCTCCAGTGCTCCGCCCCTCGCCAATTGACTCGCCTCTCCTGCTTATTTCGCTCCCGCCCTCCACAAAAGTAAGGTGACTTCCCCTCTTGCTTCTAGATCTTGGTTCCTTTTTGTCGTTGTGACTAATGGCACTGATTTGTTAAATTCCTCGCCCCCCCGACAGAAGGTTCCCCCTTGTTTTGTTTCTTGGGAGAGGCAGCTTCCCTTGTCTAATTTTATGGAAACACTCGGTGAGGTACGTATCCCCCTCCCCCGTTGACCTCAATGGCCCCTCTTTTGTAAGCTCTTCTCTCAGGAGTCCTGGTCTGGTTTTCCCCCTTCTTCGGGAGCGCCTCCAAAGCGTGTCGACTTCCCCTGATGGCGTTTCTCCGTTCTTTTTTTTAGTTTGTGTACCCAAGTCTCCCTTTTTTCCGATACAGCAGTCACAGCACGCGCTCAGGGGTCGAGTGATCTTTGCTCTTTCGGGGAAGTGCTTCGCACGTCTTGCCTCCTGAGAATTCCCCCTCAAAGATACCGGTTCAAGGTTAGGCAGTCTCGACCTGAAAGGTACCTGCCTCCCTTTCTTCTCCCCGAGAAGTCCCCGGGCGCGAGTCAGCTTTGTTTCTCGCTTTTTATAAACCGTTCCCCCTTCTTTTTTTGGATGTCCTCCTTTCCGGAAGTAGTTGATTTAATATTTTCAAAAGCCCCCTACCATTCTCTCCCCAAACATTTTTCAGCTCCCTCAGGACCTGCCCCTCACCTTGTAAGCTTTGACTAGCCCCCGAGATACCCTTTCCTGGCAGCAGTCCTTTTCTTCTCCGAGTAGACGGCACGCTTGAGTCTCCCACTGAACTCGTTGAAGCCCTCCCGAACCGTCCCTCACCCACAGGGATTCTGTTGAAGACTTTCTTAATGTCGAAACTACTTTGAATTTGCGACAGAAGGGAGGTATGCCGTCTCCCATCCAACCCCTTCCCTTTCTTGATACTTCTCTTTACGCCCTCATCCGAGACGTGCCGGATTTGAGATTCCTTTCCCTACACTCTTCTCCCCCCTTAGGCCCCCTGGAAGAGGATCTTAGATGTTTTTCTACCTTCTTCCAATCGAATTTCCCCGCTTGGAGAGGTGTTGTCGTGACCAAAGAGATGCTCTTTTTCCCTCTCTTTCTTCTTTTCTTCCCCCAGAGAATCCTGATAGCGTTTTTTCGTTAGAAACTTTAAGCTTGCCAGATATACCCGTGGGCCGTGCGTCGCCCACTAACATATGTTAAGCATCCCCCCCCTTTACTTCGAGTAATTCACCACTGTAGAGATCCTGTACTCACCCATGTTTGAACCGACTTGTACAGACATCTCCTCTAAACATTTTACCCCTTCCTTTGTAGATTAATTCAGACGCCCTTTAGTTCTTCCTGCTGAAAACCCTCGGATTTTTTTTTCCTAGTTTTTTTTGCGCCTTTAATGGCTATGAACCCAATCCCCCCTGGTACTCGTTAAAACTCAAACAAGTCTGTTAGACTTTGTTCGTGCTCTTATCTGGCGGAGATTGATAAGCCGCCCCTGAATGTAAGAACGGCCCAGTTTCTCGTGATCACGAAACTTCTCTGGCGCTTCTAGGACTCTCTAAACTCATTATCCCGGTTATTAACGACCAGTCTCTCCCTTCCCCCACTTCCACCTTTTCACTTTTTTTCCCGAGGCATACCCCCCAGCCCGCGCTGTCCCTGAGAGGTACGATGGCAGCTTCCACTATCGATGCGTACGTCGGAACACCTAAGCCCTTCTCAATCCTTTTTCTCCAAAATCTAATAGATTCGTGGACAAGCCGTCCCGCGAACTTTTCTCCCATAACCCCCAACTGAAAACGAAGGATTCATGATCTTGCAATCGATGAGCACATCCATCTTGCAAGCGTTTTCTCCCCCCAATCCTGCGCCTCCCTTAAAACACTCTTTACCTACTGAAGTTGGAACCCAAGGTCTTCCGAATCTTAGATTCTACCCTTCTTACACGACCCCTCACCGAGACCCCTAACCCAGGAGCTGTTAGTATATATCCCGTGTATTGTTCCTCCTGTCCATGAGAGATAGTTCCAGGGCGGCCCCGAAATTGCGATCCCCCTCCAGCGGACGTCAACCCCTTTTACAGCAATACCTACTGACATAGATTACATGTTTCACGCCTTAAAATGCAGGTCGGCTCACTTCTTCCCCCTCTTCTCCCCAGTTTTTATTTTATAGAAGTTGGTCGACCCGACACATCAGCCCCTTGCCTCCCCCCCTAACCCAGGGGGACAGAATCCCCTTAGGTTGATGCCCGGGGAATAATTGCCTCAACTAATGCCATGGCGGGCTATTTATTTTGAGTCATAGGCCATAAAACACTGAATTTTCCCAACACCTCACCCACAATTCTCCAACGTACTTAACAACCTTTCACCAACTTTCTGTCCTTCTGTGGATGCGCTCTAGTATGTGAGGGCTTCCTAGAGTCCATAAACCCCAGAGTGCCTCCCTCCGATGATAGGTCATTTGCTCCCTAATAGAGGCCTTTTGGATGTCCCCTCTTATCCCCTCCCAGCTTTCCTCCATCCTCCCTTTTTGGACAACTTCCCGTATCGTAATTCACCCTAGTCCTGTTATTTTCCCCTGATGCCCCCAATTTCCCCCAGCTTCTCCTTTTTGTTTTCCCGCTGCTTTTGGTCTGGTCACTTTTCCTTTCTCTCCTTTTTGTTGTTTCTCTGATCTTCCACCCCTCAGCGAGTCAAAGACACCAGTTGAAATATTTTTCTTTTTCATCGATTTCGAGAATTTTCCCTCTGTTGTACCCTTTCCCTGATCCGGCCGTATCCTAGGCTGGCCCCCCCGTCACGGTGAGGAGACGCTCTCATTCGGGCCATCCCCCCAAGGAGCCGAGTGTTTTTAGACCTTCTCACTGCCTTGCATCTCCCCTTGTCCTTGGAGTAGGTAGACTCTGGATCGTTGCGAGATCCTTTCCCCTCTATTCTCCTAATCTCAACACTTCCTCCCCACGGGTTTTCGTAATGTGATTGTGTTTGAGGGGACTGTTATTTTAGGTATTTACATCTGCCCCCACCGCCCTCTGACACTTACTGGCTCCTCCCTTCTCCCCCTGAATTGGTTTTACGTTTTTCTTACTCCTTCTTTTTAGGGCGAGAAAGTCTGGCCCCTCATCCTTGGCGTCCTGTCCCTCCGGTTCCCAGACCAGTGGCATCTTCCTTATCTATCCACTTTCTTTGTCAGGGGGACTGCTTTATCGCGCTTTTTTGTCATCAATTTTTTTCTTTACTCTTCCCCTTTCTAGGAAAAAAGAGAATCAAGCTCCCTTCCTCCCCCGAGCGAACCTTTTCGCGTCCCTCCTCAGTGGTTTATTGTATTTTCCTCGGGCGAAATCGCAACCATTATCTCTCCCCCCTTCAAAAAGCTTGTTCTCATTTTTTCCGTATCGTCAGAATTGGTTGACCTTAGTTTGGCTTTCTATCCCTCCCCTTTGCCCGTCGAGTTAGTATTGTCTTCAGACGATGGTCCAGTCGCTCCTGGCTTCCTTTTTCCCTGAGTCTTTTTTCCCGTTTGCTAGGCACCCAGTTTTGCGGCGGCTTTGGAGCCGTCCTTGTATCCCTTTTGCGTGAAACATGTAGTTTCTTCTCACTTCTCGTGGATGGGTTGACGCCCCTGTAATGCTTCGTCCCCCTTTTGGGAGGACTCGGTCTCTTTTAGGACGCGCGGCGGGGTTTTAGTTGCCACGTGCTTTTTAGCTCCTGTTTCACGTCGGGGGTGGACGGCACCCACCGATGGGATCCCCGGCTTGCCCGCCCGGATTTAGGAGATCCCCCCATCTTACCTTCGAAACTGCCGGGGAGTGGTCCACTCTTTTTCCCCTTCTCGCCTTCCCTTTGGGACTTCTCCTTTCCTTAACTATCCCAGACCCCGGAGGATTCCCAGCAATCGGTTTCCTGAGGACGAGTCCCCTGGTTTCGGGCTCCACTCACCGCAGAACTTGGTCTCCTGAATCCCCTATAATTAATGTTGACCCTTTAAGGAAAGCGCTCGCTGGCAGTCTAGGGGTAGATCCTGGGAGTCTCCCCTGGCTTCCTTGCGCTTTGACAGTACGGCCGGGCCCCCAGAAATTTTGTGGCTACATCATGCGATGGGGTGATTTTTCAGGGAGAATTAAATCCTCCAGATCGACCTTAGCTTCCACCTTCTCACAAAAGCGGTTTTCTTTTTTTCTTTTGAAAGCCCCACAAAGCGTTCGAGTCTTCTATCTATCAATTCCAGACTGTGGCGGTCCCCAACACCCTACTCAACAAAGTCTGTAACTATTTGTGTTTTCCTCTGAACTAACCACATGGAACGACTACCCCTTATATCGTGGCCCTCCTTAGTTCTCGTAGGGGGACTTAAATCTTAGTACACTCCAATAAACACTACCACCCCCAATCTCGCTCGAGCCCGACGTACAAAAGGTACATGTGGGCTTCGACCTCGGCCTCGCCCGTGGCTTTTCCCCTTTCAGTAACCGCTATGATTCTTCATGAAGAACGTCGGGGAACGACGTAGGGGTCATGATTTAGGTTCGCGGTTTTTTTTTACCCGAGAAGTCTTACTCACTTTCGAGTAAGACCTGCCGTCAACATACTCGATGTTTTCTGCAACGTATGTTCTTGTAATCTGGGAAACTTCCCCGGAGTATTCTTAAGTGGCATTCCTTATTTTGGATTTCCCCAGTGTGGTTAGGGAGCGGTTTTTCTTTGAGTTTCCCCATCCTCTACCTTTTCCCCCCCGATGGAAGGACATTTTTACAAAACCCCGCATTTCCAGGTGCGTAACTTCACGTCTCTACAAAAAACCTTTTCATGAAATCCTCATGACTCGGGAGCCAACCACAAGAACTCGGAACTGGTCCGTCGACCCTGCCGCCAAACGGAGATGGAGATCATTGGATGTGGTCTTATGCTCCCTAGGCATCCGGAGACGCCACCGTCGAAGAACCTACCATCCGACTGAGGACCCTTCCCGACCCGTCCAGCAGTTTGTGTCGTGGAGCGGCGGCGGGTCAACTGATCCGTTCCAACTCAAACTCTGCCCTCCATCCAGAGAATTGACCCCGCCTTGTTCTGCTTTTTTCTCCTCCCCCCCGAAGACCTTATGTCTAATGTTGACTTGCAAATAGCTTTTTTCACAATATGCCCCGTCTCCCGAGGGGAGTGTCTGTACGCCCCCCTGGGTTTGTTGGGTGTTTGGTGGAAGCTTCCCCCCCCCCCACCTTTATTCCCTCCGAAAAGACATAATGGGTGGTTGAGAAACTGGTTCAGCCCTAACAGAACATTAATGATAACAAGGTAAAAGAAGACGTAGCCAGACCGCCCTTCTGCAATTTTCTCCCTTCTTTGAGGTGACGCGTACTTTTACTATTTCTTACTGCATTCTGAGAAATATTGTAGAATGACCCATTGCCAGTTCTTTTGTTCAGCATTGTTGTGGATCACCGCAAATATAGTTTTCAATGTCCGCTCTCCTCTGCGTTCTTCTTCCCGTGTGAATTTGGTAGACTTTCTTCAGTACCAATTTATCCTGACAGCATTTTGCTCAGCTTTGAAAATCCCAGTATTAGATTTATAGACCATCCCAGATCGGGATCTTGCACTCCCTCCCTCGTCCGTTTTTTTGGCGGCTAAAGAGCTGCCCGTGGAGCTCTGGGCGTACGCTCTCTTCCTCCGGAGCGAAATGTCTTCCTCTACGAGAAAGTTCCCCGTACTAGACTATGCTTCGGGGGTTGTGGAATTTCGTCCAGAATCTTTATTGATTAGGCTACGTGCAGCTCTCCCCATTCAAGTCTCTTCCCCTTTCTTCGGATTAAATGCTCCAACCTAGCGAGAAGAGCAAGGTCCTAGGAAGAGCCCCTAGACTGATTGTTTCCCCCCCCCGAATTTCTTAGCCTGAAGACCCTGCTCCTCGTAACCCGAACCATGTCTCCAACTGCCAGATACGAGGTGCAATCCGAAGACTCTCTCCATCTCCTTTTTCCCAACCCGCAATTGGTTTTTCTTAACATTCCTTCAGTCTTCTTTTTTTATTTAGACTCTCCATCCTCCCCTGTAAGGGAAGAATCTCACAGGACAAGCGTTCTTCGAAGTTTTCTACCCCTTTCAGATTTGAAGGATGATCTGGCCGGCCTCCCAGAATCCTCGGTCCATGGTCCTTTCCTCTTAGTTCAGTGGATGCTTAATCGTGTTGAGGAGCCCTATTCATAGACCATTTAGCTTCGCCTTGTTTCGTCTCTTTTATCTTGTAAAGAACCTACTGAGAAGTGAATAGTCGTAGTCTCCTCCATTTTTTTATATTCTCGGTTGTCTTTCCTGGGCTCTTCCCGGCTGAGACGATGGCCTTTTGCTTTTCTTGACCATGACCTCCCACGGTTCTTCTGCGCGCATTGATTTCTTCCTCCACGACACCCCCCCCGCGGTAGATCATTCTCAAAACGTAAGTTTGGTTTTTGATTGAAAGTTTGTCCTTGAGCCTAGCGCTTTGGTTTGAGCCTCACAGTCCCCCGCGAGTGAAGCCCCACCAAGCTCTTCCCCACCGATGTTTGATTGGGTCTTTGAAAAAATGGTCCTCCATATCCATATCTGATTTTATCAGGAGGTTCAGATCCTAGGTCCCCTTCCCTTTTAGCTACCTTTTATCGTCCCCCCACTCCCCTGGTCTGCTCCCACAAGCAAGGAACCGAGATCTTTGTTCCGAAAACCGCTGCGTTTCCTTTTTAAACCTACCGTCCCACCAGGAGGTTCACCTTTTCCTGCGTTTTCTCCTCCCCCCAATAACCCTTCATTTTGAAGATCATTAAAGAATGGGACCTGATGGATACTTTTGTGCCAACCGCACAGCATTTCGTTGTCACTCAATCCCCTCGTCAGCGGTTCTCTGGATGATGTGGCTATCCCCCCCATTGCGGCGGGGGTATACAATCCCTAAGAGCCCGACTTTAATAGGGAACGGGTTAAACGCCTTCAAACCTCCTCGATCGAGTCTCTCCCCTTTTTTGAAAACACCCCCTCAACCTTTTGGTCAAGCGTTTTAGGCCTTTCCCGAGAGGTACCGGAGCAACCCACGCGCTCGTCGAAGTCCCCCAACAAAAACCTTTCCCAAACTCACACCTTTCTTTTTGGTCAAATGCTCGACCGCTTTTTCGACAAATCTGTATCTCCCTGAGAAGTAAGACATTTCCTTTATGAACCAGAACTTATCTTCAATCAAGCATATTTCCTGCTGTGGCTCCCCTCCTATAAGGGAGGATCCCCTTCAGAGATTGGAACTTTTTGATCATACTAGGGCTTTACCTAAGGCCGCCTCTCCCAGGGACCTCTCCGGCCCCTCTTAGAAGTTCCCCCCAAAAGGATACGCGAACTTACTTCAACCTACTCCTTCCTCTTGATATTTCTTCGACTCATTGCTGGCCCTGCGAAAGACTAACAAGGGGCAACCTTCGGAGTCAATATGTCGAGGCCCCGGAGGATTTACTTTTTTCCAGCTCGTGGCGTGAAAAACAAAAGCCCATAAGTCGTCCTTTTCACCAACGGATTTTTTCCCCGATTCAAGATGTACGCTAGGCAGGAGGGACCCCCCCGGAAATCTCTCGGCTTCTTCGAATAATGTTCCGAGAGGCGTACTTCAAGTTCACTCAGAGGTTCCCCAGAGGAGCGGTTTGCTCTTCCCTCTCATGACTCTTCCTCTTTATTTTTTTATCCGTGATGCGTCTGAACAGCTACGGAATAATTTTTTAGCGTTTCCGGGGCTCTTCTGGCATTCTCCTCGCTCTTTAATCCTTTCGCTCCAAGGCAACTCAGCTAGAGACATCCCTTTTGATAGCGCGTCCACCTTCTCGACGCCCCGGATAGTCCCCACACTCCCTTCTTAAGAATCCTTCCTCAGCTATTACGTACGACCCTCCCTTGACTTTCCTGATCACATATTTACAGCGTGCTTGTTCCTCTTCCGAAATAATTTTTAGCCTGAAGGTTTCTCCATTATGAAGACGCAGGACAGAAGTACCTTCGCCATTGTCCACCCGAGACCAGTCCCCCCCCTTTTCTCTCTAGGTTTATGGGACCCTTCTTCTATGCGGATTGCAGAGGTGTAACTCCTTGATCCGAAGGGGAACGGGAAGACCAGATTTACCCCCCTTTCCCCACCCTCCTAGTATGCTAGTCGAACGCCCAAAAAGGACGTTGAATAATCGGGCTGTTCCTGTTTTAGCCGCTTCTTCTGGGACCCTGGTTGCTCCTCCAAAGGCTATTGGAAATCCCCCCGCACCGACTTCCAGGTCATCCCACAACCTTTGTTTTCTTTTCCCTGTCCGATTAAATTTCCCTTGACTATTTTTCCCCCTCCCTTTTCTTTTTTTTTCCCAGAGCAAAGCCCTCAAAAGACGATTTTCCCTCTAGTAGGGAGCCATTCTTGCAGAGGTATGTCTCTGTACTTCTGCCCCTTTGCGCCTTTGAAACGCTTTATAGATAGGCTCTTTCGCTTCTCCTTGTCGTAGGTTGTCATTATCAAGTTGTTTTTACGAATAGCTTTTTGGTTCTTTTGAACTAAAACTCACGAGCGGTTTAGGAGAGTTTTCAGGTTTTATCCCTCTCTCCATTATCTTGACCTATTTCTTCCCCCTCCCAGAAGTCGGGTGCTTATGAGACGCTGCAATTTTACCAGTCTCTTGTACGCTAGATTTGAAGGAGTATGAGGACTCTTTTTGTGGTTCAGGATTTTTCTCACATTTTTCGCTGTTTTGTTCCGAGAGGTAACATCCGTTATGTATCTATGTGGGTCAACCCCTACCACTGCCCTAGATTCCCCCACTTTTACCTATTATGTGAAGTAAATCTACAAGACATGTTGCACGATTGCTCCCCGGTGTAGAAGAGCCTAGGGGGCTTCGAATGTATTCGCTAATGGGCTTTCCGTACTGCTTAGTTGCAGACCTATCCCCTCCAAAGAAAAGCCGTCGTTGTTAGGTTCCTTCCGGACCTTGGAGTTTTTAGCTTACATTGAAGACCGCCCCTTTTTCTGGCAGTCCCCTTTCAAAGACAACACATGTAATGCGGATACAGGATTGATGGCGCTGATCCTCTAGTCCTTTGGAGGATCTCTTG